>Ga0207703_10001365_pt1 | contig 22286 bp, 25 predicted proteins | sample KBSSwiS12_FD_184304 | JGI IMG/M metagenome (GOLD analysis project Ga0207703, IMG submission 184304) | Switchgrass rhizosphere microbial communities from Kellogg Biological Station, Michigan, USA - KBS Switchgrass S1-2 (SPAdes) (version 2) | ecosystem: Host-associated > Plants > Roots >...
CCGGGCCGTGGTCTTCAGCGAACCACCCGGCCAAAATCCGGCAAATCCCCGTCCCGACGCCCCTTGACGCCACTACCACCCGCGCCTAACCTCGCATCCATGAAAACCCCCGAACCGAGCCAGAGGCTCCGGGCGCTCCCGCGCTATCTCTTTGCGGAATTGGAGCGAAAGAGGCATGAGGCGGAGGCGCGGGGGCGCGAGGTGATCGACATCTCCATCGGCGACCCGGACCTGCCGACCCCGCAGCCGATCCTGGATCAGCTCGCCTCGGCGTCGCTCCTTGGCGAAAACCACCGCTATCCCACCAGCGGCGGGCTCTTGGAGGCGCGTCGCCGGATCGCGGACTGGTTCCAGACCCGCTTCGACGTCCACCTCGATCCGGCGAAGGAAGTCGCGATGCTGCTCGGCTCGAAGGAGGGGATCGGGCACTTCCCGCTCTCGTTCCTCGACCCGGGCGACGAGGCGCTGGTGCCGGATCCGGGATACCCGGTCTACGCCGCGGGGACCACGTTCGCGGGTGCCACCGCAACGCGCTTCCAACTGAAAGAAGCGCAAGGCTTCATCCCGCGTATCGCGGATCTCGATCGCCTCGTCACGCCGAAGACCCGCCTGGTCTTCGTGAACTACCCGAACAATCCGACCGGCGCGACCGCGCCGCTTCAGTTTTACGAAGAGCTGACCGCATGGGCCGAGCGCCGCGGACTCGTCATCGCGAGCGACGCCGCCTACTCGGAGCTGTATTACGATCGCCCGCCCGTCTCCATCTTCCAGGTCCCGGCCGCGCGCAACATCGCGATCGAGTTCCACTCCTTCTCGAAGACCTTCAACATGACGGGATGGCGCATTGGATTCGCGGTGGGCAATCAACAACTCATCGATTCGCTCGTCCGCTTCAAAGCCAACGTCGACTCCGGCGCGCCGCAGGCGATCCAGCTCGCCGCAAGCTGGGGCCTCGCGGGGCTCCCCGCGCATGGCCCCGCGCTCCGCGCCGTGTATCGCGAGCGCCGCGATCTCGCGCTCGAGGTCCTGAAGCGCATCGGTTGCCCCATCCAGCCGCCGGGCGGCGCCTTCTACCTCTGGGGCCGCGTGCCCGCGGGCGAGAGCTCGATGGACTTTGTCTCGCGCGTGTTCGAGTCGACGGGCGTCCTGCTCACGCCGGGCACCGGCTTCGGGGAGCAGGGGGAGGGCTACTTCCGCATCGCCCTCACGTGCCCGGTCGACCAGCTGGGGCGCGCGCTCGGCAAGATCGAGGCGCTGAGGCCCTGGAACCTTCCTCATGCTCCCGCGGTCGCGACGTAACGGCCATGTCCCCCCGCTCGCTGCGTAAGAATGGCCGTGGCGCCAAAGCACGCCTCAACGCCCGTGCGACGACCCGCACTCACTCCCGCGCCGCCCACGCGCAGCCCTACGACTGGCTGCGCCTCGACGGCATCCAAGCGTATGGGCACCTCGGCGTCACCGCGAAGGAGCGGGAGCTGGGGCAGCGGGTCGACGTGGACGTGGAGCTGGCCTACGCGCAGACGGCACGGCGCAAGCCGGATTCGCTCGCGGAGTACATCGACTACGAGGAAGTGGGTCGCATGGTGCGGTCGCAGATCGAGATGTCTCGCTGCAAGCTGATCGAGACCCTGGCCGAGGAGCTGGCGCTGTCGCTGCTCGAGGAGTTCGATACGCCTCAGGTGCGCGTGCGCCTTCGGAAGCTCCACGTCCCGGTGTCCGGCTTCAGCGGCGTGCCCGAAATCGAGATCGAACGGAGCCGCACGTGAAGCGTGTCTTCGTCGGCATCGGCTCCAATCTCGGCGACCGCGAGTTCCTCATCCGCAAGGCGGTGGAGGGACTCCGCGACATCCCGCACACCTCCGTGCTCCGCGTCTCCTCGCTCTACGACACGGACCCGGTCGGCGAGGTCGATCAGCCGGCCTACCTGAACGCCGTCGCGTGGCTCGAATCCGAGCTCGACGCCAGGACGCTCCTGTGGCATCTCCTGCTCATCGAGAAGCGCATGGGACGCGTGCGGTCGCAGCGCTGGGGCCCGCGGTCCATCGACCTCGATCTCCTCTTTCACGGCGACACCCAGATCGACGAGCCGGACCTCCAGGTGCCGCACCCGGAGGCGCATCGCCGCGCGTTCGTGCTCCACCCGATGCTCGAGCTGGACCCCGACTTCGTGCATCCGTCCCTTCACGAGACGGTGAAGAAGCTGGTCAAGAAGCTCGATCCCACGCCGTCCGTGCGCAAGGGAGGCCGTTTCTGGTACTGAGCGTGATCCGTTGACACAGCTCCTCGGACGTTACGTCGCGATCGAGGGCGTGATCGGCGTCGGCAAGACGTCGCTCGCGAAGCTCCTGGCCGATCGCTTCCGCGCGCGCCTCGTGCTGGAGGAGCCGGAGGCGAACCCGTTCCTCGCGGATTTCTACAAGGATCCGCGCCGGTACGCGTTCCAGACGCAGATGTTCTTCCTCATCAGCCGCTACAAGGATCTCAGGGAGCGCGTCCATCCGGATCTCTTCCACGAGGGAATCGTGGCGGACTATCTCTTCCAGAAGGATCGCATCTTCGCGAATCTCAATCTGAGCGATCGTGAGCTGATGCTCTACGACGCCATCGCGCCGCAGCTCGAGTCGGAAGTGCCCGCGCCGGATCTCGTGGTGTATCTCCAGGCGAGCCCGGAGCGAATCGTCGAGCGGATCCAGCAGCGCGGCCGCACCTACGAGAAGGTGATGGACCCCAAGTACACGGCCACGCTCGCGGAGGCCTACAACTACTTCTTCTTCCACTTCCGCGACGCGCCGCTCCTCGTGGTGAACACGGACGAGATGAACTTCGTGGATCGTACGAACGATCTCGAGGACCTGGTCACGCGCATCGTGTCGCACAAGGAAGGCATCGCGTACGTGAATCCGGGCGCCCGGGTGGAGGAACCCCGCTGATGGACGAGAAGTACGGCGGCGATCCCAAGGGCGGCACCCCGGGCTCTCCATCGCCCGGCGCACCCGCGCCCACGCGCCCCAAGGTCACCGTGCGCACCATCCGCGACATGAAGCAGAAGGGCGAGCGCATCACTTCCGTCACGGCCTACGACTACCCGTCCGCCCGGATCGCCGACGAAGCCGGGATCGACCTCATCCTCGTCGGCGATTCGCTCGGCATGGTGGTGCTTGGCTACGAGTCCACCATCCCCGTGACCATGGCGGAGATGTCGCACCACCTCCGCGCGGTCATGCGGGCGCAGCCGAAGGCGCTCGTCATCGTCGACCTGCCGTTCGCCTCGTTCCAGGCGGGTCCCGAGGACGCGGTCCGGAACAGCGCGCGGCTCATCAAGCGCGGCGCCGAGGGCGTGAAGCTGGAAGGCGGGCGCCGCGTGCTCCCGCAGGTCGACGCGATTCTCGCCGCGGACATTCCGGTGCTGGGCCACCTCGGCCTCACGCCGCAGTCGGTCCACAGCTTCGGCGGCTATCGCGTGCAGGCGCGCGGACGCGAAGCGGCCGACGCGCTCCTCGAGGACGCGCTTGCGCTCGAGCGCGCGGGCGTCTTCGCGATCGTGCTGGAGGGCATCCCGCTCGAGCTGGGAACCGAGGTCTCCAAGGCGCTCACGATCCCCACCATCGGGATCGGAGCCGGCCCGGGCTGCGACGGGCAGGTGCTCGTGCTCCACGATCTCATCGGGCTCTCCTTCGGGAAGCCGGCCAAGTTCGTGCGCCGCTATGCGGACGTGGCCGGCGTGATGCGCCAGGCGCTCACGGAGTTCAAGGCCGACGTCCGCCGGGGTAGCTACCCCGCGGCCAAGGAGAGCTATGCCGCCGCCCCGGAGCGCGATCCTTGCGCATCGTGACCCACCCGGACGCCATGCGGGATCTGGCGATCCGTGCCCGGAGGAGCGGTGAAACGATCGGCTTCGTCCCCACGATGGGGGCGCTCCACGACGGCCACGCCGCGCTCCTCGCGCGCGCGCGCGGCGAGAACCGGAGGCTCGCTGTGAGCGTGTTCGTGAATCCGCTCCAGTTCGGGCCGAAGGAAGACTTCGCGCGGTATCCGAGGAACGATCTCAACGACGCGCGCATCTGCCGCGGAGAGGGCGTCGACTGGCTCTACATGCCGACGGTGGACCAGATGTACCCTCAGGGCTTCACCACGCAGGTCACGCCCGGCCCCATGGGGGATGAATACGAGGGCGCCGTCCGGCCGGGGCATTTCACCGGCGTGCTCACGGTGGTGCTGAAGCTCCTCGAGACCGTGCGGCCGCACACGCTCTACCTGGGGCAGAAGGATGCGCAGCAGGCGGTCCTGGTCGGCAGGATGATCCGGGACCTCGACATCCCCGTGCACCTGAGCGTCGCGCCCACAGCGCGGGAGCGGGACGGCCTCGCCTACTCGTCGCGCAACGCGTACCTCACGCCCGAGGAGCGCCTCCGCGCTCGCGGGCTGCCGCGAGCGCTCAGGGCCGCGCGCGAGCGAGCGCGGAAGGGCGCCACGGTGCGCGCCATCCTCGCCGAGGCGCGCAAGACGCTCCAGAAGGAATCCAAACCGGACCGGATCGACTACCTCGCGGTCGTCGATCCGCGCACGTTCGAGCCGCTCACCCGGCTCGACTCCCGCGGCCTTCTCATCGCCGCGGCCCGGATCGGCCGCACCCGTCTCATCGACAACATGACCCTGAGCGCGCCGCGCTCGTGATTCTCCACGTCCCGGAGGTCGCATGAACCCGCTCGGACTCGGACCCTTCACCGCGGTGGTGCTCGCGGCGGGGCTGGGAAAGCGCATGAAGTCGGATCTGCCGAAGGTGCTCCACAGCGCCCTCGGAAAGCCGCTCCTGCTCCACGTGCTCGGCCAGCTCGCGCCGCTCCATCCGTCCTACACGGTGATCGTGGTGGGTCACAAGGAGGAGCTGGTGAAGGAGACGCTCGACGGGCGCGACGTGCACTTCGTCACGCAGTCGCCGCAGCAGGGCACCGGACACGCCGTGCAGGTGGCGTGGCCCGAGATCGAGAAGGGGGCCGAGAAGGGCGGCGACACGGTCCTCATCCTCGCGGGCGACATGCCGCTCGTCCGGACCATGACCATCCGGAAGCTGATCGAGCGGCACATCACCGACCGCTCGGGGGTGACGTTCCTCTCGGGCGAGCTGGACGATCCGGCGGGCTACGGGCGGGTGATCCGCGACCGGCGCGGCGACTTCCAGAAGATCGTCGAGGAGAAGGACGCAACCGCGGCCGAGCGGAAGGTGGCCGAGGTGAACTCGGGGGTCTACTGCTTCCGCCGGGACATCCTGAAGGACGCCCTGGCATCCCTCAGAGCGGAGAACGAGCAGAAGGAGTATTATCTAACGGATACCCTCGCCTATGTGAAAGGACGCGGCCTCCGGGTCGGCGTCGTCCAGGCGTCCGATCCGCGGGAGCTCTTCGGGGTGAACACCCCCGAGCAGCTCTCGATGGTGGAGCAGACGCTCCGCGCCTGGGGCGAGGGTTGACGTTGGACCGGCTCTGGGCCGGCTGGCGAATGGCGTACATCGACAGCGCCCGGTCCAAGAAGGCGGGGAAAGAGCCCTGCCTCTTCTGCGGCCTCGCGAAAGCGAAGCCCGGTCCCAAGAATCTGGTCCTGGCCGTCACGCCGCGCGTGCTCGTGATGATGAACCTGTTTCCGTACAACACGGCGCACGTGATGGTGGCCCCCACGAAGCACGTCGGCACGCTGGCCCGGCTCGACGCCGGGGACGCGGCCGAGATGAGCGAGTGGCTGGGCCGGGTCGAGACCGCGATCGGGAGCGCCTACCGTCCGGACGGGTTCAACCTCGGTATGAACCTGGGTCGAACGGCGGGCGCCGGGGTGCTGGGGCACCTCCACTGGCACATCGTGCCGCGGTGGAACGGCGATACCAACTTCATGCCCGTGACCGCGACGACCAAGGTGCTGCCCGAGGCGCTGGATCGAACGTACGCGAAGCTGGCCCGGGCGCTCGCGAGCGCCGGGAAACCCGCGCGGAAGCGTGCGGGACGGAGGAGCTGACGGCGGTCGAGGATGGCGAAGAAGGACAGTCGTGAATCGAGGCTCCTCGACTTCTCCATCGGATTCCTGCTCCTTCTCATCGCTGCGTTCGCGGTGTCGGCGACGCTCCGAGTGGGGCCGAAGCCGGCGAGCACGCCGAAGCATCCGATCCGGATCGAGCTCCTGAACGGGAGCGGACGGCCCGGGTTGGCAGGGGAGCTGGCCTCGTATCTCAGGGACGGCGGCTTCGACGTGCTGGAAGTGAGCAATGCGGATCGATCCGACTACAGGAGCACGCTGGTCGTGAGCCGGACGGAATCGCCGCAGTCGGGAAGGATCGTTGCCGAATACCTGGGAACGCGGCATCTGATCCAACAGGTCGGTACCCAGGAAATGATCGACGTCACGGTCATCGTGGGCCGTGACGCACGGCGCTGGACAGAGCCGCGCTGACCACCACGGAGCCGCCCGCATGGGCGACTCAGAAGAAGGGCGAACGCGATGTTCAATTTGGGCCCCCAGGAGCTGTTCTGGCTCTTCCTGATCGTGCTGTTCGTCTTCGGGGCGAAGCGCATCCCGGAGATCGGGCGTTCGATTGGAAAGGGGATCACGGAGTTCAAGCGCGGCATGCGGGAAGTTGAGACCGAGTTCTCGACGTCGGACCGGAAGCAGGTCGAGGGCGGGCATTCGGAAGAGAAGAAGAGCTAAAGCGATCGAAGCCGCAGGCTTCGATCGGAACGCGTAACGCTTCGGACCGTACGTCCGTCGCAAAAGAGAGGCGGGACCTGGATCGCTCCGGGTCCCGCCTTTGTATTGGTGCTGCCTACGTCTCCTGGAAAGAACAGGAGTTCCGCCCGGCTGCGGCCGGGCGCGTTAGGCCTCGAAGTACTCCTCCCTGTAATCCTCGATCTTCGCCTCGCGCCGGATCTGCTGCATCCACTCGTCGAAGACCACGCGGCGGCGCTCGTTCATGAGGCTCTGCCGGATCGCCACCTTCTGCGACTCGTACTGCTCCTCGGTCGGCTTGACGTGGCTGTCGATGTGCGCGATGAAGACCGCCTGCTCGCCCGTGATCACCGGGCTCCAGGACTGATCGGGCACGTTGAGGAGCTCACCCACCGCCTTGGGATCCATGCCGAGGCGGCCCATCGCGCCGTTTCGCGTCACGTCGACCGCGGTGTCGTGGTAGCCGTGATACTGCTTCGCGACATCCTCCGGCTTGGCGCCGGACTGGACCGCGGCGAGCGCCTGCTTCGCGACTTCCTGCGCGTTCTTTTCCTTGAGCGAGCGGATGAGGCTCTCTTTCGCCTCAGCCTGCACCTGCTGGAAGGAGCGGAGCCCCGGCTCGCGGCGATCGAGGATCTGGTAGAGGTACCAGCCGGCTTCCGTCGGGATCGGATGCGAAACCGAGTTCACCCTGGCGTTGAAGCACCACTGCTCGATCTCGGGGAATCGCTGGAAGATGTCGTTCTGGCTCATGCCTTCCGCGAAGTACTGCGACTGGAAGGTGCGGAGCCCGCGCTTGGTCGCGACCGCGGCCAGACCCTGGCTCTTCGCCTCTTTCATGATGGTGGTGAGCTGGCCCCGGATCGCGTGGATCGCGTCCGAGCCGGGCTGCACGCGCACCGCGATCTCGTGGTACTTGATCCGCTCCCGTCCCGTCACCGGATCGGGATAGCGCCGGTCGACGCGGAAGATGTGGAGCGACCGCTCCTCCTTGACGATCCCCGAGATCTGGCCGGCCACGACGTCCCGGAGGCCGTTACGGAAGGTGGGGCGCATCTCCTCGAAGTAGGGCTCGCCCTGCGCCTCGCCGCCCATGGCCGCGCTTCCGATCTCGGAGTAAGTGCGCGCATAGGCCGGGAACGAATCCGGGAGGGCGCGAACCTGCTCGAGGATCCCCTGGAGCCGCTCGCGCGCGGCCGCGAAGTCCGAGTCGTTCGGCACGCGGGGCACGAGGAGCACCTGGACCTTGACCTGCTTCGGGCCCGTGAACTTCTCCGGGTGCGCCTTGTAGTAGCTCTCCACGTCGCCCGCGCCGATCCGAGAGGTGTCGACCGGGAAGCTGTCCGGGTCGAAGGCGATGAAGTGAACGCCAAGCTTTTCGTTCTGGAGGAGGAAGCGCTCCCGAACGTCGCCATCCGAGACCTTGGCGCCCTGGATGACGTCGGTCTGAAGCTTCTGCGCCGGGAGCTGGGAGGCGACGATGGCCTCGACCTGGGCCCACGGCACCTGGGAGTTGGGGTTGTCCATCTCCGCGAGGTACTTGCGGTAGTCGAACTGGCCGTCCGTGAGGAAGATCGGCGCCTTCATCACGAACTCCGGGGGCGTGAGGCGGATCGCGCTCTTGATCTCCTCGGGCGTGATGTCGATGTGGCGGGCCTTGGCCTGCTGCTCCATGAGCTTCATCGCCACGATCTGCTGCCATGCCTGCTCGCGGATGTAGCTGTCCTCGCCCTCCTGAAGGGGGCGCTGGGACGTGAGCTGCTGGGTCATCTGCTGGACGAGCCGGTTGTACTCCTCGAGCCGGACGGGCTCGCCGTTGATCCTGGCGATGACCCCGGAGTGCTTCTGCATCGGGTTGTTGTCGAGAACGCCTCCGAGCTGAAGGATCCCGAACCCTACCAGGAAGGCGATGGCCGTGATCCAGATGACCAATTTCATGTTGTCACGCAACGACTGCATCATGACCGGGACACCTCGATTGTGGGGTGGGAGAGGGCCGCGGAGGGAACCGAGGGCCTCCAAAAAATCCGGATAAGTCTACCCGCCGGGCTCCATCGAAGCAAGGATGGGCTCCGATGTGGATTTTGGACTCGTTTTGAGTTGACCTGCCGCGACACGCGTAGCAGGGTGTGATCATGAGGTCCGTTTCGGATCGGAGCGTTCGTCATGCCGCGTGTTGAAGCACCGGACATCGAGCGAGACCTCCTCGGCCGCGTCATCGACGCGCTCGACACGGGGCTCCTCGCCCTCGATGAAGATCGCCACATCGCCGCCATCAACGACACCCTCGCCAAGGGGTGGGGCGTGGAGCGGGCGGTGGTGGTGGGCCAGCCGATCTCCGCCGTGTTCGAATCCGAGACGGAGCGGTGGTACCTCCCCGTGCGCGGCGCCGAGGCGCGCGCCACCCGTGAGGTCCGGGGCACCGTCGCCGAGCGCGAGGTCCTCATGCGCTACAGCGCGACCGGCCTCGGCGACTCGGGCGATATCCTGATCCGGGTCGAGGACCTCGTCGACGCGGACACCGAAGAAGAAGTCTTCCGGAACACCGAGCGGCTCATCTCCCTGGGCGAGCTCTCCGCCCGCGTCGCCCACGAGATCCGCAATCCCCTGACGGGCGTCCGGACCACGGTCCAGTTCGTCGCGTCCAAGCTCCGCGCCGGCGACTCGCGCCGGGACGACCTCCAGGACGTGCTCAAGGAACTGGACCGCATCGAGCAGATCATCACCGACCTCCTTCTCTTCGCTCGACCCCAGGCCGCCCGACCGGTTCCGACCGACTTCCGCGAGATCGTGGAGAAGGTCCTCGACATCCTCGCCCGCCGGTTCATGGACGGCGGGATCGAGGTCGACGTGGACCTGGAGGCTGACGTCCCGCTCGTCCAGGTCGATCCCGACATGGTCCAGCAGGTCGTCCTGAACCTCGTGATCAACGCGATCCAGGCAATGCCCGGGGGCGGCGTGCTGCGGGTCACGACCGGTTTGAGGCGGACGCGGTACAAGAAGGCGTACGTCGACCTCACGATCGCGGACACCGGCCCCGGGATCCCGGACGAGGTGAAGGAGAAGATCTTCGATCCCTTCTACACGACCCGGTCGATGGGGACCGGGCTCGGGCTCTCGATCTCGCTCCAGATCGCCCGCGAGCACGGCGGGAATGTCACCGCGAGGAACCTCGCGCAGGGAGGCGCGGCGTTCCGGTTCGCGCTTCCCGCGATGATGGTGCCGGAGGAAGTGAACGGCGCGCCCGAGGTGAAGCCGGTGGAGAAGGCCGGCGAGCGTGCCGAGGCTAAGACGGAGACCCGGACCGAGCCGAAGGCCGCGGAGCCGCGCGAACGCGCCGAGCCGAAGGCTGAGACCCGCGAGAAGGTGGAGGAGAAGGCGTGAAGCTCCGGATCCGGATCGCCGACGACGAAGAGCTGATCCGGAAGTCCCTCACCAAGGTCCTCCGGAGCGAGGGCTACGACGTGGACTCCGTCGGCACCGCGGCCGAGGTCCTGGAATCCGTCCGCCGCGATCCGCCGCACCTGCTCGTCCTCGACCTTCGCTTCCCCGACGGGGGCGGCCTCGAGCTCCTCCCTCGCCTCAAGAGCCTGGCGCCCGAGATGAAGGTCGTGGTCATCACCGCCTTCGGCGATCTCCCGACCGCGGTCGAGGCGATGCGGCAGGGGGCGACCGACTTCCTCAAGAAGCCGTACGAGATGCACGAGATGCTCCTCGCGGTGGAGCGGCTCAAGGCGGGGCTCGTGCGCGAGACCCAGCTCGACGCCTTCCGCCGGGGCGAGCTCGAGGCCTTCCTCAAGACCAAGATCGTCGGTGACTCGCCGGCGATGCGACGGATCTGGGACGTGGTCGAGAAGGTGGCGGGGAGCGAGGCGACCACCGTCCTCATCGAGGGGGAGAGCGGGACCGGCAAGGAGCTGGTGGCCCGGGCCATCCATTTCGAGTCGGCGAGGAAGTCGGCGCCGTTCCTCGCGCTCAACTGCTCGTCCTTCCAGGAGCAGCTCCTCGAGAACGAGCTCTTCGGCCATGAGCGCGGCGCCTTCACCGACGCGCGGGAGCCGAAGCGCGGGCTCGTGGAGCTGGCCGACCAGGGGACGCTCTTCCTCGACGAGGTGGGGGATCTCCCCGCGGCGACCCAGGCGAAGCTCCTCCGCTTCCTCGAGGATCGAACGTTCAAGCGCGTGGGCGGCGCGGCCGATCTCTTCGTCGATCTCCGGATCGTCGCGGCGACGAACCGGGAGCTGGATCCCGCGGTGCGCGAGGGGCGCTTCCGCCAGGACCTCTATTACCGGTTGAAGGTGGTCTCGGTGGATCTGCCGCCGCTCCGCGAGCGTAGCGACGACATCGTTCTGCTCGCTCGCCACTTCCTGGGGATCTACAACGAGAAGTTCCGGAAGGCGTTCCTCAACATGGATCCCGAGGTCGAGGCGATCTTCCGCAGCTATCGCTGGCCCGGGAACGTTCGCGAGCTGAGGAACCTGATCGAGCGGATCGTCCTTCTCGAGGACGACGAGGTCCTCCGCGAGGATCATCTCCCCGCGGAGATGGTGGCGCAGGTGGAGGCGGTGCCCCGCGTGCTCCGCGAGGCGCTCGCCGCGCGGGGCGACGGAGAGGACGACGGCGGCCTTCTCACGCTCTCCGAGGTGGAGCAGGAGCACATCCTCCGCGTGCTCGAGTTCACCGAGGGCAATCGCTCGCGCGCCGCGCGCATCCTCGGCATTTCCCGCCAGTCCTTGATCGAACGTTTGAAACGGATCGCGTCCGCCCCCGGCGCGCTCTCCGCCGACGACATCGCGCGCGCGCGCATCGTTCGCTGATCCTCACAACTCACTCTTCATCTCAAATTGCCTGTCGCCTTTCTTGGGGTGTCGTGTTTCTCGACAGCGCGCGGAGTTTCAGAGGGACATCGCACGTGAGTCGCCTCGATTCACGCGATCGCTGTCCATTCTCATGACAGGCGCGCGCGATCCATCGCGTCGCTGATCTCCACCTCCGCGCGACATGCTAACTCCGCTGATTCGCGTGCGATGCATCGTCATCACGCGCCCTCGACCCTCATCGAAAGCTCTTGGCCCGGAACCTGCTTCTTCATATAGCGCGATGGACTCAAGGGGAGGTGAGAAGTGTCACCGTCCGTACTCATCGTGGATGACGAGCAGCTCTTGGTGCGGACCCTCTCCAGTGTTCTCTCGGAGTACGGCTATCGCATCACCGTAGCCGGGTCCGCGGAGGAAGCGGCGCCGCGGATCTTCGGGCAGGAGGGATTCGATCTCGTCCTGCTCGATAACCGGTTGCCCGGGGAGAGCGGCATGCAGCTGATGCAGCGGCTCCGCGAGCAAGCGGTGCGGTCGAAGGTGATCCTGATGACCGCATACGGGACTGCCGAGGTGCGGCGACAGGTGGAGCGGCTGGCGGGCGAATACCTGACCAAGCCATTCGACCTGGGGGTGGTGGTGGAGGTGGTGCGAGCGTTGATCGGCCCGGGACTCCTGGTGCCGACAGAGTCAGAGCTCAATCCAACGTGAGGGGAGGTGATTGTTGATGCCGGCCAAGAAGAAGGCTGCCAAGAAGAAGGGCACGAAGAAGAAGTAAGGTAGTGCGGATTGGGCACGTCCTCAGGGTCGTCCGGCTTCGGCTGGACGGCCCGGTTTTTTTATCCTCGCATCTAAACCTGAAGACTCGATAGGCCGGGGCGGGTGAGGGATGAGCTGCGGGCGCTCGCATCGCTTCGCTCGCGGTGCGCCCTCCGCTCATCCCTCACCCGCCCCTTCCCACTGAGGTTTGCGGTTTAGAGGCGCGACTTGGGGATCGGCGAGCTGCTACACGCCCCGGTCGCATGCGAGCCGCGCCGTTTGACAGCCACGTAGATCACTGGGAGAATCGCGACGTGCCCGACTCCATGGTCCGCCTGTACGGGGCCCGCCAGAACAACCTCCGCAACATCGATGTGTCCTTTCCTCACGCGTCTCTGACCGTCGTCACCGGGGTGAGCGGCTCGGGGAAGTCTTCGCTCGCCTTCGACACTCTCTATGCCGAGGGACAGCGGCGGTACGTCGAGTGCGTCTCGACCTATGCGAAGCAGTTCCTCGACCGGCTTCCGCGGCCCGACTACGACCGGGTCGAGGGATTGGCGCCGGCGGTGGCGATCCGCCAGGGGGCGGCGGCGCAGACAGGGCGGTCGACGGTGGGGACGGTGACGGAGCTGGCGGACTACATGCGGCTCCTCCTCGCGCGCGTGGGGGAGACCTGGTGCTCCAAGTGCGATGCGGCGGTGCCGCGGCACAGCGTGGATTCGGTTCTCGAGGAGATCCTCGCTGTCCCCAACGTGGCGGTGACCATCTCCACGCGATTCGAGGCGAGGGAGGGGGAGACCGCCGAGCAGCTCGCGGCGCGGGCGCTCTCCCGTGGGTTCCTCCGGGCGCGACGCGTCGGCAGCACGGAGTGGGTGCGGCTCGACGAGCCGCTCGCGGGGCTGATCTCGCCGGGTGATGGCGCAGGGAACGGCGCGGGCACGGCCGTCGGCGCCACCTCGACGGCCGGCGCAGCGGGCAAAGCCGCCAAAGCCGCGCCCAAGAAGCGCGGCCGCCCGAAGCGCGTCCTCGACGTGGGCCTGACCACCGCGACCGCCCTCGGCCCCACGGCGGATCCCATCGAGGTCTTCGTCGATCGCCTCGCCGCCACGCCGGACAACCGCATGCGCCTCCGCGAATCGCTCGAGCTCGCGTGGCGCGAGAGCCTGGGCTCGGTCCAGGTCGCGCGCGAATCGGGCGAGACGCTCACCTTCTTCGACGGTCGCACCTGCGCTCGATGCGGGAAGAGCTTCCCGGAGCCCCGGCCGCAGCTCTTCTCCTTCAACAGCCCCTATGGCGCGTGCATCGATTGCCACGGCTTCGGGAACATCCTCACGTTCACCGTCGAGCGCGTGGTTCCGGATCCGAACAAGTCGATCCTGAACGGCGCCCTCGATCCGTGGGCTAACTCGTGGCGCGCGCACTTCATGCCCAAGCTCGTGGCGCTGGGCAAGGAGCACGGCATTCCCCTCGGGGTGCCGTTCCGAACGCTCACGAAAGAGCAGCAGAAGATGGTCCTCCACGGAACGACCGGCTTCCGCGGCGTGTTCCCGTTCCTCGAGCGGCTGAAGGAGAAGGCGTACAAGTCGAGCAACCGGTTCCTCGTGAAGCGCTATCAGGAGTCCGTGCTCTGCCAGACCTGCGGCGGCATGCGTCTCAAGCCCGAGGCGCTCGACGTGCGGATCGGCACCAGGAACGTCGCCGAGATCTCGGCGATGACGGTGGGGCAGCTCCGGCATTTCATGGCCACGCTCAAGCTCGACCCGGTGCGCTCCGCGGTCGCGGCGCCGATCCTCGCGGAGCTGCGAGGGCGCCTCGAGTACCTCGGCGAGACGGGCCTCGACTACCTGACGCTCGACCGCCCCTCGAAGACGCTTTCCGGCGGCGAGGCGCAGCGGATCGATCTCGCGAATGCGCTCGGGGGGAGCTTGAGCCACACGCTCTACGTGCTCGACGAGCCCACGGTGGGCCTCCACCCGCGCGACACGGAGCGGCTGATCCGGGTCCTCAAGCGACTCCGCGAGCGGGGCAACACGCTCCTGGTGGTGGAGCACGATCCCGACGTCATCGCCGCGGCCGACTGGATCCTCGAGATGGGCCCCGGCGCGGGGCACCGTGGAGGCAATCTCCTCTACGGCGGCCCATCGCAAACGTGGCCCGCGCGCGAGGAGACGACGCAGCCCGTCGAGATCGCGGCGGAGCCGAAGCCCTTCTACAAGACCAGACCCACGGAGTGGATCGAGATCGTGGGAGCCCGCGAGCACAACCTCAAGGACATCGACGTCCGGTTCCCGCTCGGAGCGCTCACCGGCGTCTGCGGCGTGAGCGGGTCGGGAAAGTCCACGCTGGTCGAGGAGATCCTGTACCGCGTGGCGGCGCGGAAGCTGGGCGAGAACGTTCCGGCGCCGGGAGCGCACAAGATCACGCGCGGCCTCGGGCAGTTCGACCGCGTGACGCTCGTCGACCAGAGCCCGGTCGCGCGATCCACGCGCTCCAACCCCTCCACCTATGTGAAGGCGTTCGATCGCATCCGCGAGCGCTACGCCCGCGCGCCGCTGGCGCGCCAGCGCAAGTACACGCCGGGCACCTTCTCCTTCAACGTGAAGGGGGGACGCTGCGAGGCGTGCGAGGGGGCGGGCGTGACGCAGGTCGAGATGTTCTTCCTCGCCGACCTCTGGGTGCCGTGCGAGACCTGCAGCAGCCGCCGCTATCGCCCCGAGATCCTCCAGGTGAAGGTGCACGGCCTCGCGATCGACGAGCTGCTGGGCAAGACCGTCGAGGAAACGCTGGCGCTCTTCCCGGGCGAGCCGGAGATCCAGGAGCCGCTCTGGATCCTCGAGCGCGTGGGCCTGGGTTACCTCAAGCTCGGCCAGTCGCTCTCCACCCTCTCCGGCGGCGAGACGCAGCGGCTCAAGCTCGCGCGCGAGCTATCGGGCGGAAACGCGCCGGAGTCGCTCTACATCCTCGACGAGCCTACCGTCGGTCTCCATCGCAAGGACGTGGCCACCCTCCTCAAGGTGCTCCGCGAGCTGACACGCCGCGGCGCGACGGTCATCGCGGTGGAGCACAACCTCGACTTCCTCTCGACCTGCGACTATCTCGTGGAATTGGGACCGGAAGGGGGAGACGGGGGAGGAAAACTCATCGCGGAGGGGACGCCGGCCGAGCTGTCCAAGGTCGAGGGATCCCCGACCGCGAGCTACCTGAGGAGAATCGCGGCCTGCGCGTAGTCGAAGGGATGATCCTCGGGTACGGTCAGCCGGCCGCGCACGACGAGTCCCATCTTCCTGCCGAACAGGTACTCGAACCCGCCGTAGAGATGCGTCTTCAAGTAGGCCTGCGTGTGGAACGCGGAATCGTTGAAGCCCTCGATGTCCGCCATCTGCGCGACCAGGTGTAAGCCCGGCCCCGCCTCGATCAAGGGGCGCAGCTTCCACCCTTCCTTGTACGACTTGGTCGGCCGGAAGAAGTAATAGACGCTGAGCGCCCCCTCGCCGAGATAGTCCTTCGCGGTCCCGCTGATCTCGGCCTGGATCGACTGCTCGAGCGGCCCGGCCTCACGCATGAAGCGCCGGTAGCCAAACGTGCCCAGCCAGTCGAAGTACCCCTGCGGCACCGCCACCCCGATCTCGAAGCGGTCGCGCTCCTCTCCCGTGCGCTGGAGCTGCGACGTCACCTTCCCGTGCTGGGGCTCCGACTCCACCGACGGCGGCTGAGCGAGGGCGGTTCCGGAGCACGCCAGGAACGCGGCGAGTGCGAGAGCCGATGCCTGCCTCATTCGACCGCCACGTCGCTGGTGGATTGGAATTCGCCCGACTGGAAGTAGATGCGGTAGTCGCCGTCCGGGACGCGATTGCCCTGGGCATCCGAGAAATCCCAGATGACGGGGGGCTGGCGGAACTGGCCTGGCAAGGTCGCCGGCTCGTCGTCATCGAGGAGGATCTTCACCATCTTCGCGTTGGAGTCGAACACACCGATGGTCACATGCCCGGCGTTCGGCATGTTGAAGCGGATGTTGTACGTGGGGGCAGGCTGTCCGGCCAGGAGGCCCGTCGAGGCGCAAATCTGGATCTGGTCGCCGGGCGTGCCGAACTTGTCGCACGCGTCCCAGGAGGTCTTGTTGGAGCCTGGAAAGAATTTTTGAGGGGAATGCACGCCGTCGCTGCTGCAGCCCGCGAGGGCGACAATCGCCAGAATCGGGAGAATCCGCAGTGGAACTGCTCCTTAATCCGGCGACGGGGGGGAAAGCCCGAGGTCTACCGTACTCCGATATTACAGTGAGAGAGTTCCCCGCACATCAACGTGATTCGCAAATCAAAACCCCGCAAGAAGAAACCCGCTGGAAGGACTAGGTTTTGGCTGCGGATTGGGCACGAGGCGGCAGGGAACTCCGCTCACCCATGACGCTAGCAACCTGCGCGAAGAAGTGTCAAACAATTTTATGTCGGTACCCAAAGGGGCCGCGTCTCGCGTACACTTACGCAGGACATGGGGAGCCCGACAGGGCCCCATGGGGCCGAAGGCCGCGCACCGGCGGGCCTCCGGTAAGGCGCGGGGCACCCGCCCGGGGCCCCCCAGCGGGCCCGCGCCGCTCCCAAGTCCCGCCTTGCCAACCGGCTGCCTCGCTGGTACCCTTCGACGTTTGCCGCTCCAGGGGCAGGCCCTGCCTCCCCCAGGCCAGGGTGCCCAATGTTCGAAGAGCTAACCGACCGCCTATCAGGCGTTTTCAAGAAATTGCTCGGCCGGGGACGGCTGAGCGAGCAGGACGTCAAGGATTCGCTCCGGGAGATCCGGCGCGTTCTCCTCGAAGCCGACGTGAACCTGAACGTCGCGCGCGACTTCCTGAAGGCCGTCGAAGCGCGCGCGATCGGCGAAGATCTGCTCTCGAGCGTCACGCCCGGGCAGCAGATCGTGAAGATCGTCCACGACGAGCTGGTGAAGCTCCTCGGGGGCGGCGCGGCGACTCCGGGACTCCAGTTTCCGTCGAATCGCGCGGCGGTCATCCTGCTCGCGGGGCTCCAGGGCTCGGGCAAGACGACCACGGCGGCGAAGCTCGCGCGCTACTGGAAGGGACGCGACAAGCGGGTCCTTCTCGCGGCGCTCGATCTTCAGCGCCCCGCGGCCATCGATCAGCTCGAGGTGCTCGGCAAGCAGATCGGCGCGCCGGTGCACCTAGATCGATCGACGAAAGATCCGGTTGCGCTCGGCAAGGCGGCGCGGCAGCGCGCGGACAAGGAGGGTTACGACCTCCTGATCGCGGACACCGCGGGCCGGCTCCATGTGGACGAGGAGCTGATGGCCGAGGTGGTGCGGGTGCAGGACGCCATCCAGCCGAACGAGACGTACCTCGTTCTGGACGGGATGACGGGTCAGGATGCGGTCGCGATCGCCGAGTCGTTCACGAAGCAGCTCAAAGTGAGCGGCTTCATCCTGACGAAGATGGACGGCGACGCGCGGGGTGGCGCGGCGCTCTCGCTCCGCTCGGTCGCGGGCGCGCCCATCCGCTACATGGGGGTGGGCGAGAAGGTGGACGGCTTCGAGCCGTTCCACGCGGACCGGCTCGCGTCCCGGATTCTCGGGATGGGGGACGTGCTCACGCTGGTCGAGCGCGCCCAGGAGCGGCTGGACTTCTCGAAGGCGGAAGCCCTCGAGAAGAAGCTGAAGAAGGAGCGATTCACCCTCGAGGATTTCCTTGGGCAGCTCCAGGAGATGAAGAAGCTGGGGCCGCTCGAGGAGATCATGAAGATGATCCCCGGGGTGAAGATCCCCGCGGGGACGCAGGTGGACGACCGTGAGCTCAGGCGCACGGAGGCGATCATCCAGTCGATGACGCCGGGCGAGCGCGACCAGCCGTCGATCATCAACGGCAGCCGCCGGAAGCGCATCGCCAAGGGCAGCGGCACCCAGGTGCAGGACGTGAACCGCCTGCTCCGGCAGTTCGAAGAAATGCAGACGATGTTGAAGCGCTTCGGGCGCGGCATGCGTGGCAAGAAGTTGCCCAATTTCCGCTAAGCCAGCGTCCGGCGATCGTGTCACACCGAGGAGGAGATTCGGAATGTCCGTCGTAATCCGCATGAGGCGCACGGGCGCGAAGGGGCGTCCGTTCTACCGCGTGGTCGTTGCCGATTCCCGCTACCCGAGGGACGGCCGTTACATCGAGCAGCTCGGGTACTACGATCCGCACACGAATCCGGCGACGTTCCAGATCAACTCGGAGCGCCTGTCGATGTGGATCCAGCGCGGCGCGCTTCCGTCGGAGTCGGTCGGCGTGATGGTGGCCAAGCACGCTCCGGACGCGCTCCGGAAGCCGTTGATGCCGGCGGCTCCCGCGACGCCCGAGCTCAAGGAAGTCCCGGCCCCGAAGAAGAAGGTCGCGAAGAAGGCCGCGGCGAAGAAGAAGACCGTGAAGCCGAAGGCCAAGGCCACGAAGGGCGGCCAGAAGAAGGCGAAGACCCGCGCCAAGGCGAAGGCCCGCAAGGCGAGCGGCGTTGCCAAGCCGCGCGCGACCAAGAAGAAGAAGGAAAAGAAGTAGGAGGCCCGGTGAAGGCATTGATCGAGTACTGCGCGCGCCAGCTCGTCGACCAACCCGAAGGGGTGCACGTGGACGAGCACGAGAGCGGCGACACGACGGTGCTCACGCTCCGCGTGTCGCCCGGAGACCTGGGCAAGGTGATCGGCCGCGAGGGCCGCACCGCACAGTCGCTCCGCACGCTCCTCGCTGCGTCGGCGTCGGCGCAGGGGAAGCACGCTACGTTGGAGATAGCGGATTAAGCGGCCGGACTCTAGCGCCGGCGCCGAGGGCGACGGCGGAAGCGGCGCTGAAGACGAAATCCTGGTCGGCAACATCGCCCGCGCGCACGGCCTCCGGGGTGAAGTGGTCGTGGAGTCCTTCAGCGACGCGCCGGAGCGGTTCGCCGCTGGTAGCGAGCTGATGGCGCGGCTCCCCTCGGGCGAGCAACGCGCGCTGAAGGTCGTGAAGTCGAAGCCCTTCCAGCATCGGCTGATCGTTTATTTCGAAGGTGTCGGCGATCGCACGGCGGCAGAGGCGCTCCACGGCGCGGACCTCACGGTCCCGCGGAGCGCGGTCAAGCCGCTGGGCGACGGCCGGCACTACCGGTTTGAGCTGATGGGGTTGACGGCGAAGACGCCGCGCGGCGACGAAGTGGGTCGCGTCGTCGATGTCTTCTCGACCGGCAGCAACGATGTCTACGTGCTCGAGGGCCCGCGCGGCGAGATCCTGCTGCCCGCGCTCCCCGAGGTGATCGTCTCGGTGGACGTCGCGGGCGGCGTCCTGGTCGTGGAGCCTCCCAAGGGGCTTCCCGGCTGGGACGACGCGGGCTGATGCGCTTCACGATCCTGACGCTGAACCCGGGTTTCTTCGACGGCCCGCTCGGCGAAGGGATGATCCGGATAGGCCGCGAGAAGGGCATCGTCGACGTCGCGCTGATCCAGATCCGCGACTTCGCAACCGACAAGTACGGCACCACGGACGACTACCCGTACGGCGGCGGCGCGGGAATGGTGATGAAGGTCGACACCATCGCGCGCGCGTACGAGAGCGCCGTGGACGCCGGCGGGAAGCCGCGGGTGCTGTTGACGAGCCCGCAAGGGCGCGTGTTCGACCAGAAGTACGCGCGCGAGCTGGCAATCGAGCAGCACGTGCTCGTGGTGTGCGGACGCTACAAGGGGATCGACGAGCGGGTGATCCCGACGCTCGAGGCCGAGGAGGTCTCGATCGGGGACTACGTGCTCTCGGGCGGCGAGGCCGCCGCGCTCGTGATTCTCGACGCGCTGTCGCGGCTTCAGGAGGGCGTCCTGGGGCACGCGGAGTCGGCGGAAGCCGATTCCTTTTCGGAAGAACTGCTGGACGCGCCCGTGTACACTCGGCCGGAAGAGTTCCGGGGACTCAAGGTTCCCGACGTCCTGCTGAGCGGCAATCACGAACAAATCAGGATTTGGCGGCGCCGGGAAGCCATCCGGCGAACGCTACGGAAGCGCCCGGACCTCATCCGTGAGCGCGTATGGAGCGCCGAGGACCGGAAGCTCCTGAACGAGATCGAGAAGGAGGCAGGACGATGAGTGTGTTGGAGCGGTTCGAGACGCGATTCAAGACCGATCGCACGATGGACTTCGGTCCCGGCGACACCGTGCGCGTTCACGTGCGCGTGGTCGAGGGCGAGAAGGAGCGCTCGCAGATCTTCCACGGCGTTGTGACCAACGTGCGTGGAAGCGGCATGCGCTCGAGCTTCACCGTGCGCAAGGTCTCAAGCGGAATCGGCGTCGAGCGGACGTTCCCGCTCCACTCGCCGTCCGTCGCCAAGATCGAATTGGATCGCAAGGGCAAGGTGCGTCGCGCGAAGCTCTTCTATCTCCGTGGTCGCAAGGGCAAGGCGGCGAAGGTGGCGGAGCGGGAGAAAACCGGAGGAGATGGCGCGTAAAGGACTGACGCGCTTCGACGACGAATATCGCTCGCGCTGGGGTGAGCTCCTCGCGGGCATCGACGAGGCCGGACGCGGCCCACTGGCCGGCCCCGTGGTGGCCGCCTGCGTTGCGTTCCCCGCCGGCGTGAAGATTCGAGGCGTTCGCGATTCGAAGGAGATGACCGCGGCGGAGCGCGAGGATGCCGCGGTGAAGATACGAGCGAAGGCGACGGCGGTCGGAGTCGGGGTGGGGAGCGTCGAGGAAGTCGACGCGCACAACATCCGGCTCGCCAGCCTGCTAGCGATGAGACGAGCGTTGACGGCCCTGGGGTTGGATCCCCAGGGCCTTTTAGTTGATGGGAAGGATCCCGTCTGGTGCGAGATCCCGTGCGAGGCCGTGGTCGATGGGGACGCCAAGTCGCTGGCGGTCGCGGCCGCGTCGATCATCGCCAAGGTGACGCGGGATGCGCTGATGGAAGCGGAGGCGATGCTCTATCCGCAGTATGGGTTTGGGACGAACAAGGGATACGGGACGCCGGAGCATCTATCGGCGTTGAAGGAGCACGGGCCGTGCGGGATTCACCGGAAGAGCTTTAGGCCTGTGTGGGAGCTTTTGTTCGTGCAGGAGGAGATTCAGCTGTAGGGGCCGGGGTGGCCGCGAGTTGCGGCCCGCAGGGCCTGCCGGGTCGATGCGGGGCAGGGATGTGGAAGGAACGTGCAGCGCGGTGCGGCGAGCAGATCGCCGAGGCGTTTTGTGCGTTGAAGGGTTTCGAGGTCGTCGACCGGAATGTCCGCGAAGGGCGCGGCGAGATCGATCTCGTGGCGCGCGACGGGCGCACGGTCGTGTTCGTTGAAGTGAAGTTCCGGAGCGGCCCCGACCGCGCGGCGCCGTTGATCGCGGTCGGCTGGAAGAAGCGTGAAGACGTGGCCAAGACGGCCGCGATGTATCTCGCACGTCGCGGGCTCCTCGACCGCCCGGTCCGCTTCGACGTGATCGGGATTACCTGGGGGGCCGATGGATCGGAGCTCGTCGTCGAGCATGTCCCGAACGCGTTCCCAGGGGGGCGAAGGCAGTTCTGGTGAGCGGCGTGGGGGCGCCGGTGCGCCGGAGAACGGCTTTCCTCGCGTTGAGCCTCGCGAGCGGCGGCCCGTGACTCCTCGAACGAAGCGCGTCCTCATCTTCCACGTAAGGGCAGGCGCCGGCCACGAGCGCGCCGCCCGCGCCGTCGAGCGCGCGATGCAACAGCTCGATCCCCACGCCGAGCCCATCGTCAAGGATGCGCTCGAGTATTCCTCGCCCATGCTCCGCGCGTTCTACGCCTCGACGTACAACCGCATGGTGGCGCGAGCGCCGAGGGTGTGGGGGATGGTGTACAAGCGCTCTGAGAAGACCCCGATTGAGGGCTTCCGGCAGGAAGTGCGGACGCGGCTGACGCTGTGGAACTGCCGCGGGTACCTCGAGGCGGTGGAGAAGTACCAGCCCGATGCCATCCTGTGCACCCAGTTCCTGCCGGCCGAAGTGTTCGCCTTCCTGAGGGAGCGCGAGTTGCTGCGCGTCCCGGTCTCCACCGCGATCACGGATTTTTCC
>Ga0207703_10001370_pt1 | contig 22258 bp, 21 predicted proteins | sample KBSSwiS12_FD_184304 | JGI IMG/M metagenome (GOLD analysis project Ga0207703, IMG submission 184304) | Switchgrass rhizosphere microbial communities from Kellogg Biological Station, Michigan, USA - KBS Switchgrass S1-2 (SPAdes) (version 2) | ecosystem: Host-associated > Plants > Roots >...
CCTACAGGTTCTCGATGATTCACGGCCACAAACTTCCCTCTTTGCTGCTCTACGTCATTTGTCTTTTGGCGTGGTTCCCGATTTTCGGTCTTTCCTATCTGTGCTATCGCTATCTGGAACTGCCGGGCATCGCCTGGGGAAAACGGATCATCGCCCAACGCCAGGCCACCGCCCTTTAACTGTGACTACGCTCCAAGCCCGACAACATCCCGACTGCTATCCCTCCGAGCCGGCCAAGGCGCTGGCCTTTTTTCGCGACGCTCTCCAATCCTTTCCTGCGGGTGAATTACCTCCCTCACCCGGTGGCTCGCTCGTCGGCATCGTTGCGCCTCACATCGATTTCCGCGTCAGCCAGCGTTCGTATGCAGCGGCGTTTCGACCGCTCCTCGATGAACCGTTGGCCGATACCTATCTCATTCTCGGCGTCGGCCACCGCTCTCCGTTGGAATGGAATCTCGATCGCCGGGATTATCAAACTCCGCTGGGCCGTGCCATCTGCGCCACCGATCTGGTCGACGAACTGTCTGCCGGAGCCAACCCGGCCTCTCTCTTTGCCCCGAAAGCGCATGAAGGCGAATGGTCGATCGAATTCCCGATTCTCTGGCTGCAGGCGCTTCATCAACTTCATCCCAAAGGAAACGAAAAACCGGTCCGCTTCATCCCGCTGCTCTGCGGAGGCCTTCACGCTTATATTGAGGGCCTGCTGGAGTGGGAAGACCTGAAGGATTTCCATCATCTCAGCAGCGCGCTGACCCAGCTTTTCCAAAAACTCCGCATCATCGCCAGCATCGATGGCTGTCATCTGGGCCCCCGTTTCGATCATCCTTTTGAAGTCACCTCTCCCCTTTTGAAAGCCACGGCGGGCTGGGAAGAAAAGCTCTGGGCTCGCGCGGCCAGCGGAAATGTAAGGGAATTTCTCGATTGGTTCCGCGACGAAGGCAACGACCGCTATTTCGACGGCGTCGGCGCCCTGGCCCTGCTTTTGAACGCCGCGCCCAACTTGACCATCCAGCGCACGCACTACGAACAATGGTTCACGGAACGGGATGCCAGCGCCGTGACTTTTTCCAGCGGACGAGTTTTAGAAATGGGATTATGAATTTTCTTTCTCTGCGATACGGATTGAGGGGTTGTTGCTTCCCTAATTTCTCAATAGGCGCGGATCGACCGAAACGGCTGGCTGTGGCTTTTTTTTGACAGAATGTTTGAGCTTTTTCTTTGGTTTACGAACACGGAACGCATTCTTGAGTTTGCGGTGTTCGTGAACTTCCCGAAATATCGCCCCCACCTCTTCTGGAGATAAAAAATCCAGTAGTGCTAGGAGATCAGCAAATTGCGGCGGGGTGCGGCCATTTAGCCACGCGTTGAACGTAACGGGCTTTATTTGGGCGAGCTCGGCTATATCCTTGTCGCGGGGGTGTGGTTCGTTGTCTCTTGTAGCCGTGAGTCGGATGTGATCCCTGATCAGTCGAACAAACTTACAGGCGCGACTCATTAATTTACAGTGGCAGATTTAATGTCAATCTGCTAGACAATACTTGGCTATAGTAGAAAAAATCTATTGTAATAGATTGCATCTATTGCTGCAGAGTGTATCATTTCGTGAGTGATAAGGAACCATGCCCATGGGTCGATTCTTAACAGAAAAAGAACTGATTGAAGGGTTGAAGCCTTCTGGATTTATCCAGAACGGCGACCCTCAATGTGCCGAGGGGATAAAGTATGATTTCAGACTCAGTTCACAAATTCTGAAATCTAGCTTTAAGCGTCCCATTGACGCTTCTCGTTTGTCAGAGAGAGAGAAAGGCGATCTCTCCATTGCTCCCGGTGAAATGATCTTTGTGCTATCTGAAGAGCGGCTGAACCTGCCCGGTAATGTCGTGGCCCATCTTAGCCCTAAGCGAAAACTAAGCCATGCCGGAGTGCTTGCTATTGGAGGATTCTGTGTTGATCCAGGCTACAAAGGGCGTCTCTTGATCGGCCTATACAATTTCTCTTCAACGAACTTTCCCCTCATTCCCGGTAAGAAGGTGATTGCAGCAACCTTTTATGAATTAAATCATGATGAGGCGATCGGTGCGGCCCATCCAGAGGCAGCTATCGAAGATTTTCCAGAGGAGCTTATTAGAATGATAGCGAGCTATGAGCCGATGAGTATAAAATCAGTCGCTGATTTGGTTAAGCAGTTATCCCAAGAGCTTGAATCTCTAAAAACCGAGATTCGTTCCCATGAAGATTGGTATAAGAGGTTTGAGCAATCCCTCGATCTTCATAATGACCAGATCGGGAAATTAACTACGGGACTCTTGGCAGAAAAGGAGGCTCGATCCAAAGGCGAAGATGCCATAACAAGTGCGATCAACAAACTTGACGGCAGCCTATCTTGGCTAAGGGGAGCGGCATGGGTTTTGGTTGGCGTAGTGGCGATGATAGCCATTCCAATCTTACTCGCTTGGATTGAAGGTAAAATCAAGATTTCTCCTTAAAGCGTATGAATGAAATCGATCTTAACTCAAGCTTCCAGCCAATTCTTTTAGGAACTCAGGTTGTCTTTGAGGAAGGGGAAGCCGAGGGAATGATTACCGACGAAACACGGTGCGAAGTGTACGTCGAATCGCCGTTGTTTACTGGATGGATGTCAAAGGCGCTTTTCTGGGAACTCAGCGGAGTTGAGTTTGTAGAGTAAAACCCTCGATCGTTAGCGTAGCGACTCAGACCTCATCCCACTGACGGGCGATATTCCGGCACGCCGCTTCGACATTCTTCAACATCGTTACGTGCGCGGTCGTTCCTGAATAGGCCGCCTCACGATAAATATCCACCGCGAAGCAACTGGCATTTCGAACGCCAGTACTGCCGTAATGGAGCCCCAGCATTAGGAAGACCAGAAACGCAGCATAATCTCCCGAGAAGTAGCGCCCTTGTTTTTTGTCATACGAAGTTGAGTCCCCCTTCGTAAAATTGACCATAATACCACCATACTTGGACTGTCCGCGATGCTGTTGCGTAAAGACAATTTCGGGTTGAACGCTGACTCGCACATTTTCAATCAACATGTGGCGATACCCATTGGGTGGTCTAGGAACCTTGACGCCGGAGCAACTGAGTTCCCCGGCAAATTCAGCAAACTTTTCAAGCGCGGCTCCACTCAACCTATTGCATTGAGATTCAAAGTCGTCTGAAAACTCGAATGTTTTCATGTGCTCGGCTTTAGTCTTGAGCTGATCCACATTTATTCCAGCCCCATCGTAGCTGGTCGAAACTGCCAACCGCCCTGGTTGATAACTCGCAACCATGATCTTGTTTATGCGCTTCGCATTCCGAACGATTGACTCCTGCTTGGCATGGTCTGAAATCATGAACTGCGCAAGCTGATTCGCCGAAATGCGCGGATCGATATAAATTTTGGAGTCGCCGGACGTGGTGGTATTGTGGGGAGTGTTTATGGGAAGTAGTGTTGGCACGTCTGGCTCCTTTTTGGGGTTTAGAAGCTATACCTCCATTTGACATCCGGTACAACTACAAAATGCGTTATACATTTGCACGTACTACCTTCTGTGGTAGTTTACTTCTAAAAAGGGGCCTTACTTACTCGCAAGGGATAATTAAATACTAGGGAATGCGAGTGGATCGATGACAAACTTCAAACGCCCAAATACATTTGCATGTCATCAGGCCGACGAAAATGTTCTGTGCGCAATCCATTCGATCGCGCATGGAAACCGAGGCGCTCGCGAAAAACGTGGAACATTTGCCGCACCTGCTCGGCATAAGGTCCCTCACCGCGCATCCGCGTGGCGAAATCACTCACGTTGAGTTTGCCGCCTCGCACCGAGCGCACGGTTCCGAGAATCCGCTCCATCTTTTCCGGGAAATTCTGGCGCAGCCATTCCTGGAAAATATCCTTCACGCCATAAGGCAATCGCAGCATCGTGTAACCTGCGGTACTTGCGCCTGCCGCCTTGGCTGCCTCGAGAACTGCTGGCATTTCGCGATCATTTAGACCGGGAATGATCGGTGCGACCATCACGCCCACTGGCACGCCTGCTTTGGCCAGCATCTCGATCGCACGCAGGCGATGTAAAGGCCGGCTCGCGCGCGGTTCCATCTTCGCCGCAAGGTCCGCATTCAGCGTGGTGATCGAAATATAAGCCTGCACAGCATCGTAAGCCGCGAGTTCTTTCAGCACGTCGATATCCCGCGTGATGAGAAAATTCTTGGTGATGAGCGAAACCGGATTCCGGAATTCCGCCAGCACCTCCAGGCACGCGCGAGTGATCCGAAATTTCCGCTCTGCGGGCTGATAGCAATCGGTCACGCCGCTCATGGCAAGGCCTTGCGGCACATATTTGGGATTGGAAAGTTCCCGGCGAAGAAGTTCCGCCGCGCGCGGTTTCACCATGATCTTGGTCTCAAACTCCAAGCCTGCGGAAAATCCAAGATACTCGTGGTAAGGACGGGCATAGCAGTAAGCGCAGCCATGTTCGCATCCGCGGTACGGATTGATGCCCGCGCTGAAGCCAATGTCCGGACTGTCGTTTTTGCTGATAATCGATTCGCTCTTGTCTTCATAGAATTGGGTCTTGGGGTTGGGTAAAGCATCGGCGCCTTCGGAATCCGGATCGTACTGCACGACGTCTGGGTCGAGGTCCATCGCCAGCTTTTCAAACCGATTGGGCAAATCACGCACTGCGCCGCGCCCCGTACGGGTTTTGCTTTCAAGCGCCTTGGACATAAGGATATTATACATAAGAATAATTATGAGTCAAGGCCTCGTCGCTCTTGACCCTAGCCTCTGGCAGACGTAGTATTTGGGAGTCTGCCTCTGAGAAAGCTATGAAATCCTCTCTCCTTTTTGCCCTTGGGATGGCAGCTTTTTTTCTGGGCTTTTCCCCTTTCATCAAAGCGGATGATTGGAAAACCACGGACGGAAAGGTTTATCAGAACGTCACTGTAATCAAGACGGAGCCGGATGCGGTGACAATCATTTATCAAGATGGCGGTGCCTTGCTGCCGCTAGTGAAGTTACCACCCAATCTTCAGAAACGCTTCAATTATGATCCCGTGAAGGCCAAGGCGGCGGCCGAAGCCCGGGCCCAAAGTGAGGCCCAAAATACCGTTGCGCTCCAGTCCGAAATGACCAAGACCCGCGATCAAAGGAAGAACGATCTAATTGCCATGGATCCCAGAACGCAGCGTCTCGCGGCGACCAATGCTGCCTTGCCGTCCTATCGAGGTTCTCCCTCCTATAAAGCGACGACAACCTTTGATCCGATGGGACAACCAACCACAACCACGGATGGCTCTCAATTCACTCCCAATACCGAAACCCTTTCAAGCTCGGAAGACAAGATGTCTGATCCCGTAGCAGAACCAGACCCGTCGGATGCCTCGGCACCAGTTGAACCTGCAACACAATCTGTTGAGCCCCATTCAACGCGTATGGTCTTCGATGGCTTGCCAGCCAGTACGAAAAGCCCTACTCCTGCCAAGAAGCCTATTTCTACTATCGAGCACCATTCGACATCGGATTTGGTCGATATTAATTCCCGCCTGAAAGACGATCATCCCAGTTTGAACAAGCATACTGCATCCAGCCTGCTCTTTACGAATGATTACCTGATGCCGGATCCTTTGGATCCGTACCATCATTCCACCGATGACCTCCTTAATTCTGCGAGTCCGCAGGCCCCCGCCAAATAACGGCTGATTTGAGTTGGTGCCCCGAGGCTCGGCGATCCATCCGAACGCTCCGCTCCCGCACTGTTCGGTTCGACTTAACTGAGTCCCCTTTCCTCGAGGTCTCCTTCATCCCAGCCAAAGTGGTGGCCAAGTTCATGGAGATAAGTTAACCGAACCTCATCGGCGAATTCGGTTCCTTCCTCCAAACAATAGTCTTCAATGGTCAGGAGATAAAGGACGATCGGGCCATTGGCCACCGACATCTCGCCGGGCAGGAAGTGACCGTAGGTGCCCATGATCTCGGGATCTTCCTCGCACTCTTCTTCAAAAAGAACAGGTACCTTTTCAGCCTCAGCCCGGATTTCGGGCGGAAGCTCAGCGAGGGTTTTGCCGACAATTTGGCCAGCCGCTGCCTTGAGCGCTTCCCACGAATTCATTTCGTTGCCGCAGCTTTGCCCCGTTTGGTGTGGACCTGAAGCAGGGCGATGTCGGTCGGGTTGATGCCCGAGATGCGCGCCGCCTGGCCAAACGTCCGGGGCTGAATCTTCTTCAATTTCACGCGGGCCTCGGCTTTCAAACCAGGCACGACATCGAAGTCGAGCCAATCGGGAATTGAGCGGTCTTCATCGGCCCGGTTACGGTCGATATGGGCCTGTTCGCGACGCAGGTAGCCTTCATACTTGATCTCGGTTTCCAGTTGGGAAGCAACCTCCGCATCGACCGTCTGAAAGGGCGAGGGAAGATCAGCCCACGAGATTTCCGGGCGCTTGAGCCGATGAGCCCAAGGCTGGTTATCGTGCTTGATGGTTTGAAGCAGGGTCCGGGTTTCGGCGAGGGCAGCCTGCTTGGCGCGAAGCTTGGCGAGACGTTCTGCGGAAGCAAGGCCAACCGCGGCCCCGATTTCGGTCAGGCGCAGGTCAGCATTGTCGTGGCGGAGAAGCAGGCGGTGCTCGGCCCGGGACGTGAACATCCGGTACGGTTCTTCGGTTCCCTTGGTCACGAGATCATCGATGAGGACGCCGATATAGGCTTGGTCCCGGCGTAAGATCAACGCGGGCTGGCCGAGGACCTGACGGGCGGCGTTGATTCCGGCAACGAGTCCCTGCCCGGCGGCTTCTTCATAACCGGAAGTTCCGTTGAGCTGACCGGCGAAAAAGAGACCGCCGACTCGCTTGGTTTCGAGCGAAGGATGAAGCTGGATAGGGGGACTGAAATCGTACTCAACGGCATACCCGGCCCGCATGATCTCAGCCTTTTCGAGCCCAGGAACGGATCGGATAAACGCCAGTTGAACCTCAAAGGGCAGGGAGGTTGAGCAGCCGTTAATGTAGTACTCGTCCGTATGCCGACCTTCCGGTTCCAGGAAAAGCTGATGCCGCTCCTTGTCGGCGAAACGAACCACCTTGTCTTCCAAGGAAGGGCAGTAGCGGGGGCCGATACCTTCAATCCGTCCGCAATAAAGGGGGGATTTGTCCAGATTCGATCGGACAATCTCATGGGTCTCTGCGGTCGTATAGGTAATGGCGCAGGCCAATTGTTCTACGTGGAACATTCCGTCCCGCCATTCATTCAGGGTAAAGATATCATCCCGTTTCCTGATCAAGGTATCGGCCATATGGCTGAAAGGCTTGGGCGGTTGGTCACCGTGCTGTAGGTCCATCCGGCTGAAATCGATGCTCTTCTTCAGAAGCCGGGGAGGGGTGCCCGTCTTGAGACGTTTGAGCTCGAAGCCCAGCTTAAGTAGTGAAGCTGACAGACCACTCGCCGTGTCGCCCATGCGCCCGCCGGGAGTATTCCGTAAGCCTACATGCATCAGCCCCTGAAGGAAGGTTCCTGTTGTAACAATGACCGTCTTACTGCGGTAGCTGACGCCGAGTTGGGTACTGACTCCGGTAACCCGATCGCCTTCCACAAGAATTTCGGCAATGTGACCCTGTTTGATGTCAAGGCGCTCCTGCCGTTCGCAGGTAGCCTTAAGCCGGAACTGATAGGCCTTCTTATCGCATTGAGCTCGAGGTCCCCGGACACTGGCGCCCTTTGAAGCGTTGAGCATCCGAAATTGGATGCCTGTCGCGTCGGTGTTTAGTCCCATTTCACCGCCTAATGCGTCGATCTCCCTGACTATCTGACCCTTAGCTAAGCCCCCGATAGCCGGATTGCATGACATCTGGCCGATCGTATCCAGATTCATGGTCAGGAGAAGTGTCTCGCAACCCATTCGCGACGCTGATAGCGCTGCCTCGACTCCGGCGTGGCCGGCGCCAATGACAATTACGTCGTAAGTCTTTGGGTATTCGAACATTGCAACATCTTACCTGAATTTAATGCCTTCGACAAGAGTCGGTCTTCCCTTTGTCACCCTAAGTTCACTTCGCGATTGTAACGATACATGCTATTCTTTTGTCTTGATCGCCCGACTCGTCGCCCGCATGATTCTCGCTTCACTTTTTCTCTTCGCTGGCGTGGTGCATCTCACCCGACCCGCACTCTTCCTCCCCGTCATGCCCCCCTGGATCCCCTTTCATTTCCTTTCTATTATCGCCAGCGGCGTATGCGAGCTGCTCGGAGGTCTTGGCCTGCTGGTTCCCGAGCACCACGTTCTGACGCTGACGGGGTGGTGCTTGGTCGCGCTGCTCATCGCTATCTTCCCCGCCAACATTTATATGGCGACCCACCATATTCAACTTCCCGGTCTCTCCATTCCCTCCTGGTTGGAATGGGTCCGGCTCCCGTTTCAACCCCTTCTCATTCTCGCCGTCCTCTGGGCAACCCGGATCTGGCCGAAAGCCGTCGAACTCTAACTTTACGCATATGGGTAAAATCTATTTCGCTCATCGCCCGCCTTCCGTCGGCGTTCACCTGCTCAGCGATCCCTTCCCACCCCGCGAGGTCAGTCCAGCAGCGCTCCAATCAGAAAACGAAGGCCCGGCCGTGTCGAAACGGCAGACCCGCCCGACCAAAGCCAAAAAGACGACGTTGCGGTCATAAAATCAGACGATGACCCACATTGAATTATTGGGTCCTATTATATCGCTAGCGGTTCTACTGCTATCCAGCGTGTGCGCTTTTTTTATCGCGAATGCCCTTTGCCAAAGATACTGGAAAGAAAAAATTCCTCAGTCCAAACTGATCGGATTCACAGTTGTTTTCGTGGGTTGTTTCTCGCTTCTCTTCTATTTAATGATCATGGCTGTGAGGATAGACTTGGGGAACTAACCAGCTTTGGGGGGAAGCGGTGTCTCCGTTTTATTTCCAAGAAGAACTCTCCTCGAAACCATAAGCCGGTGTGGTAAGGTGACATCGTCTCATGAAGCATTACCTTGGCATTTGCCTTGTCCTGATCACGCTCGCCGGGATCGCCTGGTTTGGGTTACGAAGCTGCACGAATTCGGTCGATCATACGGTCGACAGTGTTCGCGATGCCTTCGTCTCGGTACTTCGCGTCACGCCTCAAATCACCGTTAACCAGCGCGTTATTCTCACGCAGACTGCGCCCATCGCCGAGCTGGCGGTCGTCACCAAGGAAGAACTCATCACCATCGGCGAAAATGTCCATACGGAAGTTCTCTCCGTCCAGGTCCCGCTCACAGAAAAGAAACTCACCGCAGAAGCCATGTACCGGATCAAAGCCGGCTTTGATTTGCGCGAGCCATTCTCCGTCACCATCGACCCGGTCACGCACGAGATTCACGCCACCATGCCCTCCGCGAAGATATTATCCGTAGAGCAAATCGGAGATCTCAGTTTAAAGGGAGACGACGCGTGGCTGAATCGGATCACTGATGCGGAACGGGCCGACCTCGTTAACAAACTGAACGCAGCGGCGCACGATGCCGCCGAAAAGTCTGACCTGAAAGATGACGCGCAAAAACAAGTCACGCAACGGCTCAACGAACTCATTAATCATAATGGCAAAACCCTGCAGCTGGACTGGTCGGCGCCAGTCCCCAAAAGCTGATCATTTCTACCAAGTGGCTCTATTTGTAGGCAAAATATGCCCAGTGCGATTTAAGTTTCGGAGTGATTTTGTCCTCAAATCAAAATAAAAATGTCATCTATTTGCGGGACTTACCGATAATTACAGGGTATACCGGCGTAAATGCTTTCTATTTGTTTCAGATTGCAAAAAACGGTACGCCCTTTGCGTCCTAGTGCCCCTGAAACCTACTAGGATCCCCCATATGCCTAAACCCTCCCTTCAATATCACCCTTCCGTGGAAACTTCATCGGGCGTCGTACGGACCCGGCCTTCCCTCTACCATACGAAGGATGCATTCATTGAGCGGATTTCGCCGGTGGCAACTGCGGTCATCTTCTTCGGCACTTTTTCGCTGGATCCCCAGGATGATTCCCTCTCTCAACAGGCCCTTTTCAAGTTGTCGTTTCTCCATCGCCACTTCCTTCAGCACGGGGGATTGAATGTCCAAGTCACTCGCCAGACGGCCACCTTTTCCGGTGAGATAACCAGCCGTCGTCTCTTCACGATGGCTGAGTTTCTGGCGCGGCAAATCGACGGCATCCGCAAGATCAAGGACGAAACGAAGATCAAGGTTCCCCTTACCAGCGAGCATGAGGCTTTGGAAGCCGTTGAATTTTTGTTCGCCACGGACCAGACCTTGCGCACGGGCATCCGGGTAGCTCTTCGTGACGGACGTCTGGTGCTGGAAGGAGAAGTAACCTCGGTCGCTCAAAAAAACTGGGCCGAGCAAGTTGCCCAAGCTGCCGGTCTCGAAGTGACTTCCCATCTTTCGGAAGCCTCCTTCACACCGGCGCCGATGCTCAAAATTTCGGAGCCACCCCAATTGGACGATGACTCGCTTGAAGCTTTGGTTCTTTTCCGCCTGAGCCTGGTTCGCGAAACCGAATCTCTCCCGGTCAAGGTGAAGGCCAACCGCGGAGTTGTTGCACTCCAGGGAAAAATTCCCACCGAAGCCCTGCGTCAGCGGGTCGAAAATATCACGCGCTCCACGCTTGGTATTCGTGAATTGCGCAGCTCGCTCTCGGTAGCCAGCTAAGAAGTCTACTTCTTCTTCGTCTGCCAATAGGTAAGCCCGTCCTCAAAGCAGGTGGCGGGCAAGTCTTCGATCTTCGCGCGAAAGAACGTTTCGGCGTCTTTCACGCCCTGATTGTAGGCCAGTGGCGCAATCTCCTTGAGGATAAAATCCAACAGGAATTTCGCGCGCATTTCGGTCAGCTCTTCTTCGCGCTCTTCGCTGAAGTATCTTTGAAGTGACGCGATCACTTCCTTCGTTTCTTCTTTGCCGAGTTCAATCGCCATAAATTTTGATTTCACTGATGAGGCAGCAAAGTCTTTGCCCTGGCAAAAACCTGCTCCACGGGGAGGGTATCCAACGTGGGATTTCCCTGCAAAACATGCACACCTTTTCTCGGTGGTGCCCACACTGCAGGATCGGTCGGGCCAAACAAGGCGATAACGGGCAAGTCCCGGTTCGAAGCCGCCGCCAAATGCGTGATCCCGGAATCGTGACCAAGATATAAAACGGTCTCGCGAAAAAGCGCCGCGAGAATGGGCAATGGCAACCAGCGCGCACGAAAATGAGGCACGTCTTTCCATGCCTCGATCAAGTGCCGGGCCTGTTCACCGTCCGCTTCGCCTTCGACGAGAAGGAGCGCGACATCAGGTATTTCGCGCACGAGACGTCGACCAAGTTCCGCCCAGGATTCGACCGGCCAGTTTTTGCTCTCGCCACCGCTCCCCGGGTGAATCGCAATCAAACGGGTGCGCGGCGGAAGTCCCGCCAGAAAGGCGTGTGCCGCATCCGTGTCTTCGGGTAGGGGAAAGAGTTCGCTGGCGGGATTATCACCAAGGGTCAGGCCAAGCGGTTCCAGAATCCCGGCAAAGTGGTGGGCCGCCGGCTTTCGAAAACCCTCCGGTATGCGCGGGGGGTGAGTCAAAATCTCAACAGGATGGCAACGCTTCAAGTTATCGAGGAAAAGACCGTCGGGATCGTAAAAGTAAGACAACACCAAATCGAAATCGCCGATGTAGTCCATCCAATCGGGATCCAGCACAGCACGGGGTGTAAAAAAAGCGCTGAGGGGACCGTGATTTACAGAACGGACGCCGTTCAGATAGTGGCGATTGAGAGCGATCTCGGCCAACCGGGGCTGCCCCAGTACTTCAATGTGCGCGTCCGGCCACCGCTCACGCAAAAGACGAAGGGTCGGCAGTGTAACAATAAAATCGCCTAGAGCACCTCCTCGGATGATTAAAATATTCATGATGCGAAAGCTCTGTTATCGATAAAGCCATGTTCTATAATTCTAGACATCGCAATTCTTTGACCTTACGCTTACACGCATGCGGGTTTATGAAGTCGTTCTCCGTAGCGGCGCAAAAGCAGAAGTCACAGCAGAAGTTTTGCATGACGATGCAGGCAAGGATAACAAAATTTATTTTTATCGCGATCACGGCCAGAAGCAATTGGTCGCCTATTTTCTACGGGATGAAATTGCGGGTATTGTCGTCGGTCCGGATAATTCCAGTGTCTCCATTCGCTATAAATAGCAGATCCCGATTGTAGAGGATCCGCCAATCTCGCTTGCAATTACCTTTTTAGAGGCGAAGCTCGAGGTAGTTTAATCACCTCCTGCCATGACTATTCTCCTCGGCGTACTTGTTGTCTTGGGCATTATCTTGTTGATCGTTGTAGTCATCGCCGTCATGGGCGTTGGTATTTACAACAATCTCGTCACGCTCCGCAACGGATTCAAAAATCAATTCGCTCAGATCGACGTGCAACTCAAACGTCGTCACGATCTCATTCCCAATTTAGTGGAAACAGCGAAGGGTTACATGGCGCATGAACGCGGCACGTTGGATGAGGTCGTTGCCGCACGCAACGGTGCGGTGGCCGCGCGTCAACAGGCCTCGGCGGACACCACCGATCCGAATGCCGTGGCAAAAGTTGTCGCAGCCGAGGGCGTGCTGACCCAATCGTTAGGTCGCCTTTTTGCCGTCGCGGAAGCCTACCCCGATCTGAAGGCAAACCAGACGATGCTGCAGTTACAAAATGAACTGACCGACACCGAAAATCGCGTCTCGGTTTCACGTGAGGCGTATAACGAATCGGTGAGGAGTTATAATACGCAGCGTGAGATTTTTCCGAATTCGCTTATCGCGGGAATTTTCAATTTTGCACCGGCCTGTTTATACGAAATCACCGATCCGGGTGAGCGCGAAGTACCCAAAGTTTCCTTCGCCTAACTGCATTCATCCGCTTGTACTTCCTCCCGGGTAGGAGTACTCTGGAGGCATGGAGTCGATCTTCGACAAAGGTCCCACGGTCCGTGTCGCCACGGTCTATGACCGGATTGGCCCGGAGATTCTGCATCTCCAAAAAGGCAGTTCCGTACGCGACGGTGAATTTAGTGGAACCAAGACGGGAGCATGGGCGGCTTTCATCGCCATCCTGCTTTTGATTGGCTTGTTCATTATGGATCCATTCCTGTTCGCGATGCACAAATCGTCGGCCGCGAAGGCTTACATTTATCTCCATCATTACGGATCTGAATCGGCCACGAAAGACCTGGCGGCAAGCCAGCTCTTTTCGCCCAATGAAATCGAGGCCTTAAATAATCGGAAAGACACTTTTCAATCCTACTTTACCTCTCCCTCCGAGGCGGGAGAGACGGCGACATCGGCCGTCGATTTCATGAACGGAATCCGTGCTCTTCGTACAGGCCAGTACGAGAATCTCGATCCGATTGGAAAGCTTCGTTACATGCTCTTCGTCCGGAACGGGCTTTATCCGCCGACAATTTGGGATGGACTCGATCCATCCGTTTATTAGCTCCCTCTGCAGCTACTCAACTTTGGATCACAGGCCCAATCGCTTTATTCAGCTATTGATTCTCGCGTAACCTACGCTGCGGCTTATCACTAATTGCCGTTTTCCGTAGGTCAGCTAGCTTGCTCCCGGATGATGACGTTTGCAGAAATCGTGGCGCACCCGGCTGATCCTTCCCTCACCTGGGAGAGCGGGCTTGCCCTGGGTGTGACGGCCTTAATCGCAGGCGCGATCAACTCGGTCGCGGGAGGGGGAAGCTTTCTCACGTTTCCGGCGTTGATGTTTTGCGGAGTGACCCCCATCCGCGCCAATGCCACGAATACGCTGGCGCTTTGGTGCGGATCCTTCGCCAGCGTGAGCGCGTATCGCAGTCATCTCGGTGGGCAACGCCGGGCCCTGATGACGCTTCTTATCACCAGCTTGATCGGTGGGCTAATCGGAGCACTACTTTTGCTTCGCACGCCGGATGCCACATTCAAGTTACTGCTTCCGTGGTTGATGTTGGTCGCCACGCTCATCTTTATTTTCGGCAAGCATTTGACGGCGTTACTGCGTCGCATGGTCCATCTCGATATCAACCAGCCGCAACATGCGGGGCCATTTATTATCGGTTGCCTTCTGCAGATGGTGATCGCGATCTATGGCGGATTCTTTGGAGGCGGCATCGGCATCCTGATGCTCGCCCTATTGACACTCCTTGGTTACGAAAAGATTCACATGATGAATGGTCTCAAGACGGTGCTGGCCACGACGATCAATGGCATCGCGGTGATCGCCTTTGTCTGCGCGGATGTAATTGCATGGCCGCAGGCGTTGGTAATGATTATTGGGTCGATCTTTGGCGGATACAGCGGGGCGATGATTGCCCAGCGTGTTCCAGCGCAAGTCGTCCGCTACGTCGTGATGGCTGTCGGCATCAGCATGACGCTCTACTTTTTTGTGCGCTAAATTGCCAGGTATTCTGCAATCGCAACGCAGACCTGTTCAATCTGTTCTTCCGGAATCTCGGGATAGATGGGGAGACTGATGACTTCAGTGGCGAGTCGATGTGCCCAGGGAAATTCATCGGCGTTACATCCCAAGTCCGCAAAGCAGGCCTGCTGATGGAGGGGAAGGGGATAGTAGATTTCTGCGCCTATGCCACGTGCGGTCAGATGGGCGCGCAAGGCATCACGGGCACCATCACCAATGACGCGCAGAGTGTATTGGTTCCAGATATGGCCGCGGTAAGGATAAGCCACGGGAAGAACGATGCGCGCGGACCCCTCGCGCGCATGGGCCTGAAGACATCCGCAGTCTTCAGAACGCGCGATTTCCACTCCGGAAAACTTCGAAAGACGCTCGGTGTAGAGCGCAGCATTGCGCGTACGCCCTTCCGTATAACCGTTAAAGTGAGGCAGTTTGACCGAGAGAAACGCGGCCTGCAACGCATCGAGCCGGAAGTTTCCGCCCACCATCTGATGATAATATTTTGGATCCATGCCATGAAGCCGCAGGATTTTCGCTTTCGCGAATAGGGCGGCGTCATTGGTCAGGAGTGCTCCGGCATCGCCCAAGGCCCCGAGGTTCTTGCTCGGGAAAAAACTGATGGTTCCGAAATCACCCAGCGTTCCGACCTGCTTGCCATGATAAGTAGCGCCCATGGCTTGGGCCGCATCTTCTACCACGCGCAGGCCATGTTTCCAAGCGAGGCTGAGCATGGCATCCATATCCGCCGATTGTCCGAAAAGGTGGACGGGTACAATGGCCTTCGTCTTGGGCGTAATTCGTCGGGCCGCATCGCGAACATCAAGGTTAAAACAAACCGGGCAGGAATCGACAAAGACCGGCTTGGCCCCGAGTCGCGAAACACAGCCCGCAGTGGCGAAAAAAGTGAAGCTGGGACAGAGAACTTCATCACCCGGGCCAATACCGAGTGCCATGAGCGCGAGCAGAAGCGCGTCCGTACCGGAGCTGACACCGAGGGCATATTTCGCACCGGTGAACTCCGCCAGCGCTTTCTCGAACTTTTCCACCTCGGGGCCAAGAATAAAGTGGCCTGAGCGAAGCACGCGCAGGAAGGCCTCCTGGAGTTCGGGCTCCAACGCACCATTCTGCGCCTTGAGATCGAGCAGGTTGACGTTCATTCGTACAGATTAATCACCCATCACATCGCGGACCAACTCCGGCAGGCGATCAAACGTCGAGGTTCCAAACCAGGCCAGCGCAAAGACCAGGGCAAAGTAGCCGACATTCACAATCCATTTCTGGTGCTGGGTGAGGACATTATCGAGTCGTGGTGCACGGGCCGTGATGAGCAAAATCAGTCTGGGTAAACCAAAACAAACAACCCCGAGCAGGACCAGGTTGAATCCTTTCGTGAGTTCAAGCACGAGAACAATCAAACCGAACAACCAGGCCTGTGGCGCAATGGCGGGTGCAATCCATCCCCCCTCGAGATCGAGGATCGGAATCAGTGTGAAAAGATTATAAAAGAATCCCACGCAAGCCATGCCGAGAAAGAACGGCGCGATAATCTGCGGTCCGTCCGGGTCATTCGTCCCTACATAAATACCGGCGAGAATGATGGAAACTGCGGTTCCGGTTACCGGCCCCGCGAAACCGACAACCGCATCAATCCACGGACGGCGGGGCAGATACTCGAGGGTTGCGGTCGCATTGGCGCCAAATCCAAAGAGGCGATAGTGCAGGGGAAGGCCGAGTCGTTTAGCTGTGATCAACGTTCCGAGTTCATGAACAATGACCTGCAGGACGATGCCGACCATCGAGGCCCATCCGTAAACGCCCAGATAATTAGGCCCAAGGACTTTCGCGCCCGCAGCTAACAGCTGCGTTTGAAAGAGCGCCATGAACGTCAGCAAACCAATCAGGAGGGCCATCCCGATCGCAAGTTGCTCCGCCCAGAGACGGTCGGGAGAGAGAGAGGGAATCGCTGCGGATTTTTCGGGTGCGGCCATAAAGGTGACTTCCCTTTAGGCTAACCTGTCCCGGAGCTGGAGTCCAAATCAGAAATTAAACATCGCACCGCCTCTTTTTGAGCTGTTGCAAGATCGACTCTTGTGCCGATGCCAAGAGACGACATAGTAAGCTAAGGCATGACACCTGAAGACCGCGAACTCCTCCATGGACTGCGGCGCCAACAGCTGGAACTCCGGCAGGCGCTTGAGCGCTTGGATGCTCAATTGGAAAATCTGGAGGACCGCAACGCGGAATCACCTTCTGTTTTGCCGCCTCTGCCTCCCATCCCGCCGCACGACTTGCCGCCCCCTTTTCTTCCGCCTGTCCCCATGGAGGCGACCTCTCATTTACCTCCGGTACCCATCGATTTTCCGCCATTTCCACGTGCCAAGCCCCCGGTCCGCGAGTCCAGGCATACGTTTGAATTCCAGATTGGCCGATGGCTGACCCGCCTTGGCGCGGCCTTTGGTGTCATCGCGCTCGTATTGCTCTTCAGCTATAGCCACCACTTTATTTTCAAGATGCTCGGCCCGACCGGCGCGATCTTCCTGAGTGCGGCGATGAGCTTGGGCATCGTTGTTTGGGGACGCCGCTTTGAACGAAAAAGCGTTTTCTTCGGACGCGCCGTCACCGCCATGGCGCTGACGTGGCTCTATGTCACCACGTATGCCGCCTGTTACAGTGAACATTATCGCCTCGTTTCGAGCCCGTTCGTCGCGGGATGTCTGCTTCTGCTGTGGTCCGCGTATGTGTTGATCGTGGCGGAGCGCCGGCATTCGCAGGGACTGGCACTCCTCGCCATCACGCTGGCTTATTTCAGTACCGCGATCAATCCGATCGGCCGATTTACGATGGCCGCCGATCTTCTTCTGGCCGGCACCGCCATCACTTTAATGATCCGCCAGGGCTGGTCAGCACTGGCTTACTTCAGCCTGATCGGCTCCTACCTGGCGATGCTCCGCCGTCTCGTCATTGATGCCAATGGCGAGTTCGTCTTCGATAGTGGACGCGTCCTTCACTTCGGGCCATATGCCACCTATCTAACGTTCACCTGGCTCGTCTTCACAGCAGGAGTTTGGTTTTGCAGCTCACCCAGGTTTCGCGGCGGCATACGGTTTGCCTTTCTTAGTCTTAATAATAGTGCGTGGGCTTTTCTCCTGCTGTTTACGGCTTACATCTCGGGTTATGGCCATGCCACGTCGGGCTGGATTCTCCTCTCAACTGGTTTCATTCTGCTCGTCACTTCCCGGTTTGTCGGGTGGACGGCCATCGAGCCGGAAGCGGTCATGGCAGCTTATGCCACGCAAGGACTGGCCCTTTTTACCGGCGGAGTCATTGTTATTTTCACCGGCATTACGCGAGGCGTCATGCTTACGCTGGAGACGATTCTCCTCGGCTGTGCGGGAACTTTTTCCGACGATCGTATCCTTCTCATCACAACGTACGTGGCGGGCTTTTTCGCCACGATGTTTCTCGTTTGGGAAATTGCGATCAACTCCCATCACCCATGGCTGCTCGGATTCAGTGGCGCGTTGGTCATGCTGATCAATGCGTGGATGGCCCGTAGCGAAATCCGCCACAGTCCGAAGGAACGCAGCACGCTCGTTTCCGGCGCTGCGTATTATTGCACGCTGGCGGTCGGGTTAATCCTCACGGCCTTGTGCGTGGAACAGAGTGACACCGGCCTTCCTCCTGCGCTCGCCATTGCGGCGATGATTCTCACCTTTTCCATCTATTTTTTCTCACTCTTCGAACTCCCGCCCATCGCCCAGATCCTGCTTCTCGTCGCCTTGGGGCTGGTGATTTTCCCCATCGATACAGGTGAAGAATGGCCGTGGTGGACCACCGGAAGCGTGGCCGTCATTACTCTGGTCATGGCCACCTGGTGGGCGCGGCAACGCATCACGCGGTCGAGCAATTGGACTTCGACGCTGGTTCTCATTTATTCGCTCGCACTGGCCGCGTTGGTATATGAAACAGTCCGACCCTGGGCTGATCTCGATGGCTGGATGATCATTGCAAGCCTGCTCTCCGTCGGTTTTCTCCTCTGGGGAACCTTCACCCGCGTTTGGCAGCTGGCCATCGTCGGCCAGTTGTTCCTCGCCATCGCCCTATATCACTTCTTCATCCCTCCCGAAGACGGGTCTTTCCCCTGGACTTGGCGGGCTGCCTTGATGCCTCTCATCGTCGTTTTCTCCACCGCGCGAGCTGCCCATGCCTGGCTTGATCTCTATCCGGAGTCGATCAGTTTTCGCCGGACGTCTCTGCGCTCGTTGGCCTATGGCTACCAACTCCTCGCCCTAGCCATGCTGATTCGCTGGATCAGCGCGACCGTGCCGCCACTGGACCAGATCGCGGTCTTTCTTATTCTCGGTACACTGGTCCTCTCTTGGAACGCGCGCATCTCCAATATCTTTGGGATTCGCTGCAGCTATGTTCTTACTCTCTTGGGAACCTCTCTCTTTCTTGAGAATCTGGATACAACCGCAGCTGCTTTGGATACTTTTTTCATTGGATTCGGCTTTTTCTGCCTGCTGACCCAGCCCATTTTGGTGCGTCGCAGAGACAATTTTTACATCTCGGCTATTGAACATTGGATGCTGATCCTGCTTTCCGTGGCGTCCTGCTTCATGTTTGTCAGTGTGTGGACTCAAATTCGCTGGAGCCCGGGTTATTTGACGATGAACTGGGCTCTCTATGGCCTTTTCCTCTTCCTGATAGGTCCATTGGTCCGAGTGCCCAGCCTGCGCTTGTGTGGCCTGGCTGTCCTGGGTGTCGCAATCGGGCGCGCGGGTTTCCACGATTTCTGGAGTCTTTCCAGCGGCTATCAAATTCTGACCGCAATCGCCTTGATGCTGGTCACTTTAAGTGTTGGCTATCTGATTGTCCGTTCGGTTGACCCGTTAAAAAAGTAATCCACAGGTCCATCTGAAAACTTTGCGAATAACTTTTGGAATCTGCCCAATAACCCGAATAACTTCGACTTCACATAAGTTTATCTTGGCTTCTCGTCTACCTATTCACAACATCCCTTATGTCCAGTCCCTTCCAATTAAACGACTTTCATTGGAAACTGGAGTTACTCACATCTATAAGACGGAGAATAAACCATTGTTTTTTTTCCTAGAACCTTCTTAATACCTCTTGGTTATGAAATGCGTTATCTCTCGTGAGGCTCTCCTCTCCGGTCTCCAAATTGTACAAAATGTCGTCAGCACCCGGACCACGCTCCCTATTTTGGGTAACGCTTTGGTTCAGGCCGTGGATGGTAAATTGATCATCTCGACGACTGATCTTGATACCGGTATTCGCGCTTCAGTGGATGCGGAAATAATCAAAGGTGGTTCCACGACACTTCCCGCCCGTCGCCTCTTCAGCATCATTCGGGAATTGCCTGCCGCCGAACTTACTCTGGAAGTCGATTCGAAGCAGGTTGCTACGATTACTTCCGGCGCTTCTTTCTTCCGCATCATGGGTCTTCCCGAGGAAGATTTCCCTCCGTTTCCCAAGGGCGATGGAGCCAAGACCTTCAAGATTTCCCAGGGCGTTTTCCGCGATATGCTCAAGCGGACCGCTTATGCCATTTCCACGGATGAAAGCCGCTACGTTTTGAATGGCGTCTTGCTCAGCTTCAAGGAAAACAAACTTTCGCTCGTTGCCACCGATGGACGTCGTCTGGCTCTGGTTGAACAAGATCTCGAATTTCCCAAGGGCAGCGAAGTTGAAGCCATTCTTCCGACCAAGGCTGTCCAGGAATTGTCCCGCATCCTGCGCGATGATGAACCCCTCACGATCAGCTTCGCGGAAAATCAGGTCTCCTTTGATCTGGGCAACACCTTCCTCTACTCGAAATTGATCGAGGGCAATTATCCGAACTACAAGCAGGTTGTACCGGCGGAAGCCAAGGATCGTATTGTTCTCGAACGCGAAGTTTTCCTCAATGCCGTCCGCCGGGTGGCGCTGCTTTCGAGCGAAAAATCGAATTCGGTTAAGCTGATCTTCAGCAAAAACAATCTCGATATCACGGCTAACACACCGGAAGTCGGAGAAGCCAAGGAATCGCTCGCTATCACTTACAAGGGCAAGGATTTCAACATCGCCTTCAATCCGGAGTTCCTCATGGATCCGTTGAAGAACATCGATGCGGATGAAATCTTCTTCGACTTCATCGATGAACTCAGCCCCGGCGTGATCAAATATGCCCGTCCGTTCCTGTATGTCATCATGCCGATGCGCACGGCGTAGCCGACGCTAACGTGGCCCCTTCACGAGTTAACGTTCTCGGCGTGGGAGTTCACGCGATCAACCTCCAGTCTGCAGTCGAAATTCTCGGTCAGGCCGTAGCTGCCAGAAGAAAAGGCTATGTCTGTGTGACCGGAGTCCATGGTGTCTCCGAAGCCCAGGAAGATCCTGAATTTCGCGCCATTCTCAACGGGGCGCTTCTCAATACACCGGATGGCATGCCGATGGTTTGGATGGGAAAAATCGCCGGGTTCAAAGAAATGTCACGCGTCTATGGTCCTGATCTTTTGATCGAAATTTGCCGGGCCTCCGAAGAAAAAGAATGGAGGCATTTCTTTTACGGAGGTGCTCCCGGCACGGCTGAAAGCCTCGTGGCTACGTTACAAAGTCGGTTTCCTCGCCTGCAAGTTGTCGGAACACATACCCCGCCATTCCGGGCGTTGACGCCAGAGGAATATCAGGGACTTCAAACTCAGGTTTCAGCAAGCCAGCCCGATTTTTTTTGGGTGGGATTGAGTACGCCTAAACAAGAACGGTTCATGTCAGCTACGATTGATTCGCTGGACGCGACCGTCATGCTCGGGATCGGCGCCGCCTTCGACCTGGTGAGCGGCAAGGTCAGGCAATCGCCGCGATGGATCCAGCGCAGCGGCTTTGAATGGCTCTACCGTCTCATTCAGGAACCTCGACGACTTTGGAAACGGTATCTCAAGAATAATCCCCTTTTCCTCGGGCGAATATTTCTCCAACTGACGCACCTTCGACGCTATTCACTGGATAACAAATGAAGATCGCCGTTTTATGTCGGTTTTATTGGGAGGAGCATAGACGGTATGCGGCCAACGGGAACGGTCCCGTGCAGCAATTGGCTGAGGCGGTTGCAGCACTGGGACATGAAGTGGTTGTGCTGAGCCAGGCGCCGAAAATTTCCAAGCTGGAGAAATCGCAGATTGGGACGCTGGAAGTCTGGCTCTCGCCTCGCGACAAGAAGCGCGATTTTTTCACCGGTCTTCGCGACAAATGGGCGAAACAGACCTATCGGCATCGCAAGGTCTATACCGATGCCTACGCCTTGCGCGATTTTCTGGCCCAGCGCGGGCCCTTTGATGTTCTCTGGGCACAAACAGAGGAACCGGATGGGCTCGTGGCCGCGATAGCTGCGCAACAGGGTATCAAGTTGCCGCCGGTGGTGACGCAAATTCAGGCGCTGCGATATAAATTCGAAAAGGGAGATCCCATTTTCAACGAAAAGCCGTCGCTTCGACTTTCCTTCCGGCATTCCGATCGCATCCTGGCCAACTCCGACCTGGTGGCGAAAAATCTTCATCACTATTCCGGACCGACCTTTTCTGCCGAGAGGCTGCAGGAAAAGGTCGATATCGTTTATCCGAACTTGGGAAGGCAGTTTCTGCAGTCTGCGGAGGAAGTGGAGTCTTCACCTGATCCGGCTCCTGATCGCGTGCTCTTTTTTGGTGCTTTGAACGAGAAAAAAGGAGCGCTGATTTTCATGGAAGCGCTCGCCAAGACTGAAGTAGCGAAAGGCAACGCTACCTTCGCAGTGATTG
>Ga0207703_10001372_pt1 | contig 22250 bp, 25 predicted proteins | sample KBSSwiS12_FD_184304 | JGI IMG/M metagenome (GOLD analysis project Ga0207703, IMG submission 184304) | Switchgrass rhizosphere microbial communities from Kellogg Biological Station, Michigan, USA - KBS Switchgrass S1-2 (SPAdes) (version 2) | ecosystem: Host-associated > Plants > Roots >...
GCGACCGTGCTCAAGGCGATAGCCCAGCGCAACGACCTCAACACCGCAGAGGTTGACGACGTGATCTGGTCGACCTCGACCCAGAAGGGCCCGCAAGGCAGCGACATGGGCCGCATGGCCGCGCTCGACGCCGGCTACGACATCAAGGCGAGCGGGATGACGCTCGACCGGTTCTGCGGCGGTGGCATCACCTCGGTGAGCCTCGCGGCGGCGCAGATCATGTCGGGCATGGAAGACCTCATCGTTGCCGGCGGCACCGAGATGATGTCGCTCACCGCAACCATGGCGCAGGCCGAACTGGCCGGCGGGATTGCGCAGCTTGGCATGGGTGCGGGCAACGCGCGGCTCCAGGCGGTGCACCCGCAGTCGCACCAGGGCATCTGCGGCGATGCGATCGCATCGATGGAAGGCATCACCCGCGAGGATCTCGACGCGCTCGGTCTCGTCAGCCAGCAGCGCGCCGCTGTGGCGATCGCGGAAGGCCGCTTCGCCAAGAGCCTCGTCCCCGTCCTCGACGACGAGGGCAACGTGGTTCTGGACAAGGAAGAGTTCCCCCGCCCACAGACCACGATGGAAGGCCTCGGCCAACTCAAGCCCAGCTTCGAGGCGATTGGCAACGCCCCGCTCGACGACAAGGGGACGACCTTCGTCGGCCTGATCCAGCAGAAGTATCCCGACGTCGACGTGAAGTTCTTCCATCACGCCGGCAACAGCTCGGGCGTGGTCGATGGCGCGGCCGCCGTGCTGCTCTCCTCGAAGTCTTATGCCCAGGCGCACGGCCTCAAGCCTCGCGCCCGCATCGTCGCCACCGCCAACGTGGGTGACTGCCCGACCCTGATGCTCAACGCACCGGTCCCCGCGGCGAAGAAGGTGCTGGCCAAGGCCGGGCTGACCAAGGACGACATCGACCTCTGGGAAATCAACGAGGCCTTCGCGGTTGTCGCCGAAAAGTTCCAGCGCGATCTCGACCTCGATCGCAGCAAGGTCAACGTCAACGGCGGCTCGATCGCGCTCGGCCACCCCATCGGCGCGACCGGCGCGATCCTCATCGGCACCGTGCTCGACGAGCTTGAGCGCACGGGCGGGCGCTACGGCCTCGTGACCATGTGCGCCGCGGGCGGCATGGCCCCGGCGATCATCATCGAACGCGTGTCGGACTTCGTCGACTGAACGAACAGTAGGGCCGGCGGCAGCGATGTTGCCGGCCCGCTTGCCTCACCGGACAGTCAGCGCCCGGTAAACCGCGGCGGCCGCTTCTCCAGAAACGCTGTCACTCCCTCTGAGTGATCCGCGGTGCGACCCGCGATGCGCTGGTTGCGCCGCTCCATGTCAAGCGCCGCGGTGAGCGGCATCTCCAACGCATCGGCAATCCCCGCGCGCATCAGCCGGTAGGCCTCGGTCGGGCCTGCGGCCAATCGCCGCGCCATGGTCTCGGCCTCGTCCATCAGGCAATCGTCGTCGACGGCCTGCCAGATCATCCCCCACTCGGCCGCGGTCTCCGCCGGAATGCGCTCGCCCAGCAGGATCATGCCGGTGGCCCGCGCCTTGCCGATCAGCCGTGGCAAGAGCCAGGTCGCGCCCACGTCGGAGACGAGCCCGATGTTCGCGAACGGCTGGAGGAAATAGGCCGAGCGAGCCGCGAGCACGATGTCGCCCGCCAGCGCATAGCCGCAGCCGCCGCCCGCCGCCGCGCCGTTCACCGCGCAGACGATCGGCACCGGCAGGTGGCGCATCCGCTGGACGATGAGGTTATGCCCCTTCTCCAGCCCCGAGCCGCGGTCGGGCGGCCCCTCGCTCTCGGCAAAGCCCCCGAGGTCCGCCCCGGAGCAGAATGCCTTGCCCGCACCGGTCAGCAGCAACACCCGCGCCGTGCCCGCGTCGCGCACCCGATCGAGCAGCGTCACGAACAGGTCGAGCGATGCCGGCGTCATGGCGTTGAACTTGTCGGGCCGGTTGAGGGTGATCCGGGCCACGCCCTCAGCCTCGTCGAACAGGATCTCGGGCTCGGCCATTCCCGGGAGTCTCCTAGCGTCCGTTGAACACCGGCGCCTGGCGCGCAAGGAAGGAATCGACCGCGGCCGAACCGTCCTCGGTGCGCAGCGCTTCGCCGATCGCCTTGGCCTCGGCGTCGAGCTGGGACGCGTAGTCGATGCCGTAGCTCCCCTGGAGCAGGCGCTTGATCCCGCCGAACGCGCGGGTCGGCCCCGCCGCGATCCGCGTGGCCAGCGCCAGCGCTTCGGCCTGGAGCTGGTCGTCCGGCACGACCTTGGTGACGAGCCCCCACTCCTGCGCCTGCGCCGCGCCCACGCGCAGGTTGAGGAAGGCCATCTCCTGCGTGCGGCGCAAGCCGATCACCCGCGGCAGGGTCCACAGCGCCCCACCATCGCTGGTGAGACCGAGGCCGGTATAGGCGAGGGTAAAGCTCGCGCCCTCGCCTGCCAGCACGAGATCGCCTGCGGCAGCAAGGCTCAGCCCCGCTCCGGCCGCCGCGCCGTTCACGGCAACGATCAGCGGCGCGTCCATCCCGGCCAGCTTCAGCATGCCCTCGTGCAGCCGCCCGGCCAGTTTCTCGATGAAGTCGCCCCGGTTCGGCGCGTCGGCAAACGAGCGGATATCGCCGCCGACACAGAAATTCTTGCCTTCCGCGTCGACCAGCACCGCGCGGACCGATGCATCCGCCGCCACCTGCTCGCAGGTGCGCGAAAGCGAGTCGATGAAGTCCCAGCTCATCGCGTTGCCGGCTTCGGGCCGGGCAAGGGTGATGCGGGCAAGACCCTGTTCGACGGTGAGCTTGATCATCTTGGCGAGTACCCCGGTCATGGAACAATCAGCCCCACAGGCCCCGTCGTGCGCGGGCAACCGGTGGCGCATGTCTCTGGTCCGATGCGCACAGATGGCAAGGGCGCGCAAGTCCCATCGCAAGCCTCACGCCTGAGCGAGCCAGCCTTGCAGCAGCTTCACCGTGGTAGCCGCACGGGTCATCGGCGTCACATGCCCCGCCTTGCGCAGCATGGTCAGCCGCGCACCGGGAATGCCCTGCGCCAGCCCGCGCGAGCCCCGTGGCGGGACGATGAGATCGTCAGCGGCGCCCACCACCAGAGTGGGCACGGCGATCGCGCCCAACTCGGCGGTCCTGTCGGCGCGCGCGAGGCATGCGCGTTGCTCGCGCAACATGCGTTCGGTCCCGGCGCGCTCAAGCATCGCGGCAACGCGCGCCTGCACCGCGGGATCACCGCCCATCAGCGGGGGGATCGTCCGCACCAGCGGCCCGATGCCCTTGCTCTCGAGCACGGCTATCGTCCGCAATCGCGCTTCGCGCTGGTTCGGCGTGTCGGCTGCCGCCGAGGTGTTGACCAGCGCCAGACGGCTGATGCGCTCGGGCGCGACCAGCGCGATCTCGATCGCGACGTAGCCGCCCATCGAATGTCCCGCGAGCGCGAACCGTGCGGGCGCGCGGGCAAGAATGTCGCGGGACATCTCGGCAATCGAATTGCCGCGCGCCACCAACGGCTCTCCGCCTAGCGCCGCAACCTCGTCGCGCCAGGTGTCCTCGTCGCTTCCGAGCCCGCTCAGCAACACCAGCGCTTCGCCGCTCATGCGCGATCTCCGCCTAGCACCATCTACTCGACCGTCGCCCGACCGCCCGAGACCGGGATGGTCACCCCGGTCACCCATGCGCCGGCCCGCGACGAGAGATAGATCACCGCGCCGACGATATCCTCTGTCGCGCCATACCGCCCGCCGAGCGGCGAGGCCACCGCGGCGACTTCCTCGGGATTGTCGAAATCGACCACCGTACCGGTCATTTTCGAGCGGAAGAATCCCGGCGCGATCGTGTTCACCGAGATGTCGCGGCCCGCCACGAACTTGCCGAGATGGCGGCTCATCTGCATGAGCCCGGCCTTGGTCGCCGAATAGGGATAGCTCTCCCACTGCGGCAGCTTGATCCCGTCGATCGAGCCGATATTGATCACCCGCGCCGGATCCTCGCCGGTCGCCGCCGCCTCGAGCGCGGGGAGCAGCGCCTTCGTCAGCTCGAACGGGGCGAGCAGGTTCAGCCGCAGCACTTTCTCGAAGCCCTCGCGCGGAAATCGCTCGAGCGGCGCGCCAAAGGTCGCACCGGCGTTGTTCACGAGGATGTGCAGCGGACCTGCCGCGTTCACCGCCTCCGCCACCGCCGCGATCCCCTCTGCGGTGGAAAGGTCGGCGGGCATGGCGATCACCTCGCCGCCGTTTGCCGCCAGTCGCTCGGCCGCGGCGGCTATGTCGGCGGCCTTGCGCGAGCAGATGAACACCTTGCACCCGGCCGCGACCAGCCCTTCGGCGATCATATAGCCAATCCCGCCTGAGGCGCCGGTTACCAGCGCGGTCTTGCCCCGCACGTCGAACAGCCTGGCAATGTCCATCCTTCTCCCTTTCCCTTGGCTACGGGCCTTTGCGGCCCACTTGTTCACCTCTTGGCGGAAGAGGCCTGCGCCGCCACCAAAGCCTTGTGTTCCGCCGAGACCAGCAGCGCCTGCTGCTCGCGCGATTCGGCCAGCAGGACCGCCGCGTCGCTCGTTTCGGGCGGCAGGTTCAGCAGCCGCTTGGCCGCGCGGATCGCCGCGCCGCTGCCGCCCGCGATGGTGCGGGCCAGCGCGAAGGCCGCTGCGCGCGGATCGTCCGCCACTTGCGTCGCCAGCCCGAGTTGCACCGCCTCGACGCCATCCACCTTGCGCGCGGTATAGACGAGGTCGCGCCAGTGATCGTCGCGCACGAGCCCACGCGCCAGCGCCATCCCCGCCACGTCGGGCACCAGCCCCCAGCGCAGTTCCATCACCGAGATCTGCGCATCGGGCGCGACCACGCGGATATCCGCACCCAGCATGATCTGGCACCCTGCGCCGAACGCGAAGCCATGCACCGCGGCGATCACCGGCACCGGCAGCGTACGCCAGCCCCAGGCCGCGTTCTGGAACAGATTTGCCTCGCCGTGGGTGCGGGGCATTAGGTCCATCTGCCCCGCGGCCAGAGATTCGAGATCAACGCCGACACAGAACGCCCGCCCCTCGCCCGAGAGGACCACGCAACGCACGTCCTCGCGCTGGGCGAGTTCGGCCATCACCGCCGAGATCGCCGCGAACTGCGCGTCGTCGACGGCGTTGAGCTTCTCGGGCCGATTGAAGCGCACGTCGGCCACGCCGTCGGCCACCGCCAGCGTGACGCGCGGTGCCGCGCCGGTCATGCCGCCGCTCCGCAAATCCGCGCCTTGGCCGCCGCATATTCGCGCGTCATCCGCCCGATCAGCTCACGCGCCGGCACCACGGCATGGATCGCGCCGATTCCCTGCCCGCAGCCCCAGATATCCTTCCACGCCTTCTTGCCCTGGGTGATCTCCTCGAAGTTCATCTTGGAGGAGTCGGAGACCGCCAGGTTTTCCGGATCGAGCCCCGCCCGCACGATCGAAGGTCGCAGGTAATTGGCATGCACCCCGCTGAACAGGTTGGTGTACACAATGTCCCGCGCGCTGCTTTCGACCAGCATCTGCTTGTAGGCGGGGTCGGCGACTGCCTCCTCGGTGGCGATGAAGGTCGAGCCGATATAGGCCAGGTCTGCCCCCATCGCCTGCGCTGCAAGGATCGCGTCGCCCGTCGCGATCGAGCCCGACAGCGCCAGCGGCCCATCGAACCACGTGCGGATTTCCTGAATCAGCGCGAAGGGCGAGAGCGTGCCGGCATGTCCGCCCGCGCCAGCCGCCACCGCGATCAGCCCGTCCGCGCCCTTCTCCACCGCCTTGCGCGCAAAGTCATCGTCGATCACGTCGTGGAACACGAGGCCGCCATAGGAATGGATCGCCTCGTTCACGTCCTCGCGCGCGCCGAGCGAGGTGATCACCAGCGGCACCTTGTACTTCACGCAGAGCGCCAGGTCCTCCTCCAGCCGCTCGTTGGTGCGGTGGACGATGAGGTTAACTGCAAACGGCGCGTCATTCTCTGTCAGTTCCGAAGTCAGCCGCTTCAGCCATTCCTCGAACGCCCCGGACGGCCGCGCGTTGAGCGAGGGGAACGAGCCGACGATCCCCGCCCGGCACTGCGCCATGACCAGTTCGGGCTGCGAGATGATGAACATCGGCGAGGCGATTACCGGCAGCGAAAGCCGTCCGGCCAGGAGTGCAGGAAGGGTCATGTCACCTCGTCATGGTTGCCGCCGGCCTCAGACCGCCACGGCCAGTTCGGTTGCCTGCTTGATAGCCCGCTTGGCATCGAGCTCGACCGCTTCGAACGCCCCGCCGATCAGCCGCGCCGGCAGCCCGCGGGCGACCAGCTCGTCATAAAGTCCGCGGGCCGGCACCTGCCCCGCGCAGACGATCACCGTATCGACCTCGAGCAGCCGCGGCTCGCCGTCCAGGCGCAGGTGCAGCCCGGCATTATCGATCCGCTCGTATTCGACCCCACCGATCATCTTCACGCCGCGGCGCTGGAGGGTGATGCGATGGGTCCAGCCGGTCGTCCGGCCGAGGTCCTTGCCCACCGGCGTCGCCTTGCGCTGCAGCAGCCAGACATCGCGTCCGCTCGTCGCGACCGCCGGCTCGACCCCGGTCACGCCTCCGCGCGGATGGTTGGTGAAGTCGATGCCCCACTCCCTGGCGAAGACCGCCGGATCGGTCGCCGCCGAAGGGCCGTCATGCGTGATCAGCTCGGCCACGTCGAACCCGATCCCGCCCGCGCCGATGATCGCCACCCGCCGGCCCACCTTGGCCCGACCGGTGACGACATCGACATAGGAGACGACCTTGGGATGATCGATGCCGGGAATGTCCGGCGTGCGCGGCGCGATCCCGGTCGCCACGACAATCTCGTCGAAGCCTCCGCCCGCCAGCACGTCGGACGAAACCCGCGTGCCGAGCCGCAGGTCGACTTGCCTCAGCTCCAGCATGCGGCGGAAATAGCGCAGCGTCTCGTGGAACTCTTCCTTGCCGGGGATGCGCTTGGCGAGGTTGAACTGGCCGCCGATCTCCGTGCCGGCCTCGAACACGGTCACCGCATGGCCGCGCTCCGCCGCGATCGTCGCATAGGCGAGCCCGGCCGGCCCTGCCCCCACCACCGCAACGCGCTTGGCTGCGGCCGCCGGCGCGATCACCACCTCGGTCTCGCGGCAGGCGCGCGCGTTGACCAGGCACGAGACGGTCTGCCCGGTAAACGTATGGTCGAGGCAGGCCTGGTTGCAGCCGATGCAGGTGTTGATCTCGTCCTCACGCCCTGCGAACGCCTTGTTGACCAGCTCCGCGTCGGCCAGCATCGGCCGCGCCATCGAGACAAGGTCCGCATCGCCGCGCGCCAGCACCGCCTCGGCCACATCGGGCATGTTGATCCGGTTGCTGGTGATGAGCGGGATCGAGACTTCCTTGCGCAGCCGCCCGGTGACCTGGGCAAAGGCCGCGCGCGGCACCATCGTGGCGATCGTCGGCACCTGGCTCTCGTGCCAGCAGAAGTGGGTCGAGATCACGTCCACGCCCGCGGCCTCGACCGCCCTGGCCAGACTCACCACCTCGTCCCAGGCCAGCCCGCCCTGCAGCATGTCCATCGCGGGGATGCGGAACACCATGATGAACTCGGGCCCCACCGCCGCGCGCACCCGGCGCACGATCTCCAGCGCGAAGCGCATCCGGTTTTCCCACGAGCCGCCCCAGCGGTCGGTCCGCAGGTTGGTCATCTGCACGAGGAAGGTCGAGATCAGGTAACCGGCCGAACCGATGATCTCCACGCCGTCGTAGCCGGCGTCCTTGGCCAGCGTGGCGCAGGTCACGAAGCCCTGGATCTGCTCCTCGATCCCCGCCTCGTCGAGTTCGGCCGGCGCGACCCGCGCGATCCGCGATTTTACCGGCGAGGGTCCGACCGGGTCGGCCACGCGGGCGATCGGACCGGCATGGAGGATCTGCATGCAGATCTTCACCTCGGGATCGGCCGCATGGACCGCGTCGGTCGCGATGCGGTGCATCGGCAGCTCGTCGCGGCTCGTCAGCTTGGCGCCATCGCCGCCCGTCGGATGCGGGGCGATCCCGCCGGTGATGATCATCCCCACCCCGCCGCGAACGCGCTCGACGTAATAGGCCGCCAGCTTGTCGGCCGCGCCGGGCACGTCCTCGAGCTTGGTGTGCATCGAGCCCATGATGATGCGGTTCTTCACGCGCTGGGCGCCAATCTGCAGTGGCGAGAAAACGTGCGGATACTTCGGGTGTGCAGACATGCGGGAAGCCCTTGAAATGCCGGGATCAGTCGGGGATATAGTTGGGCCGGCGCTTCTGGAGGAACGCGCTCATCCCCTCGGCAAAGTTCGGGCTGGCCGACGTCATCAGCTGGTTGCGGTTCTCGATCGCCATCGCTGCCTCGAGGCTGGACGCGTCGACCCCGCGGCTCAGCCCCTCCTTGGTCATCCTGAGCCCCCGCGGCGAAGCGGCGAGCATGTCGTCGACATACGTCTGGCCGACCGCCTCGAGCTGATCGTCCGGCACCACCTCGCTGACGAGGTTGGTCGCCAGCGCGCGCGGCGCATGGATGAAGCGCCCGGTCAGCATCAGCTCCGAGGCAATCGAGGTGCCGACGAGCCGGGGCAGGAAGTAGCTCACGCCCATGTCGCAGGCCGAAAGGCCGATGCGGATGAAGGCCGCGTTCATGCGCATCGATTCGCCCGCGATGCGGATGTCGGACGCGAGCGCGAAGGCCATTCCCCCGCCACAGGCCGGCCCATGCACCAGCGCGATGATCGGCTGGGGGCAGCGCCGCATATTGACGTAGATCTCGGCCATGTAGCCCTGGAACCCGAACCCGCCGCCGAACGGCACGGCAGCCTCGTCGCGGGTCTCGTGCTGCTTGATGTCCAGCCCCGCGCTGAACGCCCGCCCAGCGCCGCGCATCACCACCACCCGCGTGGTCCGATCGTGATAGAGGCTGCCGAAGTAGTCGTTCAGTTCGGCCACCATCTCGACCGAGATCGCATTGAGCGCATCGGGCCGGTTCAGCGTCAGCCAGTCGGCCTCGCCGCGTTTTTCCACCAGGATCGTCTTGTACTCGCGCGCCATGGCCGGGACCTCTCTCTCACTTGTCGCCCCAGACGTAGCAAACGGTGTTTAGTACCGCAAGCGGAAGCTAGGGTGCGTCGTAATCTGGCCGCGCCCCGCGAACAATCAGTCGCGCCAACCCGTGGCGCAACACATCGAAGTCCGGCGAATTTTCCAGCTTTCCGGCCATCTTGAGCACGATCAGCCCATGCAGCGAGGCCCACCACGCGTGGGCGATCAGGTCCGCGTCGCCCTCGAGCAACCCCGCCGACACCATCTCGCGCGCATACTTGGTGAGCGATGCCTTGGAACGCTGCTGAGCCGCCAGCAACGCCTCGGACTTGCCCGCCTCCTCCTGTTCGTAGGCGAAGATCAGCTGGTAGGCAGCGGGTTCCTCGTCGGCGAAGGCAACATAGGCGTCGCCGATCGCGCGCGAGCGCTGCCACAGATCCGGACTGCTCGCGTAAGCGGCCTCGATACAGTCGGAAAACCGCTCGTGCGCCGCCGTCCGCACCGCATCGAGCAGCTCGGCCTTGCTCGCGTAGTACCGGTAGAGCGAGGCGGCGGTCCACCCCAGCTCGACCGCAATCGAGCGCAACGAAACCGCGCCGGGTCCGTGCAGCGCGATCTGCCGCTCCGCCACGGCGCGGATGCGGGTGCGGACGTCGGTCAGCTGGCTGGCGGTAAGCGGAGCGGCCATGGCGGGCTTCTAGAGGGCAAGGGCCGTCAGGTGCAACTGCTCAGGCTGGCGCCTGCCATCGCGCGATGAAGAACCCGTCGAGCCCGCCAGCCTCGGCGAGCATTCCCGGATCGGTCCGCAGCCAGCCCCCTGCAGCCGGCGCAAGTCCCGCCGGCAGTTCGTCCGCCCGGATCGGCAGCACCGGCAGCGACAGTCCGGCGGCGACCGTTTCGCCCTCAGCGGGCTCGAGCGAGCATACCGCGTAGACCAGCCGCCCGCCGGGCTTCAACCACTGCGCGGCACGGGCGAGCAGTTGCTGCTGAAGCTCGGCCATGCCGCGCACCTGCGTCGGCGTGATCCGGTGCAGCACGTCGGGATGGCGCCGGCAGGTGCCGGTTGCGGTGCACGGCGCATCGAGCAGTATCGCATCGAACGCCGCATCCGGCTCCCACGCCAGCACATCGGCGGCGACCGTGGTGACCGGCAGGTCCACCCGCGCGAAATTCGCCGCCAGCCGTTCCAACCGTTTGGCGCTGGCGTCGACCGCCGTCACCTCCCACCCCGCCGCGGCCAGCTGGAGCGCCTTGCCGCCGGGTGCGGCGCACAGGTCGAGCGCGTGATTGCCGTCAGGCATATGCGGAGCGCCAAGCAGTCGCGCCGGCAGGCTGGCAGCCAGGTCCTGCACCCACCATGCACCCTCCGCAAACCCGTCGAGCCGCTCCACTGCCTCGCCGCGCGGCAGGCGCACGTGCCCCGGCAGCAGCGAGGTCCCGCCCAGCCGCTCGGCCCACTGGGCCGTATCGGCCGGCTCCTTCAGTGTCAGGTCGAGCGGCGGGGGCTCGCCGAGCGCCGCCGCGATCGCCTCGGCCCGCGCGCCCCATCGCTCCGCCACGCCCGCGGGCAGGCTCGGATGCGGGGGCAGCGTCGCCCCGCCGCGGGTCAACGTCGCGAAAACGCCGTGCGCCAGACGCTTCGGCCCGCCCGCGAGCAGCGGCAGCGCGGTCGCCACCACGGCATGCGGCGGGGTCCCCAACCGCAGCCACTGCGCCAGCATCAGCCGCAGCACGCTGCGCGGCTTGGCATCCTCGGGCAGCGGCTGCCGGGTCGCGCTGTCGATCAGCGCATCGAAGTCAGGCAGCCAGCGCAGCGCCTCGGCGGCGATCGCCTTGGCCATCGCCCGGTCGGCTGCGGACACCAGGCCCTGACTGGCGTTGTGCCCGGCCTGGTCGAGGGTCTCGCCACGGCGCAGCACGGCATCGAGCAGTTTGAGCGCAGCGCGGCGCGCGGGCAGGCCGGGAATATCCATCCGCCGGCCCCTACAGGCAATTGCATCGGCGCGCGAGTGCGCCCATGTCAGACCCATGACCCAGCGCGCAACCAAGCGGCCCGAAGGCTTCGTCAAGCCCGCCCACTGGACTAACGAACCGGCCCCACGCCCCGCTCCGCCCAAGGAAGAGCCCGATCCGCGCGGCCTCTCGCCCACCCGCTACGGCGACTGGGAGCAGAACGGCATCGCGGTCGATTTCTGAATTGACCCCGGTTCAGGCCCAGCGGGCTAGGTCAGCGTGGTCCTGCTCGCGCGGCTCGATCCAGCGCCACTCGCCGTTGACGCGCTCGCGCTTCCAGAACCAGCTGTCGCTCTTGAGGTGATCCATCGCAAAGTCCGCCGCGGCGAAGGCATCGCGGCGATGGCGGCTGGCCGCGCAGACCAGCACGATCGGCTCGCCCGGGCGCATCTCCCCGCTCCGATGGAGGATCAGCAGCCCGTCGAGCGCCCAGCGGCTCTCAACCTCCCGCGCCAGCGCTTCCATCCCGGGCATGGTCAACGGATCGTAGTGCCGCAGTTCGAGCGCCTCGACCCCGTCGCCCGCGCGCACCTGCCCGAGAAACGAGACCACGCCGCCCGCCGCCGGGTACTTTTCCGCGAAAGCCGCAACCTCCGCCCCCGGATCGAATGGGCCGAGCACCAGCCGCACATCGCTGCCCATCGCGTCAGCCTCCGCTGACGGGCGGCAGGAACGCCAGTTCGTCACCGTCCGTCACCACCAGCCCCGCCGATTCGGCCACCGTCCCGTTCAGCGCCAGCCGCACCCGCGGCCCCTGCAACGCCTCGGCGAGCGTGGGCGGCAGCATCAGCAGCAGGTCCACGAGCGCGGTCGGCTCAGCCAGCGGGCAGGCGAGTTCGGGGGCGCCGGCCACGTCTTCGAGCCGGCCGAGAAACACGAGCCTGGCCACGCGCGTCAGCCGCCGGTCATCGACATGTGCCGCGGCAGCGCGGGGGCCGCGCCAGGCCGGTCGATCGCGAAGGCGTGGCGCAAGGGCTTGATCCGCATCGCCGTGTCGAGCGCGGCTTCGAGGGCCCGCTCGGGATCCGCCGACCGCAGCGCAGCGCGCAGGTCGACCCGCTCGGTCCCGCCGAGGCAGGCGAACAGCTGCCCGGTCGCGGTCACCCGCACCCGGTTGCAGCCGTCGCAGAAATTGTTGGTCAGGGGCGTGATCAGGCCGATCCGTCCGCCAGTCTCGGCCACGTTGAAATAGCGCGCCGGCCCGCCCGTGCGGTGTTCCGACGGAGTCAGCGTCCAGCGCCGCTCCAAGTCCTCGCGCACTGCCGACAGCGGCAGGTAGTGATCGAACCGGTCTTCCTCGACCTCGCCGAGCGGCATGACCTCGATCAGCGTCAGCTCCAGCCCCTGCCCGTGCGCCCAGCCGATCAGGTCGGGGATATCCGCCTCGTTCACCCCCTTGAGCGCCACCGTGTTGAGCTTGACCTTAAGCCCCGCCGCCTGTGCCGCGGCGATGCCCTCGAGCACCTGCGGCAGCATGTCGCGCCGGGTGAGCTTCGCGAACGCCTCGCGGTCGCGCGTGTCGAGCGAGACGTTTATCCGCCGCACCCCGGCCGCGTAGAGGTCCTCGGCATGCTCGGCCAGCTGCGTGCCGTTGGTGGTCATGGTAAGCTCGTCCAGCCCGTCCCCCAGCTTGCGCCCCAGCGCGCGGACGAGCTCGATCATGTCGCGCCGCACCAGCGGCTCGCCCCCGGTCAACCGCAGCTTGGTCACTCCGCGCGCGATGAACCCCAGCGCGAGCTGGTGAAGTTCCTCGAGCGTGAGCACTTCCGCCTTGGGCAGGAAGGTCATCCGTTCGGGCATACAATAGGCGCAGCGCAGATCGCAGCGGTCGATTACCGACAGCCGCAGATAGCTGATCCGGCGGGCGAACTGGTCAATGAGCGGAGCGGGGTTCATTGACTCGTGAATAGCACTTCGCTGGCGCCATGGCCATCGAGCTGGAGATACTGCCCGGTCAACCCTGGCGCACTGTCGACGAACGCCGCTGTCGCCGCGATCTCGGCTTGATCGTCGCCCGCGATGGCGTTGATCCGCGCCGGGGTCCGCTCGCGCGCCAGCAGCTGAATCGCCGCCTCGCGCCAGCCCGTATGGGCAAACGGCGCGGGCGCAAACACCAGCGTGACGACCGGCGCTCCCGCATCGAGCGCCGCCAGCACCTGCCCCATCCATCGCGCGTGGAATTCCGCCGCGGCCGCAATCGGATCGTCGGGCAGGGGCCCGACCGCGATCAGCATGGTCCCCGGCCCGGCATCGTCAGCGCCGCTCGCGGTGGAGCGTCATGCCGATCTGCTCGCCTGCCTCGGCGATCGCCAGCTTGACGATCTTGACCGTCACCGCCTCGACCCGCGGATCGCCCACCATCACCGTCTCGCAGATATGGTCGGCCACCGCTTCGATCAGCTTGAAGTGCACCCCCGGCGGCAGCCCTTCGGTCGCCGCGAACTTGAGGTCCATGTAGTTCTTGCTCGCCGCCAGGTGCGTTTCGGGGGCGAAATGTTCTGCGGGCTTCAGCTGTGCCCGGATCGAGATCCGCAGCGGCTGCGGCTGGCCCGTCTCCTCCGAGTAGATGCCGGTGAGGACATCGACTTCGAGGTCGTTGACTTCGAGGATCAGGCTGTCGGCCATGGCCGCGGCGAATGGCACGCCCGCCCCGGCCTGTCCACCCGTTCGCGCCGGCGGCCCTGCATCAACTGCGTATTTGGCCGCAGTCCGCCGGGGCGCTATCCTCCGGGGGGAACCTTGGGGAATCGCCGATGCGCCTGCTGCTTGTGCCGACCGCCGCCGTCCTGCTCGCCGCCTCTGCCGTAATGGCCGCCGGCCCCGCCACTTTCGCCGCAGCACTCGCCGCGCCCGACCGTCCGGCGGCCGACACCGCGCGCGACGCCGATCGCAAGCCGGCCGAGGTCATGGCCTTCGCCGGCATCCGACCGGGCCTGAAGATCGCCGAGATCGCGCCCGGCGGGGGCTACTACACCCGCCTGCTCAGCGCCGCGGTCGGTCCCGCCGGCTACGTCTACACGTTCGCCACGCGCCCCTCGCCCGCCGTTGTCGCCATCGCCCGCAGCGCCGGCAACGTCTCGGTCGCAGCCGCCCCCTACGGTGATCCCCTGGCCCCTGAGCCGGTCGACGTGGTCTGGACCACGCTTAATTACCATGACTTCAAGAACGTGAAGGTCGGCGACAGCGACGCCGCCGCGCTCACCAACAAGGCCGCCTTCGCCGCCCTCAAGCCCGGCGGCATCTACCTTATCAACGATCACCAGGCCGCAGCCGGCGCCGGCGCCACGCAGACCTCCACGCTCCACCGGATCGAGGATGCGGTGGTGATCCGCGAGGTCGAGGCCGCCGGGTTCAAGCTCGAAGCCCGCAGCGCCTTGCTGAATCACCCCGCCGACGATCACACGCTCAAGGTCGTCGAGAGCGGCATCCGTGGCAAGACCGACCAGTTCCTCCTGCGCTTCCGCAAGCCCCGCAAGTAATACCAAGCTGAGTCAGTCGCGGGCCCAGCGCGCGAAGATCGCGGTGGGCAGCAGCCGCCCCTGCCCGTCTTCCTGTACGGCCAGGTCCCCGTGTTCGACCCGCCCGGGCAGCCCGGCGAACACCTCGTCGAGCAGACCGGCCAGCGCGAGCGAACTCATCCGTACCGCATAGACCGTCAGGAACAGGAAGCGGCTGTCGGCATCGAGGAGGCGTCGGCAATCGGCCACCAGCCCGGGCAGATGCTCCTCCAGCCGCCACACCTCGCCCTCGGGCCCACGCCCGAACTTGGGCGGATCGAGGATGATCCCGTCATAGCGCCGGCCCCGGCGAACCTCGCGCGCGGCGAACTTGGCCGCATCGTCGATGATCCAGCGCACCGGCCGCTCGGCCATGCCCGACAGCGCCGCATTGGCCCGCGCCTGCGCCACCGATTTCTTCGAGGCATCGACATGCGTCACCGGCCCATGCGCCGAGAGCGAGAGCGTGCCGACCCCGGTATAGCCGAACAGGTTGAGCGTGCTCGCCTCGGGCTTGGGGCCCAGCATCTCGCCCATCCAGTCCCACACGGGCGCCATGTCGGGGAAGAACCCGAGGTGCCGGAACGGCGTGCACGAGGCGGTGAACCTCACCTCGCCCCGCGCCAGTTCCCACCCTTCGCGCGGCACAGGCCCCGCGAACTGCCACCGCCCGCCGCCGTCCTCGTCCGACCCGGGCACGAACTCGCCATGCGCGTCCCAGTCGTCCTGCCGCGGCGTCCACAGGGCCTGGGGTTCCGGGCGAACGAACCGATAAGGCCCATAACGCTCGAGCTTGCGCCCGTGGCCGGAGTCGACCAGCCCATAGTCCTCCCACCCCTCGCCGACGAGCAAGCGCGGTTCGATAACCAGATCGGCCATTCAGCCCCCCGTCCGCTCGCCCTGAGCCTGTCGCAGGGCCGTGCGAAACGCCGGCGCCACGGGCTTCGACAAGCTCAGCCTGAGCGGGCTGGGGTGCATTGTCCCGTTCAGGCCTTCGGGGTGGCGTGCTGGGCCACGTAGTCGGCCACCGTCGCGTAGTCGCCCGGCAGATCGACCAGTCGCTCCTCGCGCTCGAACAGGTCGCCCACCCGCGCCGGCAGCGCCGGGTGCTGGCCGGTCGCGGCGGTGACCGCGTCGGTGAACTTCGCCGGATGCGCCGTGGCGAGCGTGACGACCGGCACGGCCGGGTCGATCCCCGCCGCGCGGGCGGCGTGGAGGCCGATTGCGGTGTGGGGGTCGATCGTTTCGCCGCACTCGGTGAAGGCCCAGCGGATCGCTGCGGTCATCGCCGCTGCATCGGCACTGCACGAGGTGAACAACGCCGCTGCGCCCTCGCGCTGGGCGTTCGTCAGCTGCATCGCCTTGGTCGCCTCGAAGCCCTTCATCTGCGCGGCCAGCGCCAAGCCGTCGCGCCCGCCCACGTCGAACAGCAGCCGCTCGAAGTTGGACGAGACCTGGATGTCCATCGACGGTGCTGCGGTCGGTGTCACGGTGCCTTGCGAATAGTCGCCGTTGGCGAGCGCGCGGTGGAGGATGTCGTTGACGTTGGTCGCCACCATCAGCCGCTCGATCGGCAGCCCCATCTGCGCCGCGACATAGCCGGCGAAGACGTCGCCGAAGTTGCCCGTAGGCACGGCAAAGGCCACCTTGCGGGCCGGCCCGCCCAGCTGGAGCGCGGCGGCGAAGTAATAGACCACCTGGGCCATCAGGCGCGCCCAGTTGATCGAGTTCACTGCGCCAATGGCGAAGCGGTCGGTCATCGCGGCGTCATTGAACATCCGCTTCACCATCGCCTGCGCGTCGTCGAACGAGCCCTCGATGGCGATGTTGTGGATGTTGGGCGCCAGCACGGTCGTCATCTGCTTGCGCTGGACGTCGGAAACGCGCCCGCGTGGATGGAGCATGAAGATGTCGATCTTCGCCCGTCCCGCCACGGCATCGATCGCGGCCGAGCCGGTATCGCCCGACGTGGCGCCGACGATCGTCAGGTTGCGATCGGAGCGCGAGAGAAACTCCTCGAACAGCAGCCCCAGCAGCTGCAGCGCCACGTCCTTGAACGCCAGCGTCGGCCCGTGGAACAGCTCGAGCAACCACTGCTGCTCGTCGAGCTGGACCAGCGGCGTCACCGCCTTGTGGGCAAAGCGGCCATAGGCATGGCGAGTCAGCTCGAGCAGGCGTTCGGGAGTTAGGCAATCGCCCACGAACGGCTGCATGATCTTCTGCGCCAGCTCGGCATAAGGCAGCCCGGCCATCGCCGCGATCTCGTCCTGCGAAAACCGCGGCCACTCGCGCGGCACGTAGAGCCCGCCGTCGGAGGCAAGGCCGGCAAGGGTAGCGCCGGCAAAATCGAGCGCAGGGGCAGAGCCGCGGGTGCTGACGTATTCCATGGGGGGCCGTTAGCGGCGGGGCGCGATGGGTGCAAGGATTCGGGGGTCCTCCCCGGAACGGAGTGGATTAGCCCCGCAGCCGCTTTCTCAGCGCCAGCACATAGATCACCAGCGCCACCCCGGCGAAGGCGAACCACTGCACGGCATAGGCGAGGTGATTGTTCGGAATGTCGCGCGGATCGGGCCGGGCGTTGGGTTGGAGCCCCGCCAGCGGCGGCTCGGCGAAAATCACCGGCCCGCCCTTGTCGCGCTGGACAAAGGTCCCGGTCACCGCACCGCCGGACCACGTCACGCTCGCCGGCTGCGCCGCCCAACCGAGCACCACCCGCGCTGTGCCGCCGCCGGCCATCGCGCATTCCGCCACCTGGGCCCACCCGGCCTGATGCGAGGCGTTCTGCCCCGCCTGCGGCGCGATGCGCGAGACTTTGGCGCACGTTGCGGAAACCAGGCTGTAAGGCAGCGGCGGCTTGTCGCCATAGGGCCAGCGATGCACGCTGCGGTCGGCCTCGGCCGCCGCATACTGCGCCAGCATTGCCTCCTTCTGGTGGAGGCGTGCGATCTGCCAGAAGCCGAGCCGGACCATGATCGCGCAGGCGATCAGAACGATAAGGGTGGGGACGATGGGGACCGAGCGCTTCATTCTTTCCCCCTACCCGTTGGTGTCGAGCGAAGTCGAGAAACGTTCGCGCCCGGTGTCTCGACTTCGCTCGACACGAACGGTTCAAGGGTGACGGTCGGGAAGGTGGTCAGTCCTGCTTGTCCTGGTCCAGCGTCCAGTCCTCACTGACCGCCTCGCGCGCGCTGCGGCGGTATTCGGCCTGGAGCAGCCACGCCTTGGTCGCGCGCAGGCCGCCCACCACGGCCGCGGCGGTCAGGGGAACCCACAGGATCGCATGGACCCAGAACGGCGGCTCGACCGCGAGCTGGAGCCAGATCGCGAGACCCGTGATCAGGGTGCCGATCACCAGCGTCAGGAACGCCGCCGGCCCGTCGCCCACATTGAACTTGGTAAAGTCCAGCCCGCAGACCCGGCAGCGGTCGGCAAACTTCGCCCAGCCGGCGAACAGCGTTTTCGAATGGCAGCGCGGGCAGCAACCGAAAAGGGCAGCCGAGACGATCCCCGGCTGCCCCTTTGAATTTGCCCCTGGAGCGGGATCGTCCACTATTCGATCACCGCACCCCAGTTCCCCCACACGTAGATGCAGACGAACAGGAACAGCCACACCACGTCGACGAAGTGCCAGTACCAGGCGGCGGCTTCGAAGCCGAAGTGCTGGCGGGGCGTGAAGTCGCCGTTGTAGGCGCGCTTGAGGCAGACGATCAGCATGATCGTGCCGATGATCACGTGAAAGCCGTGGAAGCCCGTCGCCATGTAGAAGGCCGAGCCGTAAGTGTTCTTGCCGAAGGGGAACGGCGCGTGGACGTACTCGTAGGCCTGGATCGAGGAGAACAGCAGGCCGAGCAGGATGGTCAGCCACAGGCCCTTCTTCAGGCCGTCGCGATCACCGTGGATCAGCGCATGGTGCGCCCAGGTAACGGTGGTGCCCGAGCAGAGCAGGATCAGGGTGTTGAGCAGCGGCAGGTCCCAGGCGTTGATCACCGCCTCGACGCCCTTGGGCGGCCACTGCCCGCCAACCACTTCGGCGATCTTGCTGGGGAACAGCGAGAAGTCGAAGAAAGCCCAGAACCAGCCGACGAAGAACATCACTTCCGAAGCGATGAACAGGAGCATGCCGTAGCGCTGGTGCAGCTGGACGACCGGGGTGTGGTCGCCGGCGTGAGCTTCGCGCACGATCTTGGTGAACCACTGGAACATGCCCGCCAGCAGGATCGACGCGCCGAGCCACGGCACGATATGGCCGCCCGGCAGGCTGTGCATCATCAGCACCATGCCCGAGGTGAACGTCAGCGCGCCCAGCGCGGTTACCAGCGGCACGACGTCCGGCGGCAGGATGTGGAAATCGTGAGTCTTGCTACCGGCCATGATCAGATCCCTGTTGGCGCTCCGCCGGATGACCGGCGCGGATTGTTTGCGAAGGCCCTTATCGCGCGTTTGCGGGGCGGTCCAGAGGCTTCGCGCGGGTTATCGGCAATCAGCCCGCCGGCTTCTCCGGCGTTGCCGGACGGGCGCTCTTGTCCTCGTGGAACACGTAGCTCAGCGTAATCTGCTGGATGTCCTTGCCATCCGGATCGTCGGCGATCGACGGATCGACGTAGTAGGTCACCGGCATGCGCACTTCCTGCCCCGGCTGGAGGGTCTGCTCGGTGAAGCAGAAGCACTGGATCTTGTTGAAGAACTTGCCGGCATCGTCGGGCGAGACGTTGAAGCTGGCGCGCCCCGTGATCGGCCGGTCCGACAGGTTCCTGGCGGTATAGACCGCCAGCGTCCGCGCGCCCAGGTGCACGGTCTGGGTCACCTGCACCGGCGCGAATTCCCACGGCATGCCCCGATCGACGTTCCCGTCGAACCGCACCGAGATCGTCTTAGCGCTGACCTTGATCCCGGCGGCCTCCTCGGCGCTCACGCGCTGGGTCGTCCCCTGGAAGCCGGTCACCTGGCAGAAGATCCGGTAGAGCGGCACCGCGGCAAAGCCGAGCGCGAGCATGAACAGCGCCCCGGCGAGCGCCATCAGCGCGACGCGCCGGTTGCGGTTGTGGGCGGCAGGAGCGGTTGCCATGGCGTCAGCCTCAGTGGTGCATCTTGGCGATGGTGATCGCGAAGAACAGGATCACGAAGAACCCGAGCACCAGCGCGGTCGCCACGTTGCGCTGGCGGATCACCCTCTTGCGCTGGGCCATGTAGTCGGGCGAATCGGGATCGGGCAGGTCGGTCATGGGTCTGCGTCCTAGGCCAGCCAGCGGTCCGCCACCAGCGCGCCGAACAGCGCGAACAGGTAGAGGATCGACCAGGCGAAAAGCTGCTTTTCGGGCCGCATGGCGTCGTCCGGGCCACTGCGTTGGCGCAGGCCGACGCGAGCCGAAAGCGCCAGGAACACTCCGCCCAGCACCGCCGCGGCGACGCCGTAGACGAGCCCGGCACCGCCGATCCACCACGGCACGAGGCTCAAGGGGAGCAGCAGCACCGCATAAATCAGGATCTGCCGCCGCGTCGCCGCCTCGCCCGCCACCACCGGCAGCATCGGGATGCCAACCTTGGCGTAGTCCGACTGAACGAACAGCGCGAGCGCCCAGAAGTGCGGCGGGGTCCACATGAAGATCATCGCGAACAGCACGATCGGCATCAGGGTCACGTGGCCCGTTGCCGCCACCCAGCCGATCAGCGGCGGAAATGCCCCGGCGCCGCCGCCGATCACGATGTTCTGGGGCGTGCGGGGCTTGAGCCAGATCGTGTAGACCACGGCATAGTAGAGGATCGAGAGCAGCAGCAGCGCGCTGGCGAGCCAGCCGACAGCAAGGCCCATGATCAGCACCGCGGCGGCTGAGAGGCCCACGCCGAAATCGCGCGCCGAGGTCCGCTCCATCCGTCCGGCCGGGAGCGGGCGCGCCTTGGTCCGGCGCATGCCGGCGTCGAGATCTGCCTCCCACCACTGGTTCAGCGCCGCCGCCCCGCCCGCACCGATTGCGATGCACAGGATCGCGGTGAAGGCGAGGACCGGATGGATGCTCGTCGGTGCCGCCAGCATCCCGCACAGCCCGGTGAAGATCACGAGCGTCATTACCCGCGGCTTGGTCAACGCGAAGAAATCGCGCCAGTCGGCGGGGAGCGGCAGGCTTTGGGCGGCGGCGGGCTGAGTCACGAGGCGGCCTATAGGCAAGCGAGGCACAAAGGGAAAGAACGCAAGCGGGGGCAGTTCGATGCGCCAGTTGACTGCTCTCCCTTCGCCCGTTCCTTCCGCGTCCCGTCCTCCACGCAAAAGGCCCCGGAGTTTCCCCCGGGGCCCTTCGTGTTCAGGCTCTAGGCCCAGCTCAGTGGTGCGCGTCCTCGATCACCGGGAGCGTTTCGAACTGGTGGAACGGCGGCGGGCTCGACAGCGTCCATTCCAGCGTCGTCGCGCCTTCGCCCCAATAGTTGCCGGCGGCCTTCTTGCCCGCGGCGAACGCGTAGAGGATGTTGATGAAGAAGATCAGGGTCGAGACAGCCATGATCTTGTAGCCGAGCGTCGCCACCCAGTTCCAGTGCTCGAACGCCGCCGGATAGTCCGGATAGCGGCGCGGCATGCCCTGGAAGCCGAGGAAGTGCATCGGGAAGAAGATCAGGTTCACGCCGACGAAGAACACCCAGAAGTGCACGTGGGCGAGCAGCTCGGAATACATCTTGCCGCTCATCTTCGGGAACCAGTAGTAGAACCCGGCGAAGAGCGCGGTCACCGCACCCAGCGACAGCACGTAGTGGAAGTGCGCCACCACGTAGTAGGTGTCCTGGAGGTTGTCGTCGATGCCGCCGTTCGAGAGCACCACGCCGGTCACGCCGCCGAGCGTGAACAGGAAGATGAAGCCGATTGCCCAGACCATCGGGGGCTTGAACTCGAGGCTGCCGCCCCACATCGTCGCGATCCACGAGAAGATCTTGATGCCGGTGGGGACCGCGATGACCATGGTCGCCGCGGTGAAGTACATCTTCGTGTTAACCGAAAGGCCCGTGGTGTACATGTGGTGGGCCCAGACGATGAAGCCCACGACGCCGATGGCGACCATCGCGTAGGCCATGCCCAGGTACCCGAACACCGGCTTCTTCGAGAAGGTGCTGATGATCTGGCTGATGATGCCGAAGCCCGGCAGGATCATGATGTACACTTCGGGGTGGCCGAAGAACCAGAACAGGTGCTGGTAGAGGATCGGATCGCCACCGCCCGACGCGTCGAAGAAGGTCGTGCCGAAGTTGCGGTCGGTCAGCAGCATGGTGATCGCCGCGGCGAGAACCGGCAGCGAGAGCAGCAGCAGGAACGCGGTCACCAGCACCGACCACACGAACAGCGGCATCTTGTGCAGGGTCATGCCCGGCGCGCGCATGTTGAAGATGGTGGTGATGAAGTTGATCGCGCCGAGGATCGAGCCCGCACCCGCCAGGTGGAGCGAGAAGATCGCGAAGTCGACCGCCGGACCCGAAGACCCGTAGGTCGACAGCGGCGCATAGGCCGTCCAGCCGATGCCGGCGCCGTTGCCCGTGGAGTCGCCCGGAACGAAGGCCGAGATCATCAGCGAGCAGAACCCGACGAAGGTCAGCCAGAACGAGATGTTGTTCATCCGCGGGAAGGCCATGTCCGGCGCGCCGATCATGAGCGGCACGAACCAGTTGCCGAAGCCGCCGATGATCGCCGGCATGACCATGAAGAACACCATGAT
>Ga0207703_10001377_pt1 | contig 22204 bp, 21 predicted proteins | sample KBSSwiS12_FD_184304 | JGI IMG/M metagenome (GOLD analysis project Ga0207703, IMG submission 184304) | Switchgrass rhizosphere microbial communities from Kellogg Biological Station, Michigan, USA - KBS Switchgrass S1-2 (SPAdes) (version 2) | ecosystem: Host-associated > Plants > Roots >...
AGGAAGACGGGCGCGGCTCCCAGGCGATGCGCGGCGGTCGCGAACGACATCGCGGTGCGGGTCGAGTTCTCATAGAACAGGTTGAAGACGATCTTGCCCGCAAGCTGGCTGCTGGATTGCCGGGCACGGTTGGCGGCGAAGAACAGCTCCGCCCGGTCCAGGATCGTCGCGATCTGGTCGTCGTTCAGCGAATCGATGGAAAGCAGGTCCACGAGCGGACGGCCTAACTGCCGTGCGAAAGATTGACCAGCGCGTCGATCGCACCCTGGAGGATATGAGCGGCGGCGAGCGCGTCGACTTTTTCGGCACGCCGGGCGCGGCTCACGTCCGCCTCGATCATCGCCCGTTCGACGGCCTGGGTCGACCAGCGCTCGTCCCACAGCAGGATTGGAAGATCGAGCGGCGCGAGGTTACGGGCGAAGGCTCGAACGGACTGGGTGCGCGGGGAATCGCTGCCGTCCATGTTCAGTGGAAGACCGATCACGATGCCGGCGATTTGCTCGCGGACGAGGACCTCGCGGAGGGCTTGCAGGTCCTGGGTGAATTTCGCACGGCGCAACGTTTCCAGCGGTCCGGCGAAGTGCCAGCCGGCATCGCAAATGGCGACCCCGATGGTCTTGGACCCGACGTCGAGGCCGGCAAGCTTGCCGTGAGGCACCGCGACAGCGAACTCGGCCGTGTCGTTCGTAATCACGGGCGCCATGCCTCGAGCCTGTTCTTCGCGTCCGCGCGGATGGACCCCCAGAACAACGCATAATCGTAAATGTGGAAGTTATTCCCGGGTAGTGGCGGCGGCACGTAGCTCGGAATGTCACCTTCGATGACAAGCAGGCCGCTCGAGCATCGCGCTCCTACGAGACCCGGCTGGAACGTCGCGGAACGGAAGTTGGCGGTCGGAATCAGGGTTCCACGATTGAGCTGAGGGGGCGCGACCCCGTTTTGCGTCCCCGTGAGAGGATTGACGCAAAGTGCCTCATCCTGACGCCGATCGCCGCCGGTTAGGCCTTTCGTCTTCTCCCACTCGCCGAAGAAGTTCGCGTTGGGTGGGTCGCCGAAGCTCATCCATGACAGGATACAACCGGCCTGTTGGGGCGAAGTGCACGCCGGAAGACCTAGCGCCGGCAAGTCCGCAGTGGTGCTGATCGGCCAGCCGGGGAGGTAGGCTGCGACGATTCTCCGCGCGATCGGCTTGCCGGCGACTTTCTCGCGCAGCAGCCGTTCGAGCAGGAGCGCGCCCTGGCTGTGGCCTGCAAGAATGATTCCGCCTTCTTTCGGCGCTTCCCGCAGGAATTCGTCGAATGCTGCGGCGACGTCCCGATAAGCGAGCTCAAGAGCCTTTTGAGAGTCCGCGCCTTTCAAGAGGAAAGCGCCGTAAGCTGCTTGCCGGTAGCGTGGGGCCCACGTCCCCCCGGCAAGGTTGAAAGCGCTCGCCTGGCTTCGGACGAACAATTGCGTGCGTGCCTCGGTGAGCGGGTCAGGATGGATCGGCGCGCTCCATCGGTCGCCCATGAGGTAAGTCGTCGGGTGGACGTAGAACGTGCTGGCGGTGCCAAGCGCGCCATGGGTCACTCCATCCGGCAGCCAATGCGCCGGATCGTCCGTCCCGGGATCACGCAACCGGGGATTGGAGATCCAGCTATCGGCAAGCGTGTAGTCTGGTGCTCCCCCGGCTCGCGCCGCCTGGAAATGGCCCTTCGGTGTCGCCTGGCGGAGCAGGACATCCCCGCCCCATTGAAACAGTGCGAACCCCGCCGCGACGACGAGCAGGGTGAGGATGAAGACCGCAATCAGGAATCGCCGGGCGCACATTGGGCGCGGCGTTACGGGACGCGCTTCGAGCGGGCAACTTGCGCGGGGCGCACAAAAGAAGAGGGCGGTTGCCGGGCCGGAACCTGGCAACCGCCCTCAATCGCTGACTCAAGTGGGATTACTGATAGTCAGCAGTCAGGTCGAAATTGGCCGAGTACAGGGCCGGAGCCTGGTTCGCCGCAATGGCGAAGTCACCGCCGACGCCGACCTGGAAGACACCGCTCGCACCGATCGTGCGGGTGGTGAGATTGCCCTGGTCGAGCACCATGCTGGACACCGTGATGGTGTCGAGCGGGTTCGACTGGCTGATCAGCAGGGCCGGAGCGTTCAGCGTCAGGATGACGTCCTGTCCGGCCGTACCGGCGCCCTGGAACAGACCGCGGTCACCCGGAAAGCTGGGCACGCCGGTGACGCCGCCACCGACCGTACGAGCACCGGTGTCGGCATCGATCGAAACCGTGCCGGCGACGGCGCTGCCGACGACGGTACCGAAGTCCAGGTCCTGGACTCGGGCGAGAGTGAGCGGCTGGACGACGACCCCACGAGCTTCGGCCTGAGCAGAAGCTGCCTGGGCGAACGCCGGCGTAGCCACGACGAAAGAAGCGGCGAGCGCCGCGAGGCAGACTTTCAAACGCATTTCTTGATTCCCCACATTTGGCATTGAGGCCCCCTGAATACGAACAGGGTTTCAAAACAGGTTGAAGGTTTAGGGTTCGTGCGATTTTAACCATGTTTGTCAGGAAAGGGCGCTCGCCGGTTCGGTAATTCCCTCGAATAGCCGCGCATCGGTAACCGGCGCGGTAACCGACCCGGTTTGGCCTCATTCTTGAGCCTGGGTGGCCGGCCCTTCACAATCAGCGCCCTTAACCGGCCGTTTGCCACGTGCGTCGGGACGCCGCCCGCTTGCCGCTGAGTAGCCCCGCCGCTATCCGCCCAACCCGCAATGTCCGTATCCCCTGAACAGGTCCGCCATATCGCGAAGCTCGCGCGCATCGCGATGAGCGATGAAGAGCTCGATCGGCTGTTGCCGGAGCTCAACAATATCCTCGGCTGGGTCGAGCAGCTCGGCGAGGTCAATACCGATGGAGTGGAGCCGCTGACCGCGGTGATCGAACAGAAATTGCGGCTGCGCGAGGACTCGGTGACCGACGGCGACATCCGCGACGATGTCCTAGCAAACGCGCCCGAGCCCCAGCATGGATTCTTCGGCGTCCCAAAGGTGATCGAGTGAGCGAGCTGATCTCTAAGACTATCGCCGAGCTGCGCGACGGTTTTCGTGGCGGCGAGTTCAGCGCGCGCGAGATTGCGGAGGGCTATAACGCGGCCGTTGAAGCCGCGCGCCTGCTCAATGCTTATACGGTGACGACTCCCGACGATGCACTTGCCGCGGCCGACGCCGCCGACCAGGCGCGGGGGCAGGGCGATTTGCCGCCGCTCGCCGGCATCCCGCTCGGAATCAAGGACCTGTTCGCCACGAAGGGCGTCGATTCGACTGCCGGAAGCCGTATCCTCAAAGGTTTCAAGCCTACGTACGAAAGCACGGTCACCGGCAATTTGCGCAGGGCCGGAGCAGGGATGCTCGGCAAGCTCAACATGGACGAATTCGCGATGGGCTCGTCCAACGAGACCAGCGTGTACGGTCCGGTGATCAGTCCCTGGCGGAGGAAGGGCAGCAACGTCGGCCTGACCCCAGGCGGATCGTCGGGCGGTTCCGCGGCCGCGGTCGCGGCCCTCATCGCGCCCGGCGCGACCGGGACCGACACTGGCGGCTCGATCCGTCAGCCCGCGGCCTTCGCCGGCATTTGCGGGATCAAGCCGACCTACGGCCGCTGCTCGCGCTGGGGGATCGTCGCCTTCGCCAGCTCGCTCGACCAGGCAGGGCCGTTGGCCAAGACGGTGCGCGACTGCGCGATCCTGCTGGAGGCCATGGCCGGGTTCGACCCCAAGGACTCGACCTCGCTCGACCTGCCGGTGCCGCAGTGGGAAGCGAATCTCTCCAGCAATCTCAGTGGCAAGCGCGTCGGAATTCCCAAGGAATATCGGATCGACAGCGTCCCCGCGGAGATCAACGCGCTCTGGGACCAGGGCATCGAATGGCTGAAAGACGCGGGCGCGACCCCCGTCGAGATCAGCCTGCCGCATACGAAATATGCGCTCCCGACCTATTACATCATCGCCCCGGCCGAAGCGTCGTCGAACCTCGCCCGCTATGATGGCGTGCGATATGGCCTTCGCGAAGAGGGCGTGAAGACGCTCGACGACATGTATTCCGCGACGCGGGCGGCGGGCTTCGGCGCCGAGGTGAAGCGCCGGATCATGATCGGCACCTATGTGCTCTCCGCGGGCTTCTACGACGCATATTTCACCAAAGCTCAGCGCGTGCGGGCGCTGATCAAGCAGGATTTCGCGAAGGCCTTCGAGCAGTGCGACGTGATCCTGACTCCGACCGCGCCTTCGGCCGCGTTCGGGATCGGCGAGACGACCGACCCGCTGGCGATGTATTTGAACGACGTGTTCGCGGTTCCGGCGAGTCTCGCCGGGCTGCCGGCGATGAGCGTCCCTGGCGGGCTCGACGCGCAGGGGTTGCCGCTTGGGCTGCACCTGATCGGCAACGAGCTCGACGAGCAGATCGTGCTCAACGCCGGCCTCGCGATCGAGGAACGGGCCGGGTTCACCGCACGACCGGAGAAGTGGTGGTGAGTTGGTGGAGCAGGAAACCGCTGATCGATGAGTGGGCGTTGATTCCTGAGAGAATTGCGATGACCTCTTTCAGAGTGACCCTGCACACCTTTGGTGTGTTGGCGAATAGGGGACTCGTTTCTCCGCAGGAGATTGATGACACCTTTGCTCAAGTGTTTCGCGACTACGAGGAGTTGCCAGAAGAGGTGCGAGCCAGACTCACGCAGACGCTTAAGGAGACCTTGGCCGATATTAAGTCGGTGGCTGCAGCCAACCGGAAGGGCGAATGAGCAATTACCGCATCACAGGCGAAACCGGCGAGTGGGAGGTTGTCGTGGGCCTCGAGGTCCATGCGCAGATCACCGCCACCGCGTCCAAATTGTTCTCCGGCGCCTCAACCACGTTCGGGGCCGAGCCCAACACCCAGGTCAGCCTAGTCGACGCGGCGATGCCGGGCATGCTCCCGGTGCCCAACAAGGAGTGTATCCGCCAGGCGGTTCGCACGGGCATGGCGCTTGATGCCGTGATCAACCGCTGGAGCCGCTTCGACCGCAAGAATTATTTCTACGCCGATTTGCCTCAGGGCTATCAGATCAGCCAGCTCTACCACCCGCTGGTGGGCGAGGGTGAAGTCGAGATCTTGCTCGACGACAAAGACGAGTCCTCCGCCAAGCGCATCGGCATCGAGCGAATCCACGTCGAGCAGGACGCGGGCAAGCTGATGCACGACCAGCATCCGACGATGTCCTACGTCGACCTCAACCGCTGCGGCGTGGCGCTGATGGAGATCGTGTCGCGGCCCGACATGCGTTCGCCCGCGGAAGCAGGGGCCTACTTGAGGAAGCTGAGGGCGATCCTGCGCTACGTCGGTTCGTGCGACGGCAATATGGAAGAGGGCTCGATGCGCGCCGACGTCAACGTCAGTGTGCGCAAGCCCGGAGGCGATCTGGGTACCCGGACCGAGACCAAGAACGTCAACAGCGTTCGCTTCGTCATGGCGGTGGTCGAGCATGAAGCGAAGCGGCAGGTCGAGCTACTGGAAAGCGGCGGGGCGGTTGCCCAGGAAACGCGGCTGTTTGATCCCGACAAGGGCGTGACCCGCGCGCTCCGGTCCAAGGAAGACGCGCACGATTACCGTTACTTCCCGGACCCGGATCTCCTTCCGCTCGAGCTCGATGAGGCCTTCCTCGAGGAGTGCCGAGCAACCTTGCCCGAACTGCCCGACGAGAAGCGCAAGCGGTATGAGGGTCTCGGCATAACGCCTTACAATGCCAGCGTTTTGACCGCCGAAGTCGAGACTGCGCGCTGGTTCGATGATTTGCTCGAGAGCGGGGTCGAGGCCAAGGCCGCGGCCAACTGGACCGCGTCCGAACTGTTCGGCGCGCTGAACCGGATCGGCAAGAGCATCGAGGACAGCCCGGTCTTGCCTCCGCAGGCGGCCGAACTGCTCAAGCTGGTCGGGGACGGCACGATCTCGGGCACCATCGCCAAACAGGTGTTCGAGATCATGCTCGAAACCGGCGAAGGCGCGGGTGCGATCGTCGAAGGCCGTGGGCTCAAGCAGACCAGCGACACCGGCGAGATCGACGCCGAGATCGACAAGATCCTCGCCGCCAACGCCGACAAGGTCGCCGAATATAAGGCGGGCAAGCAGGCGCTGTTCGGCTTCTTCGTCGGCCAGGTGATGAAGGCGATGGCGGGCAAGGCCAACCCGGGTGTGGTCAACGAGCGGCTGCGGGCGAAGCTGGGCAACTGACGCTTTACGTTGACGGTCGACTCGTTAGTCTCCGCTAAGGGCGGAAACGAATGGGGGTTGCGTGAGACTTGGATTTCTACCGGTTCTGCTGGTCGCGAGCGCCGACCTAGGACTAGCGCAGCAAACAATCCCGTCCGAAACTGCAATCGCAATTCCCGACCTCCACATCGCCGATTCGGACCTGGGTGACGAACGCAAATTCTTCGTCTTCCACAAAGTCGGGGTCAGCTTCGCAGAAGCCCGCGCCGATATCGGCTTTTGCTCCCGTTTCATCTTGCGCGGACAGCAGCGATTCCTGCCCGACTTCGTTGCGTGGAAGCAGGTTGACCCGGCTAATCCTATCCCGAACCAGTTGAATTACGGATTGGTCGGGGAGGTCATCATGGCGATCATCGCCCCGGCCATCGACCGAAGCGTCCGTCAAACGAGGATGATGCGTTGCATGCTGCCGCGCGGCTACGCCCGCTACCGCACCAGCGAGGCACTGTGGAAGCAAATCAATTCAAGCGACCTCGCAGCATCGATTGAGATTCAAGCGAGAATCGCTTCCGGACCAGTCCCGCCAACCCCAAGGACGCTGCCGTGAGCGCGCGCATTCTGTTGGCGGTGCTGGCGTTGGCCGCGGTGGTTGCGCCCGCCGAGGCGCGCGACACGAGTGATGTCTTCCGGCCGATACGGGCCGGAGAATCCATCACAATCCGTCCTGACAAGGCGTATCTTCTGATCCGGATCGCGCGCCGCGGGACGACGCAGGACCCGGTGATACTGCGTGAGCCGGATTCAGCCGAATCCGCTGCCTTCGAAGCGGCGAGAGGCGCCGCCTTTGCTAGAAAGGGAAGCAAGGGAGACATCGCCGCATTCGTTTTCGACTACGCCGGAACGCCCAACCTGTTCATCATGTCGCACGGCAAAGCGATCGCCGGCGACAAGGCGGAGGCGATGGTGCTGGCCGAAGTTCGCCCCGGCAATTACGTCCTCTACGGTCAAGGCTACGCAAATATTCTGTATCTATGCCATTGCCTGGGAACCGTTGGATTCGATGCTCCGGCAGGCATTGTGACCGATCTCGGCACGTACCTTTCGGATCAGGCGGCAAAGCCCTCGGTTTATCCGGAATTGGCGAGCGAATCGAATATCGGGCCGACGGCGAGAATGGACTTCATCTTGGCTGTTGGCGGACTCGTTCCGGCCGGGCAGTCGGCATCGCTTCCGCCCGGGATCGAGCGCACGCTGGTCAAGCCAGCGTCTTTCCACGCAATAGGGCCCTTCGTCGATCCGAATGTCATGCACATCAACCGGCTGGCACCGATCCCGGGCGTGCTTCGGTACGACGGCGGCAAGGTCATCGATGTCGCGTCAGGCAAAGAGGCGCTGCCGCGTTAGTCCGCCGACGGTTGCACGTTCACCAGGCCAGCTTTCCAGATCAGCGTTTCGCCGGGCCGGTCGGCCCTACGCTCGATCAATGGTCCGTAATATCCCGCGGCAAAGGCCTTCTCGCGGCCCTTTGAGGTGAAGGCTTTTAGGTCGGATTCGCTGAGGTCGAGGGCGAACGGGATCAGTTGCTCAAGCCTGCCGAAGGCGCTGGTCAATGCGGCCTTGGCCAGCTTGCCGTCGCCAGCGCTCCATTTCGCCACATTCTCCGCGGGCTCGAAGGAGGGCTCGCGCAACAGGACGATACTGGACACTTGCTGGCGGTAGGAGGGGTCCCGAACTGGCTTACCGCCCGGCTTCGCGCCGGCCAGCCGAAGCTCAATCTCCGCGATGACGCGGATCTGCGTGAAATCGGGCGAAGTTTCGTAGCGATAGGTGATCATCGCGGCCTGGGCCGATTCAGCGGTCGGTACGTCGAGTGATCTGCTTTTCGACAACTCGACGCTGCTCGGCTGGAACCAGGCCGGTTTCGCCAAGGCTGCCTTGCTGGTCGCTAAGGCCATGGCGTCCACGTCGAAACCTTGCAGTGCCTTGCGCAGTGGCGCGATCGTCGCCTCGGCCCGATCGAACGACGCACGGCTCAAGGCCTTCCGTTTGTCGTCCAGCGACGAGAGGACAATTGCGCCGAGCAGACCCCCGCCGCCGCTATCGGCATCGCCGGCAACCCTGCCAATGTCGATCGTCGTGGTAATCTGCCACTGCGGGACGATGACCTGGACGACACGCCCACCGGCAATCGTCCGGTCGCGCTGGGCCAGGACGTTCGGCACATCCGCGGCACGGACGGCGGTGGGCGCTACAGCCGCAGCCAGGCAAAAGGCCAGCAACAGGCCGGAGATGCGGGTCAGTCGAGCCTCCTGTCAGGCGGGGCCGCGCGCCAGTCCGGCCGCGGCCCCCTCCCGGTGACTTAATTCGCCGGGTGAACGCCCCGCGCGAACTCCTCGAAGTTCTTGGCAAAGACCTCGCGCAGTTCCTTTTCGGCGACTTCGGTTTCGCCAGTCGTCTTTGGCGGGAAATGGGACAGGCCGTTACCGCCGCGACCCTTAACCAGCTCGGCCTGGGTCTTGCCGCCCCGGAAATCCTTGAAGATGAAACGATTGTTCAGCGACCGGCCGTAAATCGCCTTCTTCGTGTAGAAATTCTGGGTGATGATCAGCTCGGCATAACAGGGGGCGGTCGAAGACGAGAGCCGCGATTGCGCCTTGGTCGTGATATTCCGGTCGGCGATCGGCGTTTCATAGATGATCTGGGACGGCTGAAGTTTCAGATTGGCGACGAGATCGATGGACTTCAGGGCCTCGATCTGCAGGCGGGGTCCAAGCGCCTCCTTCAGATATTCGGCCTCACTGATGTTCCGGTCCTTGTTCATCGATGCATCCGCGACAGCACCAATGATGCCGAAGCCGGACAACATAGTGGTCGTCATGGCCTTGCCTTCCACGGTCGGAAACACGTGTAGCTCACAGGTCGGCGTGGGGGCTGTTGCCGGCGCGGCGGCTGCGACGGGGGCCGCGGGCGCTTCCGCAGGGGCGGCAGGCGCTGGGGCTGCGGTCGTTTCCGGCGCGGTCGGTGTTTCTTGCGCGACCGCGGGCGCGGCGCACAATGCTGTTGCCGCGAATGCGATTACCAGGCTCGACGACGTGATTCTCATTCATAATCTCCTGTTTTTCGGTCTTTTGTTAGTAGGCTTTGCGTGGATCGTACGGGTTACTCGTTGCTGACGGTCGGGGCCGCGGGTGCTGCCGTTTTCATATCGCTCGGCGCGGCTGGCGTGGGCGGGGCTCCCGCAACAAAGGCAATGTCTTCGCCGGTACGAGCCTTGAGCTCGCGGCCCATGGGGATCACGCCGGGCTTGCCCTTTATGAAGCCTGCAAAAATCCCCACCGCGAACCAGGTCGCGGCGGTAGCGCCGTTCTGGTTGGCGCCTTCTTCGCGATAGCGGCCGTCGAGAAGCACCTTCGATCCGTTGAGCTCAAGGTAACGGAGGGAGATGCTCAAGATGCCGGGCTTGCCAAATCCGCCGTTGTTGGTCGCGAACGTGACCTGGCCGGATCCTATCGTGCCCTTGGGGATCACAACGCTCCCGCCGTCGGTTACGTCGTTCAGGACCGTGACCTGGAACCACTCACCAACCTTGTTCGCCTTGGTCGACAATTCCTGGTTGGTCATCACCAGGACCGGCGTTCCTGCGGGCAATGTTGATTTTCGGATGACGGCAGCTGTGCCAGCGGAATCAGGTGGCACGGCGACCGGCACCGAGATGGGCGCGGTCGCTTGGCTGGCGGCTCGACTTGTCGTGGAAATAGCGGCCGCGGCAAACGCCGCGCCATAAAGCGCACTACGGAATCGCACTGTTCCCCCCTAGAACCCCTAACGCTAAGGGGATGCCGGCCCAACCACAATAGTCATTTCATCCAATGTCTTATTTTGAGCGTTCTTGCTTGCGTCGAGGCGCGGAACCGGTCCGGGCTTACGTCACACGCCGGTCATGTTAGGCAGGCAATCGATCCTGAATCGTTAGGGGAGAGGAAGTCGATGCGCTTCTCATTGTTGATGACGGCGGTCACCGCTTTTGCGGTCTCGACGGTCGCTTGTGCCCAACCCGCACCCGCGCCCCAACCGCCTGCGCCCGGAGCTCCGAAGCTCCTCGTCGTCATTTCTGTCGACCAGTTCTCCGCCAATCTATGGGACGAATACCGCCCGCATTTCACGCAGGGCTTTGCCCGCCTCGCGCAGGGCGCGGTCTTCCACAATGGCTATCAAAGCCACGCCGCGACCGAGACTTGCCCCGGCCATTCGACGATCCTGACCGGAGACCACCCGGCGCGAACCGGGATCATCGCCAATGTATGGACGGACCAGTCCGCGCCGCGCACCGACAAGAGCGTCTATTGCGCCGAGGACGAATCGGTACCGGGCAGCAATTCCACGTCCTATACGGTTTCACCCAAGCATCTTGTCGTTCCGACATTAGGCGAGCTGATGAAAGCCCGTTGGCCCGCGAGCCGCAGCGTCGCCGTTTCGGGCAAGGACCGCGCCGCGGTGATGATGACCGGCCACAACGTCGATCAGCGCTGGTACTGGATCGGGCAGAAATACGACACCGACCTTGCAGTCTCCCCACCTATGGTCGTGGCGAAGGTCAATGCGGCTGTCGCGGCCGCGCTTGCCCAGCCAAGGGAACCGCTCCAGCCGCCGCCGCTCTGCGAGGCCAAGGCCGCCGTCATCCCGATCGAAGGTGGCGGAAAACCGGTCGGCGCCGGGCAGCTCGGGCGGGCTGCCGGGGACTTGGCGGCCTTCCGCGCCTCGCCCGAGTTCGACGGGGATACTCTGGCGCTCGCCGCGGGCCTGATCGACGAAGTGAAGCTCGGTCGGGGCGCGGCACCCGACGTCCTCGCGATCAGCCTGTCGGCTACGGACTATGTTGGCCACACCTACGGCACCGAGGGTGAGGAAATGTGCCTCCAACTGCTCGAGCTCGACCGCGAGATCGGCGATTTCCTCTCGCTGCTCGACAGTCGCGGGATCGATTATGCCGTGGCCCTGACTGCCGACCACGGCGGGAAGGACGTTCCCGAACGCGAGAGGCTCGCAGGGGTAAAGGGCGCTGTTCGCGCCGATCCGAGCCTGCGAGCCGGCGTGATCGGCCCCAAGCTGGTGGCCCAGCTGGGCCTGGCGGGACCGGGACTGTTCGGTGACTTGAGCGGCGACATGTACGTCGACCGCTCTCTTTCGGCCGCTGACAGGAAGAGACTGCTGACGGCGGCAGTCGCCGCTTATCGCGCGCACCCGCAGGTGGAGGCGGTATTCACCGCAGCGGAGCTGGCCGCGACGTCGGTTCCGACCGGTCCCCCGACGGACTGGAGTTTGAAGCAGCGAGTCCGGGCCAGCTTCTATGCACCCCGGTCAGGCGACTTTGTCGTCCTTTTGAAGAAGGACGTCACGCCGATCCCGGACACGACCCGCTATGTGGCGACCCACGGCAGCCCGTGGGATTACGATCGGCGGGTACCGATCCTGTTCTGGCGCAAGGGCAGGGCTCCTCTCGCGGGCGAAACGGTCGTCGAAACCACGGATATCATGCCGACCCTTGCCGCCTGGCTGGGTGTGCCGCTCGCTCCGGGCTCGATCGATGGACATTGCATCTCCAGCGTCGCCGAATGCCCCGCAGCTTCTGGCAGTGCCGAGCGAGGGAAGCGCTAACCATCTAAAAATAGGCGCTTTTCATTCATGAACCGTTCGGTAATAGTCGGGCACTGAGACTAGCGGGGAAGGAGCGCAGTCCGCGCTCCTTGGAGGTGTCCGATGCGGAAATGGGGTGTCGCGCTGGCGCTGGCGGCGACTGTGCCGGTGAGCGCGTGCGTTCAGACCCGGCAATATGCCGACCTGCAATTCACTCCGCCGCAGGGGGACTATAAGCTCCTGGTGTTGAGGCCGGACGTCTCGGTCGGCTCGTTGACCACGGGCGGAATCGTCGAGCCCCGTGCCGACTGGACCGAGCAGGCCCGGTCCAACATCATCGCCGCCCTTCAGACGCAGCAGTCGGGGAGGGGCGGAAAAATCCAGATCCTCGAGCGCCGCAGCCAGCTGCAGGGCGCCAGCGAGCAGGAAGTCGCCGATTTCGAGCGGCTGTTCTACGCCGTCGGCGAATCGATCGTGATCCACAAATATCTCGGTGAATATCTCCCGACCAAGCGGCGCCAAGGGCTCGACTGGACCCTCGGCGAAGACGCCGTCTCGCTGGGCCGCAAGACGGGCTACGATTACGCACTGTTCCTGCATGCCGAGGACTCGGTCGCATCCGGAGGCCGGATCGCGCTCGGAGTCCTCGGGCTCGCGGGCTGCTTCGTCGGCTTTTGCGCACCCAATATCGGCGGCGCGACCCAGCTCGATTATGCGGGGCTGGTTGACCTTAAGACCGGCGAGGTCGTGTGGTTCAACGTGGTTCGCGCCGGCAGTGAAATTCCCGGAATTGCGTTCGGCGACCTGCGCACTCCGCAAGGGGCCGCGCAGATGGTTGAGCGCCTCCTTGGCCGGATGAAGCCGGGGAATGCCGTCCGCCAGGCGGCTGAGAAGAAAAGCTGATGTGCGCGCGATGCTTCGAGCTGAGCCGCCGATCTCTGCTGGTTGGTAGTGGGGCGACCGCGGCCGCTCTGTCGACCGGTATCGCTGACGCGCGAATCCTGCCGAAGGACATGGTTCCGCTCGTCGGGCCGGGTTACCGGCCGACGGAGAAGGATGAGCAAGGCATCTGGCAGCTGATGGACCGGGCGGAGGAGGAAATCGCCGGGTCCAACCTGCTCATGACCGATCCGAAGCTCACCGCGTATCTCAAGGATCTGATTGGGAAAGTCGGCGGTCCCGCCGCCGGGGATTTCCGCATCTATCTGGCCCACATTCCCGATTTCAACGCGATGATGTTCCCGACCGGCTTTGCGGTCGTCTTTTCGGGCCTTCTGCTGAGGATGCGCAACGAGGCGCAGCTCGCCGGGGTCATCGCTCACGAATCGGGCCATTTCCTGCGCCGTCACATGATCCGCAGCTGGCGCGACCAGAGGCGCAAGACCGACATTTTCGCGATCGCCGCCATGGCGGCTGGGGTCGGCGGCGCCGCCGGCGGAGTCTACCTCGGTGACTATGTCCAGCTCGCCCAGCTCGGAACGATCCTATCGCTTTTCCAATATAGCCGCGAAATGGAGGCCGAGGCAGACGCGATGGGCGCCCGGCTGATCGCCGACGCGGGTTACGAGCCCGTGGAAATGTCGAACATCTGGCAGCAGCTGATCGGCGAAGAGACGGCGAGCGCCAGGTACCGCCGCAAGCGCCGCCGTCGCGGGTCGCTGTTCGACACCCACCCTTCGGAGGGCGCCCGCATGGCCGACCTCAAGGCCGACGCGCTCGAAGTGAAGGATCCCGGCCGCAAATATGAAGTCGGCCGCGAGCGCTATCTGGCGACGATCGGCGGAATCCGGCCCCTGCTGCTCGACGATCAGGTGAAGCTCAACGATCCGGGCGCGAGCCAGTATCTCATTGAAACCCTGGCCCAGGACGGATGGAACGGCCTTCTGCGCTATTACGAGGGCGAGGTCTGGCGGCTTCGCAATCGCCATGGCGACGATGCGCGCGCCGCGCTGAGCTATGCATCCGCGGTCTCTTATCCCGATGCTCCGGCGGATGCGTGGCGGTGGCACGGAATTTCACTGATGAAGGCCGGACGCAATGCCGAGGCCAAGTCGGCCTTCGCCCGCTATCTCACGTTGAAACCAGACGCGACGGATGCTGCCTGGGTGCGGCAGATGATCGGCTGAGGGGAGCGCTCGCACAATGAACCGTCTTACCAAGCTCGCTTTGGCTGCCGTCTCGGTGCCGGCCCTCGGCGCCTGTTCGAGCATCGGCACCGGGGAATATGGCTTCAGCAGCTACGCCCTCGTCGGGGTTCGTCGGGTCAATGTCGGTGACGGATCGCTGACGGTCACTCCGCCACGGCCGTACAACCGCCATCGTTCGTTCTTGTGGTCTGACGTCCAGGACGTCGAGGACTGGACCCAGAATGGGCCCTACCTGGATGGGATCAGCTTCGTCTCAGGGCTGAAGAGCGGGCGATATCTCATCCGCCAGAGCAAACGTGCCGACCAGCAGGTCCCGAAGTTCCGCTCCGACATGACCCCGCCGGAGATCGTCGCGATGCTCGAGAGCCTCTATCGGGTGAAGGGCGGCGCGGTGGAGTTTCACACGCTTTCGCTCCAGCCGCGGCCGTTCCTCGGCACCGGCGGCTTCCAGCTCGATTATGAGCATCTCGACAGCGACGAGCTGTGGCGCAAGGGCCGCGCAGTCGGGGCGGTCATCAACGGCCAGCTTTACCTGATCCTCTTCGATGCTGCCCGCTCGCACTATTACGGGACGATCCTGCCCGATTTCGAATCGATCGTCGCCTCGGCCCAGCTACGACGCTAGCCGACGGGCGAGATCGGGCCTGGCGAGGGATTGGTCCCCGGAGTCGGAACGTCGATGTCGGGACCTTGTGGCGGGGCTTCGGGTAGGGGCTCGGTCGGCTGCCCAGGTTGGCTCGGCTGAGGTGGTTGTTCGGGCGGCGTTTCTGGGACGGGCGGCTGCTGCTGCATCGGGGATCTCCTGAACTGTCCAACGAACAGCTGTCCCCGCGGGTTGCCCGCCGCCCGATCCTTGCTATAGGCCGCACCTCCTTGGGCCGCGCGCGTGGCGGAACTGGTAGACGCGCTGGATTTAGGTTCCAGTATCGCAAGATGTGGGGGTTCGAGTCCCTCCGCGCGCACCATTTTCGCGCACAGGGCATCCGGGGGATGCCCGAGCACGAAAATCGCGCAGGTTGTTAGAATTTTGGGATGTTGCTGCAGTGACCATCAAGACCGTCGAAACCGAAAACCAGGGCCTGAAGCGCGCCTTCATGCTGACCATTCCGGCCGAGGACATCGAGGCCCGGGTCAATGAGGAAGTCAAACGGATCGCGCCGCAGGTCCGGATGCCCGGCTTCCGTCCTGGAAAGGTTCCGCCGAACCTGATCAAGAAGATGCATGGCGACGCGATCCAGCGCGACGCTCTGCAAAATGCGGTCCAGGACGGCGTTCAGCAATTGCTCGAAGAGCAGAAGGTGCGTCCCGCCCTGCGCCCCGAAGTGGTGCTCGATGAAAAATATGAGCCCGGCAACGATGCCGAGGTGCGCGTCAGCCTCGAGGCGCTTCCCGACATCCCGGAAGCGAAGATCGACGGGCTTCAGCTGGAGCGGCTGACGGTCGATGTCGATGAATCCGCGGTCGAGGAACAGCTGAAGCAGCTCGCGGCCTCGACCAAGAACTGGGTCGACGCGCCGAAGAAGCATGCCGCCGCCAACGGAGATCTCGTCACGATCGACTTCGACGGCTCGGTCGGCGGCCAGCCGTTCGAGGGTGGCAAAGGCGAGGACATGTCTGTCGAGCTCGGCTCGGGCAGGCTGATTCCCGGCTTCGAGGAGCAACTCATTGGTTCGAAGGCGGGCGAATCGCGCCAGCTCAACGTCACCTTTCCTGAAGATTATCCGTCCGACACGGTGAAGGGAAAACCCGCGACTTTCGCGGTAACGGTGAAGGACGTGAAGACGTCCGGCGAGACGAAGGTGGACGAGGAGTTCGCCAAGGCGCTGGGGCTCCAGGACCTCGATCAGCTCAAGGGGTTGGTCCGGGAACAGCAGCAGCAGGAACTGAACGGGCTCACCCGCACGCACATGAAGCGCCAGCTGCTCGACCAGCTTGCTGCCCGGCATGACTTCCCGGTGCCGGAATCGATGGTCGAGGCCGAGTATCAGAACATCATGAACCAGCTTCGCCACGAGGCGAGCCATGAGGCCGATCCGAAAGCCGCGCTCGAAGAGATTGAGAAGGACGCGGCGGAATATCGCAAGATCGCCGAGCGCCGCGTGCGCCTCGGCCTGTTGCTGTCGGAAATCGGCGCGGCCAATGGAGTGGACGTCACCGACCAGGAGATGCGGACACTGATCGCCCAGGCAGCATCGCAATATCAGGGCCAGGAGCGCGATCGCTTCCTGCAGCTCGTCCAGCAGGAGCCGATGTTCGCAGCCCAGCTTCGCGCACCGCTCTACGAGGACAAGGTCGTCGATTTCCTCTTCTCGAAGGCCGAGGTTAGCGACCGCAAGTCGAGCCGGGCCCAGCTCGAGGCCGATCTCGAGAGCGAAGAGGGGCATGTCCACGGCCCCGGCTGCGGCCACGACCATGCTGCCGCGAAGCCCAAAAAAGCCGCGAAAAAGGGCAAGGCAGAAACCAAGGCTCAACCCGAGGAGCCGGCCAAGGGCCCCGTCAAGAAAGCGTCGGACAAGCCGAAAGCGGCCAAGCCGCTAAAGGACGGTGCCGGCGCCAAGGCTCCCGAGGCAAAGGCCCCCGCCAAAAAGGCGGCCGCCCAGAAGCCGGCGAAAAAGCCGGCGAAGAAGGGCTGATCCAGACCGGCTCCGCAGACGAGGTAACCTGCGCCGATCTCAATGGCGCGATCGACGACCTGCGTTCACGGGGCTTCCGGCTCGACGTCATCTATCCTGCCGATGAACCGCATTCGGCTGTGCTCAGTCGTGGGAGCGAGACCCGCCGCCTGACAACAAGACCCGGGTCAGAACCGCCGTCCGGCGAGCTTCCGCCGTTCGTTCCCGAATTCCTCGTCTCGCGGGGCGGCCAATCGGGCGAGGGCAGGGCCGGCATGCGCTACCGCGACCTGATCCCGGGGCGGGGCGGTGGACGCTATATCGCCTCGCACATCACCATCGACGAGGGCGGGCCGGTCTCCGACTGGGTCCATTTCCACCGCATCGCCCTTCAGTTGATTTACGTTCGGCGAGGGTGGGTGCGCGTGGTCTATGAGGACCAGGGGGAGCCGTTCGTGATGAATCCAGGCGATCTCGTGCTCCAGCCGGCCGGCATTCGTCATCGAGTACTCGAAAGCTCAGTCGGCCTCGAAGTCATCGAGATTACGGCTCCCGCGCTCCACGAGACGCTGGCTGATCATGACATGATCTTGCCCAACGCGAAGGTCGATCCACACCGGCTGTTCGGTGGGCAGCGCTTTCTTCGCCATGTCGCTGCGGACACGCCCTGGACCGGCTTCCACGGTGCCGAAGCGCAGGACACGGCGATGGACGAGGCGAGTGGCAAACTGGCGACCGCCAGGACGCTCCGCATGAGCAGCGCAGACGAGATCGGATTCACGCCGCACGACGGCGAGCTGATGTTCGGTTTTGTCCTCGACGGTTCTGCTCATCTCGATTTCGGTGATAGTCACGGGCTCGGCCCGGCCGATGCTTTTGTGATTCCGCCGGGCATGCCCTGGCGCCTCTCCTCGGGCTCGCCCGACTTTCGGTTGTTGCAGGTAACCACCTCGCGGCTATAGCCGGTTGCAGCAGATGGGGGATCGCTTGGACAGTCCGCAGTCGCAGCCACGCATCGCCGTGCTCCTGCCTTGCTACAATGAGGAAGCGGCGATCGCCGCAACGGTCGCCGGATTCAAGCAGGCGCTGCCGACCGCGATCATCTACGTCTACGATAACAACAGCTCGGACCGGACCCGCGAGATCGCTGCGGAGGCCGGGGCGGTCATCCGCTCGGAGCGTCAGCAAGGGAAGGGACATGTCGTCCGGCGGATGTTCGCCGACGTCGACGCCGACGTCTACGTGATTGCGGACGGCGACCTCACCTACGATTCGAAGGCCGCCCCGGCGATGGTCGACCTACTCATCATGGAGCAGCTCGACATGGTGGTCGGGACCCGCCGGCACGAGGAGAAGGAGGCCTTTCGCGGCGGCCACATCATTGGGAACAGGCTGTTTACGGGCCTGCTCGCCGGACTCTTCGGTCGCAGCTTCACGGACATCTTTACCGGCTACCGGGTCTTTTCCAGGCGTTTCGTAAAGAGTTTTCCAGTCCTCTCGTCCGGCTTCGAGATCGAGACGGAGATCAGCGTTCACGCGCTCGAGCTCAGAATGCCGGTCGGCGAGGTCGAGACGGCTTACGCGGCGCGGCCCGAGGGTTCGCACTCCAAGCTTTCGACCTATTCGGATGGCTGGCGGATCCTGAAGACGATCGTCACGCTCTACCGCATTGAGCGGCCGGTGTTGTTCTACGGTTCGATCGGTGCGCTGTTGCTGCTGGCCGCGATCTTGCTCTCGATCCCGCTCGTCATCACCTACGTCCACACCGGGCTCGTTCCGCGGGTTCCGACGGCCATCCTGGTCACGGGAATGGTGGTTGTCGCGGTGCTCTGCTTCTTTGCCGGTCTAATCCTCGACACCGTGACCCGAGGACGCAGGGAAGTCCGGCGGCTCGCTTATTTGGCGCTACCACGATCTTAAGAGCAGTGACTCTTATGCATCACCCCACGTGAATTGTGTCGGTGGAGTGACAGAAGCGGCTTCCGCCACCCCGACTGCCTAGGGTACGGTTGTTTCACACCCGTTTTCACGGGACGACAAAGGGGAGCAGACATGATCCGGACTAATACGGCACTTCGCGCGGGCGTAGCTTTTGCGGCGCTGATCGGTGGATCGACCGCCGCGCAGGCGCAAACCACGCAACCGCCGGCTGACATCAGCCAGGCCCCCGCGACGGCAGCTCCGCCGACGCAGGGCGGAGAAATCGTCATCACCGGGTCGCGCATTCGGCGCAATCCGCTGGATCTCGATGCGCCGCGCGTGTTCCTCGACCAGCAGGACATCGCCAAGACCGGTTTGAGCTCGATCAATGACGTGCTGCAGCGCCTGCCGAGCTCGGGTGGCGGTGCGAACTCCAAGTTCAACAACTCGGGCAACCTCGGCAACCCGCCTGACGGCGGCGGCGTCGGCGCCGGATCGGCGGAAATCGACCTGCGTTATCTGGGATCCCGCCGCACTCTAGTGCTTGTGGACGGCTTGCGCTTCGTCAACGGCGCCTCAGCTTCGGGCGTACCCGGCTCGGTCGACCTCAACGCCATTCCCGAAAGCATGATCGAACGCGTCGAGGTGCTGCAGGACGGCGCCTCGGCAGTTTACGGATCGGATGCGATCGCGGGTGTCGTCAATATCATCACCAAGCAGCATCAAAGGGGTTTCGTTGCGAGCGCGCAGCTTGGTGGCTATTGGGATGAGGGCGACGGCTTAAGCCAGAATTACCAGCTAAGCTGGGGGAACGGCGACAATCATCGTCTGTCAGTCGTCATCGGTGGCAATTTTGTGAAGCAGGATGCAGTGAGCTCGGGCGACCGCGCGATTTCGGCATTCCCGAATCCCTACGCGACGGCCTGCGCGCCCGGATCGGGCGGCTGCTCGAGCTTCCTTCCGAATGGACGCTATATCGGGTCAATCTTCCCGAACGCGGGTGACGAGACGCTGATCAGCGCGCCGACGAGCACACCGACGATTGCCAACTTCCGGGATTTCGTCGGCAGCGGACCCGCCAGCGACCGATTCAACTTCGCGCCGTACAATTTCCTGCAGATTCCGCTCGAGCGCTACGGACTGTTCGTCAACGCGAAATATGAGCTGGCGGACAATTTCAACTTCTCCATCAAGGGGGTGTGGAACGAGCGCAAGTCGAAGAACCAGGCCGCGCCGCTGCCGTTCGGCACCGGGCCGGCCGCGGGCATCACGTGTGTGCTCGATGCGATCTCGATCGATGCGACCAATCCCTTCAACCCGTTCGGGGTGACGCTTCAATCCGGGCTCGATCCCACCACCTGCTCGAGTAGCCAACCGACTGCGTCCCCGAACGGCCAGGCGTCGAACTACGACCTCATTCTGCGCCGCTTCGTAGAGGGTGGCCCGCGCCGCTTCTCGCAGAAGGTCGATAGCAGCTATGTCGTCGCCACGTTCGACGGCAGTTTCAACATCGGCGGACGCAACTGGTACTGGGATGTGAACGGCGTCTACGGGCACAACCAGGCCAATCAGCGGATGCTCGGCAACATCAATTCCGATCATCTGAGGATCGCGCTTGGTCCGGTGGCGACCTGCACCGCAACCCCCGGCTGCGTACCGTTCAACCTCTTCGGAGGCGCCGGCTCCATCACTCCGGAAATGATGGATTGGGCGACGTTTATCCAGAACGACAGCAGCAAGCAGGACATGTGGGATGCAACTGCAAACCTGTCGGGCGAGCTGTTCGACCTTCCTGGCGGACCATTAGGCCTGGCGGTGGGTGTCGAATATCGCGAGCTCAGCGGACGGTTCGATCCGGATCCGGTGGTCGCCGCGGGCTTCAGCTCGGACATCCCGGCGCAGCCCACCAAGGGCAGCTATGATGTCAAGGAGGCCTATGCGGAGATTAACGCGCCGATCCTTAAAGGCATTACGGGCATAGAACTGCTCGAGCTCCAGGGCGCGGTCCGCGTGTCGGATTATTCGACGTCGGGTTCGACGACGACATTGAAGGGTTCGGCGAACTGGAAGCCGATCAAGGATCTACGCTTCCGCGCTTCTTATGCGGAGGGCTTCCGCGCTCCGTCGATCGGCGAATTGTTCGGTACGGCGTCGCGCTTCGACCAGACGATCAGCGACCCCTGTTCGAACGACAGCACGGCCCCGCAAAACTACCTCAACAATGCGACCGTGCAAGCGAACTGCATCGCGCACGGTGTGCCGCCGGGCGCTACCTACCAGCAGACCAACCCGCAGATTTCGGTGCTGGTCGGGGGCAATCCGGATCTAAAACCGGAATCGTCGAAGAGCAATATTTTCGGCGGCGTGTTCAGCCCGTCATTCCTGCCGGGCTTCTCGGTCGAGGCCAACCACTACAACATCAGGATCAAGAAAGCGATCCAGCCTGTCGACGCGGCGTTCATCCTCACCAATTGCGAGGTTAACAACGATCCTGCCGCCTGTGCGCTGGTTACTCGGTCGAGCGGTATCCTGACGCAGATCGCCGGGGTCCTCGGGAACATTGCGGCGATCAGGACCAAGGGCTGGGACGTCAACGTAGCTTACCGCGGGCCGAAGACGAGCATGGGCAAGTTCGGCTTCACCTGGAACAACACGTTCCTTCGCAACTATGACGTCATCGTCCCGATCACTGGCGGGACGCAGGTGATCAGCCGCGAAGGCACTGAGCAAGGCAGTCCGTCGCAGGGCTTCCCGAAGTGGAAGTCGATCGGCATCCTGGATTGGGACCTGGCGAACTTCGGGGCGAGCCTTACGGGCCGTTACATTTCGAAGCTCCGCGAGTCCGACGGCAACGTGCTGAAAAAGACGTTCTACACGGACATTCAGCTGCGCTGGTCGCCGACGTTCCTCCAGAGGCAGTTCAGCTTCGCGGTGGGTGCGAACAACGTGCTGAACACGCACACGCCAGGATGCAACACCTGCGATATCAACAACTTCGACCCGACGATGTACGACATCCCGGGCCGCTACTACTACGCTCGCATCGGCGTGAAGATGTAAGACTCCGCGTCCCATTTTGGGCGAGGGGAAAGGGCGGTCCGGCTAGTTCGGGCCGCCCTTCTTGCTGAGCGGTGCTTGAACCTTTCGGGTTTCACGCCGATGTAGGCGACATCAGCAATTTATCAGGATCCGTCTCCCGTGATTGACCATCAGGACATCGTTTCGCAGCTCGTTCCCATCGTCATCGAGCAGTCCAATCGGGGCGAGCGCAGTTTCGACATTTATTCCCGGCTGCTCCGCGAACGGATCGTGTTCATTACGGGGCCGATCGAGGACCATATGGCCTCGCTCGTCACGGCCCAGTTGCTCTTCCTCGAGTCCGAGAACCCGAAGAAGGACATCTTCATGTACATCAACTCGCCGGGCGGAGTGGTCACCGCGGGCCTCGCGATCCATGACACGATGCAATACATCCGGCCGAAGATCAGCACGGTCTGCATCGGCCAGGCGGCATCGATGGGCAGCTTCCTGCTGGCAGCCGGCGAACCCGGAATGCGGGTCGCACTGACCAACAGCCGGATCATGGTCCACCAGCCCTCGGGCGGCGCCCAGGGCATGGCCGCGGACATCGAGATCCAGGCGCGCGAGATCCTGAGAATGCGCCAGCG
>Ga0207703_10001380_pt1 | contig 22185 bp, 16 predicted proteins | sample KBSSwiS12_FD_184304 | JGI IMG/M metagenome (GOLD analysis project Ga0207703, IMG submission 184304) | Switchgrass rhizosphere microbial communities from Kellogg Biological Station, Michigan, USA - KBS Switchgrass S1-2 (SPAdes) (version 2) | ecosystem: Host-associated > Plants > Roots >...
CCCCCCCAAACAGCTTCGACAAGACCAGCGTCATCGCCGCCGTCAGCGTCGTCTTGCCGTGATCCACGTGCCCAATCGTCCCCACGTTCACGTGCGGCTTGCTGCGATTGAATTTGCCCTTGGCCATGATAAATATTCCTTAACGATCAGGATTTCTTGTTGATCACCGCTTCGGCGACGGTCTTCGGCGCCTCGGTGTAGTGCTTGAATTCCATCGTGTACGTCGCGCGCCCCTGCGACAGCGAGCGCAGCGTCGTCGAATAGCCGAACATTTCGGCCAGCGGAACTTCCGCCTTGATGACCTTGCCGGTAGGCATGTCGTCCATGCCCTGGATCATGCCGCGCCGCGACGACAGGTCGCCGACGACGTTGCCCATGAAATCCTCCGGCGTTTCCACTTCGACGGCCATCATCGGCTCGAGCAGCATCGGGCTCGCCTGCCGCATGCCATCCTTGAACGCCATCGACGCGGCCATCTTGAACGCATTTTCGTTCGAGTCGACGTCGTGCGACGACCCGTCGAACAGCGTGACCTTGACGTCGACGACCGGATAACCCGCAAGCACGCCATTGGGCAGCGTCTCGCGCAAACCTTTTTCCACCGCCGGGATGAATTCCCGCGGCACGGTGCCGCCCTTGATGGCATCGACGAACTCGAACCCCTTGCCCTGCTCGCTCGGCTCCATCTTGAGCCACACGTGGCCGTACTGGCCGCGGCCGCCCGATTGCTTGATGAACTTGCCTTCGACTTGCACGAGCTTCTTGATCGCTTCGCGGTACGCCACCTGCGGCGCACCGACGTTGGCTTCCACGCCGAACTCGCGCTTCATCCGGTCGACCAGGATCTCGAGATGGAGCTCGCCCATTCCCGAGATGATCGTCTGCCCCGATTCCTCGTCCGTGTGGACGCGAAACGACGGGTCTTCCTGCGCCAGGCGATGGAGCGCAATGCCCATCTTCTCCTGGTCGGCCTTGGTCTTGGGCTCGACGGCGACGTGGATCACCGGCTCCGGGAAGACCATCTTCTCGAGCGTGATCACCTTCTGCGGATCGGACAGCGTGTCGCCGGTCGTCGCTTCCTTCAATCCGACCGCCGCGGCGATGTCGCCGGCGCGCACTTCCTTAATGTCCTCGCGCTGGTTGGCGTGCATCTGCAGGATGCGCCCGATCCGTTCCTTGCGGCCCTTGATCGCGTTGTAGACGGTATCGCCGGAGTTGATGACGCCCGAGTACACGCGGAAGAACACAAGCTGGCCGACGAACGGGTCGGTCATGATCTTGAACGCAAGCGCCGAGAACGGCTCGTCGTCGGCGGGCTTGCGCTCGCCTTCCTTGCCGTTCTCGAGCTCGCCCTTGACCGGCGGAATGTCCGTCGGCGCCGGCATGTAGTCGATCACGGCGTCGAGCATCGCCTGCACGCCCTTGTTCTTGAATGCCGAGCCGCAAAGCATCGGCACGATCTCGCCGGCGATCGTGCGCAGGCGCAGGCCGCGCTTGATCTCCTCGGCGCTCAAGTCGTGGCCTTCGAGGTACTTGTTCATCAGCTCCTCGTTGGCCTCGGCGGCGCTTTCGACCATCTTCTCGCGCCATTCCTTCGCGAGGTCGACCAACTCGGCCGGAACGTCGCGCGTCTCGTACTTCATCCCCTGCGACTTCTCGTCCCAGTAGATGGCCTTCATGTTCACGAGATCGACCACGCCTTCGAACTTGTCCTCGGCGCCGATGGGCACCTGGATCGGCACCGGGTTGGCCTTGAGGCGCGACTTCATCTGGTCGTAGACCTTGAAGAAGTTGGCGCCGACGCGGTCCATCTTGTTGACGAACGCGAGCCGCGGCACGTTGTACTTGTTGGCCTGCCGCCACACGGTCTCCGACTGGGGCTGCACGCCGCCTACGGAGTCGTACACCATGCACGCGCCGTCGAGCACGCGCATCGACCGCTCTACTTCGATCGTGAAGTCGACGTGGCCGGGGGTGTCGATGATGTTGATCCGGTGTTCCGGATAGTTGCCTTCCATCCCCTTCCAGAAGCAGGTGGTCGCGGCCGACGTGATCGTGATGCCGCGCTCGCGCTCCTGCTCCATCCAGTCCATGACCGTGGCGCCGTCATGCACTTCGCCCATCTTGTGGGAGACGCCGGTGTAGAAGAGGATGCGCTCGGTGGTCGTGGTCTTGCCGGCATCAATGTGGGCACTGATGCCGATGTTGCGATACCGATCGATTGGAGTAGTTCTGGGCATAGATAGGCAAAACCGAGTTGCGTCTCACAAAGTCGAGACGAGCGACGCGAGTCTCGGGTAATTGAGTCTTTCTCGTAGGTGTTAGAACCTAAAATGTGAAAAGGCTTTGTTCGCCTCCGCCATCCGGTGCACTTCCTCGCGCTTCTTCACCGCGCCGCCGCGGCCTTCCGAGGCTTCGAGGAGCTCCGCCGCGAGGCGCTGGCCCATCGACTTCTCGCCGCGCTTGCGTGCGGCTTCGCGCAACCAGCGCATCGCGAGCGCCGTGCGCCGCACCGGGCGGACTTCGACCGGCACCTGGAAGTTGGCGCCGCCCACGCGGCGGCTCTTCACTTCGACCATCGGTCTCGAGTTCGACAACGCCTGGTTGAAGACTTCCAGCGGATCCTTGCCGCCCTTCTTGGCGATCGACTCGAACGCGCCATAGATGATCCGCTCGGCGACCGATTTCTTGCCGCTGTCCATCAACACGTTGATGAACTTGGCGACATCGGTATTCGCGAACTTGGGATCCGGCAGGATCTCGCGCTTGGGGATTTCACGACGACGTGGCATTGATCTCTTCCTCTTATCAGGCGGCTTTGGGCCCGCGGCCTGGCTAGGCCGCCTTTGGTCTCTTGGCGCCGTACTTCGAGCGCGCTTGCTTGCGGTCCTTGACGCCGGCAGTGTCGAGCGCGCCGCGCACCATGTGGTAACGCACGCCCGGCAGATCCTTGACCCGGCCGCCCCGAATCAGCACCACCGAGTGCTCCTGCAGGTTGTGGCCTTCGCCACCGATGTAGCTGATGACCTCGAAGCCGTTGGTCAGGCGCACCTTGGCGACCTTCCGCAGCGCCGAGTTCGGCTTCTTCGGAGTCGTCGTGTAAACGCGCGTGCATACGCCGCGCTTCTGCGGGCTGTTCTGCAGCGCCGGCACCTTGCTTTTCGACACGGGGGGCTTGCGGCCCTTCCGCACGAGCTGATTGATCGTTGGCATCCTGATTGTCCGTTTCGTGCGTCCACCGCATGTCGCAACGGATGGGCCGCAAGGTCTAGGGCTCGGCGCCGCATTCGTTCGCGTCGCCGGCTTCGCGAAACTGCTTCGTTAAACCGTTTCTTTGCTTAGTCGCCTGTTTCTTCCGCTGCAGCAAATCAAAGTGGCCCGCGTACGCGCCTTGACAAGGTTCCGGCGCAGCACTTGGGCCACCTCTTTCGCGCCTTGGCCGACTCCCGGTAGACAAGCGGCCAGGTACGCGTCGCCCACCGGCTTTGCGCCCGGTTTTGCTCACCGGACGTCCGGAAGGCGAAAAGACCGCAATTATAGTGCGGAAAGGCCCGGTGGGTCAACCAGGAAACCGCCTGGGAAGAAGGCTTTGGGGCCAACCCCGACGAAACCGCCTAGCGAACCGCGGTGGCGGGGGCGGCGGCCCAGCCTCCGCCCAGCGCCTGGAACAGCGCCGCGGCATCCGAATAGCGTCCGGCCTGCGCCTGCAGGCGGTCGCTTTCGGCTTGCAGCCGCTGGCGCTCGGCGTCAATCAGGTCGAGCTGGCTCACGCCGCCCGCGTTGAACCGTCCCACCGTGATCTGGTAAGCCTCCTCGGCGCGAGCCGCCTGCTCGGAGCGAGCAGTAAACGCCGCCTCGTCGGCCTCGAGCGAGCGCAACACGTCGGCGACATTCTGCAATCCCTGCAGCACCGAGAGCCGGTAGGCGGCCGCGGCCTGGTCGAAGGCGGCGATGGCCGCGCGTTTGCGGGCCTGGAGCTCGCCGCCATGGAACAACGGCTGCAGCAGGTTGGCCCCGATGTTCCAGATATTGATGCCGTTGCCGAAAAGATCCGAAACACGGAGTTGGCTGGTAGAAAAGCCGCCAGAAATCGTGAGCTTGGGGTACAGATCGGCCGTGGCGACGCCGACGTTCGCGCTCGCCTTGTGCAACAGCGCCTCGTTGGCGCGGATGTCGGGCCGCTGCCGGACCAGCTCCGACGGCACCCGCAACGGCAGCTCCGCGGGCAGCTGCAGATCGGCCAGGCGAATTGCCGGGATCGACGCCGCCGCGGGCGGATCCCCTGTGTAGACCGCGAGCAGATGGCCAGCCTGCGCCCACTGTGCGCGCAGCGGCGCCAGCACCGCCTCGGTCTGCGCGACCAGCGCCCGCTGGTTCTGCACGTCGAGCCATGCCACGCCGCCCAGGTCATGGCGCTGCTCGACGATACCGAGCTGCCGGCGCTGCGCGGCAAGGATGGCGGCCGTCGATTCGATCTGCGCGGCCAGCGCCGCCTGACGAATCGCGGTGAGCACCACATTCGTGGCGAGCGACAGGCGCGCCGCCTCGAGCTCGTAGCCCTGATAGTCGACGTCGGCCGCAAGCCCCTCGAGCTCGCGCCTCGTTCCGCCAAAAAGATCGAACGTGTACGAAACGTCGGCGCCGATCGTATACACGTTGAAGGGGCCCGGATTGGGCGCCTGCGGAAAGCCGAAGGTCGCGGGATCGATGCGCTGCCTGACCGCGCTCGCGTTCGCGTCGACCTGCGGATACTGGGTAGCGCCGGCGCGCGCCGTGCGCAATTCCTGCGCTTCGACGAGCCGTGCGCGCGCCTGGTCGAGCGTGGGGCTCGCGGCAAGGGCGCGCCTCACCAGCGCATCGATGTCCGCCGATCCGAACACCGACCACCATTCGGCGGGGATATCGCGTTCGGGTACGAGTCTCACCGTGCCGATGACATCCGGTTGCGGACCGGAGACATAGCGATCGACGGCGGGAGCCTCCGGCGTGCGGAAATCCGGGCCGACCGTGCAGCCCGCGCCCAGCAATGCGCCAACGACCATCGACAGCGGCAGTGCGCGCCGGGATTTCAATCGAGCGTCCTGCGATAGAACCTGACGGCCACCGTCATCAGGACCAGCGCGAATACGACGAGCGGCCACAGGCTGGGCCACAAATCGGGCCAGTCGTTGCCCTTGAGCAGGATGCCCCGGACCAGCCGGTTGTAATAGGTGAGCGGCAGCACGCTGCCGATCGCCTGCGCCCACCCGGGCATGCCGCGAAACGGGAACATGAATCCCGACAGCAGGATGTTCGGCAGAAAATAGAAGAACGTGAGCTGCATCGCCTGCAACTGGTTGGCCGCGAACGAGGACACGGTGATGCCCACCGTAAGATTGCACGCGATGAACAACAGCGACGCGACGTAGAGCGCGACGATGCTGCCGATGAAAGGCACGTCGAAGATGTAACGCGCCGCGATCAGGATGATCGACGCCTGGACCAGCCCGATGGCGATGTACGGCACGATCTTGCCCGTCATCACTTCGAGCGGCGTCAACGGCATCGCGAGCAGGTTCTCCATCGTGCCGCGCTCGCGCTCGCGCGTGATGGCAAGGCCGGTCATCATCACCATCGTCATCGTGAGGATGACGCCCATCAGGCCCGGCACGATGTTGTATTGCGTGATCGACTCCGGGTTGTACAAGCGGTGGACCTGCACGTCGAACGGCGGCGCGGTGGCGTTCAGCGGCGCCAGAGGACCGATGAGGTCCTTGCGCGCGACCGATGCCGCCAGCTGCGAAATGGCGGCCAGCGCCGGGCCCGTGGCCGTCGGGTCCGCGGCATCCGCCTCGATCAGCAGCGCCGGCCGCTCGCCGCGCAGCAATCGGCGCGTGAAGTCCGCCGGAATCGACACGACGAACTGGAAGTCGCCACGCGCAAGCGCCGCACGGCCGCTCTCGTCGTCGGGCAGCTCCGTGGTGATCTCGAAATAATCGCTCGTCTTCAGCGCCGCCACGAACGAGCGGGTGAACTCGCTGTTGTCGGCGGCGATGATCGCCGTCGGCATATGCTTGGGGTCGGCGTTGATCGCATAGCCGAAAAGCGTCAACTGGATCAGCGGAACGCCGACGATCATCGCGAAGGTCACGCGGTCGCGGCGCAGCTGCAGGAACTCCTTGCCGACCATTGCCCACCAGCGCTGAGCGGAGAACCACGATCTTCCGTCGCCGCGCGCGGGAGATCGCTCGCGTTCGCCGGCCGGTCGCGGGTCGGCACTCATTTCTTCGCTTCCCAGTTGTCGGCCGCACCCTGCATCAGATGAATGAAAACGTCCTCCAGGCTGGTGTCGATGCGTTGCAGCTTGTAGGCGCTTCCCGCCGTCGCTTCGCGCAGCGAGCGCTCGAGCGCGGCGGCGTCCTTGCCCGTGACGTGAATCGTTTCGCCGAAGGCCACGGTCTGCTCGACGCCCGGCATCGAGCGCAAACGCTCCGACAGCGCGGAAAGATCGGGACCCTGGACGGCGAACGTCGTCAGTCCCTGCGCCGCGATCACGTCCGCCGCGGTGCCCTGCGCGAGCAGGCGGCCATACGCGATATAGGCGAGCTTGTGGCAGCGCTCGGCTTCGTCCATGTAGTGCGTGCTGACCAGGACCGAGATTCCTTGCGCCGCGAGCCGGTGCAACTCTTCCCAGAATTCGCGGCGCGCATTCGGATCGACACCCGCGGTCGGCTCGTCCAGCAACAGGAGCTGTGGCCGGTGCAGCATGCACGCGGTGAGCGCCAATCGCTGCTTCCAGCCGCCGGAGAGCGTGCCCGTCAGCTGATCCGACCGGCTGGTCAGCCCGAGACCCTCGAGCGCGTGGTCGACGGCCGCGCGGCGATCGGTCATCGCATAGACGCGCCCGGTGAAATCCAGATTCTCGCGAATGGTCAGATCGTCCCAGAACGAGAAGCGCTGCGTCATGTAGCCGACGTTGCGCTTGATCGCCTCGGACTCGCGCCGGATGTCGTAGCCGAGGCAGGTGCCGGTGCCCGAATCCGGCGTCAAAAGTCCGCACATCAGGCGAATCGACGTCGTCTTGCCGCTGCCGTTTGGACCGAGGAAGCCGAAAATCTCGCCGCGCTCGACGCGCAGCGACAGGTCGACGACGACGTGCTTGTCGCCGAAGCTCTTGTTGAGACCTTGGACGTCGATGACGGCATCGCCGCCCGTCTCTTGGCTCATTGGAGGCGCACGCTGACCGGCTGGCCAGGATGCAGGCGGCCGGCATTTTCGACCGCGGGCCGCGCCTCGATCATGAACACGAGCTTTTTCCGCGTCTCGTTGCTGTAGATGACGGGCGGCGTGAATTCCGCCTCGGTCGAAACGTAGGTAAGCGTGGCGGGAATATCGGCGCCGCAGCCATCGCACTGAATCGCAATGGCGCGACCGGGACGAAGCCCGCCAACATCCGTTTCCGGCACGAAGAAACGCACCTTCACGTTTTGCGGCGGCAGCATCCTGACGACCGGGCTGCCGGCAGCCACCCACTCGCCTTCACGATAGAGCGTGTCGAACACGCGGCCCGTGCGCGTGGCCAGCACCGACTTCTGATCGAGCCTCCACGTGGCCTGCTCGAGTGCCGCGCGCGCAGCCGCCACCTGCGCGGCCTGCGCCTTGACCTGTTCGGCGCGGCTCGGCAGCTGGGCGACGGTGAGCTCGCTTGTCAACTGCGCGACGCGCGCGACATTGGCGGCATGCGCCGCGCGGCTGTCGTCGAGCTGCGCGCGTGCGATCCCGCCGATCCTGAACTGCGCCTCGTCGCGCGCGAGATGCGTCGCGCTCTTCTGTGCGTCCACCTGCGCTTGCGCAAGCTGCGCGCGCGTCACGTCCTGCTCCGGCGGGCGCTTGCCAAGCTGCAAATCCGCAAGCTGGGCTTCGGCTGCGCGCAACTGTTCCTGCGCCTGCCGCTGGGCCGCCGCCTCGCTCACCGCCTCGAGTGCGTACAGGCGCGCGTTGGGTGCGACGTCATCGCCGCGCTTGACCGACAGTTGATCGAGACGTCCGGCAATGGGCGACGCCACGTTGACGAACTCGCCTTCGACATACCCCTGATAGCCGGGCGGCGCCTTGTCCGAGCAAGCGCCGAGGACCAATGGCAACGTCAGCGCGATCAGGGTCGCGATCGCGGCCGCGGCGCGCCCTGCACCGGCACTTCGTCGGGCATCGTGATAGCTCAAGTAGACACTACCGTCTCTTAGGTTTGTGGCCGACCGATAGATACCACATCAAGACCGGAACGGCCAACGGCGCCAAGGCTGCTTCAAATGCCGTTGTGCGCTGCCGCACCGACTGCAATGACGTCGTTCCGTACACTGCGGCTGTCATCCTTGTGCCGGGCGACTCGCGCGCTTCCGCATTTCCGGTAAGCATCGAACCCGCATTCGCCGTATTAATATGACTTGGGCATCCCCGCAGCGCCCTGCTGTGACCAACACCACTCCATTATCAGACGAAACGGAAACAACAATGAGATCACGATTACTGAACCTGGTTAGCGTAACGTTTTTCGCTATTGCAGCGGCTGCATCATCGTTGCCGGCCGCGGCCACCACGTCGACCAACTACAGCGATTTGTGGGTGACCCAGGGCGAGGCGGGCTGGGGGCTCAACATCAGCCAGCAAGCCGACATCCTGTTCGGCACCTTCTTCGTCTACGGCGCCGGCAACCAGCCGACCTGGTATTCGGCGACGTTCACCTACCAGGCGACGCTCGCCAATGGCGTGGTCCTGTATAGCGGCAACCTGTATCAGACAACGGGGCCGTCGATCGACATGCCATTCAACCCGCTGCTGGTCGGCTACACGCAGGTGGGGCTCGCCTCGCTCGAATTCGGCGACGATGCGCATGCGCAGCTGCGCTATAACGTCAACAACACGGCCGTCATCAAGCAGATCATACGGCTGACGTTCGCGGCGCAATCGCTCGTCGGAACGTATATCGGCGGAACGACCGACATCACGTTCGACTGCAAGGATCCCGCGCGGAACAACCTCCTGACCGCCGATCCCGGTCAGTTCGAGATCTCGGAGGAAGCCGGTAATCTCGTCCTTCGCTTGCCGAGCTGCACGTTTACCGGCCCCTATACGCAACAAGGGCAGATCGGCCGTGTCGACACCACCTACCAATGCAAGAGCCAGGCGGTCGGCACGGTCGTATTTACCGGGATGCAGGTCGAGAAAGGCGGCATCGTCGGCAATTACACCGGGCGCGACAATAGCTGCTCGTTCCGAGGCAACATCGGCGGAGTCCGGTTGCTCAGGTGACGCGCTGCCGAATTGCCGATTGGCCGGCGCATTCAAGCTGACCAAAAAAAGGGGCCGGCAGGTAACTGCCGGCCCCGACTCTTTTTACCGCGTTAGATTTTAAGCCGCGTCCGCCGAGACTTCGGCGCTCGGCGCTGCTGCCGCCGCCGCCTGTTCTTCGCCGGTCATGAACGCAGCCGCGGCTGCCTCGCTTCCGCCCATCTTCGCCTTCTTGCGGGCCGTGTGATACGCAAGACCGGTACCCGCCGGAATCAGGCGGCCAACGATCACGTTCTCCTTCAGACCCCGCAGGTCGTCCTTCTTGCCCATGATCGCGGCTTCGGTCAGCACGCGCGTGGTCTCCTGGAACGACGCCGCCGAGATGAACGAATCGGTCGACAACGACGCCTTGGTGATACCGAGCAGCATGTGATGGAACTGCGCGGGCTCCTTGCCGTCCTTGATGGCGCGATCGTTCTCGTCCAGCAGCTCCGAACGCTCGACCCCTTCCTCGCGGATGAAGCGCGTGCCGCCCGGCTCGGTGATGATCACGCGCCGCAGCATCTGGCGCACGATCACCTCGATGTGCTTGTCGTTGATCTTCACGCCCTGCAGCCGGTAGACGTCCTGCACTTCGTCGGTGATGTAGCGCGCGAGCGCCTCGACCCCGAGGAGCCGCAGGATATCGTGCGGGTCCGCCGGGCCGTCGACGATCGTCTCGCCCTTGTTCACCACCTGGCCATCGTGCACCGTCACGTGCTTGTCCTTCGTGATCAGGAACTCGTGCGCGACACCGTCGAGGTCGGTGATGACCAGACGCTGCTTGCCCTTCGTGTCCTTGCCGAACGACGCGGTGCCCGTGACTTCCGCCAGCATGCCCGCGTCCTTCGGCGAGCGCGCTTCGAAGAGCTCCGCCACGCGCGGCAGACCGCCCGTGATGTCGCGGGTCTTCGACGTTTCCTGCGGGATCCGCGCGAGCACTTCGCCCACCGCGACCTGCTGGCCGTCTTTCACCGTGATGATCGAGCCCAGCTGGAACGTGATGTTGACAGGCAAATCGGCGCCTGCGAGCTTGATCTCCTCGCCGTTGTCGTCGAGCAGCTTCACCTGCGGCCGCACGCCCTTGGCCGTGCTCGTCGCACGCCGCTTCGGGTCGATGACGACGAGCGTGGACAGGCCGGTCACATCGTCGACCTGCTTCGCCACCGTCACGCCTTCCTCGACGTGCTCGAACTTCACCCGGCCCGCGTACTCGGTGATGATCGGCCGCGCGGTTGCATCCCACATGGCCAACACCTTGCCCGCCTTGACGACGTCGCCATCCTTCACCTGCAGCGTCGCGCCGTAAGGCACCTTGTGGCGCTCGCGCTCGCGGCCGGCATCGTCGTGGATCGTGACTTCACCGGAGCGCGCGATCACGATCAGGTCACCCTTGCTGCTGGTGACATAACGCATCAGCGCCGAGAAGCGGATCGTGCCTGCCGACTTCGAATCGATCTGCGAAGCCGCCGCCGTACGCGATGCCGCGCCGCCGATGTGGAACGTCCGCATCGTCAACTGCGTGCCGGGCTCGCCGATCGACTGCGCGGCGATGACGCCCACCGCTTCGCCGACGTTGACCAGATGCCCACGGCCCAGGTCGCGGCCGTAGCAGCGCGCGCACAGCCCATGACGCGTGTCGCAGGTGAGCGGCGTGCGCACCTTGACTTCGTCGATGCCCAGCGCCTCGATCTCCTCCACTTCGTCCTCGCCCAGCAGTTGGCCGGGGTAGAACAGAGTCGCCTGCGTTTCCGGATTGACGACATCGGCTGCCACCACGCGGCCGAGAATGCGCTCGCGCAACGGCTCGATCACTTCGCCGCCTTCGACCAGCGCCTTCATCTGCACGCCGTTGGTCGTCCCGCAATCGTCTTCGGTGACCACGAGATCCTGCGTCACGTCGACGAGGCGGCGCGTCAGGTAACCCGAATTCGCCGTCTTCAATGCCGTGTCGGCCAGACCCTTCCGCGCACCGTGCGTCGAGATGAAGTACTGCAGCACGTTCAACCCTTCGCGGAAGTTCGCGGTGATCGGCGTCTCGATGATCGAGCCGTCCGGCTTCGCCATCAGGCCGCGCATGCCGGCCAGCTGCCGGATCTGCGCCGCCGAACCGCGCGCGCCGGAGTCGGCCATCATGAAGATGGAATTGAACGACTCCTGCTTCACCGTCTTGCCTTCGCGGTCGGTCACGTCCATCGTGCCGAGCTGCGCCATCATCGCCTTCGCGATGTCGTCGCCGGCGCGGCCCCAGATGTCCACGACCTTGTTGTAGCGCTCGCCCTCGGTCACCAGGCCTGACGTGTACTGCGACTGGATCTCCTTCACCTGCGTCTCGGCTTCGGAGATGATGCCCGCCTTCTCCGCCGGCACCAGCATGTCGTCCGCGGCAAACGAGATTCCGCCACGCGTCGCCAGCGAATACCCGGCCTGCATCAGCCGGTCGGCGAAGATCACCGTTTCCCGCAGGCCGCAGCGACGGAAGCTCGCGTTGATGATCCTCGAGATTTCCTTCTTCTTGAGCGGCTTGTTGATGAACGAGAACGGCAAGCCCGGAGGCAGGATCTCGGAGAGCAGCGCGCGGCCGATCGTCGTGTCGTAACGCGTGATCTTCTCGACCTTCTCCGTCGAGCCGTCCGGCGCGACCTTGAGGTCGACCTCCTTGATCCGGACCGTGACCTTCGCGTGCAGCTCGGCCTGGCGCGACTCGTATGCCCGCGACACTTCCGCGAGGTCCGCGAACATCTGGCCTTCGCCCGGGGCGCCGATCTTCTCGCGCGTCGCGTAGTAGAGGCCGAGCACGATGTCCTGCGACGGCACGATGCACGGCTCGCCGTTCGACGGCAGCAGCACGTTGTTGGACGCGAGCATCAGCGTGCGCGCTTCCATTTGCGCTTCGAGCGACAGCGGCACGTGCACGGCCATCTGGTCGCCGTCGAAGTCGGCGTTGAACGCCGTGCAGACGAGCGGGTGCAGCTGGATCGCCTTGCCTTCGATCAGCACCGGCTCGAACGCCTGGATGCCGAGGCGATGCAGCGTCGGCGCCCGGTTCAGCATCACCGGGTGCTCGCGGATCACCTCTTCCAGGATGTCCCACACCACCGGCTCCTGCGCCTCGACCATCTTCTTCGCGGCCTTGATCGTGGTCGCCAAGCCCATCGTTTCGAGCTTGTTGAAGATGAACGGCTTGAAGAGCTCGAGCGCCATCAGCTTCGGCAGCCCGCATTGGTGCAGCTTCAATTGCGGACCGACGACGATCACCGAGCGGCCCGAATAGTCGACGCGCTTGCCGAGCAGGTTCTGCCGGAAGCGGCCGCCCTTGCCCTTGATCATGTCGGCGAGCGACTTCAGCGGCCGCTTGTTGGCGCCCGTCATCGCCTTGCCGCGGCGGCCGTTGTCGAGCAAGCTGTCGACGGCTTCCTGCAGCATCCGCTTCTCGTTGCGCACGATGATGTCCGGCGCCTTCAACTCGAGCAGCCGCTTCAACCGGTTGTTGCGGTTGATGACGCGGCGATAGAGGTCGTTCAGGTCGGACGTCGCGAACCGGCCGCCGTCCAGCGGGACGAGCGGGCGCAGCTCCGGCGGCAGCACCGGCAGCACTTCGAGGATCATCCACTCGGGCTTGATTCCCGACTTGTGGAACGCCTCGAGCACCTTCAGGCGCTTGGCGATCTTCTTGATCTTGGTGTCCGAGCCCGTCGTCTCGAGCTCCTTGCGGAGCTTGTCGATCTCGTGGTTCACGTCGAGCGACTTCAGAAGCTCGCGGATGCCTTCGGCGCCCATGTGCGCCTGGAAGTCATCGCCGTACTGCTCGAGCTTCGCGATGTAGTCGTCTTCGGTGAGGAGCTGCGCACGGTTCAACGGCGTCAGCCCGGCGTCGGTGACGACGAAGGCTTCGAAGTACAGGACGCGCTCGATGTCGCGCAGCGTCATGTCGAGCACCATCCCCATCCGCGACGGCAGCGACTTCAGGAACCAGATGTGCGCGACCGGCGAGGCGAGCTCGATGTGACCCATGCGCTCGCGGCGCACCTTGGCGAGCGTCACTTCGACGCCGCACTTTTCGCAGATCACGCCGCGATGCTTCAGGCGCTTGTACTTGCCGCACAGGCACTCGTAGTCCTTGACCGGCCCGAAAATCTTGGCGCAAAAGAGCCCGTCCCGCTCCGGCTTGAACGTGCGGTAGTTGATCGTCTCCGGCTTTTTCACTTCGCCGTACGACCACGAGCGGATCTTCTCCGGCGACGCGAGGCCGATCCGGATGGCGTCGAACTCTTCTTCCTGCGTGACTTGCTTGAATAGATCGAGCAATGCTTTCATTCGGCAATCTCCGAAGAGGGGCGAGGGGCGAGGGACGAGGGACGAGGGGGCATTGTCTTTATGCCACCACTCATCCGAAGTCCGTTGCCTCTACCCCGCAAACAATTCCAACTCCAAACCTTCTGTCCGGCGCGGGCAAGTCGAGCGGCTCCCTCGCCCCTCGTCCCCCGCCCCTCGTCCCTGGTCATTGGCCCCACCACTAGTCGCGTTCCATATCGACATCGATGGCCAAGGACCGAATTTCCTTCACCAGCACGTTGAACGATTCCGGCATGCCGGCTTCGATCTTGTGCTCGCCCTTGACGATGTTCTCGTAGACCTTGGTGCGACCGTTGACGTCGTCGGACTTGACCGTGAGCATCTCCTGCAGCGTGTACGCCGCGCCGTACGCTTCCAGCGCCCAGACTTCCATTTCGCCGAAGCGCTGGCCGCCGAACTGCGCCTTGCCGCCCAGCGGCTGCTGCGTGACGAGGCTGTACGGGCCGGTCGAGCGCGCGTGCATCTTGTCGTCGACCAGGTGGTGCAGCTTCAGCATGTGCATGAAGCCGACGGTCACCGGCCGGTCGAACGACTCGCCCGTACGCCCGTCATGCAGCGTCACCTGGCCGGAGCGCGGCAGGCCCGCCATTTCGAGCATGCCCTTGATCTCCTCTTCCGTCGCGCCGTCGAACACCGGCGTCGCGAACGGCACGCCGCCGGTAAGGTTCTCGGCGAGATGGACGATTTCCGCGTCGTTGAACCCGGCGAGGTTTTCCGGACGTCCCGTGGAGTTGTAGATCTTGTCCAGGAACTTGCGCACGTCCGCCGCCTTGGCTTCCGCCTTCAGCATGTCGTCGATCTTGCGGCCGAGCCCCTTCGCCGCCCATCCCAGGTGAACCTCGAGGATCTGGCCGACGTTCATCCGCGACGGCACGCCGAGCGGATTCAGCACGATGTCGACCGGCGTGCCATCCGCCATGTACGGCATGTCTTCCACCGGGACGATCTTCGACACCACGCCCTTGTTGCCGTGACGGCCGGCCATCTTGTCGCCGGGTTGCAGGCGGCGCTTGACGGCGACGTAGACCTTGACCATCTTCTGCACGCCCGGCGGCAGCTCGTCGCCTTGCGTGAGCTTCTTTTTCTTCTGCTCGAACATCGCATCGAAGGTCACGCGCAGCTGCGCGAGTGATTCCTTCATCTGCTCGAGTTGCCGCGCCGAATCCTCGCCGGCGAGACGGATATCGAACCAGTCGTGGCGCGCGACGGTGTCCAGATACTCCTTGGTCACCTTCGCGCCTTTGGCGAGCTTCTTCGGGCCGCCGTTGGCGACCTTGCCCAGGAGCATCTTCTCGATCCGCGCGTACGCGTCGTTCTCGACGATGCGGAGCTGGTCGTTCAGGTCCTTCCGGTAGCTCTTCAGCTCCTCGTCGATGATCTGCGCGGCGCGCTTGTCGCGCTCGATGCCTTCGCGCGTGAACACCTGCACGTCGATCACCGTGCCCGAGATGCCCGACGGCACGCGCAGCGACGTATCCTTCACGTCGGACGCCTTTTCGCCGAAAATCGCGCGCAGCAGCTTTTCCTCCGGTGTCAGCTGCGTCTCGCCCTTCGGCGTCACCTTGCCGACCAGCACGTCGCCGGCTTCGACTTCGGCGCCGATGTAGACGATGCCGGAGTCGTCGAGCCGCCCCAATTGCGCTTCGCCGAGGCTCGAGATGTCCCGCGTGATTTCCTCGGGTCCGAGCTTGGTGTCGCGCGCCACCACCGACAGCTCCTCGATGTGGATCGACGTGTACCGGTCGTCGCCGACGACGCGCTCGCTGATCAGGATCGAGTCTTCGTAGTTGTAGCCGTTCCACGGCATGAACGCGACGAGCATGTTCTGCCCGAGCGCGAGCTCGCCCATGTCGGTCGAGGCGCCGTCGGCAATGACGTCGCCCTTCGCGATCACGTCGCCGACGATCACCAGCGGCCGCTGGTTGATGTTGGTGTTCTGGTTCGACCGCTTGTACTTGGTCAGGTTGTAGATGTCGACACCCACTTCGCCGGCCGCCGTTTCGGTGTCGTGCACGCGAACGACGATGCGCGACGCATCGATGTAGTCGACCTTGCCGCCCCGGCGCGCCATGACGGCGGTACCCGAATCGACCGCGGCCGTGCGTTCCACACCTGTACCGACGAGCGGCTTCTCCGGACGCAGGCATGGCACCGCCTGCCGTTGCATGTTCGAGCCCATCAACGCGCGGTTCGCGTCGTCGTGCTCGAGGAACGGGATCAGCGATGCGGCCACCGACACGATCTGCGACGGCGCGACGTCCATGTAGTTGACCTTTTCCGCGGTCGACAACATGAACTCGTTCTTGCTGCGGCAGGAAACCAGCTCATCGGCGAGCTTGCCGTGGTTGTCGATCTTCGCGTTCGCCTGCGCGATCACGAACTGGCCCTCTTCGATCGCCGAGAGGAAATCGATCTGGTCGGTGACCTTGCTGTCCACGACGCGGCGGTACGGCGTCTCGAGGAAGCCGTATTCGTTCGTCCGCGCGTACAGCGCGAGCGAATTGATGAGGCCGATGTTCGGGCCTTCCGGCGTCTCGATCGGGCATACGCGGCCGTAGTGCGTCGGGTGTACGTCGCGCACTTCGAAGCCGGCGCGCTCACGCGTCAAGCCGCCCGGCCCCAGTGCGGAGACACGGCGCTTGTGCGTGATTTCGGACAGCGGGTTGGTCTGGTCCATGAACTGCGACAACTGCGAGCTGCCGAAGAACTCCTTGATCGCGGCCGAAATCGGCTTGGCGTTGATCAGGTCATGCGGCAGCAGGTTGTCCGATTCGGCCTGGCCAAGACGCTCTTTCACCGCACGCTCGACGCGGACGAGGCCCGAGCGGAACTGGTTCTCCGCGAGCTCGCCCACCGAGCGCACGCGCCGGTTGCCCAGGTGATCGATGTCGTCGATCTCGCCGCGGCCGTTGCGCAGGTCCACGAGGATCTTGATGACGGCAATGATGTCCTCGTTGGTCAGCGTCGCCGGGCCTTTGAGCTCGGGACGGCCGATGCGCCGGTTGAACTTCATCCGGCCGACGGCCGACAGGTCGTAGCGCTCTTCCGAGAAGAAGAGGCCGTGGAACAGCGCCTCGACCGCGTCTTCGGTCGGCGGCTCGCCCGGCCGCATCATCCGGTAGATCGCGACCTTCGCCGCGTACTGGTCGGGCGTGTCGTCGCTGCGCAGCGTCTGCGCGATGAACGGACCCTGGTCGAGATCGTTGGTGTAGATCGTCTGGATCACCTTGACGCCGGCGTCGAGCAGCTTTTGCAGCAGCTCGTCGGTGATTTCGTCGTTCGCCTTGGCAATCACTTCACCGGTCGTGGTGTCGACCACGTTGGTCGCGAGCGTACGGCCCACGATGTATTCGTTGGGCACGGCAATGCGCTTGACGCCGCCGTCGACGAGCTCGCGGACGTGACGCGCGGTGATCCGCTTGTCCTTGGCGGCGACGACCTTGCCATCCTTGCCCACGATGTCGAAGCGCGCCATTTCGCCGCGCAGGCGCTCCGGCACGAAGTCGAGATCGGACCCCTTGGCGCCAAGGTGGAACGCATCGAACTGGAAGAACTGCTTGAGGATGTCCTCGTTGGTGAGGCCGATCGCCTTCAGCAGCGTGGTCACCGGCATCTTGCGGCGCCGGTCGACGCGGAAGAACAGGAAGTCCTTCGGATCGAATTCGAAGTCGAGCCACGAGCCGCGATACGGAATCACGCGGGCCGAGAAGAGCAGCTTGCCGGACGAATGCGTCTTGCCGCGGTCATGCTCGAAGAACACGCCCGGCGAGCGATGGAGCTGCGAGACGATGACGCGCTCGGTGCCGTTGATGACGAACGAGCCGTTCTCGGTCATGAGCGGAATCTCGCCCATGTAGACCTCCTGCTCCTTCACCTCCTTGACGGTGTCCTTCGGCGCTTCCTTGTCCATGATGATGAGCCGGACCTTGGCGCGCAGCGCGGAGCAGTACGTGAGGCCGCGTTGCTGGCACTCGACGACGTCGAACGCGGGCGGCAGCAGCGAAAAGCTCACGAACTCGAGGCGGGCATTGCCCGAGTGGCTCGAGATCGGGAAGATCGAAGTGAACGCGGCCTGCAGGCCTTCGTTCTTGCGTTGGTCGCCCGGCGTGAATTCCTGCAGGAACGCGCGATACGACGACAGCTGCGTTTCCAGCAGGAACGGCACTTCGAGAACGCTCGCGCGCTTCGCGAAGCTCTTCCGGATGCGTTTCTTTTCGGTAAAGGTGTAGGGAGTAGCCGTGGTAGTCGCCATAGCGTAGGGTCAATCTCCGGTTCGTACGAGGCCGCGCGAGCTCGCGCGGATTGAGACCTTGCATATTGGAAGCAGCAACACGCTGCATCCTTGCTACCTCGACTGTCCGGGAACCTTGCGTTCCCAGGTTGGTGGCTGGCCACTACCAGCCGCTGGCGGACAACGTCACCGTTGCAGTGACGTCCGACCATACCTGCCTTCCGCAGTCGAATCAGAAAGCGAAGCAAAGCCGGCACAACCAGCTTTGCTTCGACCTCTGCGATCGAAGCCAGGCTGCATCGATTTACGACACTGGGTTCCCGCCTTCGCGGGAACGACGATGCGCGTACTTCGAAGCATCCTGGTAACACCGAAGCGGCAACGAAGCCACCGCCTCCATCCAGCTTTTGTTCCAGGAATCGTCGGGCTCCGCCCGCGATTCCTGTCTGACCAGCAAGTCCACTACCACTCAGCGTAGTGATTTTTCCATGGGGTCGCGGCGTTAGCCTTGCGACCCCATCTGACTTACTTGACTTCTACTTTTGCGCCAGCCTCTTCCAACTTCTTCTTGGCAGCTTCAGCGTCGGCTTTATTGACCCCTTCCTTCACGGGCTTCGGGGCGCCGTCGACCAGGTCCTTCGCTTCCTTCAGGCCGAGGCCCGTCAGCTCGCGCACGGCCTTGATGACGTTGACCTTGTTTTCGCCGAACGAGCTCAGGACTACGGTGAATTCGGTCTGCTCTTCGGCGGCGGCGGCCGGGGCAGCGCCGGCAGCGGGGCCGGCAACGGCAACGGCGGCGGCGGCGGAGACGCCGAACTTCTCTTCCATCTGCTTGATGAGCTCCGAGAGCTCGAGAACGGTCATCGACGAGATCTTGTCGAGAATTTCAGTTTGGACAGCGGACATGTCTTGCTCCTGGGGAACGGTTGGATATTGGGATGCGTGTCGTGGAAATCAAGCGGCCTGTTTGCTGTCCCGAACGGCGGCCAAGGCACGGACGAACTTCGCCGGCACCTCGTTCATCGTGCGAACCAGCTTGGCTACCGGCGCCTGCATGGTGCCGAGCAGCTTGGCGATCAGCTCATTGCGCGACGGCAACGACGCGAGGGCGGTGATCTCCTTGGGAGACATCACGTGCCCGGGCATGCCGCCACCGGTGATCACGAACTTCTCGTTGCCCTTGGCGAAGTCGTTCAGGACCTTCGCCACGGCCACGGGATCGGTGCCGATGCCATACGCCAGCGGGCCGACCATCTTGTCGGCCAGCGAGGCGAACGGGGTATCGGCGACCGCCCGGCGCACCAGGGTGTTCTTGACCACCCTGAAATACACGCCGGAAGCGCGCGCCTTGGCGCGGAGCTGGATCATTGCCGCGACGGGCATGCCGCGGTTCTCGGCCATGACGATGGCCTGAGCACCGGCGATCTGCTTCGCGACTTCCGCGACTACCGCTTGCTTCTCTTGCAAGTTAAGGCTCAAAGGTTCACCTCTTTCGTGAGACGGTGCGGATCAGGACTGCATCCTCGCCGCTCCTGCTGCCCGCCAACAGCCGGCGGGCTACTGCGGTGACCATTCGTCCAGGAAACCCTGTCCGAGGGGCACCATCTGCGCTGGATTCAGTTGTCGGTTGTCAGTTGTCAGATGTCAGAAACACCTTCCAACCGACGCGGCAACCAGCAATTAAGCTTCCGCTCCAGCGGTCTTTGACGGTCCGCCGGCGTCTTTCGACACCGGCGTTCCCTCAAAATCGGTACGTATTCGTAACTGCCCTTTCAGTGCTGCGCCGGCGCCGCGAACGACGCCTGGTCGACGTGCACGCCCGCGCCCATCGTCGACGACAGGCTGATCTTCTTCAGATACACGCCCTTCACGCCCTGCGGCTTCGCCTTGTTCAACGCTTCGATCAATGCGACCAGGTTGGTCTTCAGTTGTTCCGGCGTGAACGACGCCCGGCCGATCGTGCACTGGACGATGCCGGCCTTGTCGGTGCGGTATTGCACCTGGCCGGCCTTCGCGTTCTTGACCGCCTGTACAACGTCGGGCGACACCGTTCCGACTTTGGGATTCGGCATCAAGCCCCGCGGTCCCAGGATCTGGCCCAGCTGGCCGACGACGCGCATCGCATCCGGGGACGCGATGACCACGTCGAAATCCATGAAGCCTTCCTTGATCTTCGCGGCAAGATCCTCGTAGCCGACGATGTCGGCGCCGGCGTCCAGCGCCGCCTTCGCCTTGTCGCCCTGGGCGAACACGGCGACGCGCACTTTCTTCCCGGTACCCGCGGGCAGGACCACCGAACCGCGAACCGTCTGGTCCGACTTCTTGGCGTCCACGCCGAGATTCACCGCGACGTCGACCGACTCGTCGAACTTCGCAACGGCGGTGTCCTTGACGAGCTTCAGCGCGTCGTCGACGGAGTAGAACTTGCTGCGGTCCACCTTCGCGCGGACCGTCTTCATGCGCTTGCTCAGGCGCGGGGCTTTTTGCTCGGCCATGATTATTTCACCCCTTCAACGGTGATACCCATGCTGCGGGCGCTGCCGGCGATGGTGCGGACCGCCGCATCCATGTCCGACGCGGTCAGGTCGGGCATCTTCACCTTCGCGATTTCTTCGGCCTGAGCGCGCGTCAGCTTGCCGACCTTGTCCGATTGCGGCTTCGGGCTGCCCTTGTCCACCTTCGCCGCCTTCTTGATGAGGACGGACGCCGGCGGCGTCTTCATGATGAACGTGAAGCTCTTGTCCGCGTACGCGGTGATCACCACCGGGATGGGCAGACCGGGCTCGACCTTCTGCGTCTGCGCGTTGAACGCCTTGCAGAATTCCATGATGTTGAGGCCGCGCTGACCGAGCGCCGGCCCGATTGGCGGGCTGGGATTCGCTTTCCCGGCCGGCACCTGCAACTTGATGAAACCGACGATTTTCTTCGCCATCTCTTGCTCCTAAGGTGGGTTCAAGCGGGCTATTCGCCCTCCCCGGGTTACCAACCCTTACCCGATCAAGGGCTGCGCCGGGCTTTGCCCGGGGCGAGCCTTGATCGACTTCATGCTTTCTCTACTTGCGAGAAATCCAGCTCCACCGGCGTCGAGCGGCCGAAAATCGTGACCGACACGCGCAACTTGCTCTTCTCGTAATTCACGTCCTCCACGTTCCCGTGGAAATCCGTGAACGGACCGTCCTTGACGCGCACGGCCTCGCCCATCTCGAACAGCACCTTCGGGCGCGGCTTCTCCACACCTTCCTGCACCTGCCGCAGGATCGCGTCGACCTCTTTTTGCGTGATCGGCGTCGGCCTGTTCGCCGTGCCGCCCACGAAACCGGTGACCTTCGGCGTGCTCTTCACGAGATGCCACGAATCGTCGGTCATCTCCATCTCGACCAGCACATAGCCGGGAAAGAACTTGCGCTCGGAAATCGCCTTCGCGCCGTTCTTCATTTCCACGACTTCCTCGACCGGCACCAGAATCTGCCCGAATTGCTCCTGCAGCTCGGATCGCTTGATGCGCTCGAGCAGGGCACGCTGGACGCTCTTCTCGAAACCCGAGTAAGCGTGCACGACAAACCATTTCTTGCTCATCCGTCCGTCCTGCCCGTCAACAGCTTGATGATCCAAGCGAGCATCGTGTCCACGCTGAAAAGGAAGAGCGCCATGATCACGACGAACGCGAACACGATCGCGGTGGTCTGCAGCGTTTCCTTGCGCGTCGGCCACGATACGCGGCCCGCTTCCGCCCACGCTTCCTGCGCGAACGCGAAAAATTCCTTGCCCGGCGCCGAAAGCCACGCCACGCCGGCGGCGGCCACCATGCCGCCCAACACCATCAGCACGCGCAGCACCTGCGCCATCTCGGCGAAGTAGTAGTAGCCAAATACGCCGCCCACGACGCACGCTGCAGCTAACGCAATCTTTGCTTTATCCATTTCAGGGATCAGGAATCAGGGATCAGGAATCAGCTAGAACGGCGCTCGTCCGTGCGCGCCTCGATTCATGAACACCGTTTCCGCTTCTAACCTTTCGCTCCAACTTCACAATTTGCCGCCACTTTCTGATACCTGATACCTGACCTCTGATACCTGAAAGTGGCAGGCCAGGAGGGAATCGAACCCCCAACCTGCGGTTTTGGAGACCGCCGCTCTGCCAATTGAGCTACTGGCCTTTCGTCTTTCCGAGGGACGAGGGACGAGGGGGCATCTTCTTGATGCATCCTGTCTCTCGTATCCGTCGATCCGCGTCCCGTGTCCTTCCTGTTCGTTACCGTCAGCCAAGTTCGTCGGTCTCGGCGCGATGCTCCC
>Ga0207703_10001382_pt1 | contig 22160 bp, 20 predicted proteins | sample KBSSwiS12_FD_184304 | JGI IMG/M metagenome (GOLD analysis project Ga0207703, IMG submission 184304) | Switchgrass rhizosphere microbial communities from Kellogg Biological Station, Michigan, USA - KBS Switchgrass S1-2 (SPAdes) (version 2) | ecosystem: Host-associated > Plants > Roots >...
GGGGAAGACTGATCTTCTTCTAACTCCCCTCCCGTTTACGGGAGGGGTTGGGGGCGGGCTCCCGGCCTCCACAAGCGGAACATCTGAGGATAGCGGGAGCCCACCCCCGGCCCCTCCCGCGAGCGGGAGGGGAGAAAAGAAGAAAATGCCCCGCGAGATTACCGCTTATTCCAACCCGCTCATCAAGCGCATCCGCCAGCTGCGCGAGAAGCGTCATCGCCGCGAGGAAGGACTGTTCCTCGCTGAGGGCCTGCGCATCCTGACCGAAGCGCGCGAAAGCGGGCGCATTCCGGAATATCTCTTCTTCGCCCGCGACAGCGCCGGCCATCCGCTGGTCCGCGCCCTCATCGCCGATGTCGAGGCGGCCGGCGGCGAAGCGATCGAGACAGTCCCGGACATCCTTTCCAAGCTCTCGGGCAAGGACAACCCCCAGGCCGTGGTCGGCGTCTTCCCGGAATTCGCGGCGTCGCTCGAATCGCTCGACCGTAGCGGCGCCGACATCTGGCTGGTCGCCGAGCGCCTGCGCGATCCCGGCAATCTCGGCACGATTCTGCGCACCGGCGATGCGGTAGGCGCCGGCGGGCTGATCCTGATCGGGGAATGCGTCGATCCCTTCTCGGTCGAAGCGGTGCGCGCGAGCATGGGCGCATTGTTCACCGTGCCGATCGTCCAGGCCGATTGGGCTGACTTCCTCCCATGGCTTCGCGCCGGGCCCGGGCAGCTGGTCGGGCTCAGCCTCGATACCGATACCGATTATCGCGCCGCCACCTATGAGGCCCCGACCTTCCTGCTGACCGGCAACGAAGCGCAGGGCATGCCGACAGACTATGCCGCTGCTTGCGACCTGCTGGTCAAGATCCCGATGCTCGGTAAGGCCGACAGCCTCAATGCGGCAGTGGCGACTGCGGTGATGGCCTATGAAGTGCTGGCGCAGCGCAGCGCGGAGCCTTCGCGCCGCTGAACGCGTGCGTAACGAGCGGTTCAGCCAAGCCTCGCTATCCGGCGCAGCAAGGAGACCCGAGATGAAGATCGCGCTTGCGCTTGTTGCCCCTGTCCTGCTGCTCGCCGGTTCCGCCATGGCAGCACCGTATGACGCCCCATATCACGCGCTCGGCACCGAGCCTGGCTGGTCGCTGTCGATCGATCATGGGCTCATCCGCTATGTCGGGGATTACGGCCGGACCCGCGTTACGACGACGGCGCCCGAGGCACGGCCGAGCTTCAACGGGCGGCGCTACGTCACCCCACGCATCACCGTGGATATCACCCGCGCGCCCTGCAATGACGGGATGAGCGACCGGGAGTTCCCCGAACGGGTGATGGTCACGGTCGGCCGCCGGACCGTACATGGCTGCGGCGGCGATCCGATCGTGGCGCCGGCGCGAGTGCCAGTGATCGAGGGCAAATGGCTGATCGAGACGGTGGACGGTCACGCGATCCGTGGCGGGCGCCAGGCCTCGGTCAGCTTTGCCGACGGGCGCATCAGCGGCAATGGCGGGTGTAACGGCTTCGGCGGCTCGTACCGCTTCGCGCGCGGCACACTGACCGCCGGGCCGCTGATCTCGACCAAGATGGCGTGCCTCGGGCCGGTCATGCTCGAGGAGCAGGCGATCTTCCAGCTGCTCGGCCAGCCGCTGGGCGTGAAGTCCAATCGCGATGGCAAGCTCGTGCTGAGCGCGGGCGGTGCCCGGACGATGGTGCTGGTGCGGGCGGGTCGCGGATTCCCCGAGGGCAACTGACCCGAGGGTTCCTAGGCGGCCAGCAAGTGCTCGGCAGGCAGAGTGTCGCGGCTGTCCTGCCAGTCAGTACGGCGCTTCAGCCAGGGATTGAGGTAGAGCAAGGGCAGCTTGACGAAGATCAGGCTGCGATGGACCCACGCATCGGCGATCCTTTCCGAAAGCCGGGGCGCGCCGCCCTCATGCGCCTCGAGCCAGGCCTTGTAGGGCATCCAGTGCGAGGGCTCGTCACGCTCGACGACCTTGAAGATCTTGATCAGCGCATGGTCGGATTTGACAATGAAGGACTGGAGCAGCTCATCGACCTGGTTCATGCCGCGGATTTCGGTGATCATCACGATCCGGCACAAGCGATTGAACAGATCGTCGCTGGCGACCACCGCAGCCGTATCGAGATCGTCGATATGGCAGCCAAAGGTGAGCTTGATCAGCCGGTCGATATGCCCGCAGGTGCGATCGACGAAAAACGGCATGGTGCCGAGATGCTCGAAATAGCGCCGGAACATCAGATAATGTTTGCGCTCGTCCGCCCGGTGCTTCTCGACCTGGGCGATGAAAGCGCCGGCGTCCGGAAATTTCGCGCGGACCGCCTCGAGCACCCGATCAAGGCTCTGATATCCGCGATGCTCGTTGTAGATATACACCGAGGCGAGGATATCGAGATATCGGCGGCGGGCTCTGGCAAACATCATCTGGTCCTGCAGGCAGGTGATCAACTTGCGAACATACAGCATATTCGCGAACCGCGCCATTTGATCGGCCGTCGCGAGACCGGAATTGAGACGAATTCGGACCCGATTAGCTGGTGGCCGAGCAGTCAGCCCTTTGGCCGGCTATGCGTGATGTAATTCAGTTCGCTTTTCGCCTTGGCATTGTCGGGGTCCAACGCCAGGCACTGGTTCAGCGATGCGGTCGCGTCGTCCCAGCTGCCCAGTTCGACCTGGGCATAGGCCATGCTGTGCCACGCCTTGCAGAGCAAGCTGATGCGGTCCGGCCCGGTGGCTTCAGCCGCCAGAGCCGCCGCTCGGCCGCCGGCATCAAGCAGCGCCGGCCAGTTCTTGGTCGCCTGATAGGCAAAGCCCAGCTCGGCCCAATATTGACGATGGCCGGGCCGCATGCCCGCAGCACGCACGAGATATGGGATAGCGTCCGCGGCCTGGCCGGCGTCGTTCAGCAGATAGCCCTTGGCCCAAAGCGCGACACACCAACCCTTTCCGATCGCGACAGCCGGGCGCGGGGGTTTTTCCCTGCTTGGCCCGGCCAGGTAGCGCCGCGCTTCAGCAGGATCGGCCGCGCAATAAAGGCTGCGCTTTGCGCTTGCATAGGCTTTCTCATACTCATCGAGCAGCGGATCGATGAGGAGCGCCGCATCCGCCATGCGTTTTGCCGCGATCAGATCGGCAATGTGATCGGCGCGTTCGTCCAGCGATTGTGTCGACTCGCTTGCGGATTCATATTGTGGTGTGAGTGTCGCTGGAGCAGCCGCTCCGAGCATCAGCGCCAGCCATAAGGTCATTCCCCTGCCCCTCCCACGCCCGCGCTTATTCGGCCGCTTCGCTCAATCCCTCGATCAGCGCTGGCGCATCGCCATAGCGCGCCAGCACCTCGACTGGCGTCACTTCCTCGATCTCGCGGGCGCCGGGCTCGATATTGAGGTCGCGCAGCTTGCGCGCCGTCACCAGGGTGCGGCTCTCGAAGCTGCTGACAAAGGCGTTGTAGTTGTTGACGGCCGACGTCAGTCCGCCACCGACCTTGCGCAGGTCGCCCGCCGCCTTGGCGAGACGATCATAGAGTTCCTTGCCCAGTTCGCCGATCTTTCGCGCCTCGGTTGCCAGCCTTTCCTGGCGCCACACCGCGGCAACAGTGCGCGCGATCGCGATCAGGTTGGTCGGCGTGGCAAGCAGCACGCGCTTCTCGAAGGCGAAATCCCAGAGTGTCGGGTCATGCTCAAGTGCAGCGGAAAGGAAATGCTCGCCAGGCACGAACATGATGACATAATCAGGCGCGTCGGCGAACTGGCTCCAATAAGCCTTGTTGCCCAGGCCGTTGACATGCGCGCGCATCGAGGCGGCATGCGCCGCCAGTCCGACCGTCCGCTCGGCCTCGTCGACCGCGCCGAACGCATCCTGATAGGCGTTGAGCGATACCTTGGCGTCAATCACCAGCGCCCGGCCGCCAGGCACTCGCACGATTGCGTCCGGCCGCAGCCGGCCGCCATCTTCGCTTGCGACATTCACCTCGGTCTGAAAATCAGTATGTTCTGATAAGCCACAGGTTTCCAACACATTCTTGAGCTGCTGTTCGCCCCATCGACCGCGCGACTTGGGGGCGTTGCGCAGCGAATTGACCAGCTTCGCCGCCTCGCTGCTGACCTTTTCCTGGCCGACGCGCAGCCCTTCGAGCTGGCCCTTGAGCTGATCGAACGCGCCCTGGCGCTCGCTCTCGACCTTGGTGACGGTCTCCTCATATTTCAGGAGCCGGTCGCTCACAGGCTGAAGCATCGATTTGAGGTTCTGCCCGGCGGTTTCCTCGGACTGTTTGAAGCGGGCCTCGGCGCGCTCGAGGAACTGCCGCTGCGCCTCATTGAGGAGTTTGCTCGCGGTCTCGTTGAAATGGCCGGTCATCACCTCACGGCTGTTCTTGAACTCCTCGAGCCGCGCTTCGAATGCTTCGGCATGGGCGCGCAGACTGGCATTCTCGGTCCGGAAGCCGTCACGTTCGATGCGGATGGCGTCCAGTTCCTCCCGCAGCTGCGCCGCCGCCCGCGCGCGCTCCTCGGCGCCGGCGAGGTCGACAATGGCGCGCTTGAACTCCTCGGTACGCGCATCGCGTTCAGCGCGTGCCTGAACGACGCCGCGGCCGCCAAGGAACCAGCCCAGGCCAAGCGCGCCCAGCACGGCGATGACGACAATGACGAGGGTAGTCGAATCCAAGCACCTGCTCCCGGGAACGAAGCGCGAACCTACCGCGATGGTTAAGGGTGCACAAGACCCGGTGCCATCGCCTCGGCTCGTTCCCCCCGCGCTGGTCGCAAATCGCCTGAGCACAGCTAGGGCGAAGTGGTGCCCGCCATCACGCCGGCGGGCTGAAGGCGTTCAGGCCGCCTTGCGGGCTTTCGCAAGCTTCTTGAGCACCATGTCGCGCTTGAGACGCGAGATATGATCGATGAACAGGACACCGTTCAGGTGATCGATCTCATGCTGGATGCAGGTCGCGAGCAGGCCGTCGAAATCGGCTTCCTGCGCGGCGCCCTCGCCATCGAGCCACCTCACCCGGCAGCGCGCGGGGCGTTCGACCTCGGCATATTGATCGGGGATCGACAGGCAGCCCTCATTGTAGAGCGCGGTCTCTTCGCTGACCGAAACCAGCTCGGGGTTGACGAATATCATCGGGTTGCGGACCGGCTTGGCATCCTCGGCGTCGCTTTCGGGCTCCTGCAGATCGATGACGACGATGCGCTGCTCGATCGCCACCTGAGTCGCGGCGAGGCCGATGCCGCGGGCATCGTACATCGTATCGAACATATCGGAGATGATCGCGCGGACGGCATCGTCGACCTGGGCGAGAGGCTTCGCAACGGCACGCAGGCCGGGATCGGGGACTTCGAGGATGGTGAGGACGGACATGATCGCGAGCTAGAAAAGCCTGAGGCTCACGTCAAGCTACCGGCCGCCGCGCCCTGAGCGCCTGGGCGAGCGTCCCCTCATCGAGATAATCGAGCTCGCCACCGACCGGGAGGCCGTGCGCGAGCTGGGTGACGCGGACCGGGAAGCGCTCGATCCGCTCGGCGATATAATGCGCGGTGGTCTGACCCTCCAGCGTCGCGTTCATTGCCAATACGACCTCGTCCACGCCGCCCGCTTCGATCCTCCGGACCAGCGAATCGATCGCCAGATCCTCGGGCCGCACACCCTCCAGTGCCGATAGCCGGCCGCCCAGCACATGGAACCGCCCGGGAAAGAGCCGCGACCGGTCGAGCGCCCAGAGATCCGCGACCTCCTCGACCACGCACAGAGCACGGGCGTCGCGGCGCGTATCGGCACAGACGCCGCAAGGGTTTGTCGTATCGATATTACCGCAAACAGAGCAGTTTGACAGCCGTTCCTCAACTGCCGAGAGAGCCGACAGCAGCGGCCCCAGTGCGGCTTCCCGCTTCTTGAGCAAATGCAGCACCGCGCGGCGTGCCGAACGGGGGCCCAGGCCGGGCAGTCGGGCCAGTGCCTGGGTCAGGGCTTCGATCTCGGGAGATGCCATGCAGAACAGATAGGGGGTTGCACTGCCCTCTGCCAAGCGGCCAGAGCAGCGCAATGCGGATCGTCTTCATGGGAACGCCCGATTTCTCGGTGCCGGTGCTTCAGACCCTGATGGATTCAGGCCATGACGTCGTGGCGGCTTACAGCCAGCCACCACGGCGCGCGGGGCGCGGCAAGGCGCTGACGCCCTCCCCGGTCCAGGCGCGTGCCGAAGCGCTGGGGATCGCGGTGCGTACGCCGGTCTCCTTGCGCGATGCGGAGGCGCAGGCGGACTTCGCGGCACTTGGCGCTGATGTCGCAGTGGTGGCAGCCTATGGGCTGATCCTGCCGCGCGCCGTGCTCGAGGCGCCTCGGCTGGGATGCCTCAACGTCCATGCGTCCCTGCTGCCGCGCTGGCGGGGCGCTGCGCCGATCCAGCGCGCGATCCTGGCCGGTGACGCCGAAACCGGCGTCGGCATCATGCAGATGGAGGTGGGTCTCGATACCGGGCCGGTTCGGCTTGAAGGGCGAACCACGGTTGACGGCAAGACCGCTGGCGCATTGACCGACGAGTTGAGCGCAATGGGGGCCCGGCTGATGGTCGAGGTGCTGGCGAATATCGATGCATATCCGCCGGTGGCGCAGCCCGAGGAGGGGCTTACCTATGCGCCCAAGATCGACAAGGCCGAAGCGCGGATCGACTGGAGCCGAAGCGCGGTCGAGATCGAGCGGCAGATCCGGGCGTTCAACCCGGCGCCGGGGGCGTTCTTCGAAATCGGCGGCGAGCGTGTGCGGGTGCTGGCGGCTGAGATTGAACGTCATCCCGGCCTTCGCCAGAGCGACGGAGAGGTGCTCGACGACAAGCTGGCCATCGCCTGTGGTGAGGGCATAATCCGGCTTACACTCCTTCAGCGCGCCGGGCGTGGCGTCATGACGTCAGCCGAATTGCTGCGCGGTTTCCCTATCCCGCCTGGCACCCAGCTCGCGTGACCCGCTTCGCGCTCACCATCGAATATGACGGCCGGCCCTTCATGGGCTGGCAACGCCAGGCGCATGGCCCGAGCGTGCAGGAAGCGATCGAGAGTGCGGCCCATAAAGTCACTGGCGAGTCGGTAGCAGTCCATGCCGCCGGCCGTACCGATGCCGGGGTCCATGCGACCGGTATGCGGGCGCATGTCGATATCGAGCGGGCCATCACCCCGTTCCGGTTGATGGAGGCGCTCAACGCGCTCGTGCGGCCGGCACCGGTGGCGATCCTGGGGTGCGAGGTTGTGGCCGATGACTGGCACGCCCGCTTCTCCTGCCTGGCCCGGCATTACGAATACCGGATCATCACCCGCCGCGCGCCGCTCACCTTCGAGCATGGCCTCGCCTGGCGCGTGCCGACCCCGCTCGACGCTGAAGCCATGGCCGATGGCGCGGCGCGGCTGGTGGGACGTCACGACTTCACCACCTTCAGGTCAGCGCATTGCCAGGCCGACAGCCCGCTCCGGACGCTCGACCGGCTCGATGTCGTACAGGAAGGCGAGCGGGTCAGCGTCTTCGCCTCGGCACGATCCTTCCTGCACCATCAGGTGCGCTCGATGGTCGGCTGCCTGGCGCTGGTTGGCCAGGGGAAATGGTCTGCGGATGATCTGCAGGCAGCGCTCGAGGCGCGGGACCGCGCGAAGCTCGGGCTTAATGCGCCGCCGGACGGGCTGTATTTTCGGCGGGCGGATTATCCATAGCCCTCGGATTGGCGTCATGCCGGTCTTGCGGCATCCCCCCGGAACAAGTCCGGGGTGACGGTATGGGCATCTACCGGCTGAACCGACCCGCCAGCTCGACATGAGTCGACCAGCGGAACTGCCCGACGGGCTGGATCCACTCAAGCCTGTAACCACCCTTGCACAAAATCTCCGCATCACGTGCAAAACTACTGGGATTACAGGAAACATATGCAATCACCGGCACCTTGGCGTCGGCAAGCTGCTCCACCTGCTCCCGCGCACCGGCACGTGGCGGATCAAGCACCACCGCATCGAACCGGTCGCACTCGGCGGTCGTGAGCGGCCTGCGGAACAGGTCGCGGTGCTCAGTGAACACCGGGCGCTGGGCATGTGCGGCAGCGCTTTTGAGCGACATTATGGCGTCACGTGCCGCCTCCCCGGCATAGATCCGGCCTGGAAGCGACAGGGCGAAGGTCCCGAGCCCGGCGAACAGATCCGCAACCGTCCCTGCATGCCCCACGCCCTCACGCACCGCCGAGACCAAAGCCGCCTCGCCCTCGCGCGTCGCCTGGAGAAAGCTGTTATGAGGCATCGGCACCGGTACGCCGCCCAAGGTGATGGTGACAGCATCGGGCTCCCATCGCGTCTCCGGGCCGAGGCCATTGTCGATCGCAAAGCGCGCGACGCCGTGGCGCTGGCAGAACTCCGTAATCGCCTCGGCCGCGGCGAGCCCTTCAGCCTCGATTCCCTCGATCAGCAGATCGATACCCTGATCGGCCTCGGTGAGGAGCAGCCGCGCCCGGCGGTTGCCCTTCAGGAAGCGTGCCAGCAGTTTCCGCAATGGCGCCACCAGCGCGAACAGCGCCGGGATGAGGATCCAGCATTCCTGGATATCGACGAGGCTGTGGCTCGAACCTTCGCTGAAGCCGATCCGGATCTTGCCGCCCTTGTTCTCGGCCTGGAGCGCGGCACGGCGCCTGGTGCGCGGCGGAGACAAAGCGGGCGGCCGTATTTCCGTCATCAAGCCCTGTGCCGCGAGCGCGCCGGCGATGCGGTCGGTGATGAAGCCGGCATAGCTCTCATCATCGAGATGCTGGAGCTGGCATCCGCCGCAAACCGGAAAATGGCGGCACGGCGGCGCCTGGTGGTGCGGGCCGGGGATCACCTCCCCTTCAGCCGTCAGCGTGTCCCCAGGGGCCGCCAGCGCCGCGTGGCGGCCATTGGCGGTGACGCCGTCACCCCGCGCGGCGACACGGATGATGAGGTCGCTCACAGCGAAGCCCGGGCCGCGGTGAGCGCTTCAGCAAGATCGTCGGCGGTGAAGGCGGCGCCCAAGCGACGCGCGGCTTGTCCGTGGAGCCAGACGCCGGCACAGGCATCTTCGAAGGGCGGCTCGATCGGCGTGGCGAGCACCGCGCCGATTGCGCCGGCAAGCACGTCGCCGGTACCAGCCGTCGAAAGCCAGGGGTTCGCGCCCTGCGCGACCCGAACAAGGCCCTCCGGCGAGGCAATCACAGTGTCGGCACCCTTGAATACGATCGTCGCGCCGGCCCGGGCAGCCGCAATGCGGGCGCGATCGATCTTGCTGCCCGGGCCCTTGCCGAAGAGCGCGTCGAACTCGCCCGCATGTGGCGTCATGATCACCGCGGCGTCGCGGTCCCGCACCAGCGCCAGGCGCGGCTCGTCGAGCAGGTGCAGCGCATCGCCATCGATCACTAGCGGGCAACGGGAAGCGAGCGCATGATCGAGCCGGGCTCGGGCCTCGGCATCGCGGCCGAGGCCGGGGCCGATCACCAGCGCGCCGATCCTCTTATCTTCCAGCGCTTCGGGGGCGAATGGCCGACGAACGACGGCGTGTGGCGCCTGCGGGTTTCCCTCGGCAAGGAGCAGCACATAGCCCGCACCGGAACGGAGTGCCGCCTGCGCCGCCAGTTCCGCCGCGCCGGGCATCGCACCGCCAATGATCGCCACCATGCCCCGGCTGTATTTGTGCGACTCCGGGCCAACGCATGGAGCATAGGGTTTGCCAAGGGTGAAGGCATTGCTCCATACCGGCACGCCGATATCGAGGATACGCACCGTTCCGCAGAGATCGGCGGCGGGCTGCAGCAGATGCGCCGGCTTGGCGGCACCGAGCGCAAGCGTCAGGTTGAAAGCCGGTATATCAGAGAGGCACGCCCCGTCGTCAGTCCCAACCCCGCTCGGCAGATCGACCGCGATCGCGAGCCTTGCGCGGTCCCTGAGGTGATGGAGACAGTCGGTAATCCCCGCCTCGAGCGGGCGCGACAGGCCTGTTCCGAACAGCGCATCAACAAGAACCGGTGCTGGAATGGCGGCAGCGAGGGTTTCGACTGGTCCGGTCCAGCGCGAGGCCGCGTCTTTCGCCGCGGCACTCGTCGGTGGGCCGCTGGCCGCAATCCGGACCGGCAGTCCCATCCCGGCAAGCATGGTCGCAGCGACATAGCCGTCGCCGCCATTGTTGCCCGGACCGCACAGGACCAGGACGGGAGCGCCGGCCGCGAGGCGCTGGACAACGGCGGCCACATCCCGGCCCGCCCGCGCCATCAGGCTCTCGACGGACGCACCCTGTTCGATCGCCGCAGCTTCGGCCGAGCGCATTTCCGCAGCGGTTAGAATGGGTTTCCACGCAAGTGGCGTCATGATTTCGGCTTGGGCCGGGCCTGCACCGTGGCCGGCAGCCGATAGCGATCGCCGCCGAGCGCGACTTCGATGCTGTCCTTGTCGAGGATCGTCACCACCGCCTTTTCAGCCCCGTCAGCGGCAATCACGCCGCGGCCGTCCTTCGTCACCAACAGGCGGTGAAAGGCGCCGTCGGGGTGGCGGACGGTCAGGACCAGGCCGTTGGCGCCCTGCTCGCGGTCCACCGTGCAAAGCCGGGCGAAATCGCTCGAGCCCTGGTGCGCGCAGACGATCTCGCCATTATCCTCGGCGCCCGCACGCTGAGCCGCCTCGACATTGGCGAGGGTAGCGTGATCAGTCTTCGGCTCGTTGCAGGTAGTCAGCATCACCGGCGAGATCAGCACCAGCCCCCATCGCCATCTTCGACCCCATTGAGTGCCGGTTGGCCACGCAGTCACGAAAAATGTCAGTAGGAGGCTGACATCGTGAAGCCAGGTCCAGGAACCATCGTTCTCTGAAACAGCATTCCGCCTTCGCGCGACACGAACGGGCAGCAGCCGATCTCCGTTCTCGTCAGGGCGTTCAGATATCGGCGTAGACATGGGTTTCGGACGCTGCTCCAGGGTGCGTGACCGCCCCCTTATAGGCAGGACCTACATTCTGCGCATAGCGCCACAGTGCGCCCGACTGGTAATCGTTCGTGCGCGGCTGCCAGCGGGCGCGGCGCTCGGCGAGCACATCCTCGGCAACGTCGAGGTCGATCGTCCCGGCTTCGGCATCGATCTTGATGATGTCGCCATTCTCGACCAGCGCGATCGGGCCGCCTTCGGCCGCTTCGGGCCCGACATGGCCGATGCAGAAACCACGGGTCGCGCCCGAGAAACGGCCGTCAGTGATCAGCGCGACCTTCTCGCCCATGCCGAGCCCGTAGAGCGCAGCCGTGGTCGACAGCATCTCGCGCATGCCCGGGCCGCCCTTGGGTCCTTCATAGCGAATGATGATGACTTCACCCTCGTTGATCGTCCGCGCCTCGACGGCCGCGAAGGTATCCTCCTCGCAATCGAACACCCGCGCCGGACCGGTGAACTGGAGCCGGTGCATGCCCGCGACCTTCACGATCGCGCCATTGGGCGCGAGGCTGCCGCGCAGGCCGACCACGCCACCAGTCGGCGAGAGCGGCGACTTGACGTCGTAAATGACCTTCTGGTCGGGGTTCCAGGTGACCTGATCGATATTCTCGCCAAGCGTCTTGCCGGTGACGGTCAGGCAATTGCCGTCGAGGAACCCGCCGGCGAGCATCGTCTTCATCAGCATATAAACGCCGCCGGCCTCATACATATCCTTGGCGACATATTTGCCGCCGGGCTTGAGATCAGCGATATAAGGCGTTGATTTGAAAGCTTCGGCGACGTCGAACAGGTCGAAATCGATCCCCGCCTCATTTGCCATTGCCGGGAGATGGAGCGCGCCGTTGGTCGAGCCGCCGGTCGCCGCGACCACACGCGCCGCGTTGATGAACGCCTCGCGGGTGCAGATGTCGCGGGGGCGGATATTGGCGGCGACCAACTCCATCACCTGCGCACCCGCCGCAACCGCGATCTGCTCGCGGGTGCTGTAGGGGGCCGGCACCATGTTCGAATTGGGCAACGACAGGCCGATCGCCTCGCCGACGCACGCCATGGTGTTGGCGGTGAACTGGCCACCACAGGCGCCATGGCCGGGACAGGCGACCTTTTCGAGCTCGGTCAGATCCTTGAGCGGGCAATTGCCAGCCGCATGCTGGCCGACCGCCTCGAACACATCGACCACGGTGACGTCCTGGTCGTGATAGCGGCCGGGCAGGATCGATCCGCCATAGACGAAGATGCTCGGCACATTGAGGCGGAGCATCGCCATCATCATGCCGGGGAGCGACTTGTCGCAGCCGGCAAAGCCGACCAGCGCGTCATAGCAATGCCCGCGCACGCTGAGCTCGACCGAGTCGGCAATGACTTCGCGGCTGACCAAAGAGGACTTCATCCCCTGATGGCCCATCGCGATGCCGTCCGTCACGGTGATGGTGTTGAAGCGCCGCGGCATGCCGCCGCCCTGGATAACGCCGGCGCGGGCGGCATCGGCCTGGGCATCGAGCGTTGTGTTGCACGGCGCGCTGTCATTGCCGGCGGAGGCGAGCGCAACGAAGGGCCGGCCGATATCCTCCTCGGATATGCCCATCGCATAATAATAGCTGCGGTGCGGGGCGCGCTCCGGGCCGACCGAGACGTGGCGGCTGGGAAGCTTGGATTTGTCGAAACGGTTGCTCATGGCGGCGCCCTATGTCGCGGAAGGCAGCCTCGACGCAAGGATATTGCTGATTTCGACGAGGATCGGTGCGAGAATATTCGTCCAGCGGGCAATCCCGGCATTGTCGTGGATCAGGTCGTTGCGGATTTCGATCGCAAGACTGGGGATTCCGGCCGCCTCGCCATGGCGGTTGAGCGTCGCGTTCAGGACCCGGCCCGAATAAGGCTGGTTGTCGCCGGTCACGATGCCGGCTTTCTCCAGCAGCGCCACGGCAAGATCGGCGGCGCGGCGGTCCCGGTTGGAGAGGATGCCGGCTTGCCATGGGCGCTCCCCTGCCCCGCCGCACTCAAGCCGCGGGGTGAAGCTGTGGATCGAGGCGAGCAGGCTCGGGCGTCCGTCATGGATCAGCGATGCGATGGCGCGGTGATAGGGCACATGGAAGCGGGCGATGCGGTCGAACCTGTCGACGCGCTCATTGCCCGGAATGATGTGACCATCGCTCACCGCGGGAATCAGCGACGGATGATCGGGCTGGCGGTGCAGGTCGATCACCAGCCGCGATACGGTGGCGAGGATCGCCGGCACCTCGAGCCGCGCCGCCAGCGCCCGCGTCAGCGGTGCTGCGCCGATGTCGATCGCGATGTGTTTCTCCAGCAACGCCGGGTCGATCCCAAGGTCCACGCCGTCCGGAACCGCCTTTGAAGCATGGTCGCAGATCAGCAGGATGCCGCCAGGCTTTCCCGGGAGGATATCGGGCGCGCTCAATGGCCCGCACCAGGCAAAAGGACGGCGGACTCGCGCCCGCCGCCCTCATGGGGAGATGACGCCCGGGGCGACCGGGGATCATCAGCGGGCGCGACACCATTGGCGCCGGACCCGTTCGGACAACGCTGAGCAAGAGCGATGCCAGTCGCGTCAAAGGAGGAGGGGTAACAGGGGTAAAGGCGGGACTGTCCCATATTGGGTCGAAAATCCGTCACGCGAGTGTCGATTCGAGACACCACCAGCCCGGTCTCGCGCCACGGATTGCCTCGGCGGCGGCGCTTCGCTCGGCTTCGGTCTCGTAAAGCGCGAAGCAGGTTGCGCCGGAGCCTGACATGCGCACCAGCCTGGTGCCTCGGGTATCACGCAACCGCGCCAGCGCCTCATCGATCACAGGGGCGATCGAGCGGGCCGGCGCCTCCAGATCGTTGCGGCCGACCAACGCGCGGTCGAGCAGATCGCCCTCGCCGATCGGACCGCGATCGACGCGGTCCCAGGCGGCAAAGACTGCCCCGGTCGAAACCGCCACGCCCGGATTGACCAGCAGCACTGGTATATCCGTCAATCCGGTGAGCGGTTCGAGCTGCTCCCCCCTGCCCCGCCCAAGCGCGCTTTGCCCCAACAGGCAGGCCGGCACATCGGATCCGAGCGCATCAGCACAGGCGAAGAGCCGCGGGTCGTCGATTCCGATCCCGTGCCGCCGGGCCAGCGCGCGCAAGGCCGCCGCCGCATCCGCCGATCCGCCGCCGATGCCCGAGGCGACCGGCAACCTTTTGTCGAGGATGAACGCTCCCTCGCTCGCCACATCAAAGGCGCGCGCAAAGGCTGTAGCAGCACGAGTGACGAGATTGTCGCCCTCGGCCGACAGTATCGCGCCAAACGGACCCTCGATCTCAAACGAGGCGGGACCGGGCGCCAGCCGCAACACATCGCCATCGCGCAGGAACGCGAACAGCGTCTCGATCTCATGATAGCCGTCGTCACGCCGCGCACGCACGTGCAGCGCCAGGTTGATCTTCGCAGGTGCCGTCTCGACGATCACGGGGTTGCACGCATCCCGTTGGCGATCTTCCCGGCGAGCCGGGCGCCATCATCAGTGTCAGCGACGATCGCCGCCGCGCGCCAGGCATAGCGCGCCTCATAATGCCGGCCGAGCGACCAGAGCGCGTCGCCGAGATGCTCGTGGATCGTCGCATTGCCGGGCTCGCCCTGTGCTGCACGCTGCAGCAGCGGCAGCGCCCTGGCTGCATCGCCTTTCCGGAAATAAGCCCAGGCAAGCGAATCGGTGATCGATGGCTGGTCCGGCTGAAGCGCACTGGCGCGTTCGAGCATCGCGAGCGAACCCGCGATATCCTCGCCATGCTCGATCCGGGCATAGCCAAGATAATTGAGCGCGACCGCCGCGTCCGGCTGCATCGCCACCGCCTTTTCGAGCGCGGCGCGGGCCTCGGGCCAGTGGCCCGCCTCGTCCAGCGCACCGCCGAGCTGGAGGTAGAGCGTCCAGGGTGCCTGCGCTCCGGCACGCGCAATGGCCATCCGATAGGCCTTTGCCGCGTCGTCGAAACGGCCATTGGCAACCAGCAGCGTACCGAGCCGGGTCGCGTCTTCGCTGGTAGCATCCTTGCGCGTCGAGAGCGGTGTGGCGACAGCCAGAGCTTCGTCCTTTCGCCCGGCATCGGTCAGGATCGCGATCCGCAACTCGAGCGCAGCCTCGTGAAACGGGCTCGCCTCGCCGATCTCGGCAAGACTCGCGAGCGCGCGTTCGGTGGCACCGCCTCGTGCGAGCGCCTCGCCAAGTATTATGCGGGCGCGATCACTCTGCGGATCGAGCCTGAGCGCCGCGCGGCTGAGCGAAATGGTGAGCGGAGTCGGGTCGCCCTGGGCGAGATCCGAGGCAAGCCTGGTGAAAAGCCGCGACGCACCGAACGCGGCCGAAGGCTCGACGCCGGCACCGAGCGACTCGCGTAAGGCTGCGATTGTCGGATCGCTTCCGACCAGTAGCTTGCGCGCGACTTCGCCCTTGCCCTTGGCTGTAAGCAGTTGCGCCGCGTTGACCCGTAGATCGAGGCTGGCCTGATCGGGACCGAGCAGTGCCTCCAGTCCTGCGACACCATCTTCGGTCTTGCCGATAGCGATTTGAAGCAGCGCGCGATTTTCGGCGATATAGCGACGCGCGACTGGGTTACTCCGCGCGCCATCCAGCAGCGCCAATGGGTCTCCGCCAGTGTCAAAAGCCTGCCAAGCGGCAAGCAGCCCAGCGACGAAGTCGAATGGTCCGGCAGCGATCCGGGCGAGCTGGGCCTTGGTTGCGGTGGCGTCACCGGCATGGAGTGCGCGGGCGTAGCTCAGCAAAGCCACGTCTGGCGGCGTGGCGTCACCAGAATGTTCCCCGGCACCCGCGCTGCTCACCATCGCAGCGATCGCCCGATCGACCAGCGCGTCGTCTCCGGCTTCGAGCGCCTCCCGATAGGCACGCCGGGCAATCGCATCATTGTCCGGCGACCCCGCCAACGCCTCGGCATAGGCCCTGGCCGCGAGTTCGATCTTGCCGTCGCCATCAGCGGCGCGCGCGCGGGCATAAGCGGTGAGATTGTCAGTCCCCCGGTCGGCCCAGGCCGGCGTCGCGATCGCCACGGTCATCGCGATGACGGCGCACGTAACTAAGGGGCGATCACATATTCGGATAGTTCGGCCCTCCGCCGCCTTCAGGGACCACCCAGTTGATGTTCTGGGTCGGGTCCTTGATGTCGCACGTCTTGCAGTGGACGCAGTTCTGCGCGTTGATCACGAACTTCGGATTGCCTTCTTCCTCGCCGACAATCTCGTAAACGCCAGCCGGGCAATAACGCTGCGCCGGCTCGTCATACATGGGCAGATCATAGTCGACGGGGATATTGGGGTCCCTGAGCGTTAGATGGACCGGCTGGTCCTCCTCGTGATTGGTGTTCGACAGGAACACAGAGGAAAGCCGGTCGAAGGTCAGCACGCCGTCGGGCTTGGGATAGTCGATCTTCTTGACCTGGTCCTTGCGCCACAGGCTCTCATTGTCGGGGTGATGCTTCATGGTGAAGGGCAGCTTGAGGTGGAGATATTCGAGCCACATGGTGATCCCGGCAAGCAGTGTGCCGAGCGAATCGCCGAAGCGCTCGACCAAAGGCAGCACGTTGCGGACGATCGAGAGCTCCTTCTTCACCCAGCTCTTGTCGAACGCCGCTGGATAGGCGGCCAGCTCGTCCTGGGCGCGGCCGGCCTGGATTGCGTCAAAGGCAGCGTCGGCTGCCATCATCCCGCTCTTCATCGCGGTATGGCTGCCCTTGATCCGCGGTACGTTGAGGAAGCCGGCCGAATCGCCGATCAGCGCGCCGCCCGGGAAGACAAGCTTCGGGATCGACTGAAGCCCGCCATCGCTAATCGCACGCGCGCCGTACGAGACGCGCTTGCCGCCCTCGAGCATCGCGGCGATCGAGGGATGGGTCTTCCAGCGCTGCATCTCCTGGAAGGGCGAGAGATAGGGGTTGGAGTAATTGAGCCAGGTGACGAAGCCGATCGCAACCTGCCCGTTCGCTTGGTGATAGAAGAAGCCGCCGCCATTCGCGCCATCGGTCAGCGGCCAGCCCTGGGTGTGGATGACCTTGCCGGGCACGTGATGCTCCGGCTTGATATCCCACAATTCCTTGATGCCGAGGCCGTAAACCTGGGGCTGGGAGTCCTTGGCGAGTTCGAAGATGCGGATCAGCTCTTTCGAAAGATGGCCGCGCACGCCTTCGCCGAAGAAGGTGTATTTGGCATGGAGTTCGAGGCCCGGCGTATAATCGGGCTTATGAGTGCCGTCGCGCGCCACGCCCATATCGCCTGTCGCGACGCCCTTTACCGAGCCATCCTCGTTGAACAGGATCTCGGCGGCGGCGAAGCCCGGGAATATCTCGACGCCGAGCTCCTCGGCCTGGCCCGCAAGCCAGCGGCACAGATTGCCGAGGCTGCCGGTATAGGTTCCCTTGTTGTGCATGAAGGGCGGCGTGATGAAGTGCGGCAGGCTGAACTTGCTCTTCTTGCTCAGCACCCAATGCTGGTTGTCGGTAACGGCCACTTCCGCCATCGGGCAGCCCTTGTCGCGCCAGTCGGGGATCAGCTCGTCCAACCCCTTGGGGTCGACCACCGCGCCCGACAGGATATGCGCCCCGACCTCGGACCCTTTTTCGAGCACGCAGACCGAAATCTCGGCGCCCTTTTCCGCCGCCAGCTGCTTCAGCCGGATCGCCGCGGACAGGCCGGCCGGGCCCGCGCCGACGATCACGACGTCATAGGGCATGGACTCACGTTCGCTCATCATCGTCTCCAATCGGGACGTGGCGGGCGCTCTCGTCGCGCCACAGCAACGTCCTGTCCAATCAGCGGTGCCAGCGAATTGACCGCGCCGTCAACACTCGACTCTATGCAGGGATCATGGGGGCAAACCAGCACATCGATCTGAGAACGGTTGCGGCAAGCGCGCTCGACTGGTGGCGCGAGGCCGGCGTCGACGCGTCGATCGATGAGGCGCCGCGCAACTGGCTTGCGCCGGTCGAACCGGTCCGCGCCGAAGTGCGGGGGGCCGCTATGGCGGCAGCCGTAGCGGAAATCATACCGCTTCCCGATACGCTCGCCGCGTTCGAGGCCTGGCGTATCGGCGCCGATGCTCCGGAGGCGGACTGGCCCGGCCGGCCGATCGCGGCGCAGGGTTCGGCGGCTTCGGATATCATGGTGATGATCGATCTGCCCGAACGCGAAGATGCCGATACCGGCATTTTGATGAGCGGTGCCGCGGGACGGTTGTTCGATCGCATGCTCGCCGCGATCGGGCGAGACCGGGAGTCGATCTATCTCGTGCCAGTCTGCGCGACGCGCCCGGTGGCGGGTCGCGTCTCCCCGGAGATCGAGGACCGGCTGAACGAGGTCGCCCGCCATCATGTCCTGCTTGCCCGGCCGAAACGGCTGCTGCTGCTCGGCAATGCGCCGAGCCGTGCGCTGCTCGGGACAGATGCGACCCGGGCGCGGGGTAGTTTACACGTGGTTAACCTGAGTGGCGGAAAAGGGTTTGAGGGGGGTATGGACATCGCCACGCAGGCGGTGGCCAGCTTTCACCCCCGTTTTCTGCTCGAGCGGCCGGCCGCAAAGGCCGAAGCATGGAAAGATTTGCAGATGCTGATCGGGGAGCTCCAAAAGTGACCGCGAAATTCATCCTCGCCTGTACGCTGGCGCTGGCACCCCTGGCTGCCGCGCATTCCGCGGAGGCACAGCGCGCAGCCAATGCCGCGCTTATCCCCGCCCAGCTCGATGCCGAGCAACGCGCCGGATATCGCAGCGTCTTCCAGAGCATCCGCGACCAGAGATGGCAGGACGCGCAGATCCAGCTCGATTCGATGAAGCCTGGCCCGCTTCACGCGATGGCCCGCGCTGAAATGCTGACCGCCAAGGGTTCGCCCAAGGCCGATCTCGACCCGCTGATGAAGCTGCTGAGCGAGGCGCCCGAACTTCCCCAGGCCCAGCAGATCGCGACCATGGCGAGCTCGCGCGGCGGCGTCGGTCTGCCGCCCCTTCCCGAAGCGCGGAGACTGAGCTGGATCGACGGCGCCCCCTCCCGGTCGCGCGCCAAAAGCATCCCGACCGACATGTCGACCGCCGAGCTGGCGATCAAGATGCAGCCCTTCATCAAGGCTGATGACGGCCCGAGCGCTCAGGCGCTGCTCGAAGCGACGCCGGGTCTGTCGTCCGATGCGCTGACCCAGTGGCAGCAAAAAGTGTCCTGGATGTATTTCCTCCGGGGCGACGACAATAATGCCCGGGCGATGGCAGCCAAGGCGTCGGCCGGGTTCGGCGACTGGGCGGTCCAGGGGGACTGGGTCGGCGCACTCGCGGCATGGCGTCAGCATGATTGCAACGCGGCCGCGCGGGGCTTCCAGACGGTGGCGGCACGTGCGACCGATATCGAGTTGCGCGCGGCCGGCCTGTACTGGGCGTCGCGCGCCGATATGCAATGCGGCCGGTTCGATCTGGTCGAGGGCCGGCTGAAGAACGCGGCGCAGTATCGCGAGACCTTTTACGGCCTGCTGGCACGCCAGACGCTCGCCATCCAGGACCCGCCGACCCGCCCGATGGATAGCGTCATGGCGAGCGACTGGCAGACATTGGCGCGCCGCCCTAATATCCGTGTTGCGGCAGCGCTGGTCGAGATCGGCGAGACGACCCTTGCCGACGAAGTGATCAAGCAGCAGGCGCGGATCGGCGATCCGTCCGAATTCCCTGCTCTGGTCCGCTTCACCTCGGCGCTCAATCTGCCGGGCACGCTCGTATGGCTGTCCCATAACGGCCCGGTCGGCGCGACCCCTCCGGTCGAGGCGCGCTTCCCGGCACCGAACTGGACACCCGATGGCGGCTGGCGCGTCGACAAGGCGCTCGTGTTCGCGCACACGCTCCAGGAATCGCGCTTCCGCACTGATGTGGTGAGCCCGGCGGGCGCTTATGGCCTGATGCAGGTCCGCCCCGGCGCCGCGACCGACATCGCGCGCAAACAGGGCCGTAGCTTCGACCGTTCGGCGCTCAGCCGGCCCGGCACCAATATGGAAGTCGGCCAGAGCTATCTCGAGCAGCTGCGCGACCAGCCCTGCACCGGCGGGCTGCTGCCCAAGGTGATCGCCGCCTATAATGCCGGGCCGGTCCCGGTCGAGGCGTGGAACGCCCAGGCCCGCGATGGCGGTGACCCGCTGCTCTATATCGAGTCGATCCCTTTCTGGGAGACTCGCTTCTATGTGACGACCGTGCTGCGCAATTACTGGATGTATGAGGGCGAGACCGGCAAGACCGCCTCGCCGAGCCGTGCGGCGCTCGCCCAGGGCCTGTGGCCCCGCTTTCCGGGCATGCCCGGCGCGCCCGCGGTGCGGCTGAGTTCGAGCGTGCCGAGCTACAATGCTCAGCCGATCAGCGCGCAGAATGCGAATACGCAGCCGGTATCTGTCGCCAGTGCCAATTGACGAGGACGCCGCGTTCCTGCCGGTCAGGATCGCGGTCCTTACCGTTTCGGACAGTCGGACGCTTGCCGATGATCGTTCGGGCGACACCCTTGTCGGGCGGCTGAGCGCAGCCGGCCATGTGCTTGCCGACCGCGCCATCGTGAAGGATGAGGTCGCTGCGATCGTCAGCCGGCTCCATGCCTGGATCGACGACCCGCAAATCGATTGCGTCATCACCACCGGCGGCACCGGCGTGACCGGGCGCGATGTGACCCCCGAAGCGATCGAGCGCGTGCAGGACAAGCCGATCCCCGGTTTCGGCGAGCTGTTCCGCTGGCTCAGCTATCAGACGATCGGCACCTCGACCGTCCAGTCGCGCGCCTGCGCCTGTGTGACGCGCGGCACCTACATCTTCGCGCTGCCGGGATCGACCGGCGCGGTGAAGGATGGCTGGGACGGCATCCTCAAGGACCAGCTCGACAGTCGCCACCGCCCCTGCAACTTCGTCGAGCTGATGCCGCGGCTGATGGAGCGATAGGCGGGATGCGCTCGTCCGCGCCCATGCTAAGTCATAGTTAAATCTTCGCTGTCATGCTGTCTCGCAACTATTTGGGGGCATTTGCATGACCGCATCATTTTCAGATCTGGCCACCGAGGTGAAAGCCAGGGCGACGATCACCGCCGAAGACACGCTGGCGATGCGGCGCGTCGTCTGGCCGGACGGGAAGATCGACCCCGCCGAGGCCGATGCGATCTTCGACGTCAACACCAGCGTCAAGGGATCGACGCCGGAATGGGTCGATTTCTTCGCTGAGGCGATCAGCACCTTTCTCGTCCGTCAGCAGGCCCCGGTCGGCTATGTCGACGATGCGCAGGCGAGCTGGCTGATGGCCAGGATCGACGCGGATGGCCGCGTCGATTCGCTTGGCGAGCTCACCCTTCTGGTCAAGATCCTCGAAGACGCGACCAATGTGCCCGAAACGCTGAAGACCTATGCGCTGAAGCAGATCGAGCAGATCGTGCTGACCGGTACCGGCCCGACGCGCGATGGCGGGTCTCTCGATCCAGGCTCGATCAATGCGACCGAGGTCAAGCTGCTGCGCCGCATGCTGTTCGCCCAGGCAAGCGACGGCCCAGGGTCGATCAGCCGCGCCGAGGCCGAGATGCTGTTCCGGATCAAGGATGCCACGCTCGGCAGCGACAACGCCCCTGAATGGAAGACCCTGTTCGTCCAGGCGGTCGGCAATCACCTGATGGCGCATAACCTCTATCATCCGCTCGCCCGCGAGCGGGCAGCGAATCTCGACGCCTTCATGAACGACACCAACCCCAGCGTGGGCGGTTTCCTTAGCCGGATGGACCCGGTGCGGGGCTTTGGCTATGTGTTCAGCAAGCGCGAAATCGTTGATGAGGACGCGGCGATCGCTGCGGATCGGGCGATTGATTCCGGCGAGGAAGCCTGGCTGAAAGCCGAGATCAATGCCGATGCGAAACTCGACCCGCACCCACTGTTCGTCCGACTCGGTCACGAGGCGAACACTCGTCGCGTGCTCTTTTGCCAGGCGCTTTGCGTCGGCGAGCAACAGCGTGAGCACGCGCACGAGCGCCCACCGTTCGACGCGCACGGGCTCGACGTAGCGCGTCGGCACGATGGTGACGGCGACGTCGCGCGCGTCGTGCAGATACCGATGGATCGCGAGCACGTCGGCGAGGACGTCATCGAGGATGAGCGCCTCCTCGCCGACGATCGAATCGCGCGGGAGGAGTCGGAGGACGCGATTGCAGTCGGTGAGTCGCGTGAGATCGGCCGCG
>Ga0207703_10001384_pt1 | contig 22149 bp, 27 predicted proteins | sample KBSSwiS12_FD_184304 | JGI IMG/M metagenome (GOLD analysis project Ga0207703, IMG submission 184304) | Switchgrass rhizosphere microbial communities from Kellogg Biological Station, Michigan, USA - KBS Switchgrass S1-2 (SPAdes) (version 2) | ecosystem: Host-associated > Plants > Roots >...
CGGCGTCGTCGTGGCGACCGATGCCGTCCGAGGAATTGAGATCGAACTGGCCGGCGTCAGAGCGGGTGAGAAGAAGTGGCTTCCGCCCGCGACCGAACCCTTTGAAGCCGCGGCCAAAGGTCAATACAGGTTGCGGTCCACCGGCGAACTGGTCGTCGATCCCGATTTCACCGCCCAATGGACCTTGACCCAGACGGATTCTTGACGCCCAACACGGCCCATTGCCGCCGCATGACTACGTGCCCGCTATCTTCTCCGGGCGCGTAGCGCCGGACACGGATCGAAACAGTCCCCGTCGCTGCGGAAGACACCCTCTGCCGCGAGGCCGTCGCCGGTAACACCGGCTCGGCCGGACCAATCTACCGCCCGCTTTCAACCGGAAGCCCCCCGACCCAGCGGTAATTCCCGCGAACCGCCCAGAAGGACTTCGATCCCGGGACAACCTCATCAATTACTCAATTACTACACTGCTCACGATAGCCCCGCACAGGAAGCCACATACGGAATTAAGGGCGTATTGGCCCGGTCGTCCGCCGACGCCTGGTCGCTACTGATCCGCGGAATCCCCGTCACTGGCACCAGAAAATACTCGCATAAATCCTAGTCGCGCTGCTTCCAAGGATTGTTATTGACACCCTGGTAGCGAAAGTCATCGCCCCCATTCGTGAAACTGTAGTTCGCTCGCAGAGCGATATCCAACACGTACTTGGCGAGTGCCTGTGCTTTGTCTTCCGACAACAAGAAGGTCCTTACATAATAGTGGCCAAGCGCCTGAAGGGCAGAGGGGTAAGCGGTGAGGATCCCCTTGTAAACACGAAGATGCGAGCGACCGCCCCGAGACCACATTTCCAAGCCGGCATCGACCTCCTCTCTGGAGTTGTAGACATCAGCTTCCGACACAGCCCAGGGGCGCAGAGCGACATTTCCCCAGACATGCTGCGCATCGATTCTCAAACGTGCCGTGGGCTGCAAGGTACCCTCGTTGAGCCCAGGTCCAATGGTTTGGTCGACGAGCTGAGCCAACGTCGCGACGGCTTCAGGGAGCAGGCGTACGATCTCCTCGGTTGTCGGTCGGAATTGGATGGTGCACAGGGGATCGAGAGGCCCCGCACTGACGCGATACACTTGCCATGAACTGAGCACCACGTACGGTTCCCCGACGTCAATGAACCACATCCGTCGACTCGACTTGATTGAAAGGACGAGCGGTGGCCGCCAGGCGTTCGAAATCAATGCGGTAGGCTGAGTGGACCGATTGGCGATTTTTGCCAGGAACTCTTCCTGGTCCGTTTCTGCCGGCAGTACGTAAAGCGCATACATGTCCCCGCGCCACCCCACCGAGGATTCCTCTACGGCAATACGAACGCGATCTTGCGTGGTCCTTGCCCAATAGATGCTGCGGATGTCTCCCTCCTTAGGCAACTGATCGAAGACATCTGGATCTTCCTGGAGGGCATGTCCTCCGGAGATATCGAGTGAGCTAGGCTGTAGTACCAACTCGCTTGCCAGCTGATCCACGCCTATCGGAGGCGCGTATAACCTTCCCGAGTCGGAATTGAACATCGACCGTGCGAGGCTCAATGCATCGGCACATTCCTGTGCGGAAGCATCACCCGAAACCATCGGCCATCTGGTGTCGGCTGAAACAACCGCACACCCAATGAAAACCCACACGAGGAAGGAAACAATCGAGGTTCGTTTCACTTGTGTGACTCTGTATTCAATCCCGTTCCGATACCATATCGATCGATTCTGTTCGCGCAATGACGCCTTTCGGGCAGATTGTGGCACCACTCTTCGCCGTCCGTTCTTGGGCCGAGAGCAGTCGATCGCGACCGACACGCAATCCATATCCGAAATCGTCGATCTGCTCGACCTCCGCCCCTCTCCGACCGGATCGCCCCAGAGGATCGAGACGCGGACACCTGCACGTAGATGCCAACTACACCACTGCCTCGCCCGCGGATTCGATCCAACCGATCCTCATCTCGCCGAACTGTCCAATCGCAGGCGGACGCGGATCGAAAACCCGCGCCCTAGCCCGCTGACCCCGCTCGACTCTGAGCGGTCCTCTCGAATATCCGCTTCCAGGAAACTGACCTCTCGCCTACGCGGTGCCCCAGTCAGGACAGTGACCCACGCGGATAAACCTCCGGGAACCCCACAAGAGTCAAACTTCCCCGCTCCCCTTGTCGCTACGCATTTCGGCGCGGTCTTTGTGTTCACGAGGGCGAATAAAATATGCAAACACGAGTATTGCGCCTGCCAGGCCTAACGGTATCCATTCGTAGTACGCAGTGGTAGCCCACAAAACCTTCGCCGCTATCAGCAACGCTACATATACCCCCGCCAACCAAGCCCGGCGGCTATTTTTCCGTGCAGCAGTCGGTGGCTGTTTCTGTTGCGAACTCATTTCTCGCTGAGTGAAGCGGCTGAGATCTTCGAGAAGTTATCGAATCTCGCGAACGTATGAAAGTCCGCTTTGGCGAACCGTGATCCAGGTTGCCCAGGGGACCCCTCCCGACCGACAGCAGACTTGCACTCCACTCGAGTACCCGAAACATCCGCCTCCACCTCCGCCGCCGCTCTCTCCGCTCGAATCGCCCCAGAGGATCGAGACTCGAACACGTGCACAAACGCCGCGCCGGTGTGTCCATTCACCTCAACATCAGAGAAAGAGAAAACACAGCGCCATTATCCGGAACTGAATTGCGGGGGGCGGTTCAGTCTCCACTACGCTACCGATGATCGACACAACCACGAAGACGAGAATCGCTGTGATCAACAGCTCCATAGACAGTCCCCGATGGTTAGAGAGTCTTTTGCGTTCTGAACTACGAGCGCTTCCCTGTTTGGCGAGGGCAGGATCGGTGGGATCGAATCCCCGGCGAGGGAATTCTTGGAGCACTGTCTGACTCCGGGCGCGCAGCGCCGAACGCGGATCAACTCACCGGATCGCCTCGACCGATGGACCGCTCGCGGACCCTAAGCGATCGGTCAAAAAGAACCGCTTTGAGAAAAATCGCTCCATGACGAGCGTCTACGTCATTCGAACGCATGACGAGCTCGAATTCGTTTGTCGTCATCTGTGCTCTCGAGCGAATGGATCAGCAGGCGCTGCTTGAGCTCCGGAGGCAACCGTGCCAAATCTCCTTGCCGGTGCTGGGAGAACTCCCAGCCCGCGAATAGCCTCGCGGCGCCCTCCACTTGTTGCGTACTCTTGGCAGCCTCGGCCGCTGCAATCAGCGTTTCGGTTTGAAAGTCGAGCAACAGTCGTTCTGCCACTGTTTCGTAGCTGGGGAATCCGGACCAAGGCCCCTGTCCAGAGCCGAACCAACCATACAGTGCCAATATCCGCGTCCGCTCATCCGGAAATTCCGTGGAAAGAGCCGCGCGTAACGGATCGAGATTGGGATTGAATCCCTCCTCGAGCACTCGCGGCCACAAGTGTTTGAGTGCGGAGGGCATGGCTGCTAACCACTGTGACTCGGCGGCTGCGGACTGCTTTTGTCCAACCTCCAGCTGCATTCCGCTCCTCGACAGAGGCACGTGGGCCGCGGACAAAATGGCGTCGAGCTTTTTGGCCGTTCCGTGCGCGCTCAAATCGGCGATTAAGCGATCTGCGCTGAAGATCTCGAGTTGCCCACACGCGTAGCAGAGTAGCAAATCATAACTCTCTGCCCCAGAGGTCACTCTCAAAGCGTGGCGAGGATCAAAACACAATGCTATGGGCTCAGTCCTGCTGGAGATCGCCTTTTTGAATCGGGCGATCACAGTCTTCTTGAGCCCACGATCCAAATCCATTTGCCCGATAATCTTAAATCCGTGCAGTGTGGCCTCTGTCGGCGCGGGCTCTTCCCATGGCTCCAGCGAATAAAGAGTTGCTTTGTCGACTGACCGGAGCAGACGACCCACATCGGCCGGAAGTTCATTTCCGTTGGTGAGGCGGCTGGTGGAATTTCCGGCATGGACGCTCAACGCGGTTGCCAACAGTGCGATGGCCACGACTAAGAAGACTTCTCTGCGCTTCGACGGTCGCTCGTGGCCGATGATAGGCTCGATGTTCATGACTGGCCGGTCCTTGGGACGCTCGAACATTCCGCCAGTGTAAGATATGAGTCTTCCCGAACGCCCGCCCTTGGGCGACCCGGAAAGCTGGATCCACGTCTCAAAATGGGCCGAGCGCAGCGAATCGCGACAGCTACGCCACTTTCATTGAGTGTCCGAAAGCGTTCGATCTGCTCGACCTCCGCCGCTCGGATGAAATCCCACACCCGTTGCAATGGTCATACATACCCAAGACTATAATCATCGGGACACGGTCGTCGAGCCCAATGAAACGGCCATCCCATTGCGCACCTTCAAAGGCGCGCGCATTCGAGCACCGATGTTTCGCAGATCGGCGCCGTGCCCTGAGCTTTCAACTTGAGCCATTGACCGTATCCTTCGTTGTATTGCTCCGGATATGACATCCGCTGTTTGGGTGCGGGCCCGGTAATACTTCGCCGTAGCGCAACCTCTGTGATCGCCATGTGACAAACGACATGCTTGATGTTCCAGGCTGGGCGTCCCTTCTCGAGACTCAACACCGATACGTGAAATAGCCTATGCGCACCCAGGCCCTCAATTTCGCGGACCTCCAGCCAACGATCTGAGGACGGGGTCGCCGGAAGCCGCCACGCTGACATCGGAACGAGCGCGTCCTCGGCTATCGCAGGCCATACCGCCGAAACGCCCAACGCGATAACGCCAGTCGCAATCATTTTAGTCAAGTACGTTTCTGACGCTTCCCACATCCATCGCACGGCACATATATCCCGGTAAGTGTAGATTACCGCGCCCCTACCTCACCCGCACGCGACCGAAACGACCTTCTCTCGCTCGCCCCCGCTCTCTCCGACCGGATCGGCTCAAAGGATCGAGACTCGATCCGAGGGACCGACTCTATCTGACATGAGCATCGACAGTGGCCGAGAGCCCTCAGGTTAGGCCTGGCCCCTCAAAGAAGCGGCACTTTCACGGTGGAAGCATTACATCGGCTACAGCAAACGAGAGTTACTCGAATGACGTGCTCGCCGCAACCGGTTCGTCCTCGTGGCTAGGCCGTAACTATATGACGTATCGCCTCCACGACGAGACCGTGCGCGCAGGTTTTACTGACATAGCTGATCAAAACGCAATTTGATGGGTTTTTTGTCAGCAGCGTGTCGATACCACGCTACACACGGCAAATTCCCGTCTATACGCTCAACGTCGGTAAGTGCTGTAGGGGCCAGCTCAGTGCCGTCCGCGGCCGCAAGCGACATTGCGCGTTCAAATCCAATGGCCGTTGGCATGATCCAGGGCAACTTGAAAGAGCCGCAATTTATGACTGTGTTACCCGAGCGCACTGCCCATCGACCGATCCCCCGGATGGGTCCGCTCGATAGTGAACGCACAAAATTCGCGTATTCGCCCGCCGTGAAAGTCGGTGCGCCGTCGTCCCGGGAGTAGCACTCATAGGTCGCCGAATACGTCGCTTCCGCGGAGTGAAAGACGTTAGCCGATGTTGCATCGTGTGTCTTTTCAACCTCGAGAAAACGAACGGCGGCGAAATGTTGCCCTCGCCTGAGCAGTACAAAATGATGGAGGTTCAAGACGACGGTGGAAAACGACACAGTAACCAGCTTATCTGATGGGTCGCTATCCGGGACATCGGCTAACGGTGTTTGCACATTGAAGACGAAAATCCCGGCGGCGAATAGGCCGATGCAACATTTGGCACTTCTGTTGGCGCGTGCCTTCGATCGCGAAGGAGCGCTCCTGCGCTTTCGCGCCAACTTTAATGGCACAGCCACTCCCCTCGAATCATGACAACTAACTTCCTTGGAATTCAGTTCCACCGCCCGCCCGAAAAATGGCGTCAAAGGTAAATCACACCCTACCCCGAATCCCTTTCGACGTCGTCGCACTCCCTCACCCGCTCCACCTTCCAAGTCACTTCCCCCGTCCATCGCACCTCACGTACACCGCGGCAAGCATACCGTCACAGTGCATCACCTGCATCCGTCCGAAACGGTCTGCTCGATCTCCGCCGCCGCTCTCTCCGACCGGATCGCCCCCGCGGATCGAGAGGTGGGGCACACAGACGTGTGAACGAGAACCGGCGAGCAACGACGCCAACCGAGTCAGTTGCGCCAGGCTTGATAATGATCGGGTCTTTGTATGTCAACGACCGCGCCAGCGACGGATCCCATGGCATCAGGTCGCCCGCATTCGCAGTGCCCACCACCCAGGAACCGATCAAGACAATGCTCAAGACTGCGAGTTGCATCGCCGCCCCTTTTATTACATGGCTCCCATGCCGCCATATTAACTCGGGGCGGTGAACGAGAGCCGACAGCAACTCGATGCCCCGGAATCGACGGGCAGTGCTCGCCCGATTCCATCCCACCGGTCACACCGGCATGCGGAGGTCCATGCGAGAAGGCGTCCAACCCTCCCTGGGCGTGCCTATCTTGCCGCCGCGACAGCGAGAGCTTTGCTGCGACACGGAACTAGTTTATGCAAACACATATTAAGTTACCTTCGAATGTGAGGTTGATCACGTTCTGCGAGCGGAACGTCTCCCGCCCGCGTCGCATTATGTTGGGTGAGCCGCCCCCGCGGCTCTCTATAACTAAGAAGGGATCTCAACATGACAATACGAATGAGCTCGATGCTCCTCGCGGCAGCGGGTGTATCGCAGGTGGCGACTGCGAGCATCCTTCATGTCTGTCCGACATGCGCACATACCACTATCCAATCCGCGGTCGATGCCGCAGCCTCGAATGATTCCATTGTGATCGCCGCCGGTCGCTATCACGAGAACGTCACAATCCAGGGGAAAAGCCTGACACTGGAGGGATCGGATCTACTGAACGGGGTGACCGAAGTCTCTGCCGCGGGCCGCGGGCCCGTATTTACTCTGGGAAGCGCCGTCAATGGTGCAGTTCCACAACTCGTGCAGCTCATCAACCTCACAATCTCGGGCGGCAACCACTTCGGGGGAACGGGTCAGGGCGGTGGCGTGCAGGTCCGGGCCGGTGCATACCTCAAGTTGGCCAACAGCATCGTCACCCGCAATCTCGCCACGAGCGGCGCCGGCGTCTCCATCAACTCTCCGGGAGCCCCGGCCTCAACCATTGTTGACACACAGATCATCAACAATTGGGCCAATGGCACTCTCAATCCTGCGGGCGGTCCCGGCGGCGGCGTCCTCGTTGCTGCCGGTTCGAGCGCAACCATCAACAGTTGCATCATTACGCATAATATCGCGTCTGACGGCGGCGGCATATTCGCCAGCGAGAACACTCAGCTCGTCATCACGGACTCCAACATCAGCAACAACACCAGCCAGCCCTACAATCTTGCCCCCGGAACGTCGACAGCCGGCGGCGGCGGCGGACTAGAGACGTCGGGCTCGTTCAATATTACTGGAAGCACGTTCGACAATAATCTCGCGCTGGGTCCTTCAGGTGGTGGAGGCGCGCTGCTAAACCTGCACTCGGGCGAACAGCATGTCATTTCGACCAGCATCTTCGCCCGCAACAACACGACGAACGGCACCGACCCGGCCCAGGGCATTGCCGCGGGCGTGTTGGCAAACGCCATCGATACGGTGCAGACAATCACGCTCAACTCGGACTACATTGTAGAGAATTTGCAGTACGGAGGACTTTGGTTAGTGGGTGTCGAATTGACATCGAACGACACGACGGTAGCAGACAATATTGGCGGGCAGATCTGCTCGTCCATTACGGGCAGTTGTACGCCGTGAACACCTGACTGCCGCAACGGCGTGGCTGTCGATTTGGCAGCCACGCCTTCCACGTTCGATGGCCTCTATCAGCTCGTTTTTCGGATTGGTCGCTCGCAACGCGGTCGACGCGCAAATATTTCAGATTGCATACAGCCTTCCCTCCCCCCCAAATCGGCAATCGTTGGAGGCTCCTTTTTCTTGTTCGGCCCTCTGGTAGCGTGGGCAACCGAGCGTTGGTGGCCCAACCACCGCATGGAGCAGCCTCACCCGCTACTTCCGGCCGCCCAGCGCCGAGCGCGGATTGAAATCCTCAGCAGCGACCACGGACGACGGCTCTCGACCCAAAGCGGAAGTGGCGGCGGACGATTCGCAGCCGCAAAGCGGATATTGGGGACGAGTCCGCGGCAACCACGCTGCGGATGAAATTTGAATCGCCAGCGGACGCACTGCATGCGCCAGTACAATTCCTGCATGGCTGACGTTCATTCCGAAGCTACCCGACTGCCCGCAGGGCGGCTCTTCGCCTACGGAACCTGCACAGATTGCCCCGAGCAAGCTGAAATGGCGCAACTCCTGTCTACTCATGGACTCCGCGTCTCGAAAGGCCGGTACAACATCAGAGCTAGCGACTGCGAGTGCTTCACTTTTGAGGCCGAAGGTTTCGAGCGGCAGTGGTCGCTGGAAGGTACAGCGGCGACATCCGAAGTCTTGATGTACGACGCGCGGCGGGTGTCCGCCGCGCTGACACTTGCTGGTGTGAGGCATTACATCGAAATTCGTGATGCCGTCCAGGCTCCCCTCGAATACCTCCATCACAACTGGCCCGACGACGACTCCGGCGCGTAGTTAATCGCCCCCTATCTACAAGTGGGCAACTCTAAAATGGACTCTGGTCTATGGCCGCTTGTGGCCGAACTGCGACAGACTGAACACTACTGACCGCAGTCGACCAACCCGAAGCGGAAATAGTCTGCGCCAATGAGTAATATCACAGGTGAGTTCTGTTGGCGCTTGCGGATGATTCGCCCAACGTGACGGAGAAACTCTCGATGGAGCCAGGCGATCTGATTGTTCAACGATCCAAGGATGGGTGGGCAGCCCTCAAGATTCTTGCCATCGATCCCGGGTCTGACGGAACGGCAACCGCCCATTGCCTCATGTACGAGTCGGTTCCGAGCAAGCCAACCGTCGAATCTCTCCAGCAGACACCGGTTCTGGCTTGGCATGCCCCGATCAATGCCGGAAGCCTCAGCCAGGGGTGGGAGCGGATTGGAAATGGACCGCTCTCCGACGATGAACTGGTTGGTTTTGTCGCGTACCTCAAGCTGACTAACTTTCCTCGCTATGTCATCTTTACGGGTCAAGACTCCAAGGAGATTGTTCGCAAAGCCAACCAACACTACAAGCGCGCCTATGCGCTTGGCGATCAGGGTAAGAGAACGGAAGCTATCGCCGAGTACAGCCAGGCCATTGAGCTCTTTCCGCTTTTCTACGAAGCGATCGACAACCGCGCATTCACCTACATGGAACTTGGAAAGATCCGAGAGGCTCTGCGTGATTTCGAGCAATCTCTTCAGGTGAACCCAAACGGAGTGGCTGCCTTCTTTTCAAAGGGAGAGTGCCTTATGAAACTTGGTGATTTCAAAGTCGCCGAGGCCGTGTTTCAGGAAGGTCAGAGTCGTTTCCCCGAACAACGAGCCATGTTTACAAAGTTTCTCGAACGAGTACGCGCTATGCAGATCAGTGGCTAACCCCTTGATCGCGAGGACGTGCCCGACAAGCAGGGCAACGTCTCTATTTTCAACTGTTATCTCTCATGTGTGCCGCCGCCAGGACATTGACTGTCCGCTTTCGGCACGTCTGTGCCAGCATGCGATGACCGCTCCTGGGCCGAGAGCAGTCGATCGCAACAGACACGCAATCCAACTGCTCGACCTCCGCCGCTCTCTCCGACCGGATCGCCCCGAAGGATCGAGACTCGGGCGCACGGAGACAGTCACCTACGGCGCAAACAGGTCTGGCCTCACTTTATAACCTAAAACCGCAGGCGGTTTGAAACCACCGCCCCGGTCCAATACGGCATGAAATCTACCCCAACCATGTTACTGTTCTGGTCGCTGGCGTTTGTTCCGATAAATTGCGCCGCGACGAAATACGCGCCGGGTTTATTTATGATGCCGAAGGTGAAGGCGCACACGGGATACGAACCAAGAATCGGCAACCGGCCCCGTCGAGTCCATCCGTGATGCACACGTCACCCCCCATCCTTGTCACGGCTTCATGCACGATTGTCAGCCCCAATCCTGTCCCTGGGGTCTCGTGCCCTGTACCTCGATAGAATCGGTCGAAGACTCGCGCACGCTCGCTCGAGGCAATGCCGGGGCCATTGTCGGCGACCGCGAGAGTCAAAGCGCTTCCTTCGCGCTGCATATCAATCACGATACGACCGCCGTCCTTCCCATAACGGATCGCATTGTCGATCAGGTTCTGAAAGACAGACCGGAATGCCTCCACATCCAGGGTCACGAACAGTCGATCGGGTGCCTCGAGTGATAGCTCGGCAGCACGCCGACTCGCAGCTTGCACAAAGTGTCCGAGCTCCTGCCTCACGATCTGCGCCACATCCACTGTCCCTGATTGCAGCGACTGCATTTCCAATCGCGTCAATGTCAGGAGTTGGTGTATCAGATGGGATGCGCGACCCATGGCAGCTTCCATCTGCCGCTCGGCGTCGAGGCGCTCGCGCTCACTCGGCGCTTTCGCCAGAACGTGGGCCTGGGCTGCCACGACGGCTAACGGGGTACGCAGCTCGTGAGCCGCGCTTGCCACGAAAGTCCGCTCGGTCTCAACCTTGCGCCGCAGCTTCGCCAAGAGTCGATCCAGTTCCACTGCGAGCGGCTTCAGCTCCAAATGTCTCACGTCGACGCCGATTGGACTCAAGTCCTCAGAGCCGCGCGAAGCGATGCGATCTGAGAACCGTCGTAACGGGCGCAGCCCGCGCGACGCGGCGAGCCATACCGGCACAAGCAGGCAGGGCAACGCGATAGCCATGCTCGAGTAGAGGTCGCCGCCGAGCGCTCTGACAAGCCAAACCTTGTCCTCCAAACGCGTGCGCGCCCACAGGATCGTCCACCGGGGTGTATCGAGCGTCCAAACATCGAACGTCAGGCCATGTACGACTTCTATGATCTGGACGTTCGGCCTGCCGTGAAAAGGATGATCCGCTACCACGGGTGTGGAGTACACCATCCGCTGATCGTGGCGATCAAATATCTGCATCACGACGGTGAACGGGGTCGACACGCTCTGTCGCTGCATGTTGTCAAGACGCTCCACCGCCGCCGCGATGGCTCGTATTTCCACCGCATCTTCGGCAGAAGCGAACGCGGTACGCAGCCGCAGGGCCAACGCAGTCGACGCGAAGTCGCGCCGGTCCTGTGCCCACTGTTGCGTAAGCGTCGCGTAGCGGACGGACACCAGGACGAGCCAGAGAATCGGGAAACCGGCGAGGAGCGCGAGGACGACCCTGCGCACCAGCGTCGGGTGGAACAATCTGTTCATGGGAGCAACATGTAACCGACGCCGCGAATGGTCTGAATTCGTTGCGCCCCGATCTTGCGGCGCAGGTTTGAGACATGAACTTCGATCGCACCAAAATCAACCGGATCACCCAAGGGTTCGAGCCGTTCCGAAAGATCGCCCTTAGACATCACAGTGCCTGGTTCCCGGCTGAGTTCCAGCAGGAGTCTGAATTCCCGAGGCGTGAGATCAAGCACTCTCCCTGCGAGTCGCGCCACATAGCGCCTGGGTTCGATTTGCAGCTCGCCGACCGTCCAGACTTCGGCAGCCTGTTGCGCTGAGCGGCGTACCACCGCCCGAATACGCGAAGCGAGCTCGGTTGTGGCGAAGGGCTTGACCAGGAAGTCATCGGCGCCCCCGTCTAGCCCAGCCAGGCGCTCCTCGAGCGCGGAGCGCGCCGTGATGATGATAATCGGTGCGCTCATGCCGGCGTGACGCCAGCGGGTTAGTAGTTCGAAACCGGCGCCGTCGGGCAGCGAAAGATCGAGCAATACACACTCGACCGACTTGCTTTCTATCGCATGCAGCGCAGCGGCCGCCCGGCGAACCCATTCGCATGTGATGTCCTCGGACTTGAGGCCCTGAAGCAGGGCGCGGCCAAGGTCGACATCGTCTTCGACTAGAAGGACGTGCATGCCAGCATCCTATCAGCACCAACCTTAAGATTCGCCCAAGGTTGGCGCATCCACAATGGCCTCTCCAAAAGGGAACAGGAGAGACTTCGATGAAAACTACGTGCTCAGCTGCTGCCGTCGGCCTTGCCGTGTTGTTTCTGGTGGCGCCCTCCGGACCGGCAGCCGCCGCCGATCTGCTGAATTCGTGTCCGCCGCTCGCACCCGCCCCGTCGCCCCCCGGTAGCCTCGGCGAGGCGGTCGACGCTCTCGCTGCGCTGGAAATGCGGCAGCAGGGACTCCCCGGCATGACGATTGAAATCGCAAGGCGGGGCGTTCCGTTGTACGCCCGGGCCTACGGTTATGCAGACCTGGCCTCGTGCAGGCCCGCGCGAATTGAGACACCGTACCAGATCGGCTCAGTGACCAAACAATTCACGGCAGCGGCAATCCTCCAACTGCAGCAGGCGGGCAAGTTGAACATCGACCGTCCCGTACTCACTTACTTGTCTGGGTATGCGCTCGACCCGCGTATCACGCTGAGGATGTTGCTCAATCAAACCTCCGGCCTGGTGGACTACACAACGCTCCCACCGCCTCCGGGATGGCTCAACGGCCTCCCCGAGAACACGATTCTGACAAACATCGTAGCGCAGCCGCTGCAATTCACCCCCGGGTCCGCGTATCAGTACAGCAGTAGCAACTCCTTCATTCTGGGCGCGGTTATTGAGGCTGTGACATCATTGTCCTATTGGGATTACCTGGAGAGACATGTCCTGCGACGGGCGGGTTTGAATCACACCGGCCCTACGCGGTCACCGCTCGCCGCCAGCCCGTACACCTACACCAACCCCGCCGTCCCCGGCACCACCGGACTCGCCGAGGGGCTCATTCCTGACCCCTCCATCTATTTCTCCGCCGGAGCGCTCTGGTCGACCGTGGCCGACCTGGCGAGGTGGGATGCCGCCCTGCGGGACGGCGCCATCATTTCGCGGCAGGCGTTCAATGAGATGGTCACACCGCCTCCATCAATACCAGTATTTCAAGGCGCGGCGGTCCCGGCGCCGTACGCAATGGGGTGGATCACCCAATCACCCGGCGCGGTGGTCCCGGTGATCTGGCACAACGGGCAATCGTTGGCTTACACCTCGTTCAACAGCCTGCGACTCGAGAACGGATTTTCGGTATCGGTGTTGACCAACGTCGACATTCAAACCGACATACCTCTTTATCCGTTCACCATGGACTTGATCAACGCGGTCTGCGAGTCGCACGAAGGGCCGCGTGTCTGCGGCGAAGACGGGCACTGACAGGGCGCTACGCCGCTCGAGGTTGCAAGGCACTCCGGGCAGCCCCGTATCGGGCGCTCCCGGAGGCCTTTGGCTAGGCTGTCTTCTGGAGATTGTCGGATTGCGCGTCGCGGTAAGTCCAGCAGGTCGACCGACGAACTAAGAATCTCCGAGCGTCGGTCCGTGAATGACCGCTTTCCCGAGGTTGAACGGCAGCTATCGGGGAGAGTGGATCGGCAGCTTTGGGTCGAAAGCCGACCATCCGCACCACGACTGACCCAAACACCCGGCACACTGAGTCGGCACGGCTCAACGCTCGTTCGACACTACCGCCCTGCGGTTCCACCTGACCACGTGAGATGGGCGATCGAATGAACGACTTTGCGGATCCGCCACCGGCGCCCCGCGCCCTGGAAGCCACGCGGCCACCGTCGCTCTTCCAGGTTCACTCTCCGGCGGGTCCACCCTGTCGCATTCGCCCTTCACCAAACGCAATCGCTTCAAGGATACGCAGGCGCATATCGACGTGGATGGGATTACCTTTCAGTTAGGCTGCAAGAGGCCCTGAATGCAGGCAACTTCAATTTGGACCCGACTTTCTGGCGCGTGTTGACCGGCGAACAACTGGAACAGGCGCTCTTATGCCACCAAATGGGATCAACGTTGACAGACCTACCCGAGCGCGTCGCACTCATCAACGACCTTGGTGCAGTAATGACCGACGCCGCCTGGTCGACATTATACTTCCTCGAAGCTGCTTCCGATGTCCGTTGTGGCCCGACTGCGGGCGCGGACTTCGCCTCCGACTCTGCCGCCACCTTCCTCTCCGACCGGATCGCCCGAGAGGATCGAGACGCGGACACATAGACCGCAGAACGAAACCAACTCGCCAAACCGTCGACCGACTGCGTCGCGCCAACGCGCGGAATGGCAATTTCAGCGAATCCTCCCCGCGACTGGGCTCTCACCGATCCTCCCCTCGCCGAACCCCAGGATCCGGGGCGCGCCGCGAAGGACGCGGGCCGCAATCGCCCCCGGGCACTCCCTCTCCTTGTGCGGACGCTGACGAGGAAGACGTTCCGCCCCGGCGATGAGGTTGGCGCGCTTGGGCGCCCGTCGGCGTGCGGCGTTCCGGTTCACGCAGAAGGAGACGCTAGTCAGGAATCCATATGCCAAAAGCCCGCAGCACAGCCCGCCGGCCCTTTCGCGCAAACAGCACTTCGGGCATATGAACGCCCTCGAAGCTACTGCCTCTCAACGCCGGTCGCCTCAAAACGCTGACCAACGGCGGATCGACCGAGAGCGCTCTCTACAACGCCCTCGGCCAACGGATCGAGATCTCAGGCGGCGTCAGCGGCACCGTCCTCTACGCCTATGACGAAGCCGGCCACCTCCTGGGCGAATACGACGGCACCGGAGGACTGGTCGAAGAGACCGTCTGGCTGGGGGATACACCCGTCGCGACCCTCCGCCCCAACGGCGCCACGGTCGCCATCTACGACATCCACTCCGATCAGTTAAATACCCCCCGCCAGATCAACCGCCCGAGCGACAATACAGTCATGTGGACTTGGAACGCCGATCCCTTCGGCACGGACGCCGCGAACCCCAACCCGTCGGGTGCCGGGCCTTTGGATAACTGCCGTGTTGTGCTCAGGAGCCAACTGCATAGATCCTCGAGCAGTGGACCGGCGCGCGCTTGCCGAATGGCTCTGCGTTCATCGGGCGGTCTGCCGCGGATCTCACTCTCGCAGCGTATCGCCGATCACCCAATCAATCATATCGATGAGCTCTTACCCAGCTTGGAGCGGTGGTTTAGATCAATATGAATTTCCCTACGCGACACCGCGCCCGGCTCATTGCCTCAGTCCTCGGAGAAATGTTTGTCGTGCTGGCGTTTCTGTTTCTGGGCGGCTGCAGTTTCTTTCCGGAATCAAACTTTGACTTGGCCCCTGACTCGCCATTACCGCGCTGGTTTGTGTTACCCACCGGTCTGACGCGATCCCAGGTCAGCGTTCGACTTGACTACTACATCATGCCCTGGGGGCGAAGAGCGACCTTCAAGCTGTTTGGACCGAGCCATGAACTGCTCTCTGAAGTAACCGGAACCCAAGACGGAGATGAACCCAAGTCGCTCAGGGTGCAACCCCCAGGATACCCTGCCGGATATCCTGCGTACGAAGTGATCTCCGTCAACGGCATCACGGACATCATCGAGCACCGCAAGATGGAGCCGATTTTCTACGTTTCGGAGAATCCGACCGTCTGGGCCGAGCTAATTCCAACGAAAGCAAGACGGCCCTGAGCGAGCGCTTACCGCTCAGCGCCAGTGCGCTTCAGAAAGCGCGCAAGGATGCAGGGGCATCGGTCAGCGCGATCCTGAAGCACCCGCGCGGGAGTCAGCGTCGCCTCGACGCCGACGCGTCCAGCCGTATCTGCACTGTCTGCGCAGCCGCAGCCACCGCCCCCTCCGGCCCGTGGGTGGTGGAGCTCTCGGCAATAAAGGCCGCAATGGCGCGCGACGCCGCCTCAGCAAACGGATTCGCGCAGGACCGCCTGCGGCGCCAGGGGCCTCACCGTCCAAGCCATCTCCGCCCCTCGCGAACGCGGCATCCCCAAAAACCCGCACTAGTGGCCTGCGGCCAGCATGGGCCTGCGGCCCGCATTGGCGTGCGGCTGACACGATCCAACATCCCGATTCGCTCAAACCGCTCGACTCGTTCAACCGACTGCCACCCCTGCTCACTTCTAACATTCGCGGCATCCAAGGAAACTCGATGCCGTCGCAACTATCCGACCGCCATTCCAACTCCGGGCTCACGCGCTTGCGACTGTTGCAACACCGCAAAAATAAAAACGCATTGGCGATTGCGTTTGCGAAAATGGCCGAGTTATAGTCGGGCCATAAGTCTCATAACACGCGATTCGCAAATCTAACAACTGCGAACGCTTCCGGAAAGGGTCAAAGGATGGCCGAGGGTCAGCCGCAGACGCGGACCTACCGAACATGTATCCAGAGCCGAAGGCATCGCGAGCGACGCCTAGGGTTGATGGCCGTTCCTGACTCATCTTCTCGACCGATCCACCCCACCCATCCAGAGGAACGGAGATGTTACACATAGCCGTCATCAATGAATCGGATGCAGCCTCGGATTTGGATATCCAGGCGATGCTTCCCGCGTTCAAGACTCAATGGAATCAGGATTTGGATCCGATCTGGGGAGTGGGAGCCGCGAACTTCGCCTTCGTTCCAAAACACACGGCACCGAAGGCGGGTGCATGGTGGGTTGTCTTTCTGAATGACAGTGATCAGGCCAACGCGCTGGCCTACCATGATCTGACGAACGAAGGCCTGCCCATCTCCAAAGTATTCGTCAATACGATCCTCGCTGATAACGCCAGCCTCAGTGTTGGAGCGACGCACGAGATCTGCGAGATGGCGGTAGATCCCTGGCTCAACGGCGCATACCAGGACGCAACCGGTGTATTTTGGGCCAGCGAGATTTGCGACCCCGTTGAAGATGACCAATACGGATACCAGATCGGCAACATACTCGTAACCGACTTTGTAACACCCGCCTGGTATGCCTTCCAGCACGCCAGCGGCGACATTGACTTCAAGCAACACGCCGAAAGTGCCTTTCAAGTCCTCACTGCAGGCTATGCACAAAAGTTTGATCCTCACAGCGGCTGGCAGCAGATCACCGGCGTCAAAGCACTGCAGACGCGGCGGGGTGCACAGGCGGCGATCGGTTCTCGCCGAGAAAGGCGCGCGCGTCGACAAGCCCATTGGGTGCGTAGCAAAAGGAAGTGGAGCTAGTGGCTGGGATTAGCCTATTCAACTGACGATGGCGCACACCGCCGAGAAGGCTCGAAGGATGGCCGAGGGTCAGCCGCAGACGCGGCGGTCTTTACGTTACCTCTTGTCGCGTACGAGCGCATTGCACGTGTGGGTGAGCGCGTGTGTCGCCATCTGGGTTCTCGCCGCCTGCACAACCCCCTACAAACACCCTCAGCTGCGGCCCGCGGAGGCCGGATTTGCCGGGATTGATGATTCGTTTTCACCCCAGACGCCCGAAGTGGATGTGTTACTCATTCACGGCATGGGCACCCATACCGAAACCTGGGTGCAAACCATGGTGAGTCAGCTCGCGGCCGCGCTCGGATTTCCAGTCCCAACAACGTTACCGCCCCCGGATCCACTCCAACATGATGCGAAGCTCTATCGCTACTCACTCACGAGCGCACATCGACGGTTACAGCTCAGCGCCGTTCTCTGGAGTCCGGTGACGTCCACGGCCAAAGCGACCCTCTGTTACGACGTCGAGCAAGCCACGTCCCTGTGCACCGACCCCACGAAATTCTCCACGGATAAACGCGCGTGGGCCAACAATCTCATCAAGAGCCAGATCATGGACGATCGGCTGTCCGATGTGACGTTCTATCTCAACGAGGAGGGCGGTCGGCAGATTCGCGACGCGATTGAAGACGCCCTCCTGCGCGCGCTCAGTGCCGAGGGCATGTCCTTCGAAGCGCTGTCCGCCGATACCATCCCCACGGCCAAAAACGCCCCACTATTTGTGATCTCCGAGAGCCTCGGCAGCAAAATCGTCGTGGACGCCCTCAAAGAGTTTGAGAGTCGCCGCCAAACCCGGGAATTCGCGCAACAAACCCGCGGCAATATTCACACTCTCTTTCTGCTCGCCAATCAGATACCCATCCTGAATTTGGGCGTCGGGAGCCGGTCCCGCGATTCCTCCCACTACCCGCATCTCACCGAATTTGCGGAAGCACGCAACGCGCATCGCAATTCGCGTTTACCCGATGTGCCCCTGCACGTCGTGGCCTTCAGCGATCCCAACGACGTCTTCTCCTATCAGCTGACCCCGGACGCCCTCCTACAACAGCACGCCATCATCAGCAATGTCGTCGTCTCCAACGACCACACGGTCTTGGGTTTCTATGAAGATCCCGGTCATGCGCACACGTGTTACCTCAAAAACTCGCCGGTCTCCAACGCCATTGCACATGGATCCGGCGCATTGGAGCACTCGTCCGGCATTCACTGTGCTCAAAAGTAGAAAATAACTCAGTATCGCGAGTCACCAACGAAACTTACGAAACATCCACCACGTCGAGTGTTAACGGCTCGTTCGCGGGAAGGAGTTGCAACAATGAAAGCTCTCACTGCTATTCTCGTAGCAGCCATCATTTCTGGGTGTTCAACATTTACACCTCCGCAAGGGCATCCGGTCCTCGACGATCGCATTAAGGGTGATCATGGGCAACACGAATACGTGCAGTTTGCGACCACACCCGAAAGGCGCGTTGTATTGATGAATATTGCCAATGATCGGGTGTGCGCCGAACCCTCACCGGACGCCGCGGAAAATCTTTCCTATAACTTGTCCGCCGCACTGTCGGCAAAGAAGACGGGGGCAGTCGAGGCCAATGCCAGCGTTTCGGATGCGTTGCAGTCGGCGGCGCAATCTCTGTTTACCCGGACCCAAGGGGTGCAGTACTACCGGGATGGGATGTTCTCTTTATGCTTGGCCTACATGAACGGTGCGGTGTCAGCAGCGGATTATCCGAGGCTGAGTCAAGAACTCCGCGATAAATCCTTCGATTTGATCTCCCAGGAGATCCCTTACATCGCCGGCATCGTAAAGCAGAAGAAAACTCCCCAGCCGCCCTCATCCCCCGCAACGACCTGGGTCTCTCCACCGGCTGACGGGGCAGCGGGACCTCCAACGAGTGTTTCACCCGCACAAGCGCCCGCTCCACCACCGGCCCCACCTGCGCCGAGCGCGCCCCCTGGACCGGCACAACCCAGCGCACCGGCACCACCATCGACACCACAGCCGTCACCGAAATAGCGTTGTTACAATCTATCTTTCGTCACCGCCCGGGACTGGGATCTATGCGTGATGGGAATCGGGGCCGTGTCCGGTTTTTCAGAAGCCGTTGAGCATGACCCGCGTCAGCCCTCGGCCGAACGCTCTCGACCGAGGCTGTGTGAAAACACAAAACACCTGCCCGAAAAGTTCGCTAACACGCCAGTCAAGTTGAATGAATCACCTGAATCGAATCTGCGCGCCTGAATATGCGGCGCACGAAAACGCCCCGGAGTTTTTACACAGCCTCGGTCGACACCGTCACTTGGCGTCAGTCGGCCAAATCAGCCACTGGCATGTACGCCCGAGCTGCCGAAAAGCGGCCCACGACACGGCAATGCCACGGGCCGCCGGAGACAAGTCCATAGCGGTAGGCGCGATTGGAACTCAACACTTCACTGCAGCTGATTGCGCGACGCCGCTACATCCCGCCCTTGGCGGGCGTCGTTGAGGTCGCGATGACCTGCCACGTGCCGCCCTTGCGGGACCAGATGTGCAGGCTGTAGTGGGCGTCTGAGCCCCTGGTGCCATGCGTCATAATCGCCGTGTCCGGGTTGATGAACGTAACTTTGTAGTCGGTCGGCTCATAACGCGGACTGGACGGTGCCGATTTCATATCAGCGAGCTCACCCTGTTTTCCCTTCACGCCGCTCTCGGAAACCGAGACGACTCTGTCAGCAAGTAACTTGGCTGCCGCCGCTGTATCTCCCTTGATCCCGGCTTCACCCCATTGCTTGTCCAACGCGATGAGAGCGTCCGTCTCGTCAGCAGCGTGTGCGCTCGCCGCGAACGTGATTAGAAACGTAGCAACAGTGACTAGAATGGCCTTCATGTTGATTCCCCCATCTGCTTCTTTGCTGTGTCTTCTGCATCGCAGAGTTGTTGATACTGGCCGAGGGCTTCAGCCAGCCTCTCTATTCGAACGCTTCACTATAGACCTCGTCCACTTACAGCACCACCTTCGGTGGTTAGGACACGGTCAACCGGGATCCACCGGTTGATGATTCGAGATCGTGATGGAGCGGACGGCCCGTGTTGCACCGCAAGAACCATGTGTAGATTTAGTAACCATCATCGCCCCGGGGCGGCCGCGGCGCAGATCCTAACACCTCCTGCACGCACGACAGTCATGCAACAGGTTTCGGCGATTCACCGGTGGGTCACCCAGCGGCCAGAATTCGAACTACAAGCGGCGGACGAACAGTTCCAGCACCGCTTCGTTTTCAGCGGAGCCGATCACGAACGCCGTGTTCAATGGGCTCTCTCATGGGTGGTTCAAGAGAACAACATCGGGAGACGAGGGTTCTTTGCGCATGACCCGGGTCAGCTTACCTCGAGGTGCGTCCTGGACTCGATCCCCCCAACCGCCGGATCGGGACACACAGCGCCGGTGGCGGATCGAGGTCTCCAGCATCCGCCCCCGGATGACCGCTTCCGAACGAGTGCCATTTTCGGCTAAATTGTAGTGTGGGTCGTTCATTATGGAGTGGCTCACGTGGATAGAACAGGGATCAATGCAATGAAGGCGCGCGTTCGCAAACCGGACTGGACCCGTGTAATGGCACGGCTTCGAAACGGCGTGACCGCTGGAGATGTACCTTCCATCAGGGACTTGGGTCTCACCCTCGCGGAGGGCATTCAGGGCCGAAAGGGCCGCAGCCTTGTTCGTCGTAATTCTGCTTATGCTGTTCGTCTGTTCCGACGGGCAGCCGAGAGCGGCGATCCTACGGCCGCGGGTGCGCTGGGGTATGCATACGATGTTGGAAGAGGCATCCGGCGCGATGAAGCTCGTGCACTCGAGTGGTACCGCCGCGCAGCTCACATGGGTGACACCGGCGCCGTAGCGAACATCGCGACAGTCTACCGGGACAGGGGCAACTTGCGACTTGCGCATCGGTGGGTGCTGCGGGCCGCGGAAATGGGCGACGGCGATGCCGCTGTCACCGCGGGATACGGCTACCTCTATGGGATTGGCGTACGCAGAGATGTAGCTTCGGCGCGCCGCATGTTTCGTCGTGCCCTACTGAGTCGCAACATTTCGGCATGGGGCCGCGAAGAAGCCCTGTATAACCTGGCCATAGCGCACATCGATAACGGTAGCGGCCGACACCGGGCGATTCCGCTGCTGATGCGCGCCAACAAGGACGGCGATTATCCGGAGGCGGCGTTGCTCTTGGCGCAAATTAGAGCCCAAGGCGAGTTAAAACCCTGTCGGTGCAGGCGCCACCTGAAGAAAGATCTCCGCGGGCATGCGAACTGCCCCCAACATTCATCCAATGGCCACTTTGGGCGGGCAAGATGACGCCATGAATTTCCGTTCTTGGCCGTTCGGACCCATACAAGGCTACGGTGAACCGCTAGCGCCCGCCTTCAGCTGCCGATCGTAATCAGCCGCGTCGAAATGTCCTTTGGATTCGGCAATCAGGCCGTCATTGCCAATTCGCCATTCCTCGTATCCGCTGATACACACCCTTTTGACCGTGGCGCCAGGACCCGTGTTTGTACCAGTGAGCGTCCAGTGATAGATGACGTTGTCTCCTGCTATCGTCACTTTGTCCATTCGTATGACCAAATCAGGAAACGCACTCATGAAGCTCTGGGCGGCGGAAGTGATCGCCGTCCGGCCTACTGAAGGCGACCCTTCGTTAATCTGGAGAGAACCGGCAGGTGAGAAAAATGCAGCGACGTTCGCCGCATTCTGGCTACACCAAGCAGCCGTGTATCGGGTCGCGAAATCATTCAGCTTAGTGAATTGCATGGCGGTCCTCTGCGACGTGCATGCGGCTCGGCGGCGGCGTGTGAACGCCCGCCGCTGTAACTCTTTTAGCCCGAGTGCATCAACTATCGAACGAGTAGATCCAGCAGACGCGCATCGAGACCTGCCCCGCGATAGTAGTTCCGAGTCAGTTCGAGAAGAGTGAATCCATCCTCGTAGGCAGCAAAGCCACCGTTGACCGCTTTGTCCAGATACATGAGGCCGCCCTCGACCATGAAAA
>Ga0207703_10001386_pt1 | contig 22146 bp, 20 predicted proteins | sample KBSSwiS12_FD_184304 | JGI IMG/M metagenome (GOLD analysis project Ga0207703, IMG submission 184304) | Switchgrass rhizosphere microbial communities from Kellogg Biological Station, Michigan, USA - KBS Switchgrass S1-2 (SPAdes) (version 2) | ecosystem: Host-associated > Plants > Roots >...
TTAGCCATTGTTGTTATTTTAGGCACTGGAAAACATGATCGCGACGCGGCCGTCGCTGGCCACAAGATACCTTTGGTGATCGGTGACGCGCTCAGCCGGCGCGGTTATGCGGTGTTACGGTACGACAAGCGCGGAGTAGCTCAGTCAACAGGCGACTACGAGAATGCAACGACGCGGGATCTGACATCCGACGCCACGGCGGCAGTGGCCTATCTCAGAAGCCGATCGGATGTTGACGGCAAGAAGGTTGGAATCGTCGGTCATTCCCAGGGGGCGACCCTGGGTGCGCTCGTGGCTGCCAGGGATCCCAACATCGCGTTTGTGGTCATGTTGGCGGGGTACGCAATACCCGGCAAAGTGTTGGTTGCCGAGCAGATCCGGCGGATGGCGATCATGGACGGTCAGTCGCCGGAAGCCGCGAATCAGACATTCAACTTGAATCGGCGCGTGTACGACGCCATCGCAGTATCCAGGAATCAGCCCGACGCCGAGGCGCGGGTGCGCAAGGTTCTGGCTTCCACCCAGCCGCCGCCCGGCGAGGCGGACTCCAGCCTGGCGATCGAATTCGCCAGGATCGGGTATATGCGGGATATTCTGGCCTATGACCCGCGGCCGGAGCTCGGGAAGGTGCGGGTACCGATTCTTTTTCTATGCGGCTCCAAGGACCTGGTCCTGCCTCCGGACGTCAATCTTCCGGCGGTCCGCAAGGTGTTGAGTCATGACAAGGATGTTACAGTTGTGGAGTTGCCGGGCCTCAACCATATGTTCCAGCACTCCGCCACAGGCTCACCCAAGGAATGGGGCACGATTGACGAGACATTGGCGCCGGAGGTGCTGTCGATGATCTCGGAGTGGGTCGACAGGCACGCCCGCTGAGGAATCAGTACCGCCACATCAGGAGGCGGGCACAATCCACTGTCAGCCGGATGAAGAGAAATACGGCCAGAATGGCCGGGAAAGGCTTGCCGAGCGCTTCGCCCGTCAGCAACTTCCAGAAGGCGAGCACGCCAAAATACACCACGCAGAAGATCACCAGGGCCATCGCGATGACCAACCCCCAGTGGGGTGGCCCGAACAGGGCCGCGGGGACCATCAATCCGCGGCCCGGCAGAAATAAAAAGCCGGCGCCGATGGCTCCCGGAACTATAATGGCAGGGTCGCGGAAATTCATCCTACTACTATAGTAAGCATATGGCCCTCATTCAATTCGTTCACAACTACGACGACCTGTCGACGGATCGTGGCTACCAATTCAAGTTTCATTGTGACAAGTGTGGCAATGGCTACATGACGCAGTTCCAGGCCTCCACCATCGGCGTCGCCGAGTCACTGATCAATGTAGCAAGCGACTTTCTGAGCGGTTGGAGCCGGGCCGGATCGGCGGTCAACGAAGTGCAGCGGGTCGTTGGCGGGAAGTTGCACGATGCGGCGTTGGCAAAGGCCGTCGAGGAAGCCCGTCCGAATTTTCGCCAATGCACGAGTTGCGGTCACTGGGTTTGCCACCAGGTCTGTTGGAACGCACAGGCCAATCTGTGTGAGGTGTGTGCTCCCAACTACGAGGAGCAACTGGCCGCCAGCCAGGCGCATGCGAAAGCGGACGCGGCTCGCGAGCAACTCAACGAGAAGGCGCGGGCCATGAACTACTCAGGCGGCGTCAACATGGCGCCTGATGCCGTTGTCCAGGCGCCTACCGCCGGAACCAACACCCAGGCTGCCAAGACGCTGTGTGGGGAATGCGGGGCGGAGGTGGGTTCATCCAAGTTCTGCCCCGAGTGCGGTAAGCCCGTGGCGAAGGCCGCGCCGGCGCATTGCCCCAAGTGCAATGCCGAGACACATGGCGGCAAGTTCTGCGGCGATTGTGGGGCCAGGTTGGTAGGCTGAGTCTTCGCACGCGCTCCTGGCGGGCGCAGCGCAAGAGCGATGATTTCTGACCAAAGTCACATGCCCGGGCGTTTTTCCATGACTTCCGACACTGCCGGACGGGCAGTGGGGCGCGCACACTTTCGCCCATGGAACTTATTGCAACAGTCACCTGGTCAGCCGCGGTTTTTTGCGCCTTGGCGCTCTCCGCGATCATGTGGGACTACGCTGAACGCGCGGACGATGCGGTATGAGCGCGAAGGTCATTCCATTGCGCCCACGTAAGGCCGCCGCCAGCACGGAAGTGAAGTCGACGGTCTACCTGCCGGCCCTCATTGATGGCCAGGTAACGGTTCACGCTTTGATCGAAGGGCTCGCCGCGGCGGGTTTGCGGATGCAGCACGACCCGGCCACGGGAAAGTTCGTCATTTTCGCCCAATAGCGTTACTTCCGTGGCGCTCTGTCGGCCTGCAGGGCCGCCAGCCGGTCTTTGAAGAAGGGATTGTCCGGATCCTTCTGGACCGCTTGCCGGTAGGAATCGATGGCCTGGTCCTTCCGGCCTGACTGGGCATACGCCTCACCCAGTGAGCCGTAAGAAGATCCGGACGGAAACAACTGTACATCCAACTGAGCGATGTCCGTTGCCTCACGCGAATACCCATCCTCGAGCAGCTCCTGAATCCAGGATTCCAACGCCTCGCCAGAGAGCTTGAAGTTGGGCTCACGCTTCAGAATTGACGCATACACCTGTGCCGCGTGCTCGAATCCCTCCCTGCCCACCTCAGTCCTGAAGGACTCGAATGAAGCGGGCGGCGGTGTTGCGCCCCGGAAATCCACTGCCATGACGTGTAAGGGCACACCGTTGCTGGAGGGCTCGTTTTTCAGAAAGCTCAACGCCGTTGAATCGTGCTTGAGGTAAGCATCCAGGAATTTCTGTGTGTAGCGTGCCACCCAGGCATACCCCGTGATCCCATCCGCGCGCCCATAGTCGGCTTCTGTCTGCCAATGAGGAAAGTCGAACTGCCACAGTCGTTCGTTACGTTGGCTCATCGACAGAAACTCGGGATGGAAAAAGCCGAGCATGTTGACTGATATCAGGTCTCCATGGGTCCAGGCGTTCAACACGCTGGGTCCCCCGCTGTTGGATCTGGACTCAAGCGAGGCTTGATCTTCGATGGAAGCCTGGCCTTTGAAAAACAACAGCGGGATCGTCATTTTCTCCGGAGCCACGTCGCCGGATTGCTTCACCACGCCGGGGAAGTAGCGCATGCTGCCGTCCAGTGCCACCAACGCCTTGATTCGATTGTCGCGAGCGGCCGCAAACACGTTGGATAGTCCGCCCCAACTGAAGCCGACAACGGCCACTTCGGAATGATCGGCATCGGGGAGCGTATGTGCGTACCCGATGAGGAAGGAGATGTCCTGAGCTTGTGCATTTGTTCCGGCCACATCGTGCGTAGACTGCCGTGCGACACCCATTCCAGGGCCCGCTATGACAACGTACCCATAGCTCGCGATGAGCTCACAGAGATCGGCGTTCTCCCAGGACCAGGACGAAAAGCTGGGCGCGTACACCACCAGCGGGAACTGTCCTGGTGCGAGTGGGGCATCCCGAGCTGCCAGCATCGGCTGCGTACGCGCCTGCTTCCAGCCCTCGAACCACCACGCCTGGCCTCCCGTTGGCGGCTTGGGGTGTCCGAAACTGGTCTCCGTAGCGCTGAGGTCGATGTATGCACCGGCGGTCATCGGTTTTGAGTCAACGACCTCGGCCGCCGGATACCAGATCAGGGTCTGGACGGGCCTCGCGAATTCGCCTCGACTGGGCTTGCCCAATGCGCCTGTGAGAGGCCTGAATGACCGTGAGTAATCATACTGCTCCACTACCCTCAGACCGACCGGGTGTGGCCCCGGCTTCTCGGCCATGAAGAATGGAGTCTCGCCGCCGTGGGCGGTCAGGCTCGTCAGCAGACACAGTATCCATAAGGACAGCCGGGCACATCGTCGTTGCTGGCAGATCATCCTGGGAATCCTCGCCTGTGACATGGCCGAGGCTTCGATGCTTCCCGGCGGTCTTTGGTTTAGATGGCTGGCTCAGTCGGCGCGATCGCAGCTTCACCAGAACCAACTCAGCCTTCGCTCCGGCCTGAGAAGACAGTACGCGTCGCTCCACCAACCCAGACCTGTCCGGCGCTGTCCTGCTCGACATAGACGCGGCCTGTCCGACCGAGCCTCGTGCCTTGCGCGGCCACGTAGGGATTGCTCGCACGCCCCGTGGCGAAGAGCCACTGGCCAACCGATGCATTGAGGCTCCCCGTGACCGGATCCTCAACGAGCGATCCTTGCAGGTCATAAAATATCGCCCGAAGCTCGAAAGCAGTCTCACCACCGGGTGCGCGTGGACCCACAATTCCGATATCGATCGGGCTGGTCCGAAAGCGTCTGGGCTCAACCGCCAGCACCGCATCCGCCGATTCGAGCATGACTGCGATCCAGCCAGGACCGTTGTCGGCCCAGGTTGCATCCACGATCGCGGCCCGATCAATCTGCAGAACGTCAACGACCTCAGCGATCTCCTGTTCGGTCGGTTGGCCTCCGCGAATCAGCGGAGGAGCCGCGAAAGAAAGGCGACCTCCATCGCGACGAACGTTGACGAGCCCTGCGCCGCACTCCTGTACCACGACGTCAGAGCGCTTCGGCTTTCCGCCGCCTGCAAGCCATGCATGGGCACTGCCGAGCGTCGGGTGCCCGGCAAACGGCAGCTCGCCCGCAACAGTAAAGATGCGAACGCGATAGTCGGCCTTCGGATCGGTCGCAGGCAGCAGGAATGTGGTTTCGGAATGATTGAGCCAACGGGTCATGCCCAGCATCTGCTCGGTCGAGAGCCCATCCGCCTCTGAAACAACAGGCAGCGGGTTGCCGGTGAACCGATCAGTGCCGAAGACATCAACGTAGTGGAAAGGGCGAGCCACGGCAAATCTCCTCTCAGTGCGCAGTGATCCAGAACGGGCTGTTCCAGGCCGACACGGCCTTCAGGAACAACTGCAATCGCAACGGTACGAAGCGCCGCCCCGTGGTGACCGTAAACACCGGGATCGGTGGTGATGACCATTGGGGCAGAAGTCGTACCAGCTTACCCTTCGCCAGCGTCTCCTCACAGTAGAAGGAGGGTATCAGGCCAACACCGTGCCCTTTGTGCACGAAGCTGCTGACGGAATTGAAATCCCGGCTCGAGATCGGCCCGCTCACGTGCACCCGTGACTTCTTCCTGCCACTCGCCAGGTCCCAGTCAGCTTCATTGTTCTTCCCGTTGAGCACAATGCAGTCGTAGCGTTTCAGATCCTCAGGTGAGGCCGGCGCCTGGCGATCTTTCATGTATTCCGGCGCGGCTACAACATAGCGCACGCTCACGCCCAGCCGGGTGGCAACCACGGTTGAGTCCCGCAGCTCGCCGAACCGGATCGCCACATCAACATTGTCCGCCACGAGGTCCAGGAAAGAGTTGGTGATGTACAGATCGACGCGGATGCCCGGGTAGTCTTTCCGGAACTTCGATATGAACTCCAGGAAAGCCTCCTGGCCCATGACGACGGGCACGGATATTCGCAGCGTGCCTTCGGGTTTCTGCTGGGTCTGGGTCAACACGCGCTGCGCATCCTGCAGCAGCCGCAACGGCTCCTGGCACTGATCGAAGTATTCGCGACCCTGCGCGGTCAATGAAATCCGGCGGGTCGTTCTTCGCAGGAGCGTGACGCCCAGGTCCGACTCCAGAACCGACAGACGGCGGCTCACAGTGGAGATCGGCATCCCCAGGGACCGGGCGGCGCGACTGATGCTTTCGAACTGCGCCACTTTGACGAAAATCAGGATGTTGTCGAGGTCCGCCATGGGCAGACTTTGCCACTGATGGAAAATAGATTCCACAGTTTCCCATCTAATCAAAACCGCCAGGTGCTCCGATAATTCCCCGCAACCAAGGAGATTTCCATGAGCACACAGCCGAAAACAGTCATTGTCACAGGGGCTTCGCAGGGCATCGGCGCGGCGGTCGCCAACCTGTTCCTGGAGCGTGGTTACAACGTGGTGGCCAACTCGCGCAACATCCTCAGCAGGAACGAGTTGACCCGGTCGGATCGCCTGGCACTGGTTGATGGTGATATCGGCCAGGAGTCCACCGCCCGCCGGGTAATCGAAACCGCTGTGCAGCGCTTCGGGTCGATCGATGCGTTGGTCAACAATGCCGGTATCTTCATCGCCAGGCCTTTCGTGGAGTACACCACTGAAGATTTCCGCAAGCTGGCTTCGACCAACCTGGATGGGTTCATCCATATAACCCAACTGGCGGCTCGGCAGATGTTGGCCCAGAAAGCAGGCAGCATCGTCAGCATCACGGCATCGATTGCCGATCACCCGATCGCGGCGTTGAACGCATCAGTTGCGATGATCACCAAAGGTGGGATCAACGCTGCATCCCGGAGCCTCGCTCTCGAATATGCGAAGCAGGGGATCCGCGTAAACGTAGTCGCTCCCGGTATCGTGAGCACCCCGCTGACCAACGGATTTCCACAGGAATTTCTGCAGAGTCTATCTCCGATGGGAGAGGTTGCATCGCCTGGGGATATCGCTGAAGCGGTATGGTATCTGACAGGGGCTCGTCAGGTTACCGGAGAAGTGTTGCACGTGGACGGCGGGTCTCACCTGGGTCACTGGTAAGAGGGAGAGAGTCATGTCCGCACTCACGGCCGAAGGGCGCTCGAAGGAGTTGGGAATTGAATTGCCGCAGCCGCCGCAGCCACTCGGCGCCTATGTGGAGGCGGTGCAGACAGGCAATCTGTTGTTCCTGAGCGGAACGTTGCCTGTTGAAGCGGGGAAGGCGAAGTATGTGGGACGAGTGGGTGCCGAGTTGACTGTGGAGGAGGGGGCCGCCGCAACACGACTGGCGGCCCTGAATTCCCTGGCACTGGCCCGGGAGCATCTGGGGAGCCTGGACAAAGTAACCAAGGTTGTACGGTTGAGCGTCGCTCTCGTGGCGACACCCGACTTCCAGGCTCACCCCAGGGTGGCCGATGGTGCTTCAGAGTTGCTGGTCAGCATCTTCGGTCGCGAGAGGATCTCCACGCGGGCAGTGCTGGGTGTATCCAGCCTGCCGCTGGGAGCATGTGTCGAGACCGAGATTGTCTTTGAGGTGCAGCGCTGACCGGTCAGGCGGGCACGACGGGTATCTTTCCGATCCGTGCCTGCCATTCGCGCGGCCCGCTTTGATGCACGCTTGCCCCGGTTGAATCGACCGCGACAGTCACGGGCATGTCGCGCACTTCAAAGTCGTAGATGGCTTCCATTCCGAGGTCGGCGAAACCGACGACCTTGGCTGATTGAATGGCCTTCGAGACCAGGTAGGCGGCTCCTCCAACGGCCATCAGGTAGGCGCTTTTGTGCTTGCGGATGGCTTCAATTGCGACGGGTCCGCGCTCGGCTTTGCCGACCATCGCGATCAGCCCCGTCTGGCTCAGCATCATGTCAGTGAACTTGTCCATGCGCGTCGCTGTGGTAGGGCCCGCGGGACCCATCACTTCATCGCGGACCGGATCAACCGGCCCAACGTAGTAGATGACGCGATTGCGGAAGTCCACCGGCAATGACTCTCCGCGCGCGAGCATTTCCTGGATACGCTTATGAGCCGCGTCACGGCCCGTCAACATGTGGCCGTTGAGCAGGAGTGTTTGTCCGGGCTTCCAGCTCTCGACTTCCCGAGCGGTCAGTTTGTCGAGATCGACGCGACGGCTGGTGTTGTAATCGGGCGCCCAGCGCACGTCGGGCCACAGATCCATGCCCGGCGGGTCCAGATACGAGGGACCGGAGCCGTCAAGAACAAAATGGGCATGGCGGGTAGCCGCGCAGTTGGGAATCATCGCAACGGGTTTCGACGCCGCGTGTGTTGGCCAAGTGCGGATTTTGACATCGAGAACCGTAGTGAGTCCGCCCAGTCCTTGAGCGCCGATCCCTAAGGCATTCACTTTTTCGTACAGCTCGACACGCAGTTCCTCGAGCCGGTTTTGCGGTCCGCGCTGCAGCAGCTCGTACATGTCGATGTCGTCCATCAGCGCTTCTTTGGCCATCAACACGGCCTTCTCGGCCGTGCCGCCGACGCCAATTCCCAGCATGCCGGGTGGACACCAACCCGCGCCCATGGTGGGTACTGTCTTCAGCACCCAATCTACCAGGTTGTCACTCGGGTTCATCATGACAAACTTCGACTTGTTTTCACTGCCGCCGCCTTTGGCAGCAACGGTGACTTCAACTTCAGCGCCGGGGACGATCTCGGTATGAATCACCGCCGGGGTGTTGTCTTTGGTATTGCGCCTGGCGAACAACGGATCATCGAGTACGGAGGCTCGTAGTACGTTGTCAGGGTTGAGATAGGCCTTGCGCACGCCGGCATTGACGGCATCCGCAACCGAGCTTCCCTCAAACCCCTCCCATCGCACATCCATCCCGACTTTGAGAAAAACGTTCACGATGCCAGTGTCCTGGCAGATCGGGCGGCGACCCTCCGCGCACATGCGGGAGTTCGTGAGAATCTGCGCTATCGCATCCTTCGCAGCGGCGCTTTCCTCGCGCTCATAGGCTCGGGCGAGATGCTTTATGTAATCGGCTGGATGGTAGTAGCTGATGTACTGGAGGGCGGCAGCGACGCTGTCGATGATATCGTTCTTGCGGATGGCGGTGTTCATGGGGTGCAATTCTACCGATTATTCAGGACCTGGGTCATCCGTGGCCGTCAGCAAGTGCAATGATGGCAAAGACACCGTAGATCAGGCTGATGGGAATCAGATAGCCGGCGCGCACTCTGCCTCGATGAAAGAACGACCAGAGGATCACAACCGCAACCGCGGTCAGGATGCCTGCCCACGTGAGCACGGTGTCAAAGTGCCAGGGCGTGCAGAACAAGCCTAACGCACTCGGCACCGTAGCCTGAATCATCATCGCGCCTGACACGTTGGCGAAGGCCAACCGTTCCCGGCCTTGCCGGACCCAGATGACTGCATTCATCGTTTCCGGCAGCTCCGTCGCAACAGGACTGAGCAGCAGCGCAACCAGGTGAGGTGGCCACTGCAGGTATGTGGCGAGGGCATCCAACTGTCCCACGAACGAGTGAGAGGCAAATCCAATCACAACCAACGCCAGAAGAGTTTGAGCCAGGGCCCAGGAGAGGCCCGGTGACGGGGTGCGCGGTCGGAACTTCAGCGGTTCCAGGCTCTCTTCGTCGGCTGGATGTTCCTGCGTGGTCATCTCGCGCCAGACATAGGCCGCATAGGCCAACAGGAACAGCACACCCAGGAGAGGTTTGAATGAAAATACAACGAGCCCCAGCGCCACTTTGACGACGAAGATCGCCAGAAACCACATCTGGTCGCGGCTCAAACGCTTGTGATCGACATCGACGCATGCATCGGCGCGCTGGAGGCGTTTCCGGTTCATGAGTAGCACGGCTCCGATCACCGCATATGCAATCGTCGCCAGCACCAGTGGTCCGCCCAGCGCAGCACCCACGCCGATGTCTTTCTGAGCCGGGTCCTTGCCAACGACAACGGCCACAAAGGTGACAGCTGACTCCGGGAGAGCCGTGCCGAATGCGGCGAGCAGGGTACCGGTGGTGGTGGCTCCCAGGCGCAGCTTGCGCCCGACCCATTCGACACCGTTGACAAAATATTCGCAGGACAGATAGATCGCGGCCGCGAGGAGCAGCAGCAAAGCGAGCGTAACAATCACGAAAGATCCCAACGCCGAGCGAGCAGATGACCATGGCACAGCAACATCGCTCGCCCGGCGTGGGTGATGGATGTTGTGGCCAGTGGTCTCGCTGGGCAATCCCGGGAAGGCAGGCGCCTTCCGGGAGCTATTCATGCCATGGCGATGTCGCCAAGTCTGTTGGCATGAACTCCCCGGGGAAACCCCGAGGATAGCTACTCCCCAATGACTTTCAGGATGGAGCTTAGAGGAATGGGTGAGCGGTGCGCAAGTCGAGCGCCAGCGCGCGCGGGATTTGCTAAACCTCCATACCCCGATCGAGGTTCAGGCGATGAAACAGGCCAAGGCCGACTGCGAAGCCCTGCTGGGCTCCGTATTTCCGTTTGCTGAAAAGATGCTCACCGATCATCGTGAGTTCTATCCCTATGGGGCAACCATGGGTCGTGACGGGCAGATCAACTACGCCGGGGCGGATAACGGTACGGTGCGTCCGAAGTCCGCGGACTTGATCGAATTGCTGAAGACCGGCTACATCGCGGGCGCCAGGAGTGGCCAATACAAGGCAACCGCGCTGGTCATGGACACACTCTTTACTGCCGATCCGACGGCCGGGAAGACGGATGCGATTGCAGTCGCGCTGGATCACCGGGATGGCTATTCCGTCATGGTGATTTATCCGTACAGATTCCACGCAGGCCGGCTGGTCATCGAGGCGCCGCTTGCCCAACAGGGTGCGGCTGAGATCTTTCCAGCCCTTCCGATCCGCCGCTGAACCAACTTCAAACTTCCGGTCGCCAACACCGGAAAAACCTGAGACTTCCATCACATAATGGCCCTTGGTCGGATGGGGCTGGACTTTGGATGTAGATAACATGGTCATTACCGGGTGAATAAATTGCCATAAGAGCAGGAGTTTGGAATGAGATCTCCAACGGACAGGATGTGGGTCGCGCCGCCGCCGGTCGACTTCGAGGCGACGATCGATACAGACCCCATTCCCGCGGGACGTATCGTTCACGATGAACGGGGAAATGCGCTCTGGAAATGGCGCGGCGAGTCCTCGTCATCCGCGGAAACCTCGTCAGGAATTCTCAAATATATCGATCCCGCGGATCTGACAGTGGAGGGTGGAGAGCCCACCAGGCCATCAGCACCGGGAAAGCCTTCCAGCGTGCCTGACGCGGGCGGTGGGTACGATCCCTACAATCAGGGCAAAGCTCGCAAGCGTTAGCCTGTAACAGATGTCAGTGGCGGCCGATCCACCGATTCACGCTGCGTCGGTACGCCACGTAGGTCTCGCCGAAGACCTTCTCCAGCGCCCGCTCTTCTGGGACGATTTGAGTGATTGTCATCAAGATCGCAAACAACGGTGGGACCACCCACGGGCTGGCCGTACCCAACCATAACGCCCAGGCGATCAGCATTAGCACGAGTCCCAGGTACATGGGGTTGCGACTGAACCTGTAAACACCCTCGGTCACCAGATGGGTTGTCAACTCTGGCCTGACGGGATCGAAGGTCGTTCGAGCCTCACGAAAGCGCCGGCCCGCCGCCACGCTGATCACGCGACTGATCACCACGGGCACCAGGGCCAGGTAGTTCCACGGAGCCGCGACAAGCAAGCTGAGCGGTAGGAAGTGGTGCAATGCCCACATGAGGAGTGCTGCCAGCAGCATGGCCAGCGGCGGTGGAATGAGCTTCAAACCTGAGTGACGTCCTGCGCAATGTAAAATTGCTAATCTATATCGTATATGGACCCGAGCAAAGAACCCTGCCCCTGTGGCTCATCCCGAGCTTACGGGACGTGCTGCGCTGTCTGGCATGCGGGGACGCCGGTTCCCGACGCGCAGTCGCTCATGCGCTCTCGCTACTCGGCTTTTGTTCTATGTAATGAGCCATACCTGCTCGCCACCTGGCACCCAGGTACGCGTCCGCAGTCGATCCCATTCAACAGGAATCAGAAGTGGCTCGGCTTGCGGATCGTCGAGGCGCGGCTGACTGGAGAGGACAGGGCGGAGGTTGAGTTCATCGCGCTCTCTCGTGTCAGCAATGCGGCCGCTGTCCGGCAGCACGAGCGCAGTCGGTTCGTTCGCGAAGGCGGGCGTTGGTTCTATGTAGATGGCGATATCATGTAGCCTTCAGGGGTGATCAACATGCATGCGGTATGGTTTTCCAACCCCGGCGGCCCAGAGGTACTCCAGTGGAAGGAGTATCCCGAGCCATCGCCCGGGCCCGGTGAGGTGCTGCTCGCCGTTCATACGGCAGGTGTGAATAACGCTGATCTGATGCAGCGACAGGGACGATACCCACCGCCCGCGGGAGCCAGTCCCGTTCTGGGCTTGGAGTGCTCCGGTGTAGTCGAGGCGCTCGGCGACGGTGTCACATCATGGTCGACAGGCGACCGCGTCTGCGCCTTGATAGCGGGCGGTGCCTATGCGGAAAAGGTAGTGGTGCCTGCCGATCAGTTGCTGCCCCTGCCCCGAAATCTGGACTTGCTCGAAGCCGCGGCCATGACAGAAGCGGCGTGCACGGTCTTTTCGAATCTGGGAATGAAGGAACCGCTGACCTCGGGAATGAGTCTGCTCGTCCAGGGTGGTGGCAGTGGCATCGGCACTTTCGCGATTCAGTGGGCGAAGGCGCTTGGCGCGTCCGTGTTCGTTACAGCGGGCAGCGATGAGAAGTGCAGGCGCTGCCTGGATCTGGGTGCCCGAAGCGCAATCAACTATCGCCGCGAGGATTTCAGCGAAGCGGTCCTGCGCGAGACGCAAGGGCGGGGTGTTGATCGGATCCTGGACATCGTCGGAGCAGATTACCTGGAGCGGCATCTGAATTGTCTGGCTGACGATGGGCGGTTGGTCATCATTGGCAGCATGGGCGTTGCGCGGGATGCGATGTTGGGTCTGAGGCAGATGATGGTGAAACGGCTCATCGTGGCCGCGACAACCCTCCGCGCGCGGCCGCACGAGCAGAAGGCCGCGATAGTTCGCGCCGTTCGTGATCACGTATGGCCGCTGATTGAGGCAGGCCGTATCGTCCCTGTGATCGACAAGGTGTTCAGCATGACGGATGCAGCAGCGGCTCATAGCCTCCTGGCCTCGGGCGCCACGGTGGGAAAGGTTCTGCTCACGACTCCACGAGCCGACGCGCTCGTTTCGCTGTTCCCAGTGCCATGATCAACCCAAGCAGCACGGTGAAATCGATAGATCCGCCGCCGCCACCTCCGCCGCCTCCACTCGAGGATGAGGGCGGTGCACTTACCGTGACGGTTGCCTGCACGCTGTTGTTGGAGGTATCCGGGTCGGATGCCGCCGAGACCACGGCAACGGATGCGCTGGCAACCGCGCTCCCCGCCGTGTTAGCGGTTGCCGGGATCGACAGAGATTGTGAAGCGCCGTTCGTAATCGCTCCGAGAGTACAGGTGACCTGAGCGCCGGATGCCGTGCATCCGTTTGGCAGCGTGGTGCCGAGACTGATACCGCTCGGGACTGTGAGCGTTACTGTTCCGCCACTACTGTCTGTCGGGCCGGCGTTCGTAACCTGCACCGTATATGTCAGATTGGTGCCGGTGTTAACAGTGGTTGCTGAAGGCGTCACGGCAACACGAAGATCAGCAACTTCACCGGCCGTCGCGGTCGCGGTGGCCGAATTGTTATCTCCATTGTTGTCTTGCTCGTGTGCTGACAGGGCCACGGTGAGCGGAATCGCCATCGCGACGGGCGGAGTGTATGTGACGTGCGCCGTGAGTATGGCTGATGGAGCCATTGTGGGAACGTTACACGTCAGCGCCGTGCCAGCCGCTGTGCAAGTGCCGACGCTCGGTGTTGCTGATACACCGGTGAGGCCCGCGGGAAGTTGCACGTTCAATTGCACGCCCGTAGCGGTGTACCTCCCGTGATTCTCCGCACGAAGATCAAACGACGAAGCAGAGCCGATCGGCTTCGAGCCGGAGTGCCCGCTCAGTGTCAGGGCGAGGTCATTCTGAATCTCAAAGGTTCCAACGCCTCGCACGCCCGTGCTGGCGTAGATGAGACTCGGCACCGTCGGATCCAACAGCAGGTCGCCGACAAACCAGTTCGGACCGTCGGTGCTCGCTCGTAGTGTCTCCCAGGTCTGTCCACGGTCGACGGAGCGAAGAATGGTCGATGAAACACTCTGATGAAGGGATGCCCCGGCATCCGGATCCACGCTCGCAGCATAAATCGTTGTTGGTATGACAGGGTCAATTGCCACGGAGCTCGCTGGCAGTGATGTGAGTATCGAGAACCTGGTGTTGAGTGCAAATGTGTCGCCACCGTCCGTGCTCACTTGCAGGCCGATAGCGGTCGCCGCGTAGACATGGTGCGAATCCGAAGGATCAACCGCTACATCTCGCACATCGATGCCGTTGAACGATTGCGTCCAGTGAATGCCGCCGTCTACCGAGCGATAGAGTCCACCCGTGCCGGGTGTCCCAAACCCTTGATAGCCGGCCAGGAAAATCCGGTTGCCATCCGCGGGGTCGACCACCAGGCGCAGCCCGAAGGTCCCCGCCGGAAGGTCGACACTACGCGCAGACCAACTCATGCCGCCATCGGTGCTCCTGTATACCGCGGCTGGTGGGGTAGCGTTAGCCTGGGTTACGCTCGCATACATCACATTCGTATTGGTCGGATCAAACGCAATGGCGGTTACGCCGAATGTCAGCAGCCCCACGCCCGGGCCCGACCAGGTGTGGCCTCCATCATCCGAATGAAACATTCCGGTGCCAAACGTACCCATGTACACGGTCTGCGGACTACCCGGCTTGACGGCAATCGCCGCCCCGCCGAACGCGAACAGGCCCGCCAGTGCGTGAGCGCGGGACAAGTCCTGGCGCTGCCAGCCGTTATCCTGAGTCGTTGCGAACAGGCCGTCCGTAGCCGCCGCCATGTAGGCAAACACCTTCGCGTTCGCCCCGCCGCTCGAGACCATCTTCGTAGTGAGGCCGGATGCAACCGGACCCGTGCTGGATTCAGCCCAGGACACGCCGGTATCAGTAGAGCGCATCACACCTGCGGAATTGGCAATGACCAGGCGCGAAGGCGTACCGCCTCCGACGAGCACCCGCTGAGCAGCAGCGACTGAAGAATCCACGGGCAGCAAAGTCCACTGGCCCCCTTCGGAGGGCCTTCTTGCGAAACCGTGGCTCGAAAGCGCGGCAACCAGCGCGCCGGGAACTGCCGGGTCCGCTGCAACACTCCAGAACGCCCCCGAGAAGCTCAGCGACCACGTGGCGCCGTTGTCGGGCGAGACGTAAATGCCGAGCGCGGTTGCCGCTGCGAGCTTGGTCGGCCCGGTGCGGGCAATCGACCAGGTGTAGTTGGTTCCGCCGCCAATGTAGTATTCAACCCAGGTATGGCCGCCATCGGTACTTTGCCGCACGGCGCCCCCGCGCAGGGCAGTCACCGAAGTGGCGTTGGCAGGGTCCACGAGAATGGTTGCGATGCCTTGCGGGTTGGCCGGAAGTTGGTTCCAGGTCTCGCCCCGATCCGGGCTTTGCCAGAACTGGCCGCCGTTGGTGGAGTAGTAGACGGTCTTGCCATCCACCCCGCCAGCTCCAACCGCCCAGATCCCGCCGCCTACCGGGGCAACCTGCGTAAAGGTCTGGCCGGCATCCTCACTGCGGAACAGCCCTTCATCGAGCGTGGCTACGTAAACACGAGTGCCGTCGGTCGGATCGACGGCAACATTGACTACTTCGCCTGCGAAGTCCCGGGTGGCTTGCCAGGTGCTTGCCCCATCCGTGGAGCGGAAGAAGCTGTGTGTATACGCGGCGTAATAAACATCCGGGTTGGTCGAGCTGATCTCGATGTCGCGGTAGGTTCCACCAGGTGGTCCGGAAGTCGTCCACTGGTTGGTCCCTGCTTCAGCGGAAGACAAACCAAACAGGCACAGCAGCGCTGCACCGGCCTTACTGGCACGCATTGGCAGATTCCCTTGCCGGCGTTATTGTTGAATTGGCAGCCTGTCAGCCGGCTCGCGAAGCGTAGCAGAAGTCAGCGGCCGGCAGCAGCCGCGAGCGCCCGCAGATGTCGCATTCGTGCCTCGGTGGAGGGGTGACTGGCCAGATAACCACCTTCGGAGCTTTTCGGATGACTGGCCAGCAGCTTACGTAATGCATCAGCCAGCAGCACGGGAGACAGGCCGTTCTTCACCAACAATGAGGCTCCATAGTCATCGGCTTCCTGCTCGAGCTGTTGTGAATATTTCGCTTGCACGAGCGCCGCGGGAGCGGCCGCAATGAGCGTGCTGATGTCGCCGACATACAAGGTCAGGAATGCACCGACCGCAGAGCTCTGCAGCAGCAGTTGCAGACTATGATGACCGTGAGCATGACCCAGCTCATGAGACAGTACGGCCATGATTTGCTCGGTATCGCCGATTGATGTCACCAGATCATCCAGAAGGACAATCGTGCCGTCGGGCAGGGTAAAGGCGTTGGCTCCCAACTGCTTCGAGCGTCGGAATAACAGTGGCGCTGTCGGCGTACCGCCCTCCGGCAGGCGCAATGAGCGGAACTCCGCGCTCAACCTCGTCCGGCGCTCATTTGGGAGCTGGCTCTCTTTCAGAAAGCTGCCGTCCAGTATTTTCAACGTCTGCGTGGTCAGGGTTTCAGAGACGGCCGGTGGCAGATGACGGGCACCGATTTTCGCCGCCGCCGGTAACCCCCATTGATAGGCGGCCGCAACAATCAGCACAAACGCAACACTACTCACCAATACCAGTTGCAGGTGACGTTGCAGACGGTCGACCCACCCATCGCGATGTCCGGCTGACTGCAGCAGGTTATCGAGCTGATCCAGGTCCCGCACTTCACAGAAAGTGCCATCCGGCAGGCGCAGGCGGCGTGACGCCTGACCGAGGCGCTCGTCTACCTGTACCTGGTCAAAGGGCAGGCGGACATTGACATTGTCCCCCGAAATAACGAGGTCATTGTCGACGAGCGACAAAACGACCTCGTGTACCCGGGTGGACTGTCCGTCGAAGTAGCTCGCCTGCAGCAACTGTACGCTGCCCGTAACCTACAGGGCGATGTCAAAGTCGAACACGTTGGCTGTTTCCGCCCCGACCGCACCGACATCCTCCGGCGCTGCTGCTGAAAATTCCTGCAGATCGCTGGCGGGGATGAACGTGATGGATTCCACGTGCAGGCGCGTCATCCGCACCATGGCCCAGGGAATGAACAGCCCGCAGGTCACTACGACCATGACGAAGTTGCTGGCGGTCACCCAGGTCAGCTTCAGCGGCGACATGTGGCATTCGATGCGATGTTCGCCGAGCCGCGTGTTGCTCCAGACCAGGTTGGTCATGAGCGCATGGAACACCGGTCCGATGACCACACTCATGAGAATCACCGCGCCGTAGATGATTCCGACCGCCATCAGGATCGGCTTGGGATCGACCGGCCCACCCTGGTGCTGTTGGGCCAGCATGAGGGGTTTGAGCAGGCTGAACAGGCCTGCCATTCCGAACAGGATTCCGAAGGCCAGGAAGCCGGCCAGGAGCATCAGGTACAGCAGGTAGAACTGGCCGGCCCGTGCGTGGAAGGAGAACCGGGTCTGTCCGAACCAGCTGTTGTCGTGCTGATAGGCTTTCAGGCGCTGATGCGCGAAGGGCACCATGATGTAGAGGGTAATCAGGCTCAGGAAGCTATTCAGCAGAAACACGCGATAGGCCCCGCCGACGGTGCCCCGGAAGTGAAAGCGGGTACCGCGCCAGCTCGTGTTGTAGAGCCGGAAGCGCAGAGAGTTGCGCAGGAGCCACGGCAGAACGGCCGCGAGTGCGACGATGACCACCAGGGTCCAGATCGAGTGCAGGCGCACCGACATGTTGTAGACCACCAGCATGATGAAGGCGATGATCCGACCCAGCAGGATCCGCTTGGGGCTGCCGTGAAAATCAAAACCGGTCTGTGCCAGCTCGGTGTGGCGGTAAAAGTACTGCAGCCGCCGGACCTTCGCCCACGCCGAGTAGATACCCAATGTGACAACGGTCAGCAGCAGGTTGACGATCCAGATGCCGAAGTAACTGCCACCGGTACCCGTGAAGCGCAGTTGTTGAGGCGTCGCGATGGCCGTCGCCGCTGGAGGAGTGATGTTAGCCGGAGCGTCTTCCATGGACCCTTCCTGTTTATTGTGCTCAACCAGGAGGGCAGGCTATCACTTGTAAAAGGGTAAATCGACTGCCTGGGTCTCAGTCCTGGCAGTACGGGGTGGGACCTTGGTGCCGGTCAAAGCTCAGGCTGGCTGAGCGACCGGGTGCGGGGTAGTGGGAAAGCGGGTGACGAATGTTGCCTTCACTCGCTTCGATAGCGTGAAGTAAGCGATATATACCGCGAGGAGTATCAAGGAAAGCCAGGTGTCCCGCAGTACGTCGCTGACAGTGACGTGCCCGAGCAGATGATGACTGGCCTGGTAGAGCTGCGATGTCAAAGCCCACAGCACGGTCGCGCAGTGGGTACCGATAAAGAGAGCGGGTGTCGATGATCGTTTCAGGAAGAAGAGGATGGCGGTCAGAATCAGGGCCACCTCGATCAATACGCCGTACATTGTGAACAAAGCGAAGGCCCATTTGATCCCGGAAGGCAAATGCGACCAGACGGCGACGTCGAGATTGCCCGCCGCCCGCCAGAGTCCAAGCGGCCAGCCGAGGGTGGAAAGCACGGTAACAATGGCGAACACGATCAGCCAGCCCCGAATTCCGACGGGCCAGGAGGGGTCGATCCATTTGGTTTCAGGGTCCCAGCGATAGCCATGGCGCAGGGCGAGAAAGATGCCCAGGATGAGCGCCGCCCCTAAGGCGAATCCGGATTCTCCTGTCAGTCGCACCGGCTTTCTGACCTGAAAGACGGCCTGCCGTACCTGACCGCGGGGCTCCCGGATGTAGTACCCCAGGTCATCATCCATACTGCGCCGATCCTTCAGATACTGCTCGAGAGCGGCTACCTCCACCACATCGGTGAGTGACTGATACTGATAGTCCAACACGAGCTGCGGATTTGCGCCCTTCTCGGTGTATTTGACGGTGGAGACGTAGTGGAACGCCGGATTGTCGATTCGCACGGTGTCATCATTGAGATCCCACTTGCGAGGCAGAGTCACCTTGATGGTTTGTTGGACGTCCGCCGGATAGGGAATCGCGAGCGGAGAGCTGCGGACACTGGATTTCAGGTTGCCCGCATACCGGTACATTTCATCGGACTGCAGGAAAAACTGCTTGCGTCCGTCCCGCAATGTGAAGGTTCGGGGCAGATCGTAGTGCTCAGTCACCTTGACGATGTTGTGCACCTTGTCATCGCTGATTTCGAGCGGCGCTGACATTTTCGCATCCGGGTAGTTGTCGGCCATGTAGTTCGCGTAGTCCGAGCGCCGCTTCTCGGGGTTGTCATTGGCCAGCTCGTCGCGCTCCTCGTCAGCCCATTTGCCGCCGTAAGAAGTCGCGACCACCAGTTTCCCCGGTGCATCGATCCCTTTGCTCAGGTCGATCAACACCTCGCTCTTCTTCACGGAGCCGTTGGGCAACGGGCCTGGAATGTTGGTGAGAGCCGTAGTGGATTTGTTGACGACCAACCCCCATCCGTAGCTGGAACGTGCATTGGTGGTAAGCGGGGAAAACTGCACGTCAGCGGTGCCATCCGCCCAGAACGTCTGATCGCCGATCTTCACCCGCGCAATGGCATGATCGAAGCTATAAGGCGTTGGTAGAGCGTCATTCAACACATGGCCAATGCGCGTGTTGACCAGCACCGGGTCCGCCTCGATACCGAGCTGCCGCAGGATCGTCACCAACAGCAGGGACTTGTCCTTGCAATCACCGAACCGGCGGCTGAGCACCGTGTTGGGGCTCGAAGGTCGAAATGCTCCACGCCCGATCGAGATGCTGACGTAGCGGATCTTGTCCTGGACGAACTGCAGGGCACGAAGCGCCTGTTCCTCGGGCGTTCCGCCGGTCTTGCGAATGCCCTCGGTTACGGACCGCAATTCAGGGCTCGGCGCCTCGCTGACCTGGAACAGGGGTGTCGCCCGGGTGGCCACCTCACCCCAGTTCCGGGAGTTGCTCAACTGCAGATGGGGCCAGGCCAAGTGCCAGCGCGGACGATCCGCGTCGGCCGACCTCCCCGGCAAGTCGTGCCAGTCCCACTCGAGCTCGCGCAGGCCACCGCGCAGCGTTTCAGTTGGGGAAGCCTCCATGTTCTGAATCCGATGCGACAATTCGCTCGACGCCGGAGCTCGAACGCGTACTCGCAGCCGATGAACCGGCGTGTTCCTACCGATGATCAGCCCGGTGGAAAACACTCCCGGGAAGATCCGCTCCTGTGAGTGGATCGCATAAGCGTAGTCGACGATGTCACCGACACGGACATCCGACAGCAGGACGTTGATGTTGTATCCGCCGTTGTAGATCTTGTCCCGCAGCTCGGTTTCCTGGGGCAGGGCGGTAATTCTGGCAGAGTGAAGCTGCTCGTTGACGTGGCCGTCCCGGATGACTTTCAGGGAGAGGATCTCGAGAGACTGATAGGTCGGGTCGACTTCCAGGTCGAGCGTGGAAAATTCGTCCACGCCGCCGGAACTGGTGATGCTGACTACCGTATGTTCATACAGGTCGTTGCCATCAGCGCGGATGTTGTACTGGCGATCCAGCAGCAGATACCACGAGCCGTCCGCGGCACCTCCCGCCGGCAGCGGCGCCTCGAGGTCCGCCGCTGCGGGGTTGACCCAGGCCGGTGTGCTCCCAAGCGCGTAGAGCGCCTTGGCTGCGTGCGCGGAACCAACCCAACCGAAGAAAGCTGCAATGAGGCCCAGGACAGTCGCCGACCCACGGGCCGTCGCGTTTGCGCGCACCGGCTGTACTCCCTTTTCTCGTTATCCCGATAGCTTGCCGGCAAGCGCGCTGCAGTGCTACATCGGTTTAACTTAAACAGAGCCGGATTTGCGGTGCTCCGCAGCCGGCTGGCAGGGAAGTCAGCCCTGCCGCCGGCATCACATCACACTGCGAATGTAGCCTCAGCCACGCCGCGCTTTCTCGAGCGTCGCGATGTCGATTTTCTTCATGGTCATCATCGAATCGAATACTCGCTTTGCAGCGGCTTTGTCGGAGCCCGTCATGGCATCCAGGAGCATCCGCGGAGTGATCTGCCAGGAAATACCCCACTTGTCCTTACACCACCCGCACGCGCTCTCTGCTCCGCCGTTGTTGACGATCGCATTCCAGTAGCGGTCGGTCTCGGCCTGATCCTCGGTGATGATCTGGAACGAGAAGGCCTCGCTATGTTTGAAGGCGGTGCCGCCATTCAGGCCGAGGCAGGGGATACCCACCACGGTAAACTCGACCGTCAGCACCTGGCCTTTCTGGCCACCCGGAAAATCGCCAGGGGCATGGTGTACGCCGGTGACGGCGCTGTTCGGAAAGGTCTTGGCGTAAAACCGGGCGGCTTCTTCCGCGTCGTCGTTGTACCAAACGCAGATAATGTTCTTGGCCATCGTCTCTATCTCCTCCATCAAAGGGCGAACCTGTCCTCTTGAAGACGACGCAGCTTCAACCGGTCCGACAGCCCACGTGAATTAATTTCGTGGTTGCCGTTGTTCAGGTCGTGATCGTCAGGATCTGCCTGACCGCCCGCTGGGCCTCCTTCCCGGCACGGCCCCAGCTCTGCCTGCCCGACAGCTCGCTGTGGCCAAAAGCGATCCGGCCATAGGGCTTGCGGATGACTTCCAGCGGCGCCGGGTTATCCGGGGTACCGAAGTAGAAGCCTGGCTGGGGCGCAATGTACGCATGTCCCCACCGATTGATGATGATTCCTGCGATATCCCGCCGCGCATCGAATCCCGAACCCCCAAACAGCGTTTGCAGCTGCCGGCGGATCTGCATCTCAAAATCCGCAAACGACGTACCCAACAGTCGGCCGCGGGCCGCGGCCGTTTGCTGAGCGATCGGAGTTCCGGATTGGGGAAATCCGATGTACATCGTCAACATGGCGGGCTTGGAGGGATCGAGCGGAGCAGGGGCCCCGTCAATCATCGGTTGACGCACGTTGACAAAGAACCCGAGCCCGTCGAACCAGTGAGCGCACGTGATTCCCAACTCGGCGAAGGGTTTCCAGTTACGCACGGCCACATTCGCGACGAGGATGGGGCCGTGATGAAACTGGGAATAGGCCTTCACGTAAGCAGGTGGCATGTCACGCACGATGTGACGTGTAATCCAACCACCGGCTGAAACGATCGCGGCGTTGGCGGTTACGCGCTTCAGCTCGCCGTTGACCGCGTATGTTACCTGGACACTTTTCGCCGACTCGGGCGGGCCATCGTGTTTGACCGCCACTACGGTCGCGTTGAGCCGGATCCGGGTTGGCTGTCGCGGCCGATCCAGCGCATCGAAGTTGATCGGCGCGTACAACACGTCCTTGAATGCCCGGGTACCGGTGATCGCTTCCGGAATGAGCTTCTTGACGATGTGACGCATGATGGCTGCGTTGCCGCCAGGAAAGGAAAACGCATCACCTGAGACCGCGGCGGTGTCAGT
>Ga0207703_10001387_pt1 | contig 22137 bp, 15 predicted proteins | sample KBSSwiS12_FD_184304 | JGI IMG/M metagenome (GOLD analysis project Ga0207703, IMG submission 184304) | Switchgrass rhizosphere microbial communities from Kellogg Biological Station, Michigan, USA - KBS Switchgrass S1-2 (SPAdes) (version 2) | ecosystem: Host-associated > Plants > Roots >...
TGTGGCCTGCCACTGAACCTCGCTCTCCAGGCCATAGTTGAAGCCGCTGTCGGCATTGCCCGTGAAGAGGGTGAAGGTATCCGGGTTCGTGGGATCCAGTTGCTCACTGGTCTTGACCTGCAGGGACTTGCGCCGCATGTAGAACACGTCGGTGTTTACTCGCACGGTCCGGTCAAGGAGCTCTGCCTTGTAGCCCAACTCGAAATTCACATCCGACTCGGGGTTGAATTGAATCTGGCCGGGCAGCAATGCCTCGCTCAGATTGAAACCGCCCGCCTTGTAGCCGCGGCTCACGGTGAAGTACGCATTCTGCGTCGTCGAGACACTGAAGGTCAGCGAGGCCGCGCCACCCCACAGATTGTTGGCCGGATGAAACTCGTGACTGGAATCGGGATTCAGGATGACATCCGCATACCGGGCACTCCAACGCTCACCGCGCAGACCCACTGTCCAGCGCCACCGTGGAGTCAATTCACCGTCCAGCTCACCAAACACCGCGCCCGTACGCGACCGGAACCGGCTGCTGGTCAGCGTGGACTCCATCGGTGGGATGTCACCCCCGACGGAGGGGTCATAGAACTGACCCGCGCTGTCTTCATCGAGACTCTCATGCAACTGCAATCCGTACACGCCCACCAGCCAATTCAACCCGTGCTCATTATTGGTACCCAACCGGGCTTCGAGACTCTCCGTGTTGCGGTTGCGGACCTGCACATCGTTGTAGTCATAGATGAAGGGGGCCCACAGCACCGGGTTACCCCAATCACCGTCGAAGCTGTATTTCACGAGTGTTTTGGCGTAACTGCCGATGACAGTCAGCGTGGCGGGACCGCTCCCGGCCAGGTCGATTCCGGACAGGGTGAGCCGCAGGGACGCGCCCGTGGAATGCTGCGAATCGACACCCGGACGGTCCGACTGCGTATTGCGCGAGTTATCCAAGGTGAAGGCGTCATAACCGTTGTCGATCTGGGCATGCAGTAAACTCAGGTCCACGCGCAACCGGTCAGACGGCTGATAGCGCCACCGGCCACGCAATGTTAACTCGCCGCGCCGGTCGGTATCGTTCCGATCCAGATACACATCCCGGTAGTAACCGTCGCTCGTATAATGCTGCGCGGCGAGCCGGAATGAGCTGTCGAGGGCCTCGACCGGGCCGGTTAGTACGGCGCCATAGTCACGCTCACCATAGTTGCCCGCACCCAACTCAACGTGCCCGCCTACTGCTTCTGCAGGCTCCGCGCTTTGTGCGTAAATGAGACCACCGAGCGCGTTCGCGCCGTAGCGCAGGCCCTGTGGGCCACGCAACACCTCGATGTGATCGACATCGAAGAGCGTGGCAGCGCTGCCTAAGCCGCTGAAATCGATGTCATCTATGAGCAGACCTACGGACGGATTGGGCGCGCCCTGATATTGTTCGAGCTCGCCGATGCCGCGGATCTGAAAATACCGCGGTCGCGAGGTGTCGCCGGCCCAGTTGAGATTGGGTACGAGCGCCAGCACGTCCTCGAGATGCTGCTGCCCGGCTTTGCGCAGGGTTGCTGCATCCAGAACCGACACACTGGCCGGAACATCGATCTCAGCCGACGGTCGATACGTGCCGGTGACGACGACTTCGTTGAGCAGGGACCCAACGTCAGGGGATGGGTCTGCCGAGACAGCACGAGCTGTGGCGGAAACGAATACGAAAAGAAATGAAACGCGGAACGTTCTTCGCAAGCTACCTGCTCCCTACGCCGGTACTAACCGGATCAGGTTCAACGGGTTCGCCGGCTCTACCGACGTCTCAGGTCCTGCTGGACCACCCCAAGGTTTGTGAATGCATATGTTAGCACCGCCCCGCACGAGTGCGAAAGGTTTAGAATCAACGCCATGACAAGAAAGATCCAGGTACACCAGGTTGATGCCTTCACGCGTGAGCGCTTCACAGGCAACCCCGCCGGTGTTGTGCTGAATGCGGACGGCCTCTCGGAAGTCCAGATGCTCGCCATCGCGCGCGAGCTGAACAACGCCGACACTGCTTTCATTCTGGCGCCTGACAACAGTGAGCACGGCATGCGCGCTCGCTTCTTCACGCCGCGGACTGAAGTCGGTTTCGTGGGTCACGCCACCGTGGCCGCGCACTACGTGCTGTCGCGGAGAAACAGTGCGCCGCGCCACGTCCGCCAGAAGTCAAAGGCCGGCGTCGTCGATATCGAAGTGCGCGGTGTTGAAGAAGACCGCAGCATCGCGATCCGCCAGCCCGCGCCGCCGCTCGGCCGCGAGTTGAATGACCGCGAGCGGCTCGCGGTGCTCGACGCCCTGGCGCTCGCCACCGATGACCTGGATCCGCGCTGTCCGTTGCGCATCGTCGGCTCGAGCAGCACGCGGCTGATGATCGGAGTCCGAAACGAAGACGCGCTCAAACATCTCAAACCCGACCTGAGTCGGCTCACGACGTTGTCCGCGCAGTTGGGAGCGGCCGGCTACTTCGTGTTTACTTTGGCGACCACGGGCGGCGATCACCTCACCGAGTCGCGCATGTTCTGCCCGGCACTGGGGATCTCAGAGGATCCGGTGAGCGGCAATGCTCACGGGCTGCTGGGTGTTTACCTGGCCCGCCACGGCTTCCTGCCGCTCAACGAGCAGCGTGTGTCATTCAGCGGCGTGCAGGGACACCAGTTGCACCGTCCGGGGCGGGTGAACGTGGAGCTGGATATCAAGGAAGGCGCCATCGAGGGCGTCTGGATCATCGGCCAGGCGATCTCCATCTTCGAGACCGAGATCGAGATCTAGAACGAGGCCCGGTCGCGGCAGCGCCGCCATCCTGCAAAGCGGCGCTTAAATTCAATGCTCCGGGACTCGGGTCCCGGTTAAAGTGCGCGCTCCCGTACCCGAGAACCCCCTCTCCCATGAGCGATCCGCAGTTCCAGAAGGCCCTTTCTCTAGCCGACATCCCCCAGGGCAGCATGCGCCCGGTGACTTTGAACGGGAGAGAGATCGTCATCTGCCACACCAAGGAAGGCGTCTTCGCGCTGGACAATATCTGCAGTCATGCGCACGCGAGGATGTGCGAAGGACGATTGCGTGCAACGCGCATCGTGTGCCCGTTGCACGGAGCGTCATTCGACATTCGGGATGGAAAAGTGTTGGGCCCGCCGGCGACCCAGCCGATGCCTACCTTTCAGGTGCGGGTTGTGGATGGGACAGTTGAAGTCGCTGTCTGACCCGCCACAGAAACCACACGGCGGGAAGCGCCACGCAGGCACCCGCCAGAAACGGCGCCTTTGAGCCCAACACGGCGTACAGCGGACCCGAAGCAAACGGGCCGATCACTCTCGCCAGGCTGCTGCTCGATTGATACGTCCCCATGACCGATCCCCGGTCGTGACCCGTCGACTGCTTGGATGCCAGCGCCGAGTTGCTGGGAGTAAACGCTCCCATGCCGATTCCACACAACGCCAATCCCATCACCGTGAGCCCAACACCGGGCGCTTCGGACACAATCAGCAGACCGGTCACAAACACTACGATCGCGATTGTCGCCAACCTGACCTCGCCCAGGCGCGGCACCAGCACCCGCACCAGCCCACCCTGAGTGAGCACCGCCAGCACGGCAACACAAAATATCAGCAGGCCAACGGTCCTCGGGCCGAAGCCAAACTGATCGAGGGCCCACAGTCCGAGAATCGAGTCGAGGATGGATTGAGCCGTGGTGACGAGCAACACCGCCGCGGCGGCATAGCGTAGCGCAGGCCGCTCCAACAACAGCCGGACGGGACCGATCCGCGGCGCTGACACGCGCGCGGTGTTACTTTCAGGAAGCAGGAAGGCCACGAGCGCAATAGCCAGTACGCTCAAACAAGCCGACACGGTGGCTGGCAACAGGAAATTCGCAGTCTGCAGGTTATTCCCGGCCAACAGGCCGCCGATAGCCGGGCCCAGCGTAAAGCCAATCCCGATTGCCGCACCGATGAGACCCAATGAGGCGGCCCGCTTCTCCGGAGGACTGACATCGGACGCGTACGCAAACGCGGCCGAGATATTCCCCGCCATGAATCCACCGAGCATCCGGGACACGAGCAAACCACCGATGCTGGAAGACAACCCCAGGATGAGATAGGAAACACACGCGCCCGCAAGACTCGTCATCAGGATGGGGCGTCGCCCATGGCGATCGCTCAATCGCCCCCAGAAGGGCGCGGCAATCAACTGACACAACGAATAACTGCCCATGATGGGCGTGATCCACTCAGGCGGCGCATGGAAGCGCACGCCCATGTACGGCACCAACGGAATCAGAATCCCGAATCCGAGGATGTCGATGATACTGACAACAAAAAGTGAGCCGAGTCGCCTGTCCATCAATGATTGGGTACCAGCCTGCGCAGGTCGGCTCCCGGCCGCGCCGCCGCTGGAACAAAGTCCCGGGTGCCGTTCATGACCAGATTCGGAATTCGACTGTCATCCCAGTCAGCCGGCAACGCATCGCCCGTCCGCAAGATCGCAATCTGCAGGGAGGAAATCAACCACATCCGATTGCCCCCACCCTCCACCACAAAGAGATCTCTCGATGCATAGGGCGCAACACCGGGCAATTGCGCGGAACCCAGGCGGACATACGAGCCGTAACGCTCGTTGCCCGGCGCAGGTTTCAACATCTCCGGCACCCAGCGTGGCGACAACACTTCATCGCCCCGGAAGTTGCCATTGCTCATGAGCAGCTCCGCCACCCGGAGCCAGTCACCCTGGCGGGCGGTGAACCCCGCATTCACATGAGGCTCCCCGCCCGCGTGATCGAGCGCCAGTGATGCATCACCCGCGCCAATCCGCGCCCAGATGCTCTCCGACAGATAACTCGCATACGGCCGTCCCGTCGCCTGCTGAATGACGTGGCCGAGCAGATCCGGATCTGCCTCCTGATCGAGCCAGCGCGTGCCGGGCCGCGCCGCCAAAGACATTGCCAGCGCGGCTGTCGCCGCTGCGCAGCCTGAGCCGGGCTGCCCCAGCCCACTCGATAGCTGCAAGAGGTTGCGGACAGTGATCGCGCCCCTCGTCTCGTTATTCCACTGTGACATCAGATATCCCAGGGGCTCGTCCGGCCACGCGATCTTCCGATCACCGATAGCCGCCCCCGTGGCCAGGGCAGCCAGAACGCGGCCCAAACCCCGAGAGTCGACGACGGTATCGAACGTCGATCCCTGCCAATACTTTTCGTAGACGATGTAACCGTGCCGGGTGACGATCAGCGCCCTGCTCTTCGTGGATTCGGCGTAGTCGGATGCCGTCTCCAGTGCACCGAGGCTCATCTGCTCCTCTTCCGGCTTCTCACGCGGAGCCGCCGGCTGATTGCTGCCCGGCACAGCGACACGTGACGACGCGTGGATCGTACAAAGCGACGGGTTTTGGACGCCCAGCCAGCGCGCCGGATCCCTCGAAACCACCAGCGCAGCGCAGATGGCAATTGCAGCGAACACCCAAGCCAATATGGTCTTCAAATCAGCCTCCGCCAGACCTGCTCCCATGAGCGGCGGACGATCGTACCGGACCGCAGTAGATCGCGCGCCCACTGGACAGCTCGAGCTCATGGGTCACGTAAGCCGGCCATTCCGAGCGATAGTGCGTAGCCATGACGACGGCGGCACCGGAACCCAGGATGGCCGCGACGTGCGCCATTAAACTTAATCTCGTGGGACCGTCTACGCCGGAAAACGGCTCATCTAATAGAAGTAAGCTCGGCCGACAGATCCACGCCCGCGCAAATAGAACCCGCCGAAGCTGCCCATACGAAATCTCCTTGAGCGTCCGACCGGAAAGGTCCGACAGCCCAAAGAACGCGAGAGAGCGTTTTGCAGCAGCCCGATCCGCGGCGCTGGGAGCATCGTTGAGTCCGACGCTGGCATGACGTCCAGATACCACCACGTCGGCGACGATCAAGTCCTGCGGATGATCGGCCTGCAGGTGAGGTGCGACGATGCCAACCTTCTCCTTGAATTCCTGGAGAGGGACGCCGGGAACAATGCCCACCCGCTGAATCCGTCCACCGCTGGCCACTCCATGATCACCGTACAGTGTCCTCAGCAGCGTCGTCTTACCGGAGCCGTTGTGGCCATGAATGACCCAGCAGTCGCCCGGTCGAACCTCGAACGAGAGATTCTCGAGCACACGCGTTTCGTCGAGGTACACCGATGCGCGCTCCAGGCGAACGATCGGCTCGGAGCCGACACGACGGCGCTTCGTGACCGCCACCGCCGGCACAGACCGATCACTCTCATTGAGCCACTTCTGCAGCGGCGCATTACGCAGCACGCCGCGATAAACAACCTGCCCTTTCTCGAGCACCAGAGCATGAGTCGCCGATGAAGGTACATCCTCCAGGCGATGAGTCGCTAAAGCCCATGGCATCAGCGACCGCTTTGTCTCATTGAGCCAGCGCAACGCGCGTGCGTGGTTGGTTTCATCCAGCCCACTCAACAGCTCATCCATCAGCAGCAACTTCGGTTGCGACGCCAAGGTTCGGGCCAACAACGTCAAGCGCCGCTCGCCGTAGGAAAGAGACAGGAAAGTGCGTGCCTCCAGGTGCGTCATCGCCAGGCGCTTCAACAGAGACGCCACCGTGCGGTGATCCGAGGCCGTGAGTGGATTCAGGGGAATATCAGTCCGGTACAGGCCCGTGCCAATGATCTGCTCCACCGTATGATTCCAGCCATAGCGCTCGTATTTATCCTGGCGCTCGGGACCGAGATAGCCGATTTCCTCCTTCACCTCGAACGGCGACGGAAAGGTTTCGCCACGCCACAGATAGCGCCGTGAACGATTTGCGGCGGCAGACAGTCCCTTGCCGCTATCGCGGGGCGTCGGCCAGACGGCGCCCGCAATGATCTTGAGCAACTGCGTCTTGCCCGCGCCGTTGCCACCCGCCAGCACCCATCGCTGGCCGGGTTGTATCCTCCAACCGACATTTTCGAGAATGACGCGCCCGCCCCGTTCGAGCGCCAGGTCTTCGAGGCGCACTTCGACGTAGCGGGCGCCGGTCTTTACAGGTCGCCGCATCAATTTACAGTTCCAACTCAGCGTAGTTGATTCAGGAGGGGGGCCCATTGTCGCATGCCCCGGGGGGACTGGAAAAACGTCCACCCGCAGGCCCCTCAATTGTGAGCAGTTTCCCAAATCCTCACGTCCCCGACGGCCTTCTCAGGAGATGACGGGGCGGCCATGCTAGCGTTACATCGGAGGAAGGATGCCGATGTCAGATTCCGTATTGGCCGCAATCATCACTGCGACCGCGACCGTATGCATGTCTCTGTTGAACCTGCGTTTTTCGCTGAACAAAGACGGCGGATCGCGGGTCCAGACGACGGGTGGCAAGCGCAAGGGACGAAGTCCGTTCGCGCTGCTGTTCATCATTATTGTCGCTTCCGCCGTGGCCGGTTTCGCGCTGTCACAGTGGCTCACTGAAGGCGAGCGTGTAACGCAGTCCCTGCGCGAGCGGGAGTTGCAGGACAGCGTCGAGAGAATCACGCGCACCGCCAACCAACTCGAGCAGACCCGTGCCGGCGTGCGCGCTGAAATCGAAGAAGGCGTATTGCGCAAGATCGGTTCCGATGGCGTCGTGGTCATGGCCACGGTTGCCCCGTGCAGGCCATCACTGGTTGTGAGCACACCGGGCACATCAACACCGCCCGGTGTCACGGCGGAGACCACGCAGCCCCCGTCTCCAACCTGCACTGAATCCGAGGCAAGCACGGTGACTCTGTGTGCCACGATCCCGGCAAACGCAGCTATCACCGAGGTGCAGCTGTACACAAAGCCGGCTCAATCTGACACGCCGTGGAGCACGAGTCGCGTGATGGCTGGCCAGGAAAGCGGTCAGGCGCGCTTCGCGGAGAAGTATGCCGAGGGTCCTGAGTCCCCGGGCAACAAACAGATCTGCGAAGACTTCACGCACTGGTCAACCGAGCACGCGCGTGTTGCACGCATGGTCGTTCGCTACAGCCTGTAACGAGGGGACAGGGAATAAAACACCTGCAGAACTGACATATATTCAGGACTGCAGGCAATGCACCGCAGGAGAAAAGGGGACTGTCGTCCCCTCCTGCCCAGACGATCGAAGCTGCGAAATCCACTACGGATTGCGCAGATAAAATCAGCCCAGCACGTCCTGATCCGGAGGAGTCCAATGATTCGCGAGGTCGTTTACTTCACGACGTCGGACTGAGGCGGGGTTGAAGTTGAGGCGCACGTGCACGTGCGTGGCGGGATGGCGCCCGGCGCCGCTGCGCAGGCGATCCTGAACCGCGAGCGTGGACAGATCAGCGCACTCGCCCACGAGCAGTGGATTCCAGTCACCCGCGGCGTTGCTCGTGGCAAAGATGTAGTTTCCCGGTCCCGGCGTGAGGCGCGCCGGCCAATCAAACACCTCGTAGGTGTACATTTCGCCGGATTGCCCGGCCCATTTGTGACGCTCCGGCGCGCGCGTGTTGGCCCGCCGGTCGCCCAACAACAAGCCGAACGCACCCGCGGCCTCAAAGCCGAGCGACTCGTAGAGCTTGCGCGCCGAAGTGTTGTCCTCACCCGTGAAGAGCACGAGCTTGTCGAACCCCAACCGGTGGCGGCAGTCGGTGATCAGCATCTGCATGACCGCGTACGAGAGCCCCTTGCGCCGTTCGGAGGGACGTGTATATACGCCACCCACCTGGCCCAGGGCACCATAGGTAGCATTCAACGCGGCGATGGAAACCAACTCGTAGTTGTCATCGAAGGCGCCCCACCACAGCCCGGAGCGGACCCGCATGATGAAGTCGTTGCGCCGCTGTTCGAGAGTAGCCTGCAGCGGAAGACTCAGCTCCGCGAAATAGGCGGTATTGAGTCGCTCCCATTGAGCGAAGTCGGAGGCATCGAGCAGGCGCACGTTGGGCGATTCAGGCATCGGCCCCACCGTGTCCTTCAACATCAGCCGGTACAGGACGTCCTTCAGATTGTGTGACGTCTCAAAGCGCGGATCCGCGCGCAACAGCTTCCACAGGGCCTCGGCCATCGGCCATTCGCCGACGACACCACGAACCTCAATGGGCTCGCCCTCGCAGGCCTCAAAGATCTGCTCGGCGAGATCGATTCGACCCCCGGCCTGCACGAGCAGGTTGCCGCGGCGGGTCAGGCAGAACACGGCGACGATTTCGCCGTTTTCCTCGATCTTGCGGAAATTGCCGGAATTGAGGTGATGTCCCAGTCTCGGTCCGAGCGCCGCCAGCGTCGACAGAAGGAATAGCGACGTGTCCACGTGACTTTCCAGAAAGGCGCGGACCCGTTCGAGATCGGAATCTGTAACGTGTCGAATCATGGGTTTGCAGCTGGACTGGTCGATGCTAGCGCCGCAAGCACGCTTTCAGAACGGGACGAAGGTCCCGTAGCCACGCTGCGGCACACGGTACGGACACCCGCAGGCACCATTGTCCGGCTACCGGCATAATGCGCCACCTCCGGGGTCACCACCCTCGTCTCGGACACAGAATTAGCCGTGCGTCGCTGGCCATTGCTCGTAATCCTCGCCCTCGCGCCTTTGTGGGTTATCGGGATTTTGTGCCGTGGTGCGTGGACGCCTGATGAACCGAGGGAAGCGGACATCGCTTGGCGCATGAGCCTGCAGACGGATCGCACTCTGCCCCAGCTCGCCGATACCCCATTCCTCGAAAAGCCGCCTCTGACCTACTGGATGTCAGGCGCGGCAATAGAGGTATATGGCGACTCCCCAGCCGCAGCCCGTGTACCAAACCTCCTCTACGCCGCAATCGTCGCCCTGGCGATTGGCGCACTGGCGTTTGCAATGGACGGTGGAATTGCCGCGATTGTCGCCGCCTTGGTCGCTGGCACGGCCATTACGGCCTTCAGAGTCCAAATCTGGCTGGCGCCGGATGCCTGCTTACTGGCCGGGTGCGCCATTTCCCTGCTGGGCGCCTACTTGGGCCTGAGCGCGCCGCCCGGCCGCGGCAAATTGTTCGGCTATACCTTGATGCACGTGGGCGCGGCCGTGGGGTTCATGGCGAAGAGCGCTCCAGGGTGGCTGGTACCTGGAACGGCCCTCTTCGCTCTCATCCTCTGGGAGCGCCGCTGGCGGGAATTCTTACGCTGGGAGCTGTATGTAGGCCTGCTGGTGCAGTTGCTCGTGATCGGGCCGTGGATCTTCGAGGTCACCCTCAGCGAGCACGGACGCGAGGCGCTCTACTCACTCTTCTGGAACAATGTAGTCGGGCGATTCACCAAGGTCGCCGGGCCCGGCACCATCGACTACACACAGGGTCACCAGAACAAGCCGGGGAAATACTTCCTCGAGCTGCCTGTCTATCTGCTCCCCTGGACGCTTCTCGCAGTAGCCGCCGCATGGCGCGCGTGGACTCGTCTGCGAGCCGGCATCAACCGCGGCACACCGTGGCGGTTCGCGATCTGTGCCATCGTCCCCTTTTTACTGTTGCTGACCTTTGCGGCAACGGCTCGTGACATCTACGCAGCGCCCATCCTCCTGGGATTCGGGTTGTTGATCGGGCTCTGGTTGTCGGAGCTCGTCGTCGGTGGACGGCGACCTTCACTGTCGCCCGTGGACCGGTTTGCGATTCACGGCACGAACGTTCTGGTTGCATTGATTGCGATCGGTTTTGCAACCGTTCTGGTGATATTCGCGCTTGCCGCCCCTGGCCTGTCTGGCATCAACTATGCCGTCAACGCTGTCGTGGTGATCGCAATCACCATCATCACGCTGCTGTTTGCATCAAACATGTTCAGGTCCGGCGATCCCTTGCGGTCTCTGGCCTGGACCTACACCGCCTACGCGGCCACATTGACGCTGAGCGGTCTCGCCATATTCCCGGTGATCGATCGCTGGCAGGATCTGCCCTCTCTTGCTCGCAACATCCACGACGATACGCGCGGTGGCCCGCTCGCGCTGTTGGATCCGGATGAAACGACGATAGCCATGCTCGACCACCGCCTGCGGACACAGTTTGTCGAGCTGGACACACAGTCAGACACCCCCGCCAATGTCGTTTCAGCCTGGCTTCGCTCACAGGGGCACGATGCTCATGTGTTGGTCAAGCTTCCAGGACGGACGCCGGGCGATGTCAAACGGCTGCTCGACCGCATTCACCCGACACCCGCGCCTGACGACGGAGTCGCCGCGGCGCTCGTCAGCTCGGGCGTTGCAACAGTTGAGCGCAAATACGAACTGGCTGAAGGTCGACGGTATGCGTTGCTCGGTGTAGTAAAGTAGCGACGTTGAAACATCCGCCGCCGGTTGCGTTATAACTGCAGTCGTCGATCTGATGGAGAACGCGGATGGTCAGCAAGAATTACCAGGATTTCACGCCGAGCCACAAAGCCCCTCCCGGCCCTGCGTGCCGGCGAATCGGCGAGGTTCCCGCCGGCGAGCGCTTCGAAGTCAGCATCTACCTGAAGCCGCGCAACGGCGGGAGCAGCCGGGCCGATCTGGCCGCCACCCGTGCGACCTTGCATGCGGATGATTTCAAGTTAGTTCAAGAATTCGCAAGCGAACATGGTCTGACAGTGGCCGCGACGGAGCCCGCCAAGCGTCTGATCAAGCTGAGCGGCACGGCTGCGCAGTTCCAGGCCGCTTTCCAAACGACGCTCGCGCACTATCAGCATGGCAATGTGAAGTTCCGCGGCCGCAGCGGCTGCCTGAAGCTGCCAACGCAGTTGCACGCGGTCGTTGAATCAGTGCTCGGAATGGACAACCGACCCCAGGCACAACCACGCCTGGTGATTCGTCCGGCAGCCGAAGTTTCGGATTCGTTCAAGCCCAACAACGTGGCGAAGCTGTATGCATTCCCAACATCCGTCACGGGCAAAGGTCAATGCATTGCGCTCATTGAGCTGGGTGGCGGTTATACACCTTCCGACACGACTACCGCATTCGAGGCCATGGGACTCACACCACCAACCGTTGTATCTGTTTCGGTGGACGGCGGGAAAAACACTCCGAGCCCCGACGATGGCGCGAACGGCGAGGTTGCACTGGACATCCAGGTTGCCGGCGGCGCGGCGCCGGGCGCCAGGATCGCCGTTTACTTCGCACCCAATTCCGATGCCGGATTCGTGGATGCCATTACCTCGGCAGTGCATGATTCAACCAACAAACCGAGTGTGATTTCGATCAGCTGGGGCAGCGCCGAGGCCAATTGGACCCAGCAGGCGATTCAATCCATGAACAGCGCGATGCAGGATGCATCCACAGTCAATGTGTCCGTCTTCGCCGCATCGGGAGACAATCTCGCCAGTGACGGCGTCGATGATGGGAAAGCCCATGTTGACTTCCCGGCGTCCAGCCCATGGGCTATCGGCTGCGGCGGCACCAACATTTCCGTGAACGGCTCTTCCATCAGCAGCGAAACCGTCTGGAATGACGGTAACAGCGGCGGTGGCGGCGGCATCAGCGACCTGTTTGCCGTACCATCGTTCCAGCAGAACGCGAATCTCCCGCCCAGTGTGAATGACGGAGAGACCCGTCGAGGCGTACCTGATGTCGCCGGAGACGCCGCGCCGGGGACCGGTTACGAGGTTGTCGTGAATGGACAAACGGAGGTCGTGGGTGGCACGAGCGCTGTTGCGCCATTGTGGGCGGGACTGACGGCGTTGATCAATGAAGGCGCCGCAACGCCGGTCGGCTTTTTCCTGCCGTACCTGTACGCGAACTCAACTCTGTTGCGCCAGATCACGCAAGGTGACAACAAGGCCACCGGCAGCGACGTCGGCTATTCCGCCGGCCCCGGCTGGAATGCCTGCACGGGACTGGGCGTACCCAACGGAGAGTCACTGTTCGTTGCGTTGACCAACCAGAATCAGCCGGCTGCGCGCTGAATCAACCAGACGAACGCAAGGGTTGCTATGGCTGAAGAACCCCAGCGCATGACTGTCTGCCGGTAGAAGCTCGTTGCTCGCATGGCATAGGCCAGCGGCATGACGGCCAGCACTACGGCCAGTTGACCCAGCTCAACTCCGAGGTTGAATGAGACCAGGGAGATGGCACGAGCGCCTGGAGGCAGACCCATGTCGGCGAGCACGGAGGCGAAGCCGAAGCCGTGAAGCAGGCCGAAGGCGAATGCAATTCGCCAGCGGCCTTCGGTTACTCTCGGGAAGATGTTGTTCAGCGCGGCCACGACTATCGATGCGGCAATCACCGACTCGGTGAGGCGGCTCGGCAGTCTCACAATATCGAAGGCGGCAAGTGACAACGTCACCGAATGTGCCACGGTGAAGGCCGTGACCACTTTGAGTATGTTGATAAAGGCGGGCTTCGCTAACGGCACCGCCTCCCAAGAGTTTTCGCGTCGCCGGAGAACTACGGGGAGGAGTAAGGATAGGAGAAACAGGAGATGGTCGATACCGCTCCAGATGTGCCAGACACCTGTCTGCAGATATTCAATGAATGCGCGCCAAACGGAGGGGTGGTTCAGCGCGAATGACTGCGCTCCATTCAGCACACCCGTTTGCGTTGCACCCCAGGCAGTGACGGTGAGCAAACCCCGATGCGAAGGGTCAATACCCTGCATGAGTTGATAGTCAACAGACAGTTTCGTCAGTTGCGCGGCCCCGCAGGTGGCGGTGAACGGCAGCCATAGATAGTTGCCGTCAACACGCTCGTTGACCTCCACTGGTGCAAAATACTCCACGCAACGGGTCGTCCCGTCCCCGACAATCAACTTGCTCCGCACATAAAGCTCGAGGTGGCGTTGATGGGACCGCATCTCGCCCCAGGTGATCTTGCCGTCACGGTTGTCATCGAGCCCCACCGCCAACTCCGCGTCGCGCATCGCCAGCTCAATCGATCCGGAAAGCTTGCTGCCCTCGACGTTGAGTGTGAGGAAACCGTTGCTGGCAATGTGAGCCTGCGCAGTGGTAGCTATCGCCAACAGCCATAGCAGCGCAGCCGCGCAGTGCAGCCAGTAACGCCCGCGCGTCAGTGGCCCAAGCTTGCTTCGCGACGAGCCGGCGCCGCGCGCTTCGGCCGAGACCCGTGGGCCTGGCAGCGGGGCAGCGAAATCGAGTCCCGCGCAACCGGCGAACGATCGTGCCGCGACGGCCACGCGCGATCGTGCCAATGGCAGCGAGCTCATGACTGCCCTTCCATCGCGGCGGGGATGCGGACGTCTTGCAGGCCATGCTCGCGAACGAACGTGGCGGCTGGCTCGGCTGAGTGTGGGGTGCCGGCGGCCCCGGCGGCGCGCATGAGGATCAACACGTCGTCTGGTTCCCGCTGCACCTTCCAATTCGCGAGGGCAGCAGCGAGCGCGGCGCGCGGATCGCCGCGGACATCAAGCAGGAACCGCGCTTCTTCACGGCGGTGGACGCCGTCGCCGCGTTGCGCTTCGGCGGCGAAGGCGGCTGCCAAACGCTCGCTGCTTCGTTGCAACCCCGGATCGCGCAACATCTTCTGCGCGATCGCTATCCGCAGCAGCAACGGCTCCAGCGACTCCTGCCCTTTTAGCAACGTCAGCGCCTCAGCAGCGCGACTATTTCTCAACAGCAGGTCCGCATACGCCGCGCGGATATAAAAATCACCCCGGCTGGCCCGCAGCCCGTTCCGAAACCAGTGCTCCGCCTCAACATCCCGGCCCAGGCGAACAGCCATCTCACCCAGCTCTGAATCTCGCCAGGCGTGTTCCTCCGGCAGCATTCCCTGCGAGTCAATCTGTTGAATTGCCGCGTATGCGGAAGAGAGCTCGCCGCTCAACCCGAGCACTCCCTGCCTGCACAGCTTCACAACCACCGGCTCTGCAATCTCCTCGCACGCCTCGAGTGCTCGCTGATAGTCACCTACAACCCGCAACACCGTCGCACGGGTCAGCCACGCCTGTGCGTCATTGGGTCGAAGCTGCCGGGCTCGCTCCAAAACCGTCAGCGCCCCACCAAAATCATGCCGGCTCTGCAACACAGTTGCGTGCAAGACCAGTGCGTCAGCGGACTGCGTGTCAGGCCCAATCCACGGGCCCAACACAGCTTCCGCATATCCGAGGAACCGAAGATCCCCGGTACTACGTGACTGCTTGATATAGAGCTGCGCCAAAGGCAACGCGACATCGAGCCGCTGCGCGGCCATCTGGCGAGCGGCCAGTTCCGAGTGCCGCGCCCCGGGAGTCACCTCCGCCAGCACGGCGGAGTCATCGCGCGGAATGAATGGCTTGCCAGCGGCGGTACTGACCCAGAAAGCCAGTACCGCCACACACAGGCCAACTCGGCTGCTCACTCGACGGCCATCGGGTCGGATGTTTCGTCTGACCCCGTGATCGACCCGCCGCTGCCGCCATTGACCTCTTTCGGGTCATCAGTCTCAGATTGAGACTGCGTCAGCGCGTAGACATCGTGAACGCTGAGCATCACGCTGGCAGGCGGTGGCGGTGCCGACGTCGGCGGAGGCGTCATCGGCGTAGCATGATTCCCTCCTCCACACCCGTACAACCCAACGCACAGGACACCGATGCCGATGAAATGACTGATTTTCATACAACCTCCCAATCAATCAGCCGTGCTGGACGGAGATCCGGCCAACGGCGTATTGAGGTATGGGAAAGCCGGCATGTAGTCGCTCGGATTCGGTAAGGCACCGTCGGTGTAGTGCAGCGACCGTGATGTATCCGAAGCCGTATCCGGATCACCCGTGCCAGTAGGCAGCAACACTCCCATGGCTACGCGCAACTCGATGTCGACTACATCGTCAATCGGCCGACGACCGTTGGGGAATCCCGAATTATCACCCGCCAGTACGCCCAGATCCTTCTGGCCCGCAACCGGCGTCACAGCCGTCGAAGTATTCAGCCGCAACTCCTCAGCCGCCTTGACGTTAGCCGGCTGATTCAACCCGGACACACCCGTCAGAAACGCAGCCACCAGGTCCGTACGTGGATACACATTCGGTGCAACTACCCCTGCTGACCCAAACAGTGTCTGCAGCAGGACAGGCAATGACGGATTCGTTACGTAGTCGGCAAACTGTGCATCATCCTTCGGCCGAGACGCGTTGAACCGATCCTTGTCGGGTAGTCCAATCACCAACTCATTGACCAGGGGAGCCCCCAGCCTCGACACTTGTACCCATGCACCGCCACGCAAATCCGCGCCTGTTGGCTTGGTGACTGCGCCCACGCTGGCGACACTCTTGTCACTCTGTGGAACGGGATTCTGTATCGCGGCCTGGCGGATGCTGGAAGTTGTCCAACCGCCGATGACGGTCTCACTACCCGCCGTGAGACACGTGGTTGGAACTTCGATCTCGAGTGAGGTGACATTCGAATCGGCGAGCGTATTGGGCGCAAGCGCCCGGCCGCCACCACCCACTCCGCCCGGCGCGAGCTCCTCCGCGGGATATTTGATGTTCACCAGGTCGAAAGTCTCGCCGAGATTGACCACAAAGGGATCTTTACGCTGTCCCACGAACACCTTACCCGGTGTGTTGCAGCCTGGAATGGTGATCGTGTGAATGAAGCTCGCCGCGTAGGTTGCGTAGTCAGGAATCGACTTGGCGCCAATGTTGTCCAATGGCTTGGTAAAAGTCGTCGAGCCACTGCTGGCATCGGTCACCTGGGCAGCCATGCCATGGCGGCGATCGCCTTTCACGACTGTCAGGGTATAAGTCTCTGCAACGTTCTGCTTGCTGCTGTCTGCGGCACTGACCGGGCCGATGTTGGTGAGCGGCACGGGAATGGACTTCCCGCCTGCCATCACGGCAAGACCCTGCGTGGTCCTGGTGAAGCGAAACTGGAATGTCAGGTCTTCAGAAGCATCACCGTTGTTGTCGACATGGATCTCATACAGCGCCTCGGGATCGAGCGTGAAGTAGTTCGGGCCGCCGTACGGCTCCTGCAAAGGCAGGTAGTTGGCAATGAGAGTGACGAAGCCCGCCCGCCCGGCCTCGTAGCTGTTGAACATGTAGAAATCGCTCGCGTCCACCTTGGGCAGGTTGGTTATGAACGGAGCTTCCCTGTGGCTGGATGCGAGCGCAACGCCCGCGAGGGTCATTGATACTGCCGCCGCCACGGCGCGCAGCCTGAAACGATCGTTCATCGGTCACCTTCCCTTCGAGTTGAGGACATGAGCGTCCTCAAACCCCTACGTCACGGGAAGGCGACCGGATGCAGCCGCCGTGGAAATTCTTTGCGAGGCGCTAATCGGCCAGGGAGAACAGCAACAATGACCTGGCCGTTACACCGTAAACGTCGCCGGCCTTGAAAGCCGGTGTCTCGTCTTCATTGGGAACATTGGTATCAATCAGGCGCGTCCAGATGTTGCCACCCGGGGCGGTGGGCAGTGTGAATTCAACCAGATCGAAGTGCCCGTTGAGAATGAGCAGCATCGTTGCCTCCGTGCCGCGCTGCCGCACGCCGGTGGGCTGCGCGCGTCCGTCCATGATCATTCCAAAGCACCGCATTCCCTCATCGGACCAGTTTTCCGCATGCATTTCCGATCCGGATGCATTGATCCAGGTCAGGTCCTTGACGTCCAACTCCTCGCTGTAGTCCCCGGTGAAAAACCGGTTCCGGCGCAAAATCGGATACTTGTGGCGCATCCAGGTCAGCTTCTGCACAAACTCGATGAGGGGCCCATGCTGATCCTTCAGTTTCCAATCGACCCAGCTGATGTCGCTGTCCTGACAATAGGCATTGTTGTTGCCCTTCTGGGTCCGGCAGAACTCATCGCCTGCGAGCAGCATCGGCGTGCCCTGCGAGAGCAGGAGGGTGCCGAGCATGTTGCGCATCTGGCGAATGCGCAGCTCCTTGATCTCCTCGTTGTCAGTAGGGCCTTCGGCGCCGCAGTTCCACGAACGGTTATCGTTACTGCCGTCCATGTTGTTCTCGCCGTTGGCTTCATTGTGCTTCTCGTTGTACGAAACGAGATCATTCATGGTGAAGCCGTCATGCGCGGTCACGAAGTTGACACAAGCCCACGGCCGCCGGCCCTGATGGTTGAATGCATCACCGGAGGCACACAAGCGCGGCGCGATATCCCGTGCTGAAGCCTCGGTCCTCCAGAAATCGCGCACGGTGTCGCGGAAGCGATCATTCCACTCTGACCAGCCTGGAGGAAATCCGCCAACCTGGTAGCCGCCCGGACCGATATCCCAGGGCTCGGCGATCAACTTGACCGTGTTCAACACCGGATCCTGGTTGACTGCCCGCAGGAAGCCACTGTGAACGTCGAACCCATCAGGCTCGCGCGCCAGGATAGTGCCCAGGTCGAACCTGAAGCCATCCACGTGAGTCTCATTCACCCAATAGCGCAGGCTGTCCATGACCAGTTGCAGGACATTCGCATTCGACAGATTGAATGTGTTTCCGGTCCCGGTGTCATTGATATAGTAGCGCTTCGTGTCAGGTATCAGCCGGTAGTACGACTCGTTGTCGATACCCTTGAAGGACAGGGTCGGCCCACGCTCATTGCCTTCGGCCGTGTGGTTGTAGACCACATCCAGAACGACCTCGAGACCGGCGTCGTGGAAGCGCGCCACCATCTCCTTGAACTCGCGCAGAGAGTGTTCCGGCTGGGAGGCGTAACGTGGGTCCGGCGCAAAAAATCCAATGCTGTTGTAACCCCAGTAGTTGGTCAGTCCCTTTTCCAACAGGTTGCTGTCGTTGATGAAGGTGTGGATCGGCAGCAGCTCGACTGTTGTGACACCGAGTGACTTGATGTAGTGAATCACTTCCCGGGTGAAGCCGGCGTACGTGCCGCGCTGATGCGCGGGCACATGCGGATGCAGCTTCGTGAATCCCCGGACGTGCGTCTCGTAGATGATCGTCCCGTCCCAGGAGGTCACACCGACCCGCGGCTGGCCCTTCCAGTCGAAGTTGGGATCCACCACCACGCACTTGGGCACGAAAGGGGCGCTGTCACGGTCATCGAAGCTCAGGTCATCATCCTTGGCGCCGATCGTGTAGCCGAAGACTGCGTGATCCCACTTCAGCTCGCCAACGTGACCGCGGGCGTAGGGATCGAGGAGGAGCTTGTTCGGGTTGAAACGGTGCCCTGCGTCAGGCTCGTAGGGACCATGCACCCGCAACCCATAAACGGAACCTGGGTGTACATCCTTGATGTAGCCGTGCCAGATCTGATCGGTGTACTCGGGCAACTCGAGCCGCTCGAGCTCCTTCTGGCCCTGAGAGTCGAACAGACAGACTTCCACCTTGGTGGCATTCGCTGAAAAAAGGGTGAAATTCGTTCCCTTGCCGTCCCAGATCGCGCCGTGCGCGTGGGGGCTTCCCTCCCGGATTCGACTCATGAAGCAACTCGCTTTGGAAAGTGACTGTAAAGGCAGGACGTTGGTGAACGATCCGCCTGCGGTCGAGTTCCGTCAACGTTCAGGTGGCGCACAACAAGACGGCGCGATCGCCTACGATCGCGCCGTCATTGTTGAACTTCCGCGGTTGGCTACGGGCTAGGTCCAGTCATCTCCGCCGCCACCGCCGCCACCGATGTCGCCGCCTGAGCCACCGTCATCCCAACTGCTGGCATCGTTGAGACCGAAGTCATTTCCGCCCATGTCGGCGTTCGGGTTGGAGGGATACTCATTGCCACTCGGGGCAGGCACCGGGTTGCCATCGCGATCGAGGAAGTGGCGCGCGAGCTCTTCACCTGCAACCACGCCCGCACCCACCGCCAATCCGCTGGCGAGGCCGCCTGCGATACCGGATCCGATACCGGGGCCACCGTAACCGGGGCCGTAGCCAGGGCCCGGGCCATAGCCCGGAGGGGCACCACCCGCGGCGACAGGACCACCACCATACTGTTGGTAGACCGCTGTCGCGTTCCGCCGGCGCATGACCGCCCACAACACTGCGATCACCGCCACGATGATCAGAATCATGCCCCAGGGCGCGGCGTGAACCGCGGAGTTGCGGTGCTCGACATATCCGGCGGGCCGTCCTTGTCCCTGAGCGAGCTCACGTTGCAGCTCCTGCACCGAGCGCTGGTTCTCAAACGGAAGTCCCGGCGCGATGGTCTCGGCCGTTGCCAACTCCTGGCGAGCGGCGCCGAAATTACCTTCCCGCGCGTAGACCTCGGCGGCCACGAAATGCACCTTGCCACTCGTGGGGTGCTCCTTGAGCGCCTGCTTGATCATCTGATCGGCCTGCGTCAACTGACCCGCCTTCAGGGCATCGTAGACCTGTGCCGGAGTCGGACTCGATTGGGCCAATACCGGGCCCGCGCAGGCCAGCGCAAGCGCCAATACCAGTGAAGTCCTGAAATTCTTGACCATAAAAGCCTCTCGCCGGGAATCGGCATTCGCCTTCGGATATGCGGTCGGCGGCACGATACCTCAAGACGCCGCTCACTATCTTTACGCCAGATTAGGCAGGAAGTTCCCCGGCAGGTTCCGCTGTACCTGTGGCGGTACAGGACAGCGCAGGAATCAATGACTTACGTGCGACCAGAGGGCAGATAGCGGGCCGTTCGGCTCGTCGAATTTTCAGCGATTTCCTCGGGCGTACCCCTTGCAACAATCTGCCCGCCCCGATCTCCGGCACCCGGCCCCATGTCGATGACCCAATCACTCGCCGCAACCACCCTCATGTCGTGCTCAACCACGACCACCGTGTTGCCGGCGTCGATCAGCAAATTCAGTTGCGTCATCAGCTTGTCAACATCGGCTGCATGCAGGCCCGTCGTCGGCTCGTCCAGGACGTACAGAGTGTCGCCCCGCTGTGAACGCTGCAGCTCCGTCGCCAACTTGATGCGCTGCGCCTCGCCACCTGACAGCTCCGTGGCCGGCTGGCCGAGGCGCAGATAACCCAAACCGATATCCTGCAACAACCGCAGTGAACGCAACACCGGCGGGTCATTGAGGAAAAACTCCCTGGCCTCGCGCACGGTCATACCGAGAACCTCGGCGATGTTCCTGCCTTTGTAGGTGACCTTCAGCGTGTCATCGTTGTACCTGGCGCCATGACAGGTTGGACAGGGGGCGTAAACGCTCGGCATGAACAGCAGCTCGACGCTGACAAAGCCTTCGCCTTCACACGTTTCGCAGCGCCCTTTCGGCATGTTGAAAGAAAAACGGCCGGCATCGAACCGGCGGGATTTTGCCGCCGGCGTGGCCGCAAACAAACGGCGCACGTGGTCAAACAAGCCCGTGTAGGTTGCGAGGTTGGAACGGGGTGTTCGGCCAATGGGCTTCTGGTCGACATTGACCAAGCGCTCGATGAACTTCATGCCACTGCTGATGTGGCCTGAAGTCATTCCGGGAACCGCCGCTTCGAGATCGACGCCCTCTTCCGGGCTTTCCTGGGTCTCGGGCGGCTCGTGCCCCAGTTCGGCGGCGACCAGCTCAACCAGTGCCTGGCTCACGAGCGAGGATTTTCCCGAGCCCGATACGCCCGTAATGGAGGTGAACAGGCCAATTGGGAATTCGACATCCAGTTTGTGCAGGTTGTTGAGCGTCACGTCCTCGAGCTTCAGCCATTCAGACGGTTTGCGACGCGCCCGCGCCGGTAGATCGCGCCTGGCGAAAAGATATTGAGCCGTTTTAGACTCCGACACCTCACGCAGTCCATCGGGCGCTCCGCTGTAGAGCACGCGACCACCGAGCTCGCCGGCCTCCGGACCGACATCAACAATCCAGTCGGCGCGGCGCATCACTTCGAGATCGTGCTCAACCACGAAAACCGTGTTGCCCGACTGCTTGAGTTGACCCAGCGCGCCCAGCAAGGCTTCACCATCGGCCGGGTGCAGTCCGGCCGATGGCTCGTCGAGCACATACACCACGCCAAACAGGTTGGAGCGGATTTGAGTTGCGAGACGCAACCTCTGCAGCTCACCCGGTGACAGGGTCGGCGTACTGCGATCCAGCGAAAGATAAGCCAGGCCCAGCTCCGTCAGAGTGGCTACCCGGTCGAGTATCGTGCTGGTAATCCGCTGGGCCGCGATGCGTTTCTCTTCGCTGAGCTTTGCGCCGCCCTTGGCGAGTTTGCCCGCGGCAGCTCCTTGCATCGCTTCAGCGAGACGCTCCAGCGTCATCTGCGAGATCTCACTGATGTCGTAGCCTTCGAATTTCACGGTCAATGCGGCGGGTCGCAATCGCTTGCCGTGACATTCAGGACATGCACTTGCAATCATGTAGCGCGCGACACGCTTCTTCATGAGCGCGCTGTGTGTTGTCGCAAATGTATG
>Ga0207703_10001389_pt1 | contig 22105 bp, 17 predicted proteins | sample KBSSwiS12_FD_184304 | JGI IMG/M metagenome (GOLD analysis project Ga0207703, IMG submission 184304) | Switchgrass rhizosphere microbial communities from Kellogg Biological Station, Michigan, USA - KBS Switchgrass S1-2 (SPAdes) (version 2) | ecosystem: Host-associated > Plants > Roots >...
ACCGGTGCCCTGATCGGGATCAAAGCTCACGCCGCGCAGCGTTGTGGTGTTGTTGCGGCCCGTCGTGTTGCTCAGCTCCAGGCCTGGGGCCAGTTGCTGCACATCCTTGGCATCGAAGATGTTAAGCTTCTCAAGCTGCTCGCCCGTCGCAACGCTCACCGACATCGGGACGTCCCGGAGCGCTTCGGTCCGACGCGTCGCGGTAACGACGATGTCGCCGAGCGAAAGCCCCTCTTGGTTTGATTGCTGCTGGATCGCCTGATCCGCCCCTACCTGCGCCCAGACCGGAGCCTGCGCGGCGAATGCCAGCCCGACAGCACTCACGCCACGCAACAATGTCTTTGTCTCTCGAAGGCCCATATGTCCCCTCCCTTATGATCCTGCTTATGCTACGCACCGGTTTACTAAAATGCGCTGCTCAGTCAACCACGGATTAAGGTATACTATGGGTCCTTTCCACCCGAATTTGTCGATTCTCGGACCAGTGTGATATTTTTTCGACGCATATTTGGACAAAAAAAAGGGCCCCGTACTGGCAAGGTACGGGGCCCAACGGACGTTAGAAGTATGCGCCCTACTTCGCCAACGCGGCAAGATCCGCATCAATCGCCTTTAACTTGGCATCCGTGATGGTATCGGCAGCGTAGCTTTGGATGTCCTTGAGTGTCATGGACCTGGCCATGTCGATCTGATCGCTCTTGGCGACCTCCGGCAGGTGCTTTTCGAGCACGGCCTTGGCTTTGGGATTATCCAGCAAGTCGCCGATCGAGGTAGTTGAAGTGGACATCGCCGGGGCCGCGGGGGCGGACGCCGTGGGCGCGGGGGCGGCCGCCTGTGCATGCACTACCGCAGGGGCAGCGGTCATCAACAAGGACAGAAAAACGATTCGCATTAGGCAACTCCTATTAGCTTTGGCGTATATAGAACGATATCGTTCGTTTATCAAATCAGAATAGGCGCATCCTGAACCTCGGCGGCGGGGCGTCGAGCGAACCAGCCGAACCATGCGACGTAGAGATAGCAGAGCGTCGGCACTGCGAGCGCCGTGGTCAGGGTGGTTGCATCCGCCACGGCACCGGCAAGCAAAGGAACCAGCGCGCCGCCGACGATTCCCATGCACAGCAGCCCAGAACCCTCTGCAGTGCGATCGCCCAGCCGTTCTAAGGCGAGGCTGAAGATCGTTGGGAACATGATCGCGTTCATCAGGCCAACCGCCAGCAGCGAATATCCGGAGACCGAGCCGCCGCTGAGCGCGGAAAGCGCGATCAGCGACACTGCTCCAAGCGCAACGCCGACGAGAAGTTTCCCGGGCGAAACGAAACGCAGCAGCCCCGCACCTAAGAATCGGCCAACCATCGCCCCGCCCCAGTAGAGCGCAATCAGTTCCCCCGCACGGCGCTCAGCAAGCCCCAGCACCGACTGCTGCATCAAATAATTGACGAGCAGGCTGCCGATCGTCACCTCGGCACCGACGTACAGAAAAATGGCGGCGACGCCGAAGCGAAGCCGCGGGCGGCCGAGAAGCGACAGGCTTCCGGACAGTGACGCGCCGGCCTCGGCTTCGCCGAGCCGGCGCCGCCATACGAGAAATGGTAGCGCGACCAGCACCAGCGCGGTCGCAATTCCCAGATAGGTGTGGCCGATGACAGCCGCCTCTCGTGCCTGAAAGGCAGCGAGCGCCTCACTCGACAGCTTCGCCGGATCGACCTTTGCAATCGAACCCAGGATCAGTTGCGCTCCCACATAGGGCCATATGGTCGTACCAAGCGAGTTGAACGCTTGGGCGAAAGTCAGCCGGCTGTGGGATGTCTCGGCTGGCCCAAGATCAGCGATCAACGGATTGGCCGCGACCTGCAGGATGGTGATCCCGCTAGCGAGAATGAATAGCGCTGCGAGAAAGAGCGGATAGGCGGCGGACGAGGCTGCGGGTATGAAGAGCAGGCAACCTCCTGCCATTACCCCAAGGCCGACGGCGATGCCGAAGCCATAACCGAGCCGCGCGACCAGCACGCCCGCGGGAAGCGACACGATCGCATAGGCGGTAAAGAACGCGAATTGGGTCAGCATCGCTTGCGCGTAGCTGAGCGCGAACAAGCCCTTCAGCTTGGGGATCAGGATGTCATTGAGACTGGTGACCCCGCCCCAGATGAAGAAGAGTGCCACGACGAAGACCAGGAGCGCGAGAGGAGTCGAGACCTCCCTGCGCCCTACCGCGGAATTGGAAACCGAGGCCGACACCATATTTGCGTAATCCCGTTGAAACGAACGTACGCGTTCGAATGCCCGATTGTGGCCTCCTCGTCCAGTCGCGAAGCGAGTTCCAGGCGCCACGAGGTCTTGCCGCTTAAACATACGGTACCGTTCGTTTATTGCGAAGCGCCTCAGGGTCTGATACGCGCTTTCGGATCCAAGGAGAGCATATGCAAACTGCAGCGAAAGTTTCGATGATCGCGTTGGCGGCGATGGGCGTGCCTGTGAACGCAGCATCCTCCAACGCAGACGCAAGGGCTGCTCAGCTGGTCCGGCAAATGACGCAGGAGGAAAAGCTCAGCCTGGTCACGTCCGATATGCCGCTGATGATGGGAAAGAACCGGCCCGCCGAGGCGGTGATCGGCGCCGGCTATGTGGCGGGCGTCCCGCGTCTCGGCATTCCGCCGCTGCGCGAGACGGATGCAAGTCTCGGTGTGGCGAACCTGATGAATCTGCGGCGCGATGATGTCGCCACCGCTCTCCCGTCAACCCTTTCGCTCGCGTCGAGCTGGAATCCGGTGCTAGCCCACGAAGCGGGCGCAATGATCGGCGCCGAGGCAAGGGCGAAGCGCTTCAACGTGATGCTGGCGGGCGGCGTCAATCTCGTGCGGGAGCCACGGGGGGGCCGGAGCTTCGAATATCCGTCGGAAGACCCGCTGCTCGCCGGCACAATCGTCGGCGCGCAAGTGGCCGGCATTCAGTCGAACGGCATCATCTCGACAATCAAGCATTTCGCGTTCAACAGCCAGGAAACCGGCCGCAGCGTCGTCAACGCGGTGATCGACGAGCCGTCAGCGCGCGAGTCGGACCTGCTGGCCTTCCAGATCGCGCTGGAGCGGGGCCGACCTGGATCGGTGATGAGCGCCTATAACAAAGTCAACGGGGACTGGGCTAGCGAGAACGACTGGCTGCTCAACCAGGTGCTGAAGCGCGACTGGGGATTTGCCGGTTGGGTGATGTCGGACTGGGGCAATGTCCATAGCACGGCCAAAGCGGCGCTCGCAGGACTTGACCAGCAATCGGGCAAAGGCCTCGATTCCAAACCCTTCTTCGGCAAGCCGCTTGCCGACGCAGTCGCCTCGGGCGAGGTGCCGCCAGCGCGTCTGGATGATATGACGCGGCGCGTCGTGCGCTCGAGCATCGCTGCGGGGCTGCTCGACCGGTCGGACGTCAGCGAAGTTCAACCAATCGACTATGATGCCAATGCCAGCGTTGCTCAGAAGGCCGCCGAACAGGGCATGGTGCTGCTGAAGAACGAAGGCGACCTGCTGCCGCTGGCGCGCAGCGTGCGCACCATCGTGGTCATCGGCGGGCATGCCGATGTCGGCGTGCTTTCCGGAGGCGGTTCGACCCAGGTACGCCCGGTTGGCGGCCCTGCCCTGGAGCTTAGGCCCGATCATCCTGGACCTGCCTCCGCATTTGCACGCCAGACCTATGTGCGCTCGTCGCCGCTGCAGGCGCTGCAAGCGCGCTTCCCCGATGCACGCGTGACCTTTGTCGACGGGAGCGACCCCGCCGCTGCAAGCGGGGCCGCAGCGGCAGCCGACATCGCGATCGTGTTCGCCGAGGAATGGCGCACCGAGGCTGAAGACCGGCAGAGCTTGTCGCTTCCCGGAAGACAGGATGAGCTCATCGCCGCTGTGGCGGGTGCGAACCCCAGAACGGTGGTTGTGCTCGAAACGGGCGGCGCAGTGTTGATGCCCTGGGCCGATAAAGTGGGCGCGATCCTCGAGGCCTGGTACCCGGGCCAGCGTGGCGGCCAAGCGCTTGCAGCGCTGCTCGCCGGCGACACCGCACCTTCCGGCCGGCTGCCGATCACCTTTCCCGCCGACGAAGACCAGCTTCCGCGCCCCACGCTTGACGGCGTGGCACAGGTTAATGCTGCTATCCGGGATTCATCAGGCAAGCCCAATTACGGCCTGCTCAACAATGTGCCCACCTTCGATGCCGATTATCGGATCGAAGGCGCCAAGGTGGGATATAAATGGTTTGCGGCAAAGGGGCTCAAGCCGCTGTTCCCGTTCGGCTATGGCCTGACCTACACCAGTTTCGGCTACGACGGTCTGAAAGCGCGGGGCGGCACCGCGCCGAGCGTTAGTATCGGGGTGACAAATACCGGCAAGGTGGCTGGCGTCGCGGTGCCCCAATTCTATGCACATGTGCGTGTGCGTGGCGAGACGGTGACCCGGCTGGTTGGATGGCAACGCATCGAGCTCAAACCGGGAGAGAGGCGGACGGTCAATATCGCGATCGATCCGCGGCTGCTCGCCAGCTACAACCCGGAGCTGCCCGGCTGGGAAATAGCGAAAGGCACAGTCGCGCTGGTCGTCGGCGAACATGCTGGGGACGTAAAGGCGGAACAGACGCTCGCCCTGAGCGCGCGGCGCCTCAAGCCTTAGAAAAGCCACACCACCGCGGACAGAGTGACGCTTGCGGTGATCGTCGTGATGACGATCGCCCGCGCGCTCGTCTCCATCGCCCAGCGGCCGGCACCACCCGCCAGGATGAAGCTGCTGGTGCCCGTCGGCATCGCGCCCATAAGCACCGCGACCTTCGCCCAAAGCGGGGGAATCGGGGGCAGCAGCGCAAGACACCCCATGGTCAACAGCGGCTGACCGATCAGTTTGAGCAGCGCGATGCGAGCCGTAACTGCCGCCGATGCGGGCGGACGGGGCCGGGCGATGAACAGCCCGATCGCGGTCAGGGCACATGGCGCTGTCGCGGCGCCGAGAGTCTGCAGCGTGACGTCAAGAGGCCCCGGCAGCGACATTCCCAACGACGCCCATAAGGCGCCGCCGATCCCTGAAAGAATTAGCGGATTGCGGCTGACCGCCTTCAACGCCAACACTCCACCCTGCCAGGCACTGCCGTGCGTCGCGACGAGATCCGCCACCAGCACGCCCACAGTGAACACGACTGCTGCGTTCAGGGCGATTGCGACGGCGGTCGGCGGGATTGCCGCCTGTCCGAACAGAAGCACGGCGATCGGCAATCCGACAAATGCCGTGTTGCTGTATCCGGCAGACATGGCGACGACATTCGCGTCGGACGCATTGCGGCCCAGCAGGCGCTCGGTGATGAAAGCGAGTGCGTAGATGCCGAGCGCACCACCGAGCACTGCGGCGATCATGCCAGGCTGCGCCAGGTCGCCCGGGTTCATGACGGCAATGGTCCGGAAGGTGAGCACCGGCAAAGTCAGCACCAGCACGAAACGGTTCAACACCTCGAACGCACGCTGTCCGAGCAAGTCGGCGCGGCCGACGACATAGCCAAGCAGGATCAGCGCAAATACCGGCACCAGGGAAAAGAGAATCTGCGCGCCCATTCGGGATCAGGCGATGGTGTTCAGATAAGCGAAGCTCTTCGACACGGCCTCGAATCGGTCGATTGTGAATGGCGGCTCTTGCTCGACATAGAAATGTCGCACCCCCGCACGAGCAGCTGCAGGCAATAGATTTTGCCAGTCGATCGCACCGCTGCCGACTTCCGTCGGCTCCATAGCCAGCGCGAAATTGGGGTGCGTGGACGGTTTCAGGTCCTTCACATGCATCCAACGCAAGCGGCCCGCGTGACGGTGTACGAAAGGCACCGGATCGAGCCCCGCAGCAGTCACCCAGCCGACATCGACTTCGAATGCCACGAAACGCGGATCGGTCTCATGAACCAGAATGTCGAAGCCAGTGCGCCCGTCCCGCATCGGGGCGAACTCGGGGTTATGATTATGGTAGCCCAGCGCCACGCCGCGCGCATGGAGCGCAGCGCCGCAGCGGTTGAGCATCGCGGCGGTGCGCCGCCAATGGTCGGGACCCGCTTCGGCCAGCGAGCGGGCTATGGCCGCCTGAAACCCCTCGCCAGGCTGCGGCCGGAAGCCGGGCGGGAATGGGAACATCGACAGGATCGCGGCCTCGGCGCCAAGCGTCTGCAGGACGTCCACGATACGCTCGGGATCACTCTCCAGGCTGAGTGTCCCGTTCGCTGATCCTGCCGCCATGCTCAGGTGCAACGAGGCAATCCGCAGTCCGGCCTTGTCGGCGGCGGCACGCAGATTCTCCGGTGTCTTGCGCAAGAGGTTCGGGAGCTCGATTTCGCGATAGCCGATTGCGGCTACGCGAGCGAGACAGCCATCCAGATCGCGCATCGGCAGCTCGCCAAGTGTGTAAAGCTGCAGCCCGAGCAGTCGCGCGCGCGGGCCAAAAAAGGTCCGTCGCATGGCTCCCCCGGCCGTTGAGCCCACCCCCCACACCACCGCGCCGGCCGCAACGCCTGCAAGAACCTGCCGCCTCGTCACCATCGTCATTCCCCTTGCAACTCTGCCATGGTGTCACGCCGATATTGCGACGGCGGCACGCCGACCCAATCGCGAAAGGCGCGGCGAAAGGCGTCGGAATCGCAATAGTCGAGCATCGCCGCGATTTCCTCGATCGAGAGGTTCGGCCTGCGCAGCAAGTCGAGCGCCAGCTCACGACGGCAACTGTCGCGGATCTCGCGATAGCTCGTCCCCTCCTCCGCCAACATGCGGCGGAGCGTTGCAGAGCTAACACCAACGACTGCGACGAGTTCCGCAAAGGCCGGCAGGCGCTGGCGCTCGCGCAGCGCGCTCATCGCCAAGCGGCGAACGCGGCCGCTGGCCGGCTCGCGCCCCTCTGCGCTCAGGGGTTGGTAAAAGAGGAAGGAACCGGGTGGCGACGCCTCGAATTCCTTTTCGGCGCGAACCACCGGATAGTCGAGAAAGGAAAGCGGAAAGGCGAAGCCCGTCCAGCCCTGGTCGAAGTTGACGGAATAGGGCAGCGGCGCGATGCCCAGCCCCGCGAACATCGCTGGGTTATAATCCAGCCAGATTCCCGACAGCGGCAGGGGACGCGCGATGAGCCAGCCGAGGAGGGCGTGGATTTGCGCGACGCCGCAAAGGTCGATGAGACAACTACCTTCGTCACGCTCCCTGCGCATCGCATCGAGCCCAACCTCCGCCAGCCCGGCGCGAGTGCGCAAACTCATGCGCCCGCAGCGCCAGTCGATCGCCTCGAAACAATCGATACAGCGGACGATCGCGTCCCGCAGCGTCCCTGGCCCGGACAGGCAATATCGGATCGTCCGCCAGTCGGCGGGACGCAAGGGTGCGCGTCCACGATTGCGTGCATCCTGGGCCGCTAAATGATTGACCGCGCGTCCGTTCAGCCGGGCGAGGTCCGCTTGTCCGAGCGAGGATGGATCGGCAGGCAACCCAAGGTCCGCAAGCAGAGTGTCGATGCTGCCGAATGTCGTGCGGTAAAGATCGAGGGTCCGCGACGTCACCCGCTCGCCGAGCAGAAGATCGCGGCTGTCACACGCTTCCCTCTCCAACACCACCATCCACCCTTTCTTCACTCAGCAATAGCGCCCTGATCGGTTTACGCAACCCGAGGTTGCTGCAGCTAGTCTACGCCGCAACTGCGCAAAACTGCCAGTAACGATGAGCGAATTTGGGGTGGCGCATGATTTGCCGTCGGGCAAGTTAAGCGCAGGGTGCTGGACTCGATCCAGACGCAAGCGAGAGGTGCAATGGGCGCAATCAGGACAGCGCTGAAAAGCCGTGGCGGTCCCGTTCCGGCCATGATGATGGCAGGCGGCGCGGTTCTGCTCGGTGCCGCCGACGCGCCCACCGGAGGCGACCCCTCGATCCGCGCCTTCGTCATCAGCAACTTCTTCATCGCCACTTCGGGCGATGCTGGCACCTGCCCCATCCTGGCGGACGGCGGCATCGAGACCTATTTCAAGATGCTGCCAGCCGCCGAGCGGGCCAAATATGCGCGCGCTGACGATCCGCATGAGATCGAACAAGGAAAGCGCGGCCCGCTCGAAGCGGCGATGAACGAACATTTCGGATTTCGGCGGGTTGCGATCAAGGGCGTGGGCGGCGGCGGAAGAATGAGCGAGGCGGTGTTGCCGCCCGATCTGGCGCCGGGCGCAGTACCGACGCCCGAACAGGCCCTCGAGATCGGCCGCCTGAACGGCTTTCCGCCAGGGCGCGGGCGCCTCGCCTTCTCCAATCTGACCGTGGCCTACAGCTCGTGTACCAATCCGGAGGATTTTCCCACGCTGGCCAAGGGCTTTCGCACCTATGAAGGTCCGGTTGCGGCCGGGATCGATCTGGACGGCAAGTCCGGGCGGCACGACTTCAAAGGCCTGGATGGCGGCAAGAGCGTCGACAACCAGCTCTGGCGTGCGGTGGGTTGCGTGAAAGCGTTCCGGGAGTCGTCCGAACCGAAAATCGCCAAAAGGCTGTTCATCTCGGCGCGTGCTCCAACTTTGATCGAGGTTCGCGGCATCGACGATCCGCGCAATGATCCCGACGTGACGGTGAATGTCTACGCCGCCGCAGATCCGGTCGTGCGCGACGGCAAAGGCGATGCGCTGGCGCGCGCCAGCTTTCATTTGGACCCGGACCGGACGCTTCGCGCAACAACCAGGGGACGGATCGTCGATGGCGTGCTGACCACCGATCCGATCGACCTGCGTATCAACTACAAGGAACAGATCATCGACGCGCCGCGCGAGTTCCGGGGCGCGCGCATTCGCGCCGAGCTGAAGCCCGACGGAAGTGTCGAAGGCAGCGTCTATGGCTACTACACGCTCGCGAGCTATTGGTCGTCGATCGAACAGATGACTCAGAACGGAGCCAATCTGACCGGGGTTTCCTGCCCGGGAGTCAAACAGGCGATCGATCGGCTTGCCGACGGCTATTACGACAAGCGCACCCGGCGCTACACGGCAATCTCTTCGGCATATAACTTCGTCGGCGTGCGCGCCTTCATCGTCGGCGATCGCGAGGTCGCAGCGCGATGAAACCGCTTCTTGGAAACTGGACGCTCGCCCTGGTTTGTGGCGCGGCGGCACTTGCAGGGCTTGCGTCCGCCCTATCGGTCGCTCGCGCATCGGCAGGCGAGGCCGCGAACGCGGCGTCCAGTACAGCGACGCCGATGCTTCGTCGACTAACCGAGGCACAATATCGGCGAACGATCGCCGATATCTTCGGCACCGATATCAAGATCGTCGGGCGGTTCGAACCCGATCTGCGCAGCAACGGCCTGTTGGCCGTGGGCACGACGGCGGTTTCGGTCACGGCGGGGGGCTTCGAACAATATGAGCAGATGGCGCGCAATATCGCAGCCCAAGTGACCGACGGCGTTCACCGGGACAAGCTGATCGGCTGCGCGCCCGGACCCAGCGATCCGAAGGGCGAAAAATGCGCGGCTCAGGCGCTGGCCCGCATCGGCCTGCGCCTTTACCGCAGGCCGGTGACAGCGCCGGAACTGCGCTGGCTAACCACCTCGACTCTGTCGTCCGCCGCGCAACTTCAAAGCTTCGACGCGGGCCTCGCCGCTACCTTGGAAAGCATGCTGTCCAGCCCCGACTTCCTGTTCCGGATCGACGAGCGGGGCCCGGGCGGCGTGGTCGACGGCTATTCAAAGGCAACACGGCTGTCTTACCTGCTGTGGAACACAACGCCTGATGACGAGCTGCTGAAGGCGGCAGGCGCCGGCGTGCTGGACACCCCACAAGGCCTCGCGCGCGAGGCGGACCGGTTGATCGCCTCGCCGCGCTTTGCCGAGGGCGTGCGCGCTTTCTTCACCGATTTCCTGATGCTGGACGACATTGACACGCTGTCGAAGGACGTGCTGATCTTCCCGACTTTCACCGCGTCAGTCGCGGCCGACGCGCGCGAACAGACGCTGCGCACCATTGCCTATCTCCTGGTGGATCGAAATGGCGACTACCGCGACCTGTTCACCAGTCGTCAGATAGCGATGAACCGCACGCTGGGGCCGCTCTACGATATCCCGGTAGAGAAGGACGGCTGGTATATTCACGAGTTTCCGGAAGGGGATCCCCGTACCGGCCTGCTGACGCAGGCAAGTTTGCTCGCGCTCCACGCCCATCCGGGCCGTACCTCGCCGACGCTGCGCGGCAAGGCCATGCGCGAAGTCTTTCTGTGTCAGCAAATCCCAACACCGCCGGCCAATGTGAACTTCGCTGTCGTCCAGGACGTGAATAACCCCACGCTGCGCACCACTCGCGCACGGCTTCAGGCGCACCTCGACGACGAAGAATGTGCGAGTTGCCACAAGCTCACAGATCCGATCGGCCTGGGCCTCGAGCAGTTCGACGGCGCCGGCCAGTTCCGCACGCGCGAGCATGACGAGTTAATAGACGTGTCCGGCGCCTTCGACAAAAAGCCGTTCGCCAATGCCCTCCAGCTCGGTCAGCTGTTCCACGACGATCCAAGAGCAACCGATTGCCTGGTGCAGAGGGCCTTGAGTTATGCGACCGGTCGCGAACTCGACAGCGCCGATATGCCCGAGATCGCCCAGCTGACCAGGATCTTCGGCGACGACGGCCATCGCTTCAAGGCCCTGATGCGCGCCATCGCGCTCGCCCCGTCCTTCTACGCCTTGTCTGCGGAGCCGCGCTCGGCGAGTCGGATCGTGATGCAGAAAGGAAAAGGGAAACGCTCATGAGCAAAGGCAGGTTCTCGCGGCGCGGATTCTTGCTCCGCGGCACGCTCGGCGGCGCGGCAGTGACGCTCGGCCTGCCGATCCTCGATGCCTTTCTCGACAATAACGGCGCTGCCTTTGCGGCGCCCCTGGGGGGCGGGCCGCTGCCGGTCCGCTTCGGGACCTGGTTCTGGGGCTGCGGCATGATCCCCGAACGCTGGCAGCCAAAGGCGACCGGGGCGGGCTATGACTTGCCGCCCCAATTGGCGCCTATCAAACGCGTGCAGCAGCACGTGACGGTGTTGAGCGGCTTCGACGTGATACTTGATGGCCGCGGAAACCTCCCGCACATCTCAGGCAACACTGCGGTCCGGACGGGCGCGCCCGCCGATGTATGGACGGCGATCCGCGCACCCACGCTGGATGTCACGATCGCCGAGGCGATCGGCAGCGGATCGTTTTTCCGCAGCCTGGAGCTTAGTGCCGATGGCGATCCTCGCACCAGCTATTCGTTCAGCAACGGCAACAGCTTGAACGCGGCTGTTCCCAGCCCCTTCGAACTCTACACCAAGATCTTCGGGGCCGATTTTCATGATCCCAACAAGGCCGATTTCACTCCGGATCCACGGATCATGGTGCGAAAGAGCGTGCTTTCCGGCGTCGGCGAGCAGCGGCGCGCCTTGCTTGCCCGGCTCGGCGCCAGCGACCGCGCCCGGCTCGACCAGTATTTCACTTCGCTTAGGGAAACCGAAAACAAGCTCGCGCTTCAGCTGCAGAAACCGCCCCCTGCCGAAGCCTGCGTAGTGCCGCCTGCCCCGACCAAGCCCGCATCCAGCGTCGACACGACCGATATCGGCAACCGCAAGGCCAATCACAAGCTGATGGCCGAGCTGCTGGCGATGGCGCTCGCGTGCAACCAGACGCGTGTGTTCAACTTTGCCTTTTCGACCGCGGCGTCGGATCTACGCCAGGCCGGCAACACCACCGGCTATCATCAGATCACACATGAAGAACTGATCGACCGGACCATCGGCTACCAGCCGACGGTGGATAAATTCGCGACCTGGTCGATGGAGGGCTGGGCCGATTTCGTCGAGGTGATGGCTGGCATCAAGGAAGGTGACGGCACGCTGCTAGACAACATGCTGGTCTTTGCCCATTCTGACGTCTCCTATGCCAAGAACCACGACGTTACGGGCGTGCCGATAATGCTGGCCGGCCGCGCGGGCGGGAAGATAAAGCCAGGCATTCATGTCAACGGCGCGGGCGAGCCGATCACGCGTGTCGGGCTCACGGTGCAGCAGGCGATGGGCCTCTCCGTCGATGCCTGGGGGCTGGACACGATGCGGACCAAACGTAACCTGCCCGAAATCCTCGTTTAGGAATCGCATTCGTGAAAGGAAGTAACCGGATGTCCTGTTCAAAAATCGTGCTCGCCGCTAGTGCAGGATTGATGATGGTGAGTATCGCCGCCACGGCCGCAGCCCCCGCTCCGGCAGAAGCGATTGCTACCCGGAAGGCCAATTTCAAGGAAATCGGTGGCGCGTTCAAATCCATCAACGACGAAATCAAATCCGGCGCGCCGAACATGAACACCGTTCGGCCACTCGCGCGCGACATGGCTGCGCGTGCTGCCGCCGCACTGAAATATTTTCCGAGCAACAGCGGCCCGGACTCTGGCCTGAAAACCCGCGCCAAGGCCTCGATCTGGGCCAACCAAGCAGATTTCGTAAAGCTGCAGAACAATCTGATCGACGCAGCCAACGCGCTGAACCAGGCCGCCACGAGCGGCGATGTCGCGCAGCTCACAGCGGCCCGCAACACAGCCGGCCAGGCCTGCAAAGCCTGCCATGACAAATATCGCGAACCCGACACGTGAGCGAACGATCTGAGGTGAGTGGGCCTGATTCAATACGGCAGCGCATCTGGGACTTGCCGACGCGCTTGTTTCACTGGACCCTCGTCGCGTTGATCGCCACGCTGTGGTGGTCCGGCGAGCAGCGGACTCTCGATTGGCATCGGCTTGCCGGCTACGCCGTCATCGTACTGCTGTTGTTTCGATTGGCCTGGGGTTTTGCCGGAAGCAGCACGGCCCGGTTCCGTTCGTTCGTAAGGAGTCCCCGCGCGGTCGCCGGCTATGTCCGCCGCGACCTGTTCAACCGGGCGGCCGCACGGCATCACGGGCACAACCCGCTCGGCGGATGGAGCGTGATCGCGATGCTCGCACTGCTCAGCGTTCAGGTCGCGCTCGGGATGTTCGCCGTGGATGTGGACGGCATTGAATCCGGCCCCTTTTCGTACCTCGTCGATTTCGACACCGGACGTCTGGCCGCACGTCTTCACCACCAGGCCTTCAACCTGCTGCTCGGGCTGATGGCCTTTCACTTGGTCGCCGTGCTGTTCTATCTGCTGCACCGCCGCCACAATCTGATCGCGCCGATGGTGACCGGGACAGTTCGCTCATCCAAAGGCAGCGAGCTTAGCTTTGCCTCGCACCGGCTTGCCGCGTTTCTTTTAATGCTGTGCGCGGGATTGACGTGGGCAGTAGTTCGTTTGCTGGGTCAGGCCTGACGTCGCCAATCAATGTTGCAAATTGAGCTGCACCAGTTCGATCCGATTCCCGTCGGGGTCCTGGACCAGCGCAATGATCTGGGGACCGGCAGCTCCGACCGGCGGCTCTCGCAACACAATATAGCCAGCCTTGCGTACCTGATCGGCGGCGGCGCGCGCGTCGGCAACACGCACGCCTAGCATGACGCCTACGGCCCTGTTCTCACCGGGCTTGGGCTCCCGGTGCGATATAAGCAGCAACATCGATCCGGGCATTGAGGGATCGTCAGAGAAGCCGAGGGCGTCCTTGACGTAGGAATCAGTTGCCTTGCTGATCCGTGCGATCTTCTTCATGCCGAGCGCATTCACGTAGAAGGCTTCGGCTCTGGGCAGGTCGCTCACCTCGATGGTGGTAAACATCATCGACGGCAATGGGACGGGGGCGGCACAGGCGGCCGAAGTTCCAGCACTCGCCAGGGCCGCCACAGCAAGGCCCCAAACCTTCCTCATCCGGCATTCTCCAACATGGACCGCTGTGCTCCCAAGACCGTGGGGCTGCGAAGCTGGGTCACCGCTTCCGATCCTGCTGCAGCACAAGATGATTGGCGCCTGGACGAAGTACGCGCGTTTCCCCGTTCCACACGAAAGATCCGGTCAAGCCGGCCGGTAGCCTCACCATTGCATCCAGCCCCCCTCCCTTCGCGACATAGCGGGTCTCGATCAGGCCGGCGGGGTGCGCCATCGCGGCATCGAGCCGGTGAAGCGTCCCAAGATGCGGCGCGATCCGGACTCGCGTGAAGCCGGGGGCGTCGGGTTGAATGCCCGCGACATACGTTAAAAGTCCGCTCGTCGGGTGCGCTGACCAGGCGTGGCTGTCCGACCGGCTTGGCTCAAATTCTTCCGGCCAGGTCGTGAAATTGTGAGCGAGTAGGTCGCGCCATGTCTTCAACAGATCCAAATAGGCGTCGCCCATCCCTGCATGATCGAGCGCAGCGGCCAGATAGTAGGAGAAATAGTAGGTCGCGCCGGTGATGCCTTCCGGGGCGGAAATGCCGCCGCCTGGCACGACGACTTTAGTCAGCACCGCGCGTTGTTCGGAGGAGGGAACCAGATCGTAGAGCACCGCCAGCGCATTCGCGTGCTGGCTGAAGCCCGTCTTCGCGGGCGTATCGGCATAAAGACCGCGCGCCACGTCCCAGCACTGCGTCTTCAGCCCTTGGGCGACGCTGTCCATCTGGACTCGATCCTGCTTGGCTCGTGCCGGCTCTCCGACCGCATCCTCCAACGCGGCGGCATCCTTCAGCGCGCCGTAATAGAGCATCGTAACGACGCAATTGTCCGGCCCCTTGCCGTTCTTCTGCGCCATGCCATCGAGGCCAGGACGCCAATCCACAAAGGGCCAGCCTGGCGCCGGCCGCAAAACACCATTGTCGCGGAGATAGGGAGCATACCAGTCGAGCACCGCCCGCACGCCCGGCAGGGTACGGGTCAGCACCGCCGTATCCGGCTGACGCATCCAATAATCGTGCAATGCGCCGATCCACAGCAGCCCAAATGGTGGGATGAGGTTTCCCGATCTAGCCGGCCATGCGGCCTGGATCATCCCGCCGGCGTCTCGCGACCAGTCAAATGCGTCGAGCGCCTGCACTGCAAGCCGGGGATCGCCCGCGACGTCGTAGGATAGCAGCATCTCGAGCCGGGCGTCGCCCGTATATTGGAGCTGCTCCCAATAGGCAGTGTCCATATAAGTCTCGTGCGCATCAAGCAGTCCCGTCATCCAGCCGATGCGCCAGATGCGATTGAGCTGCTCGTCGTCGCTGACGAAGCGCCCCTGCTGCCGGAAGGGATAGCCGGTCTCATATGTGTCGAGCCCGTTGAGAGTCAGGGGCTGATCGCCGGTCTTCACTCGCACTTCGACGAAGCGCCAGGCGCGCCACCACAGCGGCGCCAGGCTGCGCCCGCGCCCCCCGTCGAGGCGGAAGGTGTCGGTCAGACCGCGCGCCTCGCCATCAGCGACGCGCGCGCGGTCCTCGAACCGCAACCGCCCACTTCCGCTTCCCCCGCGCCGTTTGACGGGATCGTAGAGCGCCTCGGTATAGGTCAGCGTCACTTCGGCGCCGGCACCACCGGACGTGCGCAACACCGGATAGGCCGCCAGCACTCGACCGACGTCGATCAGGAAGGACGCTTCGCCATGGGCCGGAACGGTCACGCTGCCCGCGGGGAATCGGCCCCAATGTGCAACCCCTGCCGCTCGAACCACGCGCCCGCTCGCGATCCGATCGTAGCGCATCTGAGGGAGCGTATCACGAGTCAGCTGCCAGGAAGCTTCTCCCGGTGGCACTAGCGTGGCTGCGCTCCAGACCCCGGGCTGCTTCGTTGCATCGATCGTCTCAGGAGCACCCGCCGCATAGTAGATCGGGCCCGCGGCCCGGATTAACTGGGACCAGCCGCTCGCGACGCTGCGCGAAGGATCCACGCGCACCTGCCAAGTCGGCCCAGTGTCAATCAGCGCGGCATGCGCAGGTTCGGTTGCAGCGAGCCGGAACGCAGTCATGCCGGCGCTGATCTGAGCGACCGGCGCGAACTTACCGTCGCTCCACACCTTGGCGGAGACAATATTCAACCCCTGGCGAAGATGAGACGCGAGGTCGATCTCTTCGGAGCGCCAGTGGGCAAGGTCGCTGCGCGCAGGGCCCGCCGCCATGCGCGCGCCGTTCACGTAAAGCACGAAACGCTGGTCCGCGCTGACCTGCACGACGAAATGCTCTGGCCGTCTGTCGAGCTGGAACTCACGACGAAAATCAAGCGCTACACTTGCCTTGTCCGCATCCGCCTCGCGCGCAGCGGAGGTGCTGATCCAGTCGGCCGCGGAGGCTGCCGATGCCAGACTGGCCAGCACAACGGCGGCAGCAAGGCGCTTCATTGGAGGATATCCAGCTTGGCTGGGCCAAACCAGCCGGCGGGAACGGACTGCAGCTTCTTGTAGCCGGTCGCTTTCTCGTCGATCATCGCGTTCTCCGGCGTGTTTGCCACCTCGATTTCCAGCGTGTTGCGCCCCGGCTTCACATAGCCCGTGAGATCGATTTTGAACGGACGCGTGATCGCCGGCGGCGCCAATGTCCCGTTCACCCGCACCCTCGCCATGTCGTATACCGCGCCGAGATCGAGCACGACGCGCTCGCCTGAAGCGATCCAGCCCGGGTCGATCTCGATGGAACGCCGGTAGATGCCGCTCCCCGCAAATCGGACAAGGTCGGGCATACCGCGCCAATCGCCGAGCGCAACTGCCGGATATGTCTTGGCGAATGCCTGCCGCTGCACATGTCCGTCCACCGCCAAGCTCCACCCCTCGGCGGGAAGCCGCATGCTCGCAATAATCCGGGGCGGAGGCACCGCCTGTGGGGTCCGCTTGGGATCGAGCACAAGTAGCGCGCTCTCCCCTGCTTCCAGTTGCAGCGGCACCCGCGTGCCGGCGCTCTCCGCAATAGCGGTGAGCGGTCGAATGCTGCCGTCCATCGCGTTCCAGCGTGTGACGCTCCCGGTTGTAGGCAGCACCAGCGTGGCGTCGCGCCCAACGTCCCCCCGGTTGTGAACGAAGGTAACGGTGCGGCCATCGACGATGCGCTGAACGAAAACCAGATCCGTAGGGTTGCCGGCAAATGTCAGGTCCGCAGATATGCTCAAGCTGCGCAGTCGCGCCGGTACCTGTGTGGCCGGAACAACTTGTGCGCCCGCGCGTAGCGCGGCCTGTATGGCGGCGCGAACCCGGCCATCCCGCCTGGCGGCGTCGGCCAGCCCTTCGTCCCGAACCGGCGTATGGCCAGCGAATATCACTGGCACGCCGGCGCGCGCGAACCGCGCAATCGTCTCCGCCGTCTCCGCCCGGATGCCATCAATGGGTGGCAGCACCAGCGCTGAATAACGGTGCCCGCTTGCCGCCACGAGCTGACGCCGATCCGCTCTCGCGGAGGCGATCGCGTCCGGGTTGATCCGATCGAAATCATAGCCCGCCGCGATGAAGCCTTTTTCGGCCGCTTGCTGGCCTGCCCCGCGATCCTCGATTCCGACATAATAGCCCGTCTCGCCGTAAAAATAGGCGATGGGCACCACGGGCTCTCCTACCTGCATCACGGCCTGGAGACGCGCGATATAGGCGGCGAGCGGCTTGACGGCAGGCCAGATCGGGTTGGTCTCGCTCAGCATGGTGCTGAAACCCATCGAGAAGCCGCTGGGCTGAAAGGCGTGCCATCCGGGCCACGCCTGCGCCTGCAGCCGATAGTTGAAACCGTGCATTATGATGCTGTTGGCCCCGCCCGCGATCAGCAAGTCGGCGCGCCGCCGGAGCTCGTCCGGAGTCACATCGTAAGGGCGGTTTGCCCACACCATCGCTTCGGCGGAAACGATCGGCCGCCCGTACAGGTCGGCGGCGGAACGCGCCATGCGCATGAACAACGGATCGCCGCCCCGCACCAAATCCTCGGTTTCGGGGATGTCGGCGATGCCGTAGGCGCGAATGATGTCAAGCGCGCCGCCATGCGCCTGGAACTTGGCCTTCAGCCCATGTGCATGACTCCAGTCAACGAATGGCTTCAGGAATCCCTCGAACATCAGGTCGGAAACGGTGCGGCGGTAATCGGAGCGGACCCGATCAGCCAATGCCGAGTCGCGGGCCTCGAAATAGGGCGGCGAATAATGCTCATCCCAAGCCTGCATCCAGCCAGGCTGCAATACCAACGGTAGATAAGGCGTGATGTCGTATCCGCGCCGCTTGCGGAACTCGGCAAGGAAGCTGTCACTCCAGGGCAGATCCTGGAACAGCTCGAGGCTGTCCACGAAAGTCGATCGGATCCCGACCGGCCGGTTGCCGAGCGGATCGCCCACGCGCGCCGCATGCGCCGCAAAGGCCGCTGGATTCATGTGATCGAGCGTTAGTTGCGGGCCCTGCCCGGCCGCACCGGCAACGCCCATGTCGGACGCGAATTGCTTGAAGACGAAGACCTGCCACTTCCCCGCCGGCGGCGTCCAATCAAGGGTGCCGTCGCTACGTAGTCGATCGGTAAGGACAAGCCGGCTCCCGGCGTCGAGCGAGCCGGGGCGGACGACATCGTCCCAGGGGTAGAGCTTGAATCCACCCGCGGCCGAGGGTTTCAGATCGGGCGCATCGCCCTTCATGGCGACCACGGCAACGACCTGCGCCCTCGCGTCCATGCGCGGTCCCCAACCAGCGGCGCGAGGGTCCCGGGTGCGTGCGTCGAGCGCGCTGAATGCGCCCAATCGCTTTGTGCGCACAGGCATGGTTAGCTTGATTGGGCCGGGCGTGCCGCCTGCGACCACGGTGCGCGCCATCGTCAACTCGACCAGGGCTTTTTCGGGCGGAATGGCGAACCCGCCGCCCGATGGCCATGCCGACCCGAACGTATAGTCGAGGCTGAGACCGCGCGCCGCCGCCGCCTCGCCTGCTTCCCGCACATGGCGGAAGAAGGAAGGTTCGGCAAAATCGTTGACGCGCGCGCGCTCGTCGGGGGTCAAGGTGACGAAGTTCGGCGTAAAGGCCTGGATTTCGGCGCCGCCAAAGCCGCTAGCCTCGAGAAGCTCGATCTCGCGGTGCAGTTCCACCTGATCGACGGCGTCGCCCGGCCACCACCAGCGGACGCGCGGACGTGCCGCCTTGTCCGGGCTCTCGAAACGCTGCTCGAGGGTCGGCTCGGTTGCAGCCGCAGCTTCGCAACCCAGAGCGAGGAGCGATGCGCCAACCAGCGCCGCCAGACTAGATCCGCGCCTCATGCCTCTCCTCGCATTCTCCCGGCGCAACCTTATGGAAACTGGCCAGTCGCGTCAATAATCGCTCGCATCCGTATGATTACGCGACAAGTGCTTGCCAAGACAGGGGTCGTCGGGCGAGTAAGGTCCTATGGCAGAAGCAGATCCTTCCACCTTCGTTCCGCGCCGCGGTCGCCCCAGCAAGAAACAGGTGGCGCTGATCGAGCGCGCGATATTGGAAACGGCGCGCCGCCAATTTTTGGACGAAGGCTATGATTCCGTATCGATGGAAGGGATCGCTGCCGCGACGGGCGTCTCCAAGGGCACGCTTTACGCGCGCTATCCGTCCAAGGATGTCCTGTTCGTCGCGGTCATGGAGGACAGCATCCGCAATTGGTCGGCGCTTGCCGCAGACGAAGACCATCTCTTGTCCGACGACATAGTGCAGCGGCTGCGCCACCATGCCCTCGTCATCGCGCGCTCGCTCCTCTGGCCCGACGTCCGCGCCTTTCAACGGCTGACGCTCGCAAATAGCGGCCGCTTCCCGGAGCTGTCGCGTGCGCTTTACGAGCAGGGCTATCTCTACATCGTGCGGCTGATCGCGGCCGACATTCGCGACTCGGCGAAGCGCGATCGCCGGAGAGTTCGGGACGCCGAGAGCGTGGGCCAGCAGCTCGTTGCCGCGATCACTGGTTGGTACATTCAATCGAGTGCCATCCGCGACGTTTCGCAGAAAGAACTCGAAAAGTTCGCGTCACGTACCGTGGATCTGCTGATCGCCGCTCGCGACGCATGGTGAAATACTAGCCGAGATCGCTGCTGTCAGCGGCGAGCACGCCGGGATCGCCACTATGCGCCGCCCAGATCGCGTGGCGTCTGACGATCCTCCAGCCTTCGGGACGCCTCTCCCACCGGTCGATATATTCGCCACTCGAATCAAAGACCGGCCCGGCTGCGTCCCCCGCGCGTTGGTGGCGTGCCTGGACGTAGGCGCGGCTGGTCGCGCGATCGCCGTCCACATCGACCATAATGCTGCCGATGAGGTGCTGGGTGGGGCCGCATACATCCAAAAAGCGACGCATCTGATCGGCCAACGCCTCAATGCCGTGCTGCTCGCCACCGGCACCGTAATCGAACGTCAGATCGCCCGCGAACACCTCCGGCAGCGCCTTCCAGTTCTTCGTGTCCAGAATGCGCGCAAACCGGCCAAGGCCCCGAATGATCTGCCGCTCGTCCATCAGCATTTGCAGCTCTGTCACTTTTCCTTCCCCTAGTCCGAATCGATGATGCGTATGAATGCGTAACGCCTTAGGGTCAGCGATAACGCAAGGAGAGGCTGAACCAATGAAGTTCTCAATCATCTACGAAGCACAAATGGTGGATACATCGCGCGAAAACGAACAACGCGTGTTCCACCAGATCGTGGACCAGGCCATGCTGGCCGAGGAAATGGGCTTCGATACCATCTGGGCTGTGGAGCATACGGCGCTCACCCAATATGCCCATATGTCGGCACCTGAGACGTTCCTCGCCTTTCTTGCCGGGCGCACGCGCCGGATCGGCATCGGGCATGGCGTGGTCTGCTTGCCGCCTGCGATGAACCACCCGGTCAAGGTCGCAGAACGGATCGCGACGCTCGACATCCTCTCGAATGGTCGCGTGCATTTCGGCATGGGCAAGGGCGGCACGCAGCAGGAAGCCGGCACTTTCGGCTACGACCTGAACGCGCTCGCGCCGCAGATCGACGAGAGCATGTATCTGATCCCGAAGATCCTGAAGCAGGGAGAGATCGAACACGACGGCACCTACGTGAAAATCCCGCATCGGCCCATCCATCCTAGCCCGCTGCAGGACCCGCACCCCCCCCTGTACATGGCTTGCACGCGTGCCGACACGCTGAGGACGGCCGGCGGACGCGGGATCGGCGCGCTGGTGCTGGGTTTCGCCGGCCCCGCCGACATCGCCGAGAAGAACCGTATCTATCGCGAAGCGTTCGCCAACCGGAAACTCGAGGACCAGGTCGGCTATCGCCCGAATGCCCATCTTGCCGCTCTGTGTCCTGCGATCGTGCTCGATGATCGCGAAAAGGCCCGCCGCATCGGCTTGCGCGGCCAGCGCTTCTTCGTCGAGTCGCTCGGCCACTGGTATTCAGGCGGCCCGAAACCCACGATTGAGGACTTGTCCGCGGACGAGCAGATGGCCTTCCTGAACCAGGACAAGGAAGCGGTCGTCGCGTGGCTGTCCGAGGAGAAGATCGAAGTCGCCTCCCATCATACCGAGGCCTTCGAGGTCACTGAAGATGCTTATGGCACGCCCGAGGATTGCATTCGCCATGTCACGCGCCTGTTTGAAGCGGGTGCGGACGAGATCCTGTTCCTGTTCCAGATGGGCGGCATCCCGCACGAAGCAATCTGCGAGACGATCCGCAACATCGGCAACAAGGTGATCCCGCACTTTCGTGAAAAGGCGCTGCTCGCCGCCGAATAGCTTAGCGGCCATGCTGCGCCAGCGCCGGCAGACTGTGGTGGACGAGCTGCACGAGCTGCGATTGGCGTTTGACGCCGGTCTTGGCGAAAATCGAGCGCAGGTGTGCACGGACTGTGTTGGGGGAAATGCCGAGCCCGTCCGCCGCATCCGCGATCGAGCCACCATTGGCGAGCAGGGCAGCCACGCTAGCCTCTGCCTGAGTAAGGCCGAGCAGCTCGCGCACCGCATCGGCGGTCACCCGCGAGGCCTGCGAAAGGTCGTTGAGAAACAGCACCGCGGCGGGACCGCCGCCAGCCGCGACGTGGTCGGGCGTGTCAGCGCGCCCGGCGACAAGAAGCAAGCCGCCAGCTCCCGAGCGTCGGTCAATCCGCAGCGTCAACGCTTCGCCTGGGCTCGGGTCCGCAAGCCGCTGGCGCAGCTGGCGGGCAAGCGCCGGATCGGCGATCTCGATACGGCCACGGCGCAGCGCAATGCCGTCTTCGTCGGCCAGAATCGCGCGCGCCTGCGCATTGATGCGCAGCACCAGACCATCTTGGTCGAGGATCACCATGCCGATCGCCATCTGCGCCACGGCGCCGGCATAG
>Ga0207703_10001395_pt1 | contig 22003 bp, 14 predicted proteins | sample KBSSwiS12_FD_184304 | JGI IMG/M metagenome (GOLD analysis project Ga0207703, IMG submission 184304) | Switchgrass rhizosphere microbial communities from Kellogg Biological Station, Michigan, USA - KBS Switchgrass S1-2 (SPAdes) (version 2) | ecosystem: Host-associated > Plants > Roots >...
CGTGGGCCACTCAACAACAGCACCACGGATCATTCCACCGACACTTACGACACGATCGACTGGCTGGTCAAAAACGTCACCGAGAGCAACGGCCGTGTTGGAATCATCGGCACCTCCTATGGTGGCTTCCTGGCGCTGATGGCGCTCGTCGACCCGCATCCCGCGCTGAAGGTCTCTGTTCCGATTGCGCCCATGGTGGATGTCTGGCGCGGAGACGACTGGTTCCATAATGGCGCCTTCCGTCAGATCTACGCTCTCGACTACACGTATGAGCAAACCGCGACCCGCAAGTCAGATGAGGTGCTATGGCGCGGGAAGTTCGATGACTACGATACTTTCCTGGAAGCCGGCTCGGCCGGCGAGATGGCTCGGCGCTCCGGCGCGGACCAATTGCCGTTCTGGCAGCGGCTGACCCAACATCCTGCCTACGACAGCTACTGGCAACAGCAGGCGGTTGATAGGATCCTCGCGGCACGCCCACTCTCGGTCCCCACCCTCTACGTGCATGGACAGTGGGACCAGGAAGACATCTATGGCGCCGTCGCCAGTTACGCGGCCACTGAGGCGAAGGACGCGGGAAACAATCGCAACTTTCTGGTGATCGGCCCCTGGCGCCATGGGGGCGGCAATGGTGATGGCAGCACTCTCGGACCGTTACAGTTTGGACAGGATACGGGCGCGTATTTCCGGCAGAAGGTGCTGCAGCCCTTCCTGGATCAGTACCTGAAGGACGACGCGCAGCCCGCCGACACACCGCCCGTGTTGGCATTCGAGACCGGCTCCAACACCTGGCGCCGCTACGATCGTTGGCCCCGGAGCTGCGAGTCCGGTTGCGCGGCCCCGTTGAAGCCGCTGTACCTGTCCGCTGGCGGCGGCTTGTCCTTCGATCCGCCAGCGGGAGCCGGATCAACCTACGACGAGTATGTGTCCGATCCCGCCAGACCCGTTCCCTACCGGCTGCGCCCCTTGCGGCCGGTGTACTGGTCCGACTCGACGTGGCGAACCTGGCTGGTCGATGACCAGCGCAATCTCTCCGACCGGACCGACATGCTCGTCTATACAACCCCCGTTCTCACAACACCCGTGAGAATTGCGGGTCAACCGCAGGTTCACCTGCATGCATCCACCAGCGGCACTGACGCCGATTGGGTGGTCAAGCTGATTGATGTCTATCCCGATGAAGTCCCGCATCAGCCGGCCATGGGTGGCTACCAACTGATGGTCGCGGCCGACATCTTCCGCGGGCGCTACCGTACGAGCCTGGAACATCCCGCGCCGATCGCGGCTGGCAAGGTTCTCGAATATCAATTCGCGCTGCCCACTGCCAACCACGTGTTCCTGCCCGGTCATCGGATCATGGTCGAGGTGCAGTCGTCCTGGTTCCCACTCTACGACCGCAACCCTCAGACTTACGTTGATAACATCTTCTCTGCCAAACCAACCGACTTCCGGAAGGCGACGCAACGGGTGTATCGCGGCGCCGCCAGCCAAAGCCGCATCGACCTCCCGATCACGGCCTTGGAGTCGCAGGGCCCGGCACAGACTCACTCTTCACACTGAGCCGCTCCTTCCCGTCGGGCCAGCGGATCTGCGACCAGGCGCTGGCCGTGGCGGTCTCCATGCACTTGCGATACTGCGACCAGGTCTGCAGGGCGCGCGGCTCGGGCTGGAAACACACGAGATCCACAGCCGTGTGAATGCGCTCGGACAGGACCTGCTGACCTCTCGGGCTGGAGAGATTCAGATCGCCGTATTGAACTTTGACGCTCCGCGCCTGACCGTCAGAGGCCACGATAGGTGCGTTGGATGTCAGTGCGAGCGTCGCACCCATTGCTCCCATCGTGGCCAACAAACCCGCTAAAACCCGTTGTGTGTACATGCTCAGTCTCCTGTCCATTGCCGCTATAGGCTGGGACTGGATGTTGAGCAGGCGCGTACACAATGTCCGTTAAGACCTGCTACTGTACTGGCCGGACACGAACCGCAGCTCGCCGTCCGCGACGAGCTTGTCGAGGTGGGCCTGCAATGACAGAGCTGCCCACTCGTAAAGAGACCTGGGCACGTCGTCGTAGGCAGACGGCAGAAGTGTTTCAACCGTAACGCCCGTTCCCGCCCTGAGCACTGCCTGCCGGACTTTGTCTTCGCGCCGCAAGCGATGCTCAATCAATCGATTCAATTCATCCCGCGGACGCTCGATGAGGTGTCCGTGACCGGGCGCGAGCACGGCGAGCTCGATCTTCAACAGACTTCGCAGGGATTCAACATACGCACGCATGTTGCCATCCGGCGGCCAGATGACGACCGTGGATCCCTGCATGATGTGATCGCCGGTGAAGAGCATCCTGTTTTGTTCCAACAGGTAACACAGGTGGTTGGAGGCGTGGCCCGGAGTGTGTACCGCGCGGACCGTCGCATCCGCGTTGCAGATGACATCGCCATGCGCCAGGATCCGGTCCACACTCAACTGGAAGTCATGATCCGTACGCGGCGCCAACATGGCCGCCACAGCCGCGCCAGTCAGTTGTTTGAGCCTGGCTGCGCCGGGCGCGTGATCCATGTGGGTGTGCGTGCACAGAATCCAGCGGATCGGTCCGTCTGCCGCGGCGAGAATCGCCTGCATGTGTGACTCATCATCCGGACCCGGGTCAATGACAATCAACTCATGCGTGCCAACGAGGTACGTATTCGTGCCGGGCCCGGTCATTACGCCGCCGTTGGGCGCAATGATTCGCGTCACCACCGCATCGAGCTCGTGCGGGACGCCAGGCACCAGCTCATATGAATCCTTCACGATCGAGTATCCTTTTGATGATCTTGCGCCCCGGCTATTCCGCTGAGGTGCGCCTCGACCAAAGCCGTCGTTCTCACTTCGTCACCGCTCGCCAGCAGGTCCATCATCGCGCCTCGCAATACTGCCAGTGCGAGCGCCCGCTCATTCGCGCCCGCGCGCGTACGACGGTATTGCGGTGCCTGGTGAGTTGCTAACAACTCCAGCCAATCCTCCACCGTTCTGAGCGCAAACTTCGCGTAGGGCCCTTCGGGCTCCACCAGAGAGTGCGCGTAGGTCTCCAGCCACAGCACCAGCATAGGACGGTGCTCCTCCGCCAAAAGCCATTGCCAGACACGCCGCACGACGTTGGCGAAATCATCGGGCCGGACGGTCGGCCGCATCTCGTCCAGGAAAGCCAGCTCCGCGGCACGGGCGCGGGCCAACAGGGCCTGTACCAACCCCTCCTTCGAGCCGAACAGGAACAACAACACGCGGGGACTCGAGCCAATTGCCTGGGCCAAAGGCCGCAATGACAGCGTCATGAGCCCGTGTTGCAAAACATATTCGTACGCCAACTGCAGCAGCTCCTGCTCCCGCGCTGAGGCATCTCGACTTTGGGTTGCCATTGGTTTAGATTGACTGAAACAGTCGTTTCAGTCAAGGAGACCGGATTGTGAGAATTCGTACCCTGGGAGCGCCCGGTGACCTGGGATGGGTGGTCATGGCGCATGGCGAGATGTATGCGAAGGAGTTTGGTTGGGATACCAGTTTCGAAGCGCTGGTCGCGAAGATCGTGGCCGACTACGCCGCCCAGCACGACCCGGAGCGCGAGCACGCATGGATTGCGGAGCTCGACGGTCGTCGGGTGGGATGTGTGTTCTGCGTGGCCGCGGACGAGAAGACCGCACAGTTGCGCATCCTGCTCGTCGACCCGTCCGCCCGCGGACACCGGCTCGGCGGGAAGCTCGTGGACACGTGCATTGCCTTCGCTCGGGACGCCGGCTACGAGCGCATGAAGCTCTGGACCAATCACCCGCTCGAAGCCGCCCGTCATATTTATCTGGCCAGGGGATTTGAGCTCGTATCGGAAGAGGCGCACGAGAGTTTTGGTGTGCAACTCAGGGGGCAGGTGTACGAGCTGCGCCTGGCAGACTGACGGGAGAAGCCGCCGGCGATTGCCGCAGAGCGTCATATCAAATGACAGCGCGGTCAATATCAATATTGATATGGGCTTTATATCGCCACCCGCCTATGCTTTAGTAGCTATGTCAGCGCTAACATTGATCGGGGGCTGTGGTGGCACACTGGCGGCATTACTCATTCCTATTGTGTTTATTACTCGCGCCGGCCCTGCCGGTCCTGGGGGCCACTGAGGTCCATTCGGCGCAGTGGCCTGCCCTCAAGAGCGCGGTGCCAGAGCAGGCGGACATCGAAAAGTCCGTTCACCAGCTCCTGGCACACCTCACGCTGGAGGAGAAGGTAGGGCAACTGATCCAGGCCGACATCGACTCGGTGAAGCCCGAAGACCTCGCCCGGTATCCGCTGGGGTCGATCCTCGCCGGCGGGAACGCCGCGCCGGACAAAAATGTGCACTCCGGCCCGGAGGCCTGGCTGGATCTGACGGAGGCTTTCTTCCAGGCATCCAAACACCGGCCCTCCCTCAATCATCCGCCGATACCGGTCCTGTTCGGAATCGACGCCGTTCATGGGCACGCCAAGATCCGCGGCGCCACGATCTTTCCTCACAACGTTGGACTAGGCGCGGCCCACGACCCCGGGCTCATCGAAAAAATCGGCCGGGCAACCGCCGAGGAAGTGGCGGCTACGGGAATCGACTGGACCTTCGCGCCGACGGTCGCGGTTGTGCGCGATGTCCGCTGGGGCCGTTCCTACGAGAGCTATTCTGAAGACCCCGCGCTCGTGGCGGTCTACGCGCAGGCGATGGTCAACGGACTGCAGGGGAAAATCGGCACGGCCGACTTCCTGACTCCAACTCATACGCTCGCCTCCGCGAAGCACTTCCTGGGCGACGGTGGCACGATCGGCGGACGTGATCAGTTCGACAACCTTGCCGACGAACACACGCTGCGTGACGTGCACGCTGCCGGTTATGTTGGCGCGCTGTCGGCAGGGGATCTCATCGTCATGGCGTCCTATAACGGATGGCATGGGGTCAAGATGCACGCGAATCAACAGTTGCTGACGGATGTACTGAAGCGGCGCTGGAATTTCCCTGGTTTCGTGGTGGGTGACTGGAACGCCCAGGAAGAAATCCCGGGCTGCACCAAGTGGTCGTGCCCTGCCTATCTCAAGGCCGGCGGCGACATGTACATGGCTCCTGACAGTTGGAAGCAGCTGTACGCCAACCTGATCAAACAGATCGGCGCCGGCCAGATTCCCATGGCGCGCGTGGACGATGCGGTCACGCGGATCCTGCGGGTGAAAATGCTCGCGGGGTTGTTCAACAAGCAGTCACCGAAGGATTGGGTGAAGGCGGGTCAATTGCCGGCTCCCGGGTCCGCGGCCCACCGGGCCGTTGCGCGGCAGGCGGTCCGCGAGTCCCTGGTGCTTCTGAAGAACAACAAACAGACCCTGCCACTGGACCCCCACTCCAACATCCTGGTTGCGGGTAGCGGCGCCAATGACATCGGCATGCAAAGCGGTGGCTGGACCGTGGATTGGCAGGGCAATCACAACACCAACGCGGATTTCCCCGGCGGCACCTCCATACTGGCGGGCATCGAAGCCGCGGTGAAGGCTGCCGGCGGGAAAATCGTGACCCACGTGGAGGATGCTCCCGCGGCGGCGATTGTCGTGTATGGAGAGAAACCGTACGCGGAGTTTCAGGGTGACCGGGAAAACCTCGAATTCACAGCAAGCGACGGGCATCTCGACCTGCTGAAGCGACTGCAGGCCGCGCACATCCCCGTCATCAGCCTGTTTATTTCAGGCCGCCCCCTGTGGGCCAACCGCGAGATCAACTCTTCCGATGCGTTCGTGGCCGTGTGGCTGCCCGGGTCCGAGGGCGGTGGCATTGCGGATGTGCTGTTCAAACCTCGCGCCGGCGCTACCGGCTATGACTTCACGGGCCGCCTGGGCTTCTCGTGGCCCGCCACGGCCATGCCGGTCACGTTCGAGGGCAACGGGGCCAATGGCTCCCAGGCTGACGGTACCCAGGTCAGGGGCGCCCTGTTTCCCCGCGGGTTTGGCCTCACTCTGACCCAGTCGCAGGAGCTGGCCGACCTGCCCGAAGACCCACGGATCGCGCCGGCTTACAGTGATCGGGACAGCCTCTTCGATGCCGGACACGTGACAGCCCCCTGGTCGATCTACGTGTCCGATCCGAGCGCTGAGGTCCGGTTGACCATGCAGTCCCAGGTATCACCGGCGGGCGCGGTGACGGCGCAACTGGCGGGGCAAAGCATTCAGGCAACGTGGTCCGGACAGGGACCTGGCGTGTTCCGGATTGGCGGCCGGGCCACCAGCCTGACGAAAGCACTGGCGGACGGACAGGTACTCAAACTCCACTACCGTGTTGATCAGCCGCCCGGGAAGCCGGTGCTTCTGGCCCTGCGCTGTGAGCCCGCCGAGCGCTGTGGAATGGCGCCAGACACCGGGCTGGACCTCACGGAAACGTTCGCGGCCGCCGGCACCGGTGCCTGGAAAACCCTGACGATTCCCCTGGCCTGCCTGAAGAAAGCGGGCGCGGCGCTGAGCTCCGTCACGGCGCCCCTGGCGATCGAGAGCGCGGGCCCCTTCGGGGTGAGCTTCGATGACATCCGGATTACACGGCAAACCGGCGGCTCCGCGGCGTGCCCACCCAACACCTGATGCGCCGCTTGCTGTACTCTTGCGTTTCTCATGACGAAGCCGCAGCAACCTGCAACGCTCGAGGACGTAGCCGCACTCGCGGAAGTCTCCGCGAAAACCGTCTCGCGCGTCGTCAATGCCGAACCAACGGTCAGCGAGAAGACGCGCGCCCGCGTCCTGCGCGCCATCGAGCTGCTCGACTACAAACCCAACTTGAATGCCCGGATGTTGGCGGGCGAGCGCTCGTACCTGATCGGATTGTTCTACGACAAACCCGGCGGCTACCTGACCGACTTCCACGCGGGCGCGGCCGACCGCTGCCGGGAGTCCGGCTACCACCTGATGATGGAGTCCTGCGACCGGGATAGCCCCCACTTCACTCGCCAGGTTTCGACATTGCTGCGACAGATGCGTCTCGATGGCGTGATTCTGTTGCCGCCGTTGAGCGATGACGCCCTGATAGCCAACACCCTGCGCGAGGCTTCCATCCCGGCGGTACGGATCGCGCCACGCGACCATGCCACCGACTCGCCTTCCATCGGTATCGATGACTACCTGGCCGCCCGGCGCCTGACGGCGCACCTGATCGGGCTGGGCCACGAGCGCATTGGATTCGTTCTGGGAAAGCCCGGCCACGGCGCCACCGAAGAGCGCTATCGCGGCTTCACCGACGAGATGCGCGCGCACAATCTCACGATCGATGCGTCACTCATCGAAACTGGAAACTTCATTTTCCCGGACGGCGTTGCCTGCGCGGAACGCCTGCTGAAGGCAGCTAATCCGCCCACGGCAATCTTCGCCAGCAACGATGACATGGCTGCTGCCGTCATCTCGGTGGCACACAAGATGGGTTTGGATCTGCCTACGCAGTTGTCCGTAGTTGGATTTGACGATGCACCCATTGCGACCATGATCTGGCCATTGCTGACTACCGTGCGTCAACCCGTTACCAGCATGGCACGCGTGGCGGCCGAGCTGATCATCGAAAATTCCCCACGCCGCAACGGCTGGCCTGATCCCCTGCCCCACAGCACGCTCGATTTCGAGTTGATTGTCCGCGACTCCGCCGCGCCCCCGAAGTGACCCTCAACACGCCGCGGAAATCCCCAGGCCGATCAGGTGATGTAAACTCCCTCGGTTACGCCGAGTGGACTGGGGGAATACGCGAATGAAGCTTCTTTGGACTGGCTGCGCCCTACTGCTGTGCGCGACATCGTCCGTACTTGCCGATGACACTTCCACTGATACCGCGTATGTCCAATGGCTCGAGCAGCATTCCATGTTGACTCGAGCCGAAGCATTGGCGCAGCACTTCGCAGGCAATTCGGCCCAGTGGCAGCATCCGTACGGCACACCACAACCCAGAGCCGCCTCAGCGAAGGCGTCAGTCTGGTTCACTGCCTATCCCGCTTCTACCATAGCCTCATCTCCGGGCGCCTCCGTACTCACCACTTTGGCCGATGAACGGCTTTGGGCCGCGTTTCAGGCCATCGGCATCCAAGCTATCCACACGGGCCCCATGAAGCGGTCCGGTGGAATCAGCGGCACCACCTATACGCCATCAGTCGACGGCAACTTTGATCGCATCAGCTTTGATATTGATCCGACCTTCGGCACGGAAGATCAGTACCAGGGAATGGTGAAGAGCGCGCGATCTCACGGCGCTCTCGTGATTGGAGATGTCATTCCGGGTCACACAGGCAAAGGCGCGGACTTCCTGTTGGCCGAACGCGGGGTTGGCGACTTCCCCGGCATTTATCACATGGTGCAGATTCCGCCCTCGGACTGGTCTTTGCTCCCGCCGGTGCCCGCGGGCCACAACTCGGCCAACCTGAGCCCCGCCACGGTCGATGCGCTGCAGGCGAAGCACTACATCGTGGGAATGTTGTCTTCGAGAATCTTCTACTCGCCGGGCATCAAGGACTCCGACTGGAGCGCAACCGACGTCGTCAAAGGCGCGGACGGCGTGAGCCGTCGTTGGGTGTATCTGCACTACTTCAAGGAAGGCCAGCCCACCTTGAACTGGCTCGATCCTACGTTTGCCGCTCAGCGGCTCGTGATCGGCGATGCCCTTCACGAGTTGACAGTGCTCGGCGATGGCGGGGTCCGGCTGGATGCCAACGGACTGCTCGGCATCGAGCGCGTTGCCAACAGCAAAGAGGTGTGGTCCGAGGGACATCCTCTGTCAGATACCGCCAACCAACTCATCGGGGACATGGTCCGCAAGATGGGTGGGTTCACCTTCCAGGAACTGGCGCTCGCGTTCGACGAGATCCACGAGATGTCCAACGGCGGCGCGGACCTCACTTATGACTTCGTGACCCGTCCCGCGTACGAACACGCGCTTCTGACAGGCGATGCGGAGTTCCTGCGGTTGATTTTCCAGCTCATGCGCAGGAATGAGATCGACTCGGGCGCGTTGATTCACGCGCTCCAGAATCACGATGAGCTGACCATGGGGCTGTCACAGTTTGCAGGTCCCCACGCAGGAGATCACTATTCGTTCCGCGGGCGCGAGATGACTGGCAAGCAGTTGCGCGAGACAGTACATGAGGACATGTACAGCCGGCTCATCGGGCCCAATGCGCCTTACAACCTGAAGTTTGGCGACGGTGTGTCCAGCACCACCGCGACCATCATCACGGCCGCGCTGGGAATCAAGAACATCTCCAAGCTGTCCGCTGCCGAAATCGAGAAGATCGAGCGGCTGCATTTGCTGCTTGCGTTCTACAACGCATTTCAGCCGGGCGTGTTCGCGCTGTCTGGTTGGGATCTCGTGGGGGCGCTGACGCTCCCCGGTGCGGTTGTGAAAGATCGAATCGCCGACGGCGACACCCGGTGGATCAACCGGGGCGCGTATGACTTGATTGGTTCAAACCCGAAAGCAAGGACCTCGTCCGCGGGCCTGCCGGTCACCGTTGCGTTGTATGGCCCCCTGCCGAAACAGCTCAAAAGCCCGGACTCATTTGCCTCACGGCTCGCACGGATGTTGAAGGTCCGTTCCGACACAAAGCTGTACGCCGGCAAACTCGTCGACGCGCCCGCGGTTCAGTCCAAGGGCTTGTTGGTGCTGGTGCACCAGTTGCCCGACACGCCAGACCTCGAAGTGACAACCATCAACTTCGGCGCCAGGCCGGTTGATGAGACTGTCGTCATCGAGGGCGCGACCCAGGACTCGACCGTGATGGACGTGTTGGATGCACGGGCATCACAGTTGATGGTGGGCGCGGGCGGCACCCTTCAGATCACCTTGGGCGCGTACGAAGGGAAGGCGTTTCGCATCAAGGGTCTGTGAGTCGAGCCTCATCGGCAGGCCGGGCGGTTACGCCCGGATCACACTGAGCCCCAACCGCTCATAAGGCGACAACACCTCATCAGCAATCCCGGGCTCCACGATCATCCCCGCCACATCCGTGGCAGGGACGATTACGTAGGGCGAGGCTGCATTGAGCTTCTCCGCCGAAATCAACACGTAAGTCTCCGCCGCGCTGCCAATCAACGCGCGCTTCACATGCGCTTCTTCGAGGTCGCCGGTGCTCAGCCCCACCTGCGGATGAATGCCGGTGACGCCGATAAAACAGATATCCGCATGAATCCGCGCAATCGCCTCGATGGCCGCGGCTCCCACCGCAACAACCGAATGCTTGAACAACATCCCCCCGATCAGCACCACATCAATCAATGGGTGGTCAACCAGGGCAACCGCGATCGTCGGACTGTGGGTAACCACCGTCAGCTTCAAATCCGCAGGCAGATGTTTGGCCAACTGCAAAGTCGATGTACCCCCATCGAGAATGACCACCTGCCCCGCCTTGACCAACTTCGTCGCGGCGCGCCCGATAGCGACCTTCCCATCCGGCGCCAGCTGCTGCCGGGCTGCAAAGTCGCCCACCGCCGGTGAGGCAGGCAGGGCTCCACCGTGCACCCGCTGCAACTTCCCCTCGGCGGCCAGCTCACGCAGGTCCCTGCGGATGGTGTCCTCCGACAGCCCGAGCTCCTGGCTGACTGATTTGGCTACGATTTGGCCGGTTTTACGCAGCAAATCGAGCAGGTATTCCTTGCGCTGGCGGGTGAGCATGGGATCAGTCTGCACGAATTTTCTTGACCCTGCACGTTTTTGCACGATACGCTGTCCTTACCCTGAAGCCCTTGAAAGCCCAATTGGAGCCCAACGTGTCATCCAACCCCGCGGTCGAAGTGGTCAAAACCGAGGTACTGTCAGACAACTGGTATGTATTGCGAAAAGTAACCTTCCGTCTGCAGAAACGCGACGGAAGCTGGGAGACACAAGCACGCGAGGCCTACGACCGGGGCAACGGCGCAACCATCCTCCCCTACAACCTCGCACGCCGTACGGTCATCCTGACACGGCAATTCCGCCTGCCCACCTTCGTAAACGGCAACGAATCCGGCATGTTGATCGAGACCTGCGCGGGACTGCTCGACGAGGAAAACCCGTCTGAATGTATTACACGGGAACTGCGCGAAGAGACCGGCTTCGAGATTCAGAACGTGCAGAAGGTCATGGAAGCCTACATGTCACCCGGCTCCGTAACGGAGATCGTCCATTTCTTTATCTGCGAATACACGGCGTCCCAGCAGGTCACCCCCGGCGGTGGAGTGGAAGAAGAAGACATCGAGGTCCTGGAGCTGACGATCGAGGAGGCCCTCGGGAAAATCGCGTATGGCGAAATCCGCGACGGCAAGACGATCATGCTGTTGCAGTACGCGGCATTGACGATTTTCAACGCAACTTCGCCATCCTAGCTCTTTGGCCTAGCTCTTTGGAGACAGTCGGCCCTAGGCCAACATGGACCGTAATGCAAGGCTGAAGCTTTATCACAACTGCAACCGTCGAGCTTGGTTTGTCCCGTGTTGGCGCGCGCTGTCGGCTGGAAACAACGATGTGGTCGGTTGATCACTATAATTAGGCCTCAAGGCCCATTTGCACCGTCCCCGCGCATGTTGCGAATTCGTAACATGACTTGTCCGGGCTGCTCATTCGCATTACATTCCCCGCCTCAGCACCGCCGTGGCGTCGATACGACGCATGGGTACGACGGTGGTGCGTTCAGACGTTGCTTTTTTATCCGAGGGGGATTGTATGAACATGCCAGTGTCAGGCAACCGCGCGCGCACGACGCGCACGCGCCGCGCCTCTTCAGCCACTAAAACGCCGATCTGTGGCAGTGTCACCGCAGCAGTGGCCGGCATTCTTTGCGGCGTCGGCGCGCCTGTGTATGCACAGGAAGCCGCTGAGGCACCTGCCTCCAACGATGCCCTGGCGGAAGTGGTCGTTACCGCCAACGCAGCCTCCGGCGTGAAAAAGATCGATGCCAGTTACAACATCGTGTCGGTGAGCCTCGACCAGATCAAACAGGCGAATCCGCAGAGCACGGCCGAAGTATTCAAACTGTCGCCCGGCGTCTGGCCGGAATCCTCCGGCGGTCAGACCGGTGCGAACATCGACATCGCCGGGTTCCCCAACGGCGGTGGCGATTCACCGTATTTCACAACCATGATCCAGGGCTCGCCGCTGTACGGCTCGGCCAGCCTCTCGTTCATGGACTCGAGCTCCCTCGTGCGCATCGACGATACCATTGAGCGTGTCGAGGTCGTGCAGGGTGGCACGAGCGCCATTTTCTCGTCGGGCCAGCCTGGCGCAAGCGCCAACTTCATCCTGCGGACCGGATCTGACAAGAGCTCCGGATCGGTAGCAGCCACCTATGGTTTCGAGGGTATGGAGCGCGTCGATGCGTTCTATAGCGGCAAGATCACCGACGGCTGGTATGGGAGCATCGGCGGCTTCTACCGCTCGTCGGATGGCGTGCGCGATCCGCAGTACACGTCCGACCTCGGCGGCCAACTCACGGCCACGTTGAAGCACACCATGGACAACGGCTCGATCATGTTCTGGTACCGGCTCCTGAACGACAAGAACTATTGGGTGGCCGACCTCCCGTACTCTGTCAGCGGCGACACGGTGTCGACGTATCCGGGTTTCGATCAGCTCAACTCCACCTACAACAGCAAGGAGCTGCAGAACTTCCAGGTGCCGAACCCGCGCGGCAACGGCTTCCGCAACAATGACATCAGCGATGGCCGCGGTGCGCAGCTGAGCTTCGGCGGTTCCGAGCTGAAGATGAAGTTCGACAACGGCATTTCGATCATCAACAACTTGGGTATCATGGGCGGGTATCTGAATACGCACGCCCTGGTAAACAACAGCAACCCATCGACCCTGGGCAACTACATCGGCACCAGCACCGACTTCACGCTGCCTTCGGTACTGAGCCGGGCCGCGATCGTGGCGACGTACCAGAATGGCACTCCGGTGCCGCTCAGCCAGAGCGTGGTGACCCAGCAGGTCTGGTACATCGAGAAGAAGCTTTTCAACATCAGCGATGAGTTCCGCGTCGCGTATGATCTCGGCTTCGGCAATACGCTGACCGGCGGTCTCTACGGCGCGTATTACACGACCAACGACGCCTGGTCGCTGGGCTCCAATGCCCTCATCACCAACCAGCCGAACGCCAGCCCGATCGTCCTGCAGGGCGTCGGCACGGACGGCGGCCTCTACAATGTAACCAACTCCCAGGGCATGGTGAGCTCCAATGGCGGCTACAACATCCTGGAGCAGGGACATGCCAACAATGTCGCCTTCTACCTGTCGGACTCCTGGAAGATCGACCGATGGCTGCTCGATGCCTCGGCCCGCGTCGAGCACATCTCACTGTGGCAACAAACGAGCAACCTGCGAGACCGGCAACTGGGCACACAGTTCGACCTGTGGGACACCCACGTCAGCCTGCCCGATGGCACCTACACCGAACGCGGTGAACACAACACCATCCCCACCTTCTCGGTGGGCGCGAACTATGAAATCGCGGACAACATGAGTGCCTACGTGCGCGTCAACAACGGCGTGTTGTTCGACAATTTCGACGATGTCCGTTGCAACGCCGTCAACGGATCGAATGGCTGCAGCACGCAGAAGCCGCTGACCCACGTGCGCAATTACGAGTTGGGCTACAAGCTGCAGAACCAGTTCGTGTTCATTGACGCATCTGTTTACGACAAGGAATTCAAGGGCATTCAGCACACGCCCGTGGACATCCAGAGCAGACCGATCGGCCCTTCCACCTCCTACGGCTCGACTTCCAAGGGCCTGCGTTTTATCGGCAGTGTCAACCCGCTCGCGGCAATGGACAGCCAACCGCTGAAATCGTTCAGGATCACGGTCAATGCCAACTACGAGAAGGCCCACTACAAGGACTATCCTGGTTGCTTCATCTACAAGGACATCAACCAGGTCACGCAATGCGGCACCATCAACGGCGTCCAGCTCGCGCGCCTGCCCAAGTTCCAGATTCGCGTGACGCCCGAGGACACGCAGGAATTTGGTTGGGGTACGATCACGGAGTACTTGACCTATGAGCACATTGGTCAGCACTACCAGGACGAAACGGGACTGAACCCGCTGGGCAGCTACTATGATCTGGCCGCGGGCGCCGTGGCCAACTATGGCGAGAACTGGGAGTTCCGCGTTGCCGGCTCGAACCTGACCAACCAGCTTGGCCTGACCGAGGGTAATGCGCGAGTTGGTGGAAACGCCGTGGTGAACGGTGTCGGCTTCGGACGTTCGATCCTCGGCCGCGAGGTCAATATCCAGCTCAAGTACAAGTGGTAATGTGATGTAACGAGCCCCTCGCGTCAGACGGCGCGAGGGGCTTTTTTATTTTGGGACTGCGTCGAATGCAACCGTGAGCCGTGGCTGCTCGCTGTGAAATGGCAAGGTTCCGTGCCAGAAATACGACGGGAACAACACCAGCAGCCCTGCTTCCGGGCGCACCGAAACTTCCGCATCCAGCGCCGGCAACGTCAACAGCCCCGGCTTGCCGAAGCTGAGAACCCCCTCATCGGCAGGCGCGCCATCCGGCAACTGAATATAACAAGCCGACGAAATCCAGCCCCGCGGATGCACGTGGCTCGTGTGATAGCCGCCCGAGCGCAGCCTCACTGACCAGCTGCCGTTGAAACGCGAGGCGCCGTGATTACGACGCCGCAGGGGATCCTCTCCCTGCCCAACCAACTCGCGATAGCGCGCAATGGGCGCCGCAAAGCTCTGAAAGAGTGCCTGAATGACCGGATCCTGGCTGCGCGACAGATCCTGTGTGGTTTCGGTCCCCTGGCGCAACGATTGATACAAGGGCCGATGGCCATGCGGACTGTGTAGAGCAGTCAGATGCGATGTGAGATCCGTCAGGAAACTCCCGACATTCGACCAGCCAGGCGGGGCATCGAGAGGCAGTGCGACCACGAGCCGCCCGTAATCACAGAGCAGCTCATACCGTGGATCATTCAACAACCGCAACGCCGTTGTCTGCATGGCAATGAGGTACTGGTCATCGGGAGAGGCCTGCAACAGGCCATCGCACTCGGTCAGCGCCCGGCCGCCCTCTCCCACACCCAGCCAGGCGGCGCAAAGAAGCTTCCGGGCTGTGGGATTGCCAGGCAGCGCCTTCAGGGCGCGCTCTGCAAATCCCAGTGCAGCAGTCGAATCGAGCTCGAGTGCCGCCAGTCCAGCGCGGATCAGCAGATTAGGGTGAGACTGGGGTCTGGCGGCTCGTTCACTGAGGCATGCCAATGCAGCGCGCGCATCCCCTGCCTCCTGCAAAAGAGCAGCCTTCGTAGCCCACAGCGCGTCGTCCTGCCCATTAGCAGCCAGCGCCTGATCCAAAGCGCGTGTAGCTTCACCAATATCGCCGGTGCGCATCCACACGAGCTGGGCCAACCTGTCATGAGCTTCCGCGCGCCGCGGCTCCAACCGCAGGCATTCGCGCAGGGCGAGCTCGGCTTCGTCGAACCGCTCCAGATCAATCAAACTACGTGCGTGCACGTAGTGCAGCGACGCGCCAGGTCGACTACGAGCCAAAACCTTACTGGCAACAAGAGCAGCTTCAGCGGGCTGTTGAGCCGCGTTCAACGCCAGAGCAAGCGCATACTGCGCCACCAAGCCATGCGACGCGCCCGCCGGAGCCGCGGCCACCAGCCGCCGGCAGTGATCCAGCCCGTCGCCTTGCCGACCGAGAGCGGCGTAGGCCGTCACGAGCAACTCGGCAAGCGGCAAGTCAGCTTTCCCGCTGTTGAGCCAGAGTGTTGCAACATCGAGAGCCGCCGCCGGCTGGCCCGCATCCATATGGAGACGCGCCAATAGAAACGCAGCACGCGGCGAGCTTCGAACCGCATGCTGCAAAAGCGGAAGAGCCTCGATGGTGCGGCCAGAGCTCAGTAGCAGCTCTGCAAGCGTAGTCAGCGTTGGCGGCCAGGCCGGGTCAACCTGCAGAGCCCGCCGCAGCAGCGCCTCTGCCTGAACCACATCGCCCAACACCTGCTTGGTACCCGCCAGCAGCCGCAACCCTTCCACGTAGTCAGGATTGGCAGCCACGACGGATTCCAATTGTGCGTGAGCAGCGCTGTACTGCCCCTGCTGGAGCAGCTCGCTGATACGGCGCATCGTCTCAGTCAGCATAACGGCGCGTCAGCCTTGCTCTACCGTTCGCATCGCGTTCGATGCGGATATTCATATGCTTTCCACGGAACTGCACATTCCTGAATGTAAGCGCGTTCCACGTCGCCGGCAGCACCGCAGGATACGCCTCCACCAGTCCCTGATCGCGAATCCGCAAGCCACTGAGCCCGTACAACACGCTCTGCAGAAAGCCCGCCGAGCCTGTAATGAAATAGGCGGTATTGTTGGATGCGGTCTCAGTCCGCACATTGAATGGAGGTTTGATCGTGCCACCGCTGTAGTTGGAATTGAGCCAGCGCGTGACTTCAGACTCATCGCCGATCGCCGCGGCGGCTATTGTGTGCGGCGGAAGCCCCATGCTGAAGCTCCCCGCTGTCGGCAGTGGGGTCGGGCGAACGGCAAAATCGTAATTGGCCTGCAAATCCAGCGGGCTCAGCGGCAGATCCAGCGCCGGTAGAAACAGCAGCGCCAGGGGACCTCCACCGAAATCCTTCGACTTCACCATGACGCTGGGATCAAACGGCAGAAAGTGATGCGCCTGCTCGTCCGCTGGAACGTAGATCTCGCGCACGATCCGCTCCCACGATGGATCGGCCTTTTCGCCGCTCGCCTTCGCAGCCGCGACCGCGACCTGCAGCGCCTTGCGGGCAAAGAGATTGGTAAACGTGTCGTTCGGCACGTCACCCTCGCTTTCGGCCACGGAGTTGACGTGCTCAATGTTGTAGCGATGGCCGGCGGCATCGTAAGTGACGCGGCTCACCCAAAAGCGGGCCACGTCGCGGATCACTGGCCAGCCATACTCGCGCAGCCACCTCTGATCACGGGTAGCCAGATAGTACTGCCACTGAGCAACAGCGACCTCGGCAGTCACGTGGATCTCGCTCTCGCTCAGCGCAAACGCAGAGTGAGGGGTTTGCTCCGAACCGTTCTCCGGGTCAGCTTCCCACGGATACATCGCTCCAGCGAAGCCATGCTGCCTGGCTCGCTGCTGAGCAGCCGGCAAGCCGCGTTGGCGGAAGGTCACGAGCGACTTGGCACGCTCCGGGTGTAACAGCAACAGAGCAGGAAACACCCAGGTGTCGCTGTCCCAGAAAATATGGTTGGAATACCCAGGCGTCGTCGCACAGGCACCCAGCCCCCAGCCGGTGTCAGGCGTCGCCGCGGCGAGCAGCTGATACAACTCGGAATGCACCACCTGCTGCGCGTGCGGATCTCCCTCGACCAGGATGTCCGATTGCCACAGTTTGTCCCAGGCGGCACGTTGATCAGCGAGCAGGTGGTCGAAGCCCTGCTCACGAGCTTTCCGCGCCAACTGCAAGTCTGCAGCGGCGTCACCACCCCACCCTTCGCGCGAGAAGGCGACAAACTTGGTGAACTCGTACCTGTGACCGCGCTGAACCTCGACACTGACGTCCAGCGAAAGGCGCCACGCGTTGCGTTCGACTGAAACAGATTCGATCTGTGCATCGTCTGGCAGTGCAACGGCTCCCGCCATCGCCATGGACTTCCCCTGCGTGGCCTGGCCGGTGAGCCACAGCGAGCGAGAGTCGCGATCGCCGTCGGTGCCGCTGACGTGAACGTATCCCGGATACCAGACGGCTTCCCGGTCAGCAGAAGCGGGAGGATGCGCTTCAAACGACTGACCGCTGGCGACGACCGCTTGATCCATCTCCGCTCCGGTGATCTGCCCGATTGAAAATCGCGGTGCATGTTCCGACCAGAGCGTAAAGCCAAATGACAGGTGCACTACGCCGTCAAAATCCGGCGTGATCTGCAATCGAGTGGCACCCAGATGCGGCGATGCCTGGCTCAACAACGTCTCAACACGGATTGCAGTCTCACGATCACGTTCTTTGAAACGGTAGGCGGTCGTCAGGGTGCCAGCGTGCATGTCCAGCGTCTGGCTGTAGTCACTGAATCCAGCTTCCTGCCACGGAAGGCGGTTCAGCCATGAGAAACCTCTGTCTCCCGCCTTGAAGTCGATGTCCGTCCAGCCAGGGACAGCGGCGGGTCGCGAGATATCTCCAGCCGTGTAGTCCATCAGCCCGATGAGATAGGCGCGCGCAGTATCGGTGCCCTTGGGCGAAGATAAAGTCGACACATACCCGTTGCCGAGGTACGCCGGAAAATAATGCGGGATATCACTTTGCCGCGCGGTGAGCAGAAAGGTCTCGTCAGCGCCCGCCGGCATGGCCAACATGAGCCCGCACCAGAACCCGAGCGCTACAAAGCAACGTGACCCGTTCATGGCGTTGGGGGCTTCACCGCCAGGTACACGGTGCTCCACAATTGCGCGGCGTTGGACTCATCAGCATCAGCCGCAGCCGCTCCGAATGCGGCCACCTCGAAGTGTCCCGCAGTAAATTCCCATGACCACAGCTCAGAGTTACGTTGGGCTCGAGTCGCCGCAATCGCACGCCAAAGAGTGCGTTGAGCCTGTTGCAAATGCGAGCGAAGCTCGGCCGACAAGTCCGTGCGGTGCAACTGTCGCTCCAGGCCGGCAGCAAACAGCGCCTGCTGCCACGACCAGACTACGGTGCCGTGATACGCATTGCGCGAGAATCCAGACTGTAAGTTCACCGCAAGAAACGCCGGGTTGGCGACCAACATACCCACGTCGGTCATCAGGCCGGCAGGAAACGGGCGTAGAGACGAGGTAACAGCCCGATCCAGTGCCACCGGATCCGGCTTTGCAAACAGCAACGCGAAGCCCTCATCGGAATGCATCACCGGCAGCGGTTTCCCACCGCCATCGAGCGCCAGCGCGTGGAACTGCAATCCCGAAGACACGACAGACGCAACGGCCGCCTTGGCATCAATGTGCTGCACCTGCGCGTAAGTCTCGATGTCTCGTACCGCCGCCGGCTGCGTAATGCTCACATCAAACAGTGGCGGCGCCTTCGCCGACCACACTTTTGCCATTTGCGCGGCACGCCCGAACAACTCAGCATCCGTTGAGGTCAGATAGGGTTTGAGCAACCCGCTGCCGTAGAGCCGGGCCGCGGCATCGAGTGCCGCCGGCACGAGCACGGCATTCACATCGTATGGGTAGCGACCGCCGCCCAGGCCACCTTCGCTGTCACGCCAATCGCCCACCGCCACTGCGTTCTTGAGGCTGATGAGATTTGATTTCTGCGGGTCATTGGCAAACGCCGTGGCCGATTGAAGCACCAGGCGCAGATTCGTCATAAGTGCCGCGCCACGGGTGCCAGATCGACCCCCTTCATTGCCGACCGCCGCCGAGAGAAAGCCACCACCACCCGCACGACCGCGCTCGTCATCGAGCAGCCACGCCACCGCGACAGGAGCCAGCAGATAACTGCTGTCGATCATCTTGTAATCAAACACCGGGACAGCCGACCGCGAGCCATCCTGCTGCAGGTGATCCAGAATGGCGCGTTCGCCAATATCCTCCTCGTGCGCAACTTCCCCCTGCGCGGACAGGCGTGTGAGCACCGAATTCAGTCCCGCTTCGACAGCAGCGGGCGTCAGCGCTGGCATCAGCATCCGCAACGACAACAGAGTATCCCGCCCGAAGTAGGTATCGAAACGCCACGAGCCGGCGAGGAATTTTTCGCGATAGGCCAAAAACTCCAATGTGTGGCGGGCGGCCCCGTCGGTGCCGGCCGCAACACTCAGAAGCCGGGATTGAGTCAACGGAGTCAGAGGCGGCTCGCCAGTCAGTCCCATCACCCGCAGTGCGATCCGACCATCCGCCGCAGCCTCGATACGGCCCTGCTCGAGCTGACCGTGCGTCACCTCAATAGACAGTCGATATCCCGGCGCGCCATCCAGACGATCTCGTGACCATGTGAGCGTCCGGCCCGCAACACGCATAGGCGTCCCGACGTCTGCTGGCGCCTTACCCAGAGCCTGAAAATCACGCAGCACACGCGTGCTCGAGAGCACGGCAGCCCGCACGCGCAGCTCGGGGGCCGCAACACTGAGATCCGTGGCAACGCCACGCAGGGGCCGGCTCTTCTCATCGGATTCGCGAACGGGTTGCAGCGAACCGTGCTGCGTCCACTTTATCGCGCGATCAACGTGCTCGAACCAAACGCCAACGGAACTGTTCCCCGCAGGGAAGGTGACGAGGATGCGCGGCTCCGTGCCGGAACGCAGCACCACATGGGATGCCACATCGCCTTCACGCACGAAGCTGTTGAGATTGAGTCCTTCACGGACGTCGAAAGCCAGCCGGGCATTGCCAGGCGCCCGCGCATCCACTGAGACCGAAATCGACGCTGCCGCGACCAGAGCAAACCAAGACAATCGAAGCAATCGAATCACCAATTCCCCCTCATTTGGCCGCTGCAGGCGCGCAGTCAGGACAGATATAGTACGGCGCCGGAGGAGCCTTCGATGAAATTCTCACGTGGCAATGAGTTTGCTTCCGTACGTCCGTTGCTCGAGTTGCTGCAAACGGATTTACCGATTATTCAGGCACCTATGGCAGGCACATCCTCGCCCGCGCTGGCAGCCACGGTATCCAATGCCGGCGCACTGGGGTCACTCGGTGTCGGAGCAGTCGATGCCGCGGGCGCGCGGAAAATGATTGCCGACTTCCGCGCGCGCAGTGCTCGCTCGCTACACGTGAATGTCTTCTGCCACCAACCTCCGCGTAGCGATGCGGCTCGTGAAGCCGCGTGGATCGAGCGCCTGCGCCCGGAGTTCACCCGTCTCGGCGCCGAACCGCCGCGCCAGCTGACCGAGATCTACCAGAGCTTCGTTACCGACAAAAACATGTTGGACCTGTTTCTCGATGCAAAGCCCACGGTGGTCAGCTTCCACTTTGGCGTGCCTCCCGAAACAACCCTCCGCGCGTTGCGCGAAGCGGGCATCACGACAGCTGCATCTGCAACGAGCCTGAACGAGGCGCAGATCGCCGAACGGGCCGGAATCCAGGCCATCGTGGCACAAGGTTATGAAGCTGGCGGCCATCGGGGCATATTTGACCCGAACGCCCACGATGACAGGTTGGGCACCGTCGCACTCACCCGGTTGCTCGTGAAGAAGCTCACCGTGCCGGTGATCGCGGCCGGTGGAGTCATGGACGGTGCCGGCATCGCCGCCATGCTCCAACTCGGCGCGAGTGGCGTGCAGATGGGCACGGCATTCATAGGCTGCCCTGAATCCGCCGCCGATGCCGGGTTTCGTGCGGCCCTCGCCAGTGACGCGGCCTTTCATACAACCATGACTCGTGTCATTTCCGGCCGGCCCGCCCGGTGCCTGCCAAACAAATTCACGGCTTTGGGCCGTGATGTGGACTTCGCTGTCATCCCCGAGTACCCCATCGCGTATGACGCAGGCAAAGCGTTGAACGCGGCGGGTAAGAGCAGGAATGAGGCAGGTTATGGTGCTCAGTGGGCCGGACAGGGCGCGCCCATGGCAAGATCACTGCCGGCGGCTGAGCTGATCGGCACGCTGGTTGGCGAAATCTGAGCATCAGCCAGTCAAAACGTGCCGCAACACGCATGTTTTAAAGGTTGCTGTGCAATAACGGCACCGGCTGCTGCGCCGCAGAGTTCTAACTTGCGACGCCGCAGGCATACTCAAACATCGCGGAGTTTGAATAATTCGTCAGGGATGTGTGTGGCAGCCGCGAGTCTGGCGCCCGCCCCGGGTCACACCGGGCCGGGCGCTCGTCTATAACAGGCGCAGATTCTGGCTCTGCTGGCGCAGCTGCCGAAGAAATGCGGCGAGTTGTTCCTGCCGCTCGGGCACGCGCGCCTTGCCCGCGGGTGACAGAACCCGCGCCGGCACCTTGGCGAGATACGAGTCGAGCATGATCACCGCCTCGGGGCCGGTGGGGTTGCCTCCCTTCGGATCGACGAGACCCAGAATCCTCGCCACCCCGATCGCGCCCAGCCAATCGAGCGCATCCGCGTCAT
>Ga0207703_10001402_pt1 | contig 21955 bp, 7 predicted proteins | sample KBSSwiS12_FD_184304 | JGI IMG/M metagenome (GOLD analysis project Ga0207703, IMG submission 184304) | Switchgrass rhizosphere microbial communities from Kellogg Biological Station, Michigan, USA - KBS Switchgrass S1-2 (SPAdes) (version 2) | ecosystem: Host-associated > Plants > Roots >...
GCGGCGAATGTCAGCATGTAGGAATTGGCAATCCATGCCAGTTCACTCTGGCTCAGCTTCAGATCGTCCCGAATGGTAGGGACGGCCACGTTTACTGAAGTCGTATTGACGACAATCATGAGCACGCCCAGGCATATCACGCTCAACGCGGCCCAACGTTTGTTGGCACCAGGCTCGTCGCAAATCTCGGGAGCGAGCCGGCCAACGTTCACCGCTCGGACGCTCACGCGGCCGAGCTCCGAGCGACTGCTGAGAGATGAACGTCGCTCACGGCGCGTCCTGAAGGATCGGCGGCATTCGCGAAGGTCGCATCCCAGGCGATTGCCGCTGAAGAAGAGCACGCGATGGATTTGCCACCCGGCACCGTTGCCGCACAGGCAGCATCCGGGAAAGAAGTTTCAAAAATGCGACGATAGAGGTATGCCTCTTTTGTCTGCGGAGTATTGAACGGAAACCGTGATTCCGCCCCGGCGAAGTCCCGGTCGCTCACGTTCACCGCCGCGTAAGCCTTTAAGCCGTCGATCCAGCCATACCCGACGCCATCACTGAATTGCTCCTTCTGGCGCCAGAGAATCGAATCGGGCAGAACGCCGGCAAAGGCTTCCCGGAGAACGGACTTTTCCATTCGACCCTTTCCGGCCATTTTGCACGCCGCATCCATCGACATCGCGACTTCGAGAAACTCCAGATCGAGGAACGGAACCCGCGGCTCAACGCCCCACGCCATCATCGACTTGTTGGCTCGAAGACAATCATAGAGATGCAACGCGTCGAGTTTGCGCACAGTCTCGTTGTGGAATTCGAGTGCCGAAGGCGCCTTGTGGAAATACAGGTATCCTCCAAAGACCTCATCCGACCCCTCACCGGATAGCACCATCTTGATGCCCATCGCCTTGATCCGTCGCGCGAGCAGATACATGGGAGTTGATGCACGAATAGTCGTTACGTCGTACGTCTCCACGTGCCGTATCACTTCAGGGAGTGCATCGAGCCCTTCTTCGAAGGTGAAGTGAAATCCATGGTGCACGGTGCCAATGGCGGTTGCAGCGATCTCTGCCGCGGCCAGATCAGGTGACCCTTCGAGACCGATGGCGAATGAATGCAGAGAGGGTCGCCCCTTGCAGGCAGATTGGGCGGCGCACGCCGCAACGAGTGATGAGTCGAGGCCGCCTGAAAGCAACACCCCGTAGGGAACATCACTCATCAATTGCCGATCGACTGCCCGCTCGAATGAGGCGCGCAACTCCTGGGGCGAAACGCTTACTCCGCTGGTCACTGCATAGTCACGCCACGGCCTCTTGTAAAAGCAAACCAACTTGCCGCTATCGCTGCAGTACAGATGACCCGGCGGAAATTGAGCCACATCCTGGCAGGTTCCCACCAGGGCTTTCATCTCGGAGGCAACCCACATCAGCCCCCTTCGATCGTGCCCCCAATACAGTGGACAGACACCGAGCGGGTCTCGGGCAATCAGCACTCGTTGCCGCGCACGGTCCCAGAGGGCAAATGCAAAAATGCCATTCAGCCGGGTCACGAATTGACCAGTGGGGTCATCTCGATACGAGGCGTTGATCACCTCACAGTCAGAACCGGAAACGTACTCATAGGCTTGCGTGCCCTCGTGGCGCAGCTCACGATGATTGTAGATTTCCCCGTTGACCGCCAGGACCAGCTCGCCATCGGCCGAGCGCAGCGGCTGAGAACCACCCTCGGGGTCGACTATCGCGAGCCTCTCGTGAACCAGGATTGCACTCGCATCAGCGTATACACCGCTCCAGTCCGGCCCACGGTGGCGCAGAAGCTGAGAGCGGCTGAGTGCTTCACGCCGCAGGGACACCGGGTCATCGCCCGGCTGCAGTCCAAAAACTCCCAGGATCGAACACATCTGACACCCCTCACATCATCGGCAAGTCATGTACGAGCAACTCCGGCTTTCTCGGGATCGCTCGCAGCCATGTCAAAAAATTGTGTGCAAAATGCTCCATGGACGCGGTCGAAAACCGGCTCAAAGGGAACTCCACCGCGCCAACGATTTCCTCGTCGGTGTCATAGAGCAGGATCGACGGATCCCAATCCAGATCGAGGTAACGCAAGCCCAGATAGTCGAATGGAACAGGGATGGCCTCGATGGCGCCGCGCGGGCGGCTGCGATCGGCAGCATTGGATTTGAGTTTGCGAGGCACCCAGTTGAACAGGCTGCTGGCTGCCACCTCTGACGGCTGCGCGCTGGATTCCAGGTAAGAGAAGTCAAAGTGTTCATAGGCCGTGCAATACTCGGCCATGACTCGCTCCAACACGTCAGCAAAGCGGTCGCGAGGCTCGATCTGGACACGCAGAAGCAGCTTCGAGGCAAAGTAGCCGATTGCATTCTGTAGCGCTGGCGTCGCGCGGCCGTCCACCTGATATCTGAAAACACCATCAGCTGTGTGACACCATCGGAGAATGAGAGCAGCAAAGATGGTAAAGACGCCTAACGCGAGAGTGGTTCGATGAGCGTTGCACCAGGCCTGCAGCTCCCGTTTCAGATCACTGTCGATGCGTATCGGTACAGAGCTGAAGCCCAGTGCCACCGAATTGCTTCTGACACTCGTCTCGGGGAAGGCTAAGCGTCGCGATCCGCTTAGCCGTGTTTCCCAGTATGGCCCGTGCTGCCTCAGCCAATGCGCCAAAATTTGATTCTGCCAATAGGCGTAGTCGGCGAATTGAACCGCGATCTCCGGCAGTTCAAACGCGCAACCGGTCGAGGCTTGATCGTAGGCCTGGAGCAATTCCTGAATGAACAGACTCTTGGAGGTGGCATCGGTAATAATGTGCTCGAATGTAACGATCAGGACGTGCTCGTCGCATCTGAGCTCGAGTAGGCGGATGCGAAACAGCGGATCGGTCGCCAGATCGATCGGATGCAGTACCAACATCTCGATGCGACGTCTGACCTCGAGCGCCTGCGCCCGTTCACCTAACGCTGTCAGATCGTCGACCGCAATCTCGGGAATGCCGTCAATCGCAATTTCCTGCCGCGGCACGCCGTCACGAATGATAATTTGAGTTCGCAAGGCATCATGCCGACGGACGATTTCGGCTACCGACTTGCAGAAGGCGTCCATCTGCAACTCCCCAAGCAACCGGAATGCCGATGCACTGACACACAAGCTGGCTCGCTGAGAGAGATCATAGAGACGCCAATGTGCCCACTGAGAAAACGCCAATGGAGCGTGGTCACGATGGGGGCGACGTGCCAACTCCACCGGGGTCCCGGCAGGTCTATCGGCTGACACCTCGAGAAGCTGGGCGATCTGGTTCTTGGCGCTGCGCAATAACTCAATTTCTTCGGAGGCAAGGGCTCCTTTCGGAGCCCGATAGCGCAACTGACCTCCCTGTGACCACAGGCTCACGCCCTTCGCCTGAATCGAGCGCAGCACGGCTGCGACGGGCCCAGGCAACTCCGGTCTGTCTGATAGCTGCATCTTGTTCCTCCATGGCTGCAGCGTAGAAAGATCGCTGAACGACTCCTAAATAGCGCCTTCCTCCATCTGATCTTCCTCACAGCCCGGCAATGACTCGGGGCGCAGCGACAGACCTTTCACTGCAGCGGCCATTTCCCGAATGGTTGGATGCCTGAACACGGCAATCACAGACAATCTGCAGTCAAAACGCGCGCTGAGCCTGGCGATCAGTTGCATGGCATACAAGGAGTGTCCGCCCAGCTCGAAGAAGTTGTCGTGCCGGCCAATCCGCTCTCGGCCCAACAAAGCACCCCAAATCTCCGCTAAGGCCTGTTCGGTGGATCCGACGGGCGGCTCATAGGTCTGATGCTCATACGCATTGACATCGGGTGCCGGCAAAGCGCGGTAATCGACCTTGCCATTCGGCGTGAGCGGGATGCTTTCAAGTAAGACGATTGCGCTTGGAACCATATAATGCGGCAATTGTCCTTTGAGCTCCTGGCGTAGAACGTCGACGTTGAAATCGCTATTTGCTGTGGCAACGTAGGCGACCAGACTCTCGCCTGTATTCTCGTCGTTGCGCTTACAGACTACAGCTTTACTGACTTCGGGATGACGGCTCAGCTGGGCCTCGATCTCTCCCAGCTCGACCCGAAAACCTCGTATCTTGGTTTGACTGTCGTTGCGACCGAGAAATTCGATCGTCCCGTCAGCCTGCCAACGACCCAAATCTCCGGTTCGATATAAACGCGCTCCCGATTCGCCGGAAAAAGGATCAGGAACAAAACGCTCCTTCGTGAGCTCAGCCCTGTTCAGATATCCCCGCGCGATTCCGGCTCCGCCGAGATACAACTCCCCAGCCGCCCTAATCGGCACAGGCTCCAACGCCTCATTCAAAATGTACACTTCTCGATTTTCCATGGGCCGGCCGAGGTGTGGCCGGGCATCGCTACCGCCAATCTTTGCGAAAGTACAATCGACGGTGGATTCTGTTGGACCATATAGGTTGTAGAAACAAACGCCGGAGTGATCCGCAAGCATTCGCCACATCCGTGCCTCGATGGCCTCTCCACCCACCAACACAGCCCGCAGGGTGCGCGGAGTCGATTCAAACAGGCCGGCCGAAATCCAGGTCGACAATTGCGATGGGGTGCAGTCGATGGCGCCGATGGCATTGTCCGAAATGAAGTTGATGAGCCGACCGGCATCCCATCGCACTTCCTGGGGCACAGGGTACAAAGTACGGCCGGACAGCAGTTGCACCCATTGTTTTACCGATGAATCGAAGCTGAAGGAGGCGTTCATGGCAATTCGATCGCACGGGCCTGACTCACGGTAAATGGCTTCGAGCCCCTGCCATAGGCTGACGACATTTCTATGCTCAACCATGACCCCTTTGGGCTGCCCTGTGGAGCCCGATGTATAGATCACGTAGGCCAGATCGCTCGACTGCAGCCCATCCTCCGAATGGTTCAGGTTATGTGTTGGCGATTTTGATATCTCATCCCAGTCGCCATCTATTGAAATCAATGCCGCACCACAGCCGGATAACCGCTCCTTCAGGGTGTCCTGAATCAGAACAACGCGCGGTTGGGCGTCTGTTGCGAGGTAAGTAAGTCTCTCAGGCGGATACATCGGATCCATTGGAACATAAGCGCCACCGGCCTTGAGCACACCCAGAATGGCGACAATCATGTCCATTCCGCGCTCAACGCAAATCCCTACGCGTAGGTTCGGTCCGACTCCCCGGCTCTTGAGAAACCAGCCCAATTGATTGGCCTTTGCGTTGAGGGCCGCGAAGGACATTGAGCGTCCCTCGTAAACAATGGCCGGTGCATCGGGGATCCAATCGACTTGAGCCTCAAACAACTCGTGGATGAGCTTCCGGTCCGGGTAGGGTCGACGGGTTGCATTGAATTCACGAATGACCCGATGCTTCTCACTCGCAGTCAGAACAGGTAACGACAATGCGCATGTGCATGGAGCCTCTTCCAATGCATCCACCAGCGAGCGAATGGTGGTGTTCACGTAGCCGATCATGCGCTGCGCGCCAATTCCCCGGTCGGCCGCCATCTCCAGCTCAAACCCTCGACCTTCATCGCTCACCGATAGGAGGAATGGATAGTTGGTGCCCCCGCGGCCACCGATCAACTCGACACCCGTATCTGCACCCTCCATCTGATCCGAATCGGATCGATGCATGTAATTCAACAAGGTAGTAAAGAGCGGTGAGGTAGCAGGGATGCCGCTGCACTTCTGAGCAACCGCCAAAGAAGCTTGCTCATGATCCAGCAGTTCCGCGAGCTCGTCCTGCGTTCTACGCACGAGATCTTCAACTGTGAGGGCGTGCAGTTGCAGCCTCAATGGCAGGGTATTGATGAACATGCCAAGAGTTCGTTGTGCACCGGCACTGCCTTGCAATCGACCCAGCAATACGCTACCGAAGACGACGTCGTGCTTCCCACTGGTCATCGCCATGACCAACGCCCAAACGGCGTGAAAGAGAGCCGCGGCGCTGACATTCAATCGTTTGGCCTGAGCACGCAGTCGGTCGGCCAGGCTCAAAGGCAGCCTCTCGTTGGCGAGACTGATTCGACCGCCCCACCCGCTTACATCGAGGACGCCGAAAGGCGCAGTTGGCTCGGTGACGTCACCCAGCTTGCGCCTGAAGAAGACTTCAGCATCATTGGAACGGGCGTATTCGAGGGACTGAGCTACATGATTCCGATAGGGGACGGCATCCGGAAGTTGGTGGCCGCGCCCCGCCATACAGGCAGTCACTTCGGACAACATAACCTGCATCGACTCGTTGTCGAACACGAGATGGTGGGTCTGAAGCAGCAGAAACAGCCGGGGGCTTTGAGGGTCCTTGGCAACCCGTAGGTGCAGCATAGGCGCCCGCCTTATATCCAAACGCTGATGTTCCGGATTCATGCGTTCTTCGAGTTGCTCTACGGCACCGCGATTCGGGTCAAATTCCAATTCTTCCGCCTGCAGAAAGGCGCGCCGTTGTACGACCTGAACGGCTCTCGGTAGCTGATCCCAAAGTACCGCGGTTCGAAGAATATCGTGTCGATCGACCACGGACTGAATTGCACGAATAAAAGCGTCCAGTTTGTCTCGCGACTCGATCTCGAAAAGAAACGATCGCGCGTAGGCATCGCCCCCATCTGTCCGTAGCAGATGATGAAAGAGAATCCCCTCCTGTAACGGCGCTAGCGGGTAAATGTCCTTGATGTTCGCAGCGCCGCCGGGCACAGCGCGCGTAATTAACTCGATGTGTTCAGGCTGCAGCGCCAGGAGTGGGAGCATTTCAGGTGTGATCAACTCGCAACGTCGGGGAATCAGATTTCCCGGAACGATGTACTCACGAGTCGACTCAGTAGTGATGGTCCGCGCCAGGTCGGCCAGCGTTGCACTTGCATAAACATTGCGGACACTCGACACGAGCCCGACTTTTCGCAAACGTTCCAGCATCTGGACGATGAGGAGGGAGTGGCCGCCGAGCTCAAAGAAGTTGTCATTGACTCCCACTTGATCGACGTGAAGTATCTGGGCCCAAACCTGCGCGAGCGCGCGCTCCACGTCCGTACGCGGGGCAATGTATTCGCCCACCTCTTCGGGCCTGCTTGCAGGAGCAGGCAAAGCACGGCGATCCACTTTCCCGTTGGCCGTGAGGGGTAAGTGATTGAGAGCCAGCCAGGCCGAGGGAATCATGTATTCCGGAAGCCTTTCCTTCAGATAGTCGCGAAGCTGTGGAATCAGTTGTTGTCGGTAGCTGTTTTCCAGCGGATCGTTGGTAAACGCAGTCCACGGTTTAGTGTGTTCTGGCGACACACGAGACACGCGGGGCAATCCAGCGGCCTCTCGCGGATCCAGCAGCTCGACGTCAAAGGCTCCGACCGGATCATCAGGATTCCAGGTCACCCTGACATTGAGGCTGAGGGACTCGCCCAATTCCCAGAATACTTCCGGTTCGACTGCCTCCCGTCCCAGGCTGACCAGTTGTGACCGTAATTCTCCAGCTTCCACGCCCTCTTGCGCGGTTTTGACCAATTTCAGGCCCGCCAATTCCGGTGCTAGCCTGGCGTTGGGAATATGTGTCAGTTGAAGGGCTGGGCAACGCCTTTCCCGCAGCATCGTCTCGATTTCGCGCAGATCACCAACGCTATTCCAGTTGATGGTGTTGAAAACCGGCTGTTTGTCAGAACCTGCGGCAGTGCGAATGACGACGTCGTAACGATGGCGTATCAGCTCATTTTGACCACGACCACGCTTGAGCTGCACATCTACACTTGCAATTCCAGGAACGCGTCCGGGGAGCAAATCAAAGAGGCGCGGATTGATGAGAAGCTCCTTCTCTTCCGAGATTCTTCTCGCGATACGCTTTCTGAGCTGTTCGGCTCCCAGCGTCGCTGTCGCCTTGCCCAATTGCACCGCGCTCTGAAACGCCTCCAGCGTTCCTAGGTGACGGACGTCGCCGACAAAGATGCAGCCGTTCGGGCGCAAAAGGCGCACGGCACTGCGCAACATCCGCAAAAAATAGTCTACGTCTGGGAAATACTGAATAACGGAGTTAATGACAATGGTGTCGAATGATCCGGCACTCAAATCATCCAGTTCCACGGCTGTCCGTTGCAAGAGCTCTACGTTTCCAAATTCAGCCCGGTTGCGTGTCCACTGGCGGATGCTCTCGATCGCAGAGGCGGAGAAATCCACGCCAACATACGAGTCGCAGTGTGGTGCGATTTTGTGTAACAACAGCCCAACACCGCAGCCTATCTCCAGCACTCGTTTGGGTCTGAGATCGAGGATGCGGGCTACGGTGGAGTCGAGCCACTCTTGCATTTGGGTCTCTGCAATCGGTCCTCCGGTGTAGCTGCTATCCCAGCCCACAAAGCTAGGCCGCAATGCCGCGGTCCCTGTTCCATAAGTGCCGTCATACAGAGTGCGCCAGTCTCCGACCATTTCACTCCGTAAAGCATCTGAATCCCCGTCTGTCACAACCTTTAGTGCGGCGCTTCGGTCGCCCACTACATAGGCCACCAGGCGCTTCTCTCCCGGGACATCTTCACGCGCAATTACAGTCGCTTCCTTCACGGCGAAATGACTGGTCAACTGAGCTTCAATTTCTCCGAGCTCGATCCTGAATCCTCGGATCTTGATCTGATCATCATTCCGTCCGAGATATTCAATGGTTCCGTCCGGTCGCCAGCGGCCCATATCGCCACTGCGATACATCCGCGCTGCCAGGTCCGAACTGAAGGGATCAGCCACAAATCGCTCAGACGTAAGCTGATGACGATTGAGGTATCCACGGGCAACGCCCGCCCCAGCAATGTAAATCTCTCCCGGCACGCCGATCGGAGACGGTTGACGATAAGGATCCAAAATATAGATTCGAGTGTTCGCGATAGGACTGCCAATGGGAACATTGCTCGAAGCAGCCCACTTCGGCGGCACTTCGTAGATGCTGCAACCCACCACAGTTTCAGTTGGGCCATACTCATTGATCAGGCGAACCGCCGGCGCAAAGGACTGCCACAGCGACACCGTCGAGGGCGACAACGCCTCGCCCCCAATCACAAATAGACCCACATCAGGACGGCGACCTGCCGACTTCAACCGTTCGCCGAGGACCTGCAGATGGGCCGGTGAAATCTTGATCAGGCTCCAGCGAGTATTCTGCTCCAGCAGTCTCTCCAAGCCATCCACTTCCTGCCCGTCCGGAACGAGTACAACACGGCGGCCACTCAGAAGCGGGCAATAGAGACTCGTGATGGTGGCATCAAAGGCGAGCGGCGAACTGACTATCGCCGCATCTCCCTCTTCTGGACGGTAGGCGTGCAGAGCCCATTCCAGATAGTTCGAGAGTCCCGAGTGTTCGATCATGACACCTTTGGGTTTACCGGTTGATCCCGATGTATAGATGACGTAGGCAAGATTGTCGCGATGCAGCCCAACTTGTGCGGGGTCGATGTTACAAGCGTGCAGCGGCTCAGCAGTGCGCCATGCGCCATCGAGTTCGATGGTTTCTATGCCCGAATCCGGAATCCGGGAGGCGAGGCGTTTCTGCGTCAGCAGCACTCTGGGCGCTGCATCCTTCAGTATGAAGGACAAGCGATCCGCCGGATGCCTGGAATCCATGGGAACATAGGCGCCACCTGCCTTCAAAACACCGAGCACTGCCACGATCATCTCGGGACTGCGCTCCAACAGTATGCCCACGCGCTGATCGGGGCTGATTCCCAACTCACGCAGTCTGTGGGCCAGGCGATTGGAATCCTCATTGAGCTCAGCAAAGCTCATGGAACGACCTTCATAGATCACTGCAGTTGTGCCGGGAGCTCGCGCCGCCTGTTCCTCAAAGCGCTGATGGATGAAGCGATTCTCAGAGAAGTCGACTGTCGTCGCATTGAATGCCACGGTCACGGATTGCCGCTCATCCGGAGGCAACATATCGAGGTCACGGACGCAGGCCATCGGAGTCGCGGTCATCCGGGATAGAAGCATCTTCCAACAAGCGATCCACCGATTGACAGTCCGCCGATCCAGAATGTCAGTGGCGTAATTGACGCTTCCTGAGATCCCATCACCCCGCTCTTCAACCGATACCGTCAGATCAAAGATGGCGGGCTCGTCAATGACTTCTTCGAGCGTCGCGGTTAAATCTGACATCCGCAGCGTTTCCCGCGGCGAGTTCTGAAGCGCGAAGGACACTTGGAAAAGGGGATTGCGACTCAGATTGCGCTCGGGCTGAAGATCCTCGACGATCTTTTCAAACGGCATGTCCTGGTGATCGTAGGCACCGAGCGTGACTTCTTTGATGTGGCTGAGAAATTCAGCCACAGTCACATCCGGTCGCACATTCGCCCGCAATACCAGTGAATTGACAAAGAAGCCAATGAGCCCTTCCACCTCCGGACGCCGGCGATTGGCGACCGGAGTTCCAATTGCGACATCTTCCCGCCCGCTCAGACGCGACAAAAGAATCGGCCATGCGGCATACAGCGTCATGAACAGCGTTGCTTCATGTTTCCTTGCAAATGTCTTGATTTGAGCGGTCAGCGCAGGATCAATCAAAATCCCTGCGTTTTCGCCCCGGAAACTCTGCGCAGCCGGCCTGGGTCGGTCCGTTGGCAAATCGAGCTGCGGGGAAAGGCCTTGCAACTGCCTGCGCCAGTAGCGCATTTGCGCTTCGAACTCATCACCCTGCGACCATTTGCGCTGCCACTGAGCATAATCCGCGTATTGGATCTCCAGTGGCTTCAGCACACTGGATTTCCCCAGTTGAATTGGGTCATACAGGGCGGACAGCTCACGAAACAGCACACCAATGGACCAGCCATCGGAGATGATGTGATGCATCGTCATGAGCAACATGTGGTCGTTGTCGGTCAGTCTGAGCAACTGAGCGCGCACCAGCGGGCCCGTTTGCAAGTCGAATTCGGCATTGACCTCCTGCGCCTTGAGCTCCTGGATCTTCTGCTCCTGTGCTGATTTTCCCAGGTGGGAAAGATCACTCGACCCAAACGGAATGTGTGCCTCACGGGAAATAATCTGCATCGGATCGCCGCCGTCCGATTCGAAAGTCGTTCGCATCGGCTCATGGCGCATTGCGAGCGCGTGCAATGCTGACCTCAGTGATTCTTCATGCAAAGGCCCGCTGATCCTCAGCGCCATCGCCACGTTGTAGGCGGCAGTGCCCCCTTCGAGCTTGTCGATGAACCACAGACGTTGCTGCGCCCAGGACGCTGGAAACCTGAAATTGCGCTCGCGTTCGTTACGCGCGACGCGAAGTATTTTCTGTGCACGGCGTGCTTTTTGTTCCAGCAGCAACTCCAACAATTTCGCCTTGTCATCAGACAACCCGCCGAACACCTCTTCTGCTGAACCAGACATTCCTGTCATGATCTTCCTACCGCTGTCAATTGTTGCATCAACTGCTGTACACGTGCGTCTGACATCGATCGGACGCTGGAGAGTAGAGACTCTATCTCCTCCCCACCGGCTTCGATTTCTTCGGCGAGCTGCACCCGACGCAGTGCTGCCACCCGGGCCGCCAGATCCTCCAGGGTCGGGTGTTCAAACAACAGCTTTACGGGACATCGCACCGACAGCTCGGACCGAATGCGCACGGCTACCTGTGTAGCGACCAGTGAGTGGCCGCCGAGGTCGAAGAAGTGATCCGCGCGTCCAATCCGCTCTACCCGGAGCAGCTCTTGCCAGATTGCCGCAAGCCTCTCCTCGACATGCCCTTGCGGGGCTCGGTAAGGCCGCAACTGCGCGTCCTGGAGATCCGGCTCCGGAAGTGCCCGCCGATCTACTTTACCGTTGGACGTGAGGGGCAGCCTTTCCAGGGTGACGAATGCACTCGGCACCATGTAGTCAGGCAAGGCGGCTCTGAGATGATCGCGAAGTTCGGCGGTTTCGATGTCCATTCCGGCACGCGCCGTCAGGTAGGCGACCAGGCGTTTCCCACCGGGAGCATCATTTCGAGCAAGGACAATCGCTTCCTTGACGGCACAATGACGGGCGAGATGCGCCTCGATCTCCCCCAGTTCGATGCGGAAGCCCCGCAGCTTGACCTGCTGATCGTTTCTTCCCAGAAACTCGATATTGCCCTCCGGCTTCCAGCGCCCCAGGTCGCCGCTCCGATAGAGCCGAGCTCCAAAGTCGCTTGTGAAAGGGTCGGCAACGAACCTGTCTGCCGTCAGCTCGGGACGATTCAGATAGCCTAACGCGACACCAGCGCCGCCGATGTAGATCTCTCCAGGAACACCCACAGCCACCGGTTGTCGGTGAATATCCAGGATATAGATCTGCGTGTTGGAGATCGGTTTGCCGATAGGTACGTGGTTGGAGTTGGCAGCGAGCCCCGCTACTTCATAAACTGTCGCAAGCGTCGTGCACTCCGTCGGCCCATATGCATTCAATAGATGCTTGGGCGGGCCATCCCGCATGATTTTCCAGAGTGCGTCAGGTTGGGCGACGTCCCCTCCCGTAATGAGGTAGCGCAACTGTCCTGTGATAGCGGTAAGGGCATCCGCGTATTGAGTGAAGAGCCCTGTCGTCAGAAAGAGTATCGTGACGCCTTGCTGTCTGATTACCTCCGACAACTGCTGCACGTCCATCAGGGCTTCCCGGGAGACAACCACCAGCTTGGCGCCGTTCAGCAAGGGTGCCCAGATCTCGAATGTGGTTGCATCAAATGCCGGGTTGCTGCAATGGGAGACGCAATCCGTCGGTCGAATATCCGAATAGGCACTGTTGAAGATGAGCCGACTGATTGCCTGGTGAGGAATGACGACGCCCTTGGGCAGACCCGTCGATCCCGACGTATACATGATGTAGGCCGGAGACATTGGAGAAGTGGCAACGCACGGCTCGATAGCGGGTGATTTTGTAATCGCGCCGCTCGCAGCCCTCAAATTGATGCGCTCCACTGATTCCATTCCGAGGCCACCTTCCACTTGATCGGAGCTGAGCACCCGTTTCGCTCGACAATCTCCAATCATGAATGCTTGCCGAGTGACCGGCAGCGAGGGATCAACGGGCACATACGCCGCACCGCACTTGAGCACTGCCAACTGGGCTACGATCATGTCGAGGCCGCGTGGCATCAGCAGCGGCACAAATTCGGCGGGCCGAACGCCACGGGATATCAAATAGTGCGCCAACTGATTTGCCCTCGAATCCAACTCTTTATAGGTAAGAGAGGTCTCTTCGGAGACAACTGCGACAGCATCCGGGGTCCGTGAAACTTGCTGCTCAAATAGTTCGTGGACGCACGCATTCCGCGGAAACTCCGTCGCAGTGGCGTTGAAGTGCCGCGTGACCTGCAGCAGCTCGCTTTGAGGGAGTACCGGAATGGATGTAGCGGGCGCGTGCGGCGCCTGGATCAGAACGTCCACCAAAGAATTAATCGCCGTGGTGATGTATCCCAACAATCGCTTGGGGTCGATCAGTCGATCCGACTGTGACATCAGCAGAAAACGATCACCCTGATCTTCAATCGAGAGGGCGATCGGGTAGTTGGTCCACTCCCGAACCTCGAGCACCTCGATTCCAGAGGCGCCCTTTACGGTCCCTAGGTCTTTGGTGCCGTGAAGGAAATTGAGCAGAGTATTAAAGAGGGGAACGGACGCCGGCACTGCACTGCAACGCTGCGCGCCGGCGAGCGATGCTTGCTCGTGCCCCATCAGATCGGCGAGCTCGCTTTGTGTGTGCATAACGAACTGCTCGGCGCTCAGATCGGCGAGACGCAAACGGACTGGCAAGGTGTTGATGAAAAGCCCCAGCATGCTGTGCGCACCCGCCGTGCCTTGAAGGCGCCCGGACATGAGACTTCCGAACACCACATCATCCCGGCCGCTCAACCGCGAGACGACCAGGCCCCATGCGGCATGAAAGAGCGTAGCCGGGCTGACGTTCCGGCGTCGCGCCTGCGCCCTGATCCTGCGGGCCTCATCTGCCTGAATTGACGACTCGGCTTTGTCTATCCGCGCTCCATCGCCATGCACATTGAGAAGATCAAAGAGAATGGTTGGCTCGGAGATATCACCCAGCTTGCGCCGAAAGAATTCGTCGTCACTCGCTGACCGAGCCCGGGCCAACGTTTGCGCCACATGCTCTCGATAGGGAACAACCGCAGGCAATTCGCGCCCGCGCTCTTCCACGCAAGCGATCACTTCGGCGATGAAAGACTCGAGAGCGATGTGATCACAGACAATGTGATGCAACTGCAGAATTGCATACCAGGCATCTGGCTGGTTGTCGCGCGCAATCTGCAATCGCATCAGGGGCGCGGTATTGAGCGGTATATTCTGCTGCTCAGGCTTCAGAAGCTCCTCGAGCTGCTCACGCGTGTCACGATCGGGATCCAACTCAATTTCCCTGATGGGTAGTTGAACAGCGCGATAAACCACTTGAACCGGCTGCGGCAATCCATCCCAATGCACGGCAGTTCGTAGCACGTCATGCCGATTGATCACGTGCCGTATCGCGAGAATCAACGCTTCCAAGGATTGACGACTGGCGGCGCGCAGCAATATCGGCAAGACGTACGGATCGGAGTCCTGAGTGCTGAACAGGTGATGAAAAAGAATGCCTTCCTGTAGAGGTACCAATGGGTATATGTCCTGAACGTTGGCGGCTCCACCGGAGGTCGCATCAACAACTCGCCCAATCTGCGATGAACTGAGATCAACCAGTGGCAACAGGCCCGGTGAAATCTCAGCGATATCCGGCGCTATCAAATTGGGAGGGGCTTTTACAACGCTGGCCACTGGGGTCAGTACGGCCCCAAGACTGGCTAGCTTGGGATGCGCGTAAATCATTTGGGCGTCTGTCGTGAGACCCACCTGACGCAGACTTTCCAACATTCGGGGGATCATCAATGAATGCCCGCCGAGCTCGAAGAAATTGTCTTGCCTGCCGACTTGATCGAGCCCTAACAACTCCTGCCAAGCTCGCGCCAGCAGGCGCTCCGCCTGGGAGCACGGGGGTTCGTATTCCCGGGTGATGAAGGAGCTCTGTGGTGGCGGCGGCAAAGCACGGCGGTCGAGCTTACCGTTTGGATTCTGCGGAAATCGACTCACGGAAACAAATGCCGCCGGAATCATGTGTTCAGGCAGCAGCGCGGCGAGATGCAAACGCAAGTCTTCACCACTCGGCGCAACGTCACCACGAGAAGTGAAGTAAGCCACTAACTGCCTGCGTCCAAGAACATCCTCACGTGCGATGACTGCGGCCTCTTTCACTTGGGCGTGATGAGCCAGTTGTGACTCGATGTCGCCCAACTCGACCCGATAGCCGCGGATCTTCACCTGGTCATCGTTGCGCCCGAGATATTCAAGATTGCCATCCTCGCGCCAACGGCCGAGGTCGCCGGATTTATAATAGGTGCCGCCACTTTCGGAGCCACACGCAAAGGCAACAAACCGCTGCTCGGTAAGCTCCGTCCGGTGCCTATATCCCTTCGCGACTGGCAAACCTCCAATGTAGATCTCGCCTGTTTCGCCGTCAGGAACCGGTTGGCGATTCTCATCGAGGATCCGGATAGTCGCGTTGGCGATGGGCCGCCCGATCGTCGGCAATACCGGCCAGCCTCGGGCATCACCATCGAGCGTGAGCGCAGTGACGACGTGAGTTTCGGTGGGCCCGTAATGATTGTGCAATCGACAGCCCGGCAGTTGTACAAACAGCTCTCCGATTTCCGGACTGACCCGGAGTTGCTCACCTGCTGCAATCACATCTCGCAAGCGTAGCGCGGCTGGATCCTGGTTTCGCCAGGCTTCCGCCAAAACCTGCAACATCATTGGCGGAACGAACAGCCTCTCCACGCCGGAGTGATGCAGAAGGTCCAACATCGCCTCTGCATCTCTGCGAATCCACTCGTCGACGATAATCAACGTGTCGCCCATGCACAGCGTGGTGAATATCTCCTGAAAGGCGACGTCGAAACTAAGCGCAGCAAATTGCAGGACACGTTGTCGCACGCCCGTATCGAAAGCGTGTTTATGCCATTCGATCAGATTGGACATCGATCGGTGGGGCATCTCGGTGCCCTTGGGTTTTCCAGTCGATCCAGACGTATAGATCACGTAGATCAGACTTTCGCTGGTCAAACCTATTTCGGTTGGGGAAATGTTCTCATCGACGCACTGCTCGATGTCCCGGAGCTTTCTATTCAGATCGATCAGGGTAGAGCCCGAGGTTGGCAGGCTCGCCATCAGTTGTTCGTGCGTCAACACGATCTGGGGTGCCGCATCCTGCAACATGTAATGCAGGCGATCCGCCGGGTAGTCAGGATCGAGAGGCAGATACGCGCCTCCAGCCTTCAGGACCCCAAGCAGACCGATGATCATCTCGGTACTGCGCCGGAGGCAAATCCCAACCAGGTCGTTTGGTCCTACGCCCTCACTTACCAGAAAGCGCGCAACCTGGTTGGCTCTGGAATTGAGCTCCGCGTACGTTACTACGCGCTCGCCGTGTACGAGTGCCGGGGCTTGCGGCTGTAAAGAAGCCTGCCTTTCAACCGCTTCGTGTACGAAGGCAAAACGCGTCTCACTCCATCCATCCATGGTGGATCTCCCTGGAAACTCAATTGATTGAATCAGCTGGCTGGCCGCGTCCCGCAGCTCATGGAGGTATTCGGCTGGTCACATGCTCCGTCACGTTCTGTCCTCCTGATGCTGCGGCGGAAATTCGCGTGAATCGTTTTAGAGGTCAACCCCCAAGCCATTTCCCTGACTCCTCCCGGTCAGCTCAGCAGGCCAGGGCGCACAGACCACATCGTGAAAAACAACCTCACTCCGAGAAAGATTTCACGAAATATCAACGGTCTGGCCAAATATCCAAGCCCGAGACGAAGGTCCAACCCTTCAGGTTTGAAGCAGCTTCCACCAGCACAGAATGAAATGCCGCGCTCGATGTGCACACTGATTGGATTGATTGGAGTTTTCGCCATCCAACGTCGGCGACAGCCATGATAGAGGCAATTGCTATTGAGCGATTTGGGCCTTGACACCCCCTTTCGCTCCATCACAAGTCTACGTATGCGGTTTGGTAGACAGGTCACTCCTTCGACACAGTCAAGCTTCGAGTGAGCCCTGCTTCGGCCACAATGACCCAACCAACTCGGGTTGCGTCCCATGTTACGAGCTGATTTGCAAAAACTTCCTCGGAGAGCTCAACCTGACGTGCAACTCGAGTTGAACGACCAGGAACATTGCTACACAACATCGTCACGGGCAAACTTTTGTGCGCGTCGGCACGCCTGAAATACCGCACTCCCGTGGCCCCGTGAGAGCTGTAGGCAGCCGCCCCCAAATTATCACTACACCAGCCAGCGCTTCTTTACCAGCTTAATTTATGTGTATCGCGGTGTCCCCATTCACCGCCAGACGTGATTGGCTATCCGCCACCAGTTACCGCCCAGGATGCCGCTGATCTGAGCATCGGAAAAATGGGCCTTGGCCAGACCCTCGGCAATTTCACCCATTGCCTCGGGCTCAATCATGGCCAGTCCACCAGCAATTCCCAATGGATAAAGGGAAGGATTGCGCCGCACATTTTCTTCGAGTCCTGAGCGATCGAAGACATAGTCGAGGCCGAGTCCAACATGCTCCGGGCCGACCAGATCGACCATGTATCGCAGTTGCGACAACAATCGTTCGACCAGGTTGGTGCTCGTCCCCAGGAAGGGGCCTATGCCGCTCACCCCGATCACGCCGCCTTTTCGCGCGCAGGCTACGAGCAGCTCATCGTGCACGTTGCGCGTGTGTGGAGTATGTCCAAAAGGGTTGGAGTGCGAGTAGATCAATGGGTGGCGGGAGTATTCCAGTGCATCGGCCGCAGTGCGTGCGCCGCAGTGGCTGAGGCAAAGAACCATACCGACACGTTCCATTTCATCGATGATTGTACGTCCAACAGACGTTAACCCTGTGTCGTCGTCCATGCAGCCGCCGCCGGCTCCGTTGTTACGGTTGTAAGCGACCAGCATCCAGCGCACACCCAGCTCATAAAAAGTCTGAATGTAGCTGGTGTTGTCCAGTACCGGACTCATTCCTTCGATATCGAAGACGACTCCCAGACGGCCATCTCCCTTGCATCGAAGTACGTCTTCAGCCGTGCTCACGAGTCGATACTTTTCCGGTCGAAGCGCAATCCACCGACGCATGAACGACAGCACATCCAGGTGCTGGGTCAGGGACATATTCGCGAAGCCCACATTGATCGAAACGACAGTCGTCCCCGACTGCCGATACCGTTCCAGCTCAGGCAGAAAGCGGGCGTCCGGTTTCACGGGCAGACAGCCATGATTGTCCCAAACGATGGAGGATCGGAGCAGTTCGCGCGCCCTGGCATTTGGGGACTGCATTTCCGCGGTTGTAATTTCGTTCACTGTCGTTCAACCCGCATCAGGGGGCATATACTCTTCAAACCACGCCACCATGCGGGCGGTATAGTCGATCGCTGCTGGAAGTTTCCTCACGCCATGACCCTCTTGCGGATAGGTCACGAGTACAGAGGGGGCTGAGCTCTCGCGCAGGGCATTGTGAAACTGAATGGCCTCTTCCGGCGGGGTGCAACGATCGAGAGCACCGCAGACATTCAGTATCGGCGTACGAACCTTGTGCGCATGCATGATCGGACTGCGCTGAAAGTACTTTCCCGATGGGTTTCGGTAGGAGTCATTCAGAAACAATGAAACGAAATGCGGGATGTTGGATACGAGGTGCTCGGTGACATGATTGGTCACGGGAGCGACCGATACCGCCGCGGCGAACCGGTCATCCTGTGTAACCAACCAACTGGTTATGAACCCCCCGTAGCTGCCTCCGGTCACTCCGAGGCGGCGAGGGTCTGCGATACCGACCTCGACCAGGTGATCGATACCCGACAGGTAGTCGTAAGTATCAGCACCTCCCATATCGCCCAGTACGCGCCGCGCGAACGCCTGCCCTCGCCCCGAACTACCACGCGGGTTCGGCAAAAAGATGGCATAACCCCGCTCGATCAACATCAGGACCGGGGCAAGGCGACGTCCCAACCACATGGGTCGCCAGTGCGAGACCGGCCCGCCGTGAATGTTCATAATCAGCGGATAGGGACCCCCTTTGCGTGGCAGGAGTAGCCAGCCTTGAATCTCGAGGCCGTCCGGCGCGCTCCATTGGACTCTCTCGATCGCCTTAATGGCCTTGGCGCACTGTGAATAGCCGATGTCGAATGAACGCACCGTTGCGTAGTTGCTTTCTCGGATGGCGCCAATCTCCGGCGCTTTGGCGAAACCCTCTGCGACCAGCAGACAATCGCCCTGCGAATTGAATCCCGATACAGCCATGTATCGCGGGCTCGAGCTCAACTCGACACTGCTCCATGTCTCGGTGAACGCCGCGGTCGTGCGGTTGTAAACGCCAACTACCGTCTCAAAACCCCGATGACCGGCGAGTAGCAGCAATTCTTCCGAGCGCCACTCGGCGTAGGTGACGTCCACGCCGTGAGTATCCACTGGGCGAAACGTCCAACTCCGGGAATCAGCCAACAGCAGGTCGCCGGCCAGGATCAGGCGATCGCTACAAATGGCTTCGACGACCGCCAGCTGATGTCCTGAAGGGGATGCAGCCGGCCAGCCAATTTGGTCTCGAGGCGCGTAGATTTCAGCAGTTGCGCCGGTCTCAATTGAGATCCTGCACAAGCGAGCCGTGTACCAGAGCCCCTCGCTCGGCCCCGGAGACACGATCGCGGCAATCGATGAATTCCCGAGCCAGACAGCTTCCCAGACATTGACTTCCAGGTTTGAGACCATCCGCGTCTCATTGCTCTGGATGTCATAGATCCACAGCCGACGCCACCGAAACTCTTCATCTCCCGAATCCAGCGTGGGCATCCAGGAGAGCGCAGTATCTGACTCCTTCTGACTGGCAATGGCGCCCTGCCCACCCGATACATCGGCGCCATGGCCGGCAACTCCGAGCAACACTCTCCGACCGTCTGGCGACCACTGGAGATATTCGACCCAGCCTTCGACCCGCGGAGTCGACCGCGAGCGCCCACTATGCGGATCCAACAGGAACAGCTGAAAGTCTCCCGTCTTCTTGCGGTCGGAGAGAAAGGCGACTGTCCGGCCGTCCGGAGAGTACTTAGGCAGTCGATCTTCGTTGGGCCCGAACGTGAGCACCTGTGTACTGCCAGACGGTACGTGAACTCTGCAAATGCGTGTAGCGGGTCCGCCTTCCAGGCGATCCATTATTGCGCCCGCAAAAACCGCGTGCTCTCCATCGGGAGCTACGTGGATATCCGCGGCATCGCTGATCTGACCGGTTCCCGGTTGTCGGAACTGCAAATAGAGTTCTTCAGCTTCCCGGTATAAGGGGGTGTCACGAAGATCCTTCTTCAACATGAGCTGTCTCCTGGGTTCAACGTCTTCGGAAAGTAGCGCCTCCCGGCGACAAATGTCACGGCTCCCAAAATACTGGTGGCGGAGCAAACAACAGCAAGCGCTTTGCCGATCATGGCAGGTCCGCCCATCGAGCCCGAAAGAAGACTGACCGTGAGTGGTGCTAAGCCCAGACCAAAAAACATGGCGGCCGCAAATTTAACCGAAACGCACAATCCCCGAAGCTCGTTCGGTATGACGATGATCGAGACCGCTGTGGTCATCACACTGATGGCGGTTCCAAGCGCCATGAACACAACCAGTGGTGCAATCGCCCAGGCTACGCTGGGCATGACAGCGAAAAGACTCATTGGCGCACCCGCGAGCGCCAGCAAACTCAGGACCACCACGGTTCGCCTGGGTCCGCCACTGCTCTGGCACACATCTGCGACGATTCCGCCGACAACGGGTCCACTCACCCCTCCTACCAGAAGGGCCATCGCCATGATGGTTCCGACACGATCCGGAGGCAGGTTGAAGTTCCGTGCAAGCGCTGGCGCCGCCCACACGAGGACAGCGCCGTCGGCCAAATTGACCAGACACATTGCCCCCAACAGCACCACGAGAATTCCGCGATAACGCCAAAGCGCTGGTGCGATTTCTCGTAACGGGGGTGATTTCGTAATGACGTCGCGGCGTGGCGGCTCGCGGAGGGTCAGGGAAAGAATGAGCACTGGCGCCAGAAATGCGGCCATTGCGAACATTGCCCATCGCCAACTATCTGGATCGCCTGTCGTAACCGCAAGCAACTCGCCACCGAGGGCAAATGCGGATGAAGATCCTGCAGATTGGCCAAGAACAACAGCCATGGTCGCCCGTCCCCGCTGCGCAGCCGGAAACAGATCAGCCAGGACGGAGAATGCGGCAATGGCCGTTGCCGGCGCTGCAAAGCCAACGAGGCAGCGTGACAGGAAAAGCAGGCTGAAACTGTAGGAGAGGGCCGTGCAAAGGCTGCCAATCAGGCTCAGAGCCGTTGCCAGGCACAAAATCCGTACTCGTGAGTATCGATCGATGGCCATCCCCAACGGGATGGCAGCAACAGACAAAGGCACCGCCAATGCCGCACCTTGTAGCAATGCCATCTGGTTGTCGCTGAGCGCGAGCGCGAGTCGCATCGTCTCCTGAATCGGACCCAGCGTCGTTCGCGCGTAAATCCCGGCCATGGCGACCGCAGTGAGCACGAGGAGTTGGAACCCGCGTCGGACGCGCAGGTTGGACCATGTTGAACCGATTGGCTCGCGCGCGAGCTCGGTCATTCGCTCAGTCGCAGCGCCGGAAGTGCAACGCGCGATTCCCATAACTGAAAAAATCGAATCCCATCCCGCCTGGACCCGATGTCACAATACCGCCGAGATTCATTGGAGTAGACGGACGTGCGCGCCACGTTCTCTGCCCGATCGCTTCCAGGAGATAGGGCGCGGATCCGAATCGCCCCGTCGCAAACAGCTGGTATCCTCGGTCAGTCTCCCGAACCACCCCTTCCGCCCCTATGGAATCCGACCGATAGTGCCCCTCTAACGATCGCGCATCTGCCTTGCCTGCAGGCGGAACACGAGAGAATTCTTCCCGG
>Ga0207703_10001405_pt1 | contig 21940 bp, 19 predicted proteins | sample KBSSwiS12_FD_184304 | JGI IMG/M metagenome (GOLD analysis project Ga0207703, IMG submission 184304) | Switchgrass rhizosphere microbial communities from Kellogg Biological Station, Michigan, USA - KBS Switchgrass S1-2 (SPAdes) (version 2) | ecosystem: Host-associated > Plants > Roots >...
TACCTTCACGTATCCAACGGTGCTCGCACGAGTGGCTTCCAGGACGACACTTCCTGTCTCATTGCCAGGAAACGTAAAGCGCATGTGAGCGCAGTGATCCGTGGCGGTCAGTTCCGCAACAATCCTGCGCGCCGGATCCGCGCCCATTTTCACAGAGTAGTAGTAGGGCGTGGAGACTTCGTCGGCGTGAGAAAACGGCAGCCGCCGATATTCAAATGTAGTTTGGCCGTTACCCAGCTGGGGCATGAGAGTGACGTAGCCGTAGTCGCCCATCCAAACTGCCGGCTGATGGGTGCCGATGAAGCCGGAGATGGTGTCGTCTTCGTAGGCGTAGGAGCTGACACTGATCCGGTTCTGACGGGTCTGCGGTGTCCAGTTGGTCATTCCGAACGGCGTCGTAACCAACGGCATCGTGCCACCGTAGTCGGGGCCAATCTTCGAGCCACCGCCGGTTCCAATGTAAGTATTGACCCAGTCAACCGGGTCGGCCGCCAAAGCTCGGGTCGCGATGCACAGAAACAGAAGCGCGGCCGATCTCATTGCGTCACCGCATCGTGCGCGGCGGAGCGGCCAAACACTCCATACAGGCCGATGATCAGCCAGACGACGTTGATGCAGACCGAGGGGTAGGCGCCATTCCAGCCGCTGTTGACGATGAGCCCCGCGCCGGAAACAATGTTCAGCCAGTGATACCAGGGCGATTGGGATTTCAGGCGGCCCAGGGTCAGCAGTACGTAGGCGCTCAGCATCATGAGCGCGCCCAGCCAGCCGACTACTTCGACGAGCACTTTCATTGCGAGGGTGATCCTTTTGAGTCATTGCCGCAGCCAGCGCTGGATACAAGAATAGCCCATTGTCCAAGGGCCTGATTAGACTGGCCCCGGTCCTGGTTGTGGTTTTGGTTGGAGATGCGTTTATGACGATCCGCCCTTCGTTCCTTTTTGACCTGGATGGCACACTCGTTGACAGCGTCTACGAGCATGTACTGGCGTGGCAGGAGGCGTTGACGGCGGAGGGGATCGAGCTGTCAGTCTGGCGCATCCACCGCAAGATCGGCATGAGCGGCGGTCTTTTCATGAATCAACTGCTGCGCGAGACGAAAATAGATATCACCCCCGACCGGGTGGAGCGGCTGCAGCGGTTGCACGCCGAGGCCTACCAGAAATTCCGCGGGACGATCCGGCCTCTGCCGGGTGCGCGGGCGCTGTTGGATGCGTTGTCGGAGGCTGAGATTCCCTGGGCCATAGCGACGAGCGGACGGATGTCCACTGCCCGGCAGAACCTCGAGGCGTTGGGCGTGGATCCGGCGGTGAATGCCGTCATTACGCGCGATGACGTCAAGTACGCGAAGCCGGATCCGGACCTGTTCGTAGCCGCTGCCGAGAAATTGAACGTGCCCATCACGAGCTCCATTGTGGTGGGCGACAGCATCTGGGACATGCTGGCTGCGCGCCGCTGCCAGGCACTAGGTGTCGGTCTGCTGTCCGGCGGCTACGGTCTCGATGAGCTCGAGCGTGCCGGGGCGTATCGCGTCTATGAGGATCCGGCCGACTTGTTGGATCATCTGGACGAGGTCGGCGGCCGCCGGTGACGGCGATGTAAAATTCCTGCATTCCGGTTCCCGCAACGGGCGCCGGATCGATCGTTACCTATTGGAAGCGTGCGGGTTAGGTGTCACAGTATCACTATGACACTTCTGCGCTTCACCCTGCGTCCCGGCCAGTCGATTTTCGAGCAGGTGGTTTTCGCTGCCGTCAAAGCGTTTATCAGCGGGGAATTTCAGCCCGGCCAGCCCTTTCCGTCGGTCCGTGCGCTGGCCGCGGATCTGAAGATTCATCCGAATACGGCGCACAAGGTCGTTCAGTACCTGATCCAGGAGCGGTGGCTGGAAGCGCGGCCGGGAATCGGCACCGTGGTGGCCGAACGGCCCGAGGTCAGATCGGGCGATCGCAAGCGGCTCCTGAAGGATGAAGTAGAGCAGTTGGTTGTGGAGGCCAAGCGGGTGGGCGTCGAGCTGCAGGACCTGCTCGAAACCATTGAGGTTCAATGGAAGACACTGGAGCGCGGTGATGAGGCGAAACGTAAATGACAACTGACGCAATCGTGCAGGCGCAGGATGTATGGCGGCAGTTCGGCCGCCACGAAGCGCTTCGTGGCCTGAATCTCGAGGTGCCGCGGGGAAGCGCGTACGCGTTGATCGGCGCCAACGGGGCCGGCAAGACGACTACCATCAAGGTGTTGATGAATCTCATCGGTCCGACGCGAGGCACGGCGACCGTGATGGGAGTCGATTCGCGGCAGTTGCCGCCCGAGATTCTGGCTCAGATCGGCTATGTCTCGGAGAGTCAGGTGTTGCCCGGTCGCCTGAGCGTGGGTGAGTACATCGAATACCTGCGGCCGTTCTATCCGAGCTGGGATCGTGAGTTGGAAGCCGCCATCCGTTCGCGCATGCAATTGCCGCCCGAACGAAAGATCAGCGAGCTCTCTCATGGCATGCGCCTGTCACTGGGTCTGACCTGCGCATTGCCATATCGCCCGACGCTGTTGGTTCTGGATGAGCCCTTCAGTGGACTGGATCCGCTGGTGCGTGAGGAATTCATGGAAGGGTTGTTGCCGCTGATCGGCGATCTGACGCTGTTCATCGCATCCCAGGAGTTGGATGAGATTGAGAATGTAGCCACTCACGTCGGGTTTCTGCATGCGGGCCGGATGTTGCTCGAGGAACCGCTGGATCATCTGACCGATCGATTGCGTGAAGTGCGTGTCACGCTCGAGCAACCCGCGGTGGTGCCCGATGGTATGCCCAAAGTGTGGGTACAGCCGCGGGCGTTCGGCAATGTGCTGAGCTTTGTGGATACCCGCTTTTCCGAGGAGGATCTGGGTGAGCGCCTGCGGCTTCTGCTCGGTCCCGTGCGTGCGATCGATACACAGTCGATGCCACTCAATTCGGTGTTCAAAACCCTTGCGCGGGCCGCGCGCGATGGAGCAATGCCGTGAACCCCAGCTTGTCGTGGCACATCTTCAGGAAAGACTGGCGGTTGATGTGGCCGCTGGCGGTGGCAACCGCGCTGCTGCAGGTGGTGATCACGGCGGTGATCCGGCATTCGGAGCCGTTTCCCCTGCCGGAGGCAAAATCGATCATTGCCTCCCTGCTGACGCTGGGTCTGGCGATCAGCATGACCTTGTTGATATTGCTGACGATCCAGCAAGAGGCCATTCCCAGCATCAACCAGGACTGGTTGACACGTCCGGTCAAACGTCGCGACCTGCTGTTGGGCAAGCTTTTTACGCTTGCACTGCTGATTCACGGTCCGATCGTGGTCGTAGACATCCTGCACGGATTGGCCGAGGGGTTTGCGCCGGGCTCGGTGATTCATGCGACTCTGGTCAGTAACTTCGAGATCGCGCTCTGCTACAGCCTGCCGGTGATGGCCGTTGCTTCCATGACGCGCAGCGTGGTGGAAGCGATTATTTTCGGGCTGGTGATCCTGGTGGTGGGCGTATCGGTGGGGTTCGTTGCATCGTCCACGGGTGGGACAGGACTGAAATGGATCTGGCGCTCGGTGGCGCATGGGGAGCTGCTGTTGGTGACTATGGCTGCTCTGTGGTGGCAATACACCCGCCGCTCCCGCGATGGCACCCAACAGGCGCGAGCGCTGTTTGCCGTCGGAGTGCTGGCGTTCACGTTGATTCAGTTACTGCCGTGGGAGCCGGCATTTTTTATTCAGCGCAGTCTGGCCGCCAATCCGCAGGCCAGCCGGCAGATTGCTGTGGAAGTGGTGCAGGGGGCCTCCTATCCGACCCGTCAACTGCTGGCCGGGGTTGATGCACCCGATCGGGGAAATGTCCGTATCGTCGTGCCGCTGCGCTTCTCGGCTTTCTCTGCCGATACGCTGATTCACGGTGACCGCACGAGTGTTCGCCTCGTTGGGAGTGATGGCGTGGTTGTTTTCAGTGGGGTGGGGCGCGTGTTTGACGTGCCTTCGGATGGGGATGGCTGGCCCATGGGTCCTCCGGGCACGGTCGGTCAGGCTGTGGATATTCCGGCGGACGTTTACAAGAAAATATCGGAGCAGCCGCTTCGGTTGGAGTTGGGATATTACGCTACGTTGTTGCGCAGGCAGTTGATCACGCGCATGGCGTTGAACGAGACACGGCGTATTCCCGGGTTCGGGTGGTGTGCGACACGAAACAAAATTAGCGTCATTGACATTGGATGTCGGACGGCGGGGGCGCTACCGTTTTGTATCTCCGTAACCGCAGGGACGGCACCGGAGGCGTTTCAATGTGAGTTGAACTACGAGCCGGTGCCACTGCGCTTTTCCGTGGATCCCATCGATCACTGGGAGGTCAAAATTCCGACTTTGCCCAGGGCTGAATTGGCGCCGATCGAATTCGCGTTCCGTGTCTATGAGCCTGAAGATCACTTTTTCCGTGAAGTGGTGGTGCCGCGGATCCGGCTGCGGGATCTGAGCCCTTGACAGGGGCCTACGTGTGTCACAGTATGCGTGTGACACCTGCCTGCAAGGGGCATTTATGGCGACCACGGCGGAAGGGTTGGGGGAGAATCGGCTCCGGCTGAAACCATTGGCGGCCGCCGACAGGGCGTTGAAGGCAGCGGTGCGGCTGTGGTTCGGGGTCCTGGTCGCGGGCCAGTTGTTTTTCGTTGCTCATATTGTGTCGTTCTATGGGCGTTCGTCATTGGCAGGGGATTTCTCCCGCTGGAACAAGGTGTTGTCGCGTGGCTTCGTGCCTGGCGACCCTGTTGGCAATGGCGCGCTCGGCGTGCATCTGGCGATGGCGGCTCTCGTTACCTTCGCCGGGCTGTTGCAGTTGACTCCACAGATCCGGGCACACTTTCCTGCGTTTCACCGTTGGGTGGGACGCTCATACATTGTCATTGCCGTGTTGGCGAGCACGTCCGCCCTGTATCTGAGCGTTATCCGGGGCGGTACGCCGGGAGGCTTTCTCCAACACGCGACCATTGATGTCGATGCCATCCTGATCCTGATTTTCGCGGCCCTGGCCCTGCGTTACGCGCTCGCTCGCAACTTTGTGACCCATCGCCGCTGGGCGATCCGTCTTTTCCTCGCCGTGAGTGGCGTGTGGTTTTTCCGCGCGAGTGTGTTCTTCTGGATTCTCATCAACCGCGGTCCGGTCGGATTCAACCCGCATACATTTGAGGGCCCCGCACTCACGGTCCTGGGCTTCGTGGCCTACTTCCTGCCGCTGGGCGTGTTTGAGCTGTACTGGAGATCTCAGCAGCGGGGCAGCACCTCGAGCCGCTTCGACCTTGGTCGTGCTGACGCTTGCGATGGCGATCGGCGTGTTCGGCCATGCCATGTTCATGTTGTCCTCCGGAGCAGCCTTTTGAACGTGATATACACTGCCGCACCGCATTCAAAGGTGGGCAGCACATGGACCGACGGGAGATTCTGCAGACACTCGGAGTGACGACGCTTTTACCGGCTGCTGCATTGGGCGCGCTTCCAGCACATACCAACGTCGTGGCGGAAACGCTTCCCCGCCCGCCGGAGAGCAAACCCGAGCACTCCATCCGCTTCGCGGTCTGTGGCATGAGCCACGATCACATCTATGGCATGGTCGGAGCCATTCAGCGCGGCGGCGGTGAGCTCGTGGCTGTCTTCGGCGAGGAGCCGGACAAGCTCGCTGCATTCACGAAGCGCTTTCCGGACGCGAAGCGGGTGAAGAGCGAAGCTGAGATCCTGAATGACAGCTCCATCCAGTTGGTTCTGAGCTCGACCGTTGCGAGCCGCCGCGCGCCTCTGGGTGTTCGGGTGATGGAGCACGGCAAGGATTTTCTCGCTGACAAACCGGGCATCACGACTCTCGAGCAACTGGCGGCGGTTCATAAGACGATCGCACACACGAAGCGCATCTACGGGATCATGTACAGCGAGCGGCTGGAGGTCAGGGCCGCGGTCAAAGCCGGTGAGTTGATCCAGTCGGGCGCCATCGGCCAGGTCATTCAGACCATCAACATCGCGCCCCATCAGGTCCATCAGGGTCACGGCGATGCCGGCGGTGGCAGTGGGCGACCGGAGTGGTTCTGGGATCCTGACCTGTACGGCGGAATTCTCTGCGACATCGGCTCACACCAGGTCGATCAGTTTCTGTATTACACGGGATCGACCGAGGCGGAGGTGGTGGCTTCGCAGATTGCCAACGTGGCACACCCGGATCGGCCGCGGTTCCAGGATTTCGGCGACATGATGTTGAGGGGCAACCGCGGCATGGGTTACGTGCGGTTGGACTGGTTCACTCCCGATGGTCTGGGCACCTGGGGCGACGGGCGACTGTTTGTGCTCGGTACACAGGGCTACATCGAGCTGCGCAAGTACACCAATGTCGCGGTCTCGAAGTCAGGCAACAATCTGTTCATTGTCGATCAGAAAGAAGCGCGCTACATGGATTGCAGCAACCTGACGTTGCCTTTTGGTCCGCAGTTCGTCGCGGATGTTGTGAACCGGACGCATGTTGCGCAGGACCAGACGCAGTGCCTGCTGGCCGCTGAGCTGTGCATCGAAGCACAGCGGAATGCGAAGAATGTTACGCTGAAGGGGTGACTTCGAGCCGTATTTCCGCGGGCACGCCGGCTTATCGCCGGCTCGCACTGGCACTCGTCATCGCAGGTCTCTCGACTTTCGCACTGCTTTACAGCGTGCAATCTCTGCTGCCTGTGTTTGCGCGCGAGTTCCACGTCAGCGCGGCTGAGTCCAGCCTGGTCGTGTCACTCGCGACCGGCGCCATGGCATTGATGTTATTGGTCGCGAGCGTGGTGTCCGATCGCGTTGGCCGCCGCGCGATGATGGTCACATCGCTCTTTGCGGGATCGATATTGACCATCGTGTCGGCGGCACTACCGAGCTGGCACGCGCTTCTGGTCACTCGCTTTCTCACCGGCATTGCTCTTTCCGGCATTCCCGCGATTGCCATGACCTATCTGGCTGAAGAAGTGGATGCGAAGACCATCGGTGGAACGATGGGACTCTACATTGCCGGCGCTGCGCTCGGCGGCATGATCGGGCGCATCGGCTCGAGTGTCATTGCCGATTGGCTCGGCTGGCGGGTTGCGCTGGGCAGCGTCGGAGTCATCTGCCTCATCGGGGCGTTTGTATTTCGATGGGCCGCGCCGGTGTCCCGTTCGTTTGTGCCGCGGAGGCACGACCTGGCGTCATTCCTCGACAGCATTCATGTCCTGAGGCGCGATGCCGGATTGCCCTGGCTGTACTGCGAAGGCTTCCTGCTGATGGGAGCCTTCATCACGATCTACAACTACGTGAGCTTCCGCTTGCTCGCGCCACCGTACTCGCTGAGCCAATCCGCGGTGGGCGCGATTTTTCTGTTTTATATCGTTGGATCGTTTGTCTCCACCTGGTATGGGAGACTGGCCGGACGGTTGGGGAGGCGCCGGGTGTTCTGGATACCCATCCTCGTCTTTCTGATCGGAGTTGGCATGACGGCCGCTTCTCCTCTGATTCTGGTTGTCGCCGGGATCGGCGTGGCGACAGCGGGATATTTCGGGGCTCACTCGGTTGCTTCGAGCTGGGTGGGTCGCCGCGGCCATGCGGCGCCCGCGCAGGCGGCGGCGTTCTATTCGTTTTTCATGTACGTGGGGTCCAGTGTTCTGGGGTCGGCCGGCGGTGTGGCCTGGAACCATGGGAAGTGGCCAGGGGTCGCCCTCTTTACCATGGTTCTGCTGGCACTGGCGTTGGCGGTAGCTTTGCGGCTGATTTCAGTGAAGCCGCTGCCCCAGAACATCACCACCGGGCCCCCGGAAGCGGTTTAGACATAATTCGCCACTTGAAAGCGGGGCGCGCAACCGCACGTTCTGCCGTGGTGGACTACAATTGCTCGCCTTTCAATTGAGGAGATGTCGATGCCCCTTCCCGTGCGATCCGGTAATCCGGGACTGAACGAGAAGACTTTTTCAGGACTGCCGCGGCCAATGGCGGCCGGCGATCGGATGACCCTGCAGGGTGCGATCAACAAGTCGTTCCTGCTGCTCGTGGTTTTGCTGGCGGGTGCCTTCTACCCGTGGTCGGAGTATCTCTCGACCGGTGACGCTTCCGTGGTTGGACCTTCGATACTGATCGGTATCGTCGGCGGGCTCATTGCGGCCCTCGTTATCAGCTTCAAGCCGACGACGGCTACCTATCTCGCGATTCCGTATGCCGGACTCGAGGGACTGGCTCTCGGCGGTTTCTCGGCGATCCTGGAGCGGAAGTATCCGGGAATCGCGATTCAGGCCGTGGGCCTGACGTTTGGTGTCCTGGCCGTGTTGCTGGTCGCGTATTCCATGCGTCTCATCCAGGCCACGCAGCGCTTCCGAACGATCGTCATCGGCGCCACGGGTGCCATCGCTCTGCTGTATCTGGTCAGCATGGTGCTGGGCCTGTTCCATGTTCCTGTGCCGTTTCTGAATTCCTCCAGCCCGCTGAGCATCATCGTGTCGCTCGTGATTTGCGGCGTCGCTGCCCTGAATCTCGTACTCGACTTCGATCTGATCGAGTCAGGGGCACGCCAGGGTGCTCCCCGCTACATGGAGTGGTACTCAGCGTTCGGCCTGCTGGTCACGCTGGTCTGGCTGTACCTGGAAATCCTGCGGTTGCTGAGCAAGGTTCGCGACAGCAGGTAATTCGTCAGTACCCGAGCTTGACCGAGCGGCCGCGCGAGAGCCGGGCTACTCCGATGGTCAGCAAGGGCAGTACGTAGACGACCAGGAAGATGATCGCCAGGGCTCGGTAGCCCCTGGCGATCAGGGTGACCAGGCCGAATCGCTGGGCCAACAACATGCAGCCTGCGAGAATCACGAGCGCAATGATCAGGCGCGCAGGCCGGCCCAAGGCAGCGCGCTGGTGATTGCGCAACGTATTGCTGATGCGCTCGTTGATGGCATGCACCGCGCCTGTGCCGCTCTCGAGAAGAGCCGCGAAGATCATCAACTGGAACGCCAGATGGAACAGCGGCAGGTTCAGGCGCTGCAGGAGGAAATCGGACGGTAGCGTTTCGTTCGCGATCCCCGGGTAGTAGGCGATCATGCAGCAGAAGAACATCAGCGCAGGCAGCATTGCCAGCGGAGCCGCAATGAGCCCCGCAACGACCGCGTCCCGATCGCTCGTGAGGTGGCGCAGAACTGGCAATATGACAACGGCTCCGACAATGTTGTAACTGGCGTAGGTCAGTCCACCCAAAGCCCAACCATCCATGGGTGCTGTCGCGCCGAAGCCGGCAGAGATCTTGTCCCCGAAATGCGTGAAGGACAGGACTACGAACAATATATACACGGCGTACAACAGGAACGAGACGTACTTGAACAGTCTCTCCACGGACGCATTGCCGAATGCAACCACGAATGCAATCGCGCCCATCAGTGCCAGAGTGCCTGCCATCTCCGGGACGCCCAAAGTTGCTTTTCCCAGTGCGCCGGCCGCCGCACCGAACACCGCCAGAATCAGGATGACAAACAGGATGTAGGAAACCTCGAATACGATCGAGGCCGGGCCCAGGAGGGCGCGGACGAACGTCTGATAGTCAAGGGCTTCGAAGCGCCGCGCGAACAGGAATGTGGCAACACAGACGGCGGCCCAGATCACGGTCGCCAGCAACATGGCGGCAATACCGCCCCAGGGCCCGCTGGGCATGAAGAATTCCGCGAGCTCGCGGCCGGTTGCATAGCCGCCGCCGATGACGACCGCCTTGAATGCAAAGCCGGGGAGCAGGAAGCGTTGAAATCGGGAGGACATACGTTATCTCGTGGCCGCCGGTTCGCCGGCGTGCTCGGTTTCAATCCGGGAGCTCGACCGGTCCATTGTCAGCAACATGCCGGCGGCACCAGCGGCAAGGGCTGCGAGGATGACGAAGAACCGGGCATGGTGCACGCTGCTCCACAAGGTTCCGACGGCTCCCGCGGTGAGGCTGCCCGAAAACGTGGCGAGGAACCAGGCGGCTACGGTGGTTGCAGCGAATCCCGCGGGCGCCAGGCGGGCAAACAGGCCCAGCCCGGTCGGCAGAATGTGCAGCTCTCCCCACGTGTAGATCACAAAGAACCCCGCCAGCCAGATCCAACTCGCCTTGCCGGGTCCGGTCCACGCGGCCACACCGGCCAGGAGAGAATAGGCGAGTGCCAGGATAATTGCTCCAGTGGCCATCTTGCGCATCGCGCCAGGCTCGGTCCGCCTTTTCCAACGAGACAGGAGCAGGGGAGTCATCAGGAAGACCAGCAACGGGTTCAGAGCCTGAAACCACGTCATGGGTATCACCGCACTGCCTACCTGGCGATCAACTCCTGTTTCCGCCCACAACGCAACCGTATTTCCAACCTGCTCGTACGCACCTCGAAACACGGTTACTGCTATTGCGATGCCAACCAACAGGATGAGTGTGCTTTTGGAGTTGGCGGGGGCACGCGCTGCCTGTGCGTCAGGCCGCTTGGCAGTCGGCAGGTATTTGCCACCTGAGATATAGACAGTCAGCCCGAGGAACATACCCACCCCGGCGGCGGCAAATCCCCAATGCCACCCGTAGAACTCGCCGAGCGTTCCGCACACCAACGGAGCGAGAAAACCGCCCAGATTGATGCCAACGTAGTAGATGTTGTAAGCCCGGGCGCGGCGCGAGTCCTGGGGCTCATACAAATCGTTGATCTGACTCGGCAGGCTGGGCAGGAACAGTCCGTTGCCGAGGGCAATGGTCGCCAACGCAACATAGAGCAGGGAATCGAAGGTCATCAGGAAATGGCCGATGGCCATGATCGTGCCACCGACGATGACGGCCCGGCGGTTGCCGAGCCAGCGATCGGCAATGATTCCACCAAAGATGGGGGTCAGGAACGATGTCGCGGTATAGGCGCCGTAGATGAGGGACGCCTTCTCCTGGCTGATCATCAATTGCCGCGTCATGTAGTAGACGAGCAGCGCGCGCATGCCGTAGTAGGAAAACTGCTCCCACATCTCCGTGAGAAACAGGATCGTAAGTCCCCGTGGTTGGCCAAACCACGATGGCTGCGAAACGGCGCGGGTCGGTTCGCTCATGCTGTCGGCGAGCGACCCGAACCCCATACTTCTTCGCCACACTGGATCTGGCCATCGGCATAGATCGCGCCGGGCGTACGATCGCGCGATAGAAAAATGGGCCCATCCAGGTCTACAACATCGCAAAGCTGCCCCAGCACAAACCCTGGCGCCATGGCGAGACTCGTGCCGACCATATTTCCAACCATGACTCCGAGACCGATCTCCCGGGCCTTGCGCGCCATGGCGAGCCCTTCCGTGAGACCACCACACTTGTCCAGCTTGATGTTGACGATCTGAAACCGGCCCACGAGCCCGGGCAGGTCAGCCAGGCTCAGTGCGCTCTCATCGGCGGCAATCGGAATCGGGGATATGAAGTCCTGCAGATCGGCTTCGCGGCCCCGCGGCAGCGGTTGCTCGAGGAGCGAAATCCGGGCGCTGACGAGCTCATGGGTTAGTTTTTTCAGGGTCCCGATGTTGTAGCCTTGATTGGCGTCGACGCCGATCCAGGCATCCGGCCTCGCGCCGCGCACTGCCTCGATTCTTGCAATGTCAGTGTCCAGGTCGCCCGTCAGTTTCAACTTGATACGGCGTGCGTGATCGTACCCGAGGGCACCCTGAGCCATTTTTTCAGGCTCGTCGGCTCCCAGGGTGAAGGTAGTAACCAGGCGATGCAACGGGCCGACGCCCGCCAACTCTGCAACCGGAATGCCCTTGCGCGAGGCTTCCAACTCCCACATCGCGCAATCAACGGCGTTGCGAGCGCCACCCGGTGGGAGGAGCTTCTGCAACGACAAGCGATCGAGCCCTGATTCAATCGCGGTGCGGCGTGATTCAATGGCTGGCAGGATTTTCTCGATCTTGTCATCGAGATAGTAGACACCGGATGCTTCGCCGCGGCCACGGTGTTCGCCGTCTTTCAGCTCGACGACGACTACGTCCTGTTCTTCGAAGACAAATCCAGAAATCCGGAAGGGCGCGGCCAGGCGCAGCTTCTCAACGCGTACATCCAATGTAAGGCCTGACATCAGTAGTTGGCTCCCATGCGTATGAGCTCGAATACGAAGGCGACCCACAGGACGAAGAATGCGGACAGGGCGAGGACGATGCTCCATATCCTCGCGGGCCAGCGGCGTTGGCCGGCCCACACCGCGTTCAGATTCTGCAGGATCAGAATGAATCCACCGATGAAGCCGATGATTCCCAACGCCTGAGTGCAGTAGAGAATCGAGTCGAACCGGGTGCTGAGGTCGTTGAAGTCAGACAGCATGGCGCCGATGGTGAGGCCCCAGGCTGCAATGGCTGTGATGATAGCGACAGCCGCGATCTTGCTCAGCCGGTAGGCGCGTAAGGACGCGTTGTCCAGGTTCAAAGCGGCGCCGTACCGCTTGCGGACAATCGCGTTAATGGGCCAGAAGATCGCGGTCAGCAACAGGGCGGTGACGCTTGCGATGAACACAGGGAGCAACCAGGACGTGTCCTGATACCAGGGTGCGCGGTCGAACACGATGAATGGCGAAAGCTCGTCAATGCTGAAGCGGACCGCCTTGCCGTCGACCACCTTCGCGGCCAGTCGCTCGTGCGAATCGCGGTCTCGCCAGACAAACGGTTCGTACTCGATCCAGTGGCGCGGTTCGCCGTTCAGGCCCGGGAAGGCAGGCGTAACTAATTCACCCTTGTCATTGACACTGAGATGCGTCTGGCTGACCAGATCCAGGACGGCCAGGAAGGTTGACTTCGAGCTGCGCGAGTTGGCCCAGCTTCCGGCGAGCGCGGCGGCGTGGGCCTTGGCGGTCGCGGCATCCACTCGGGTGTCAGGCGGTGGGGCCGGGAAGTAGCGGTCCGAGAAATCGAAGAAGAGGGCGTTCCGCAGCTTTCCCGCGGCACCGTCCTTGCCCAGGCTGTTGAACGACACGTAGAAGCCAACTCCTTCCTGCAGGTACAGATGCAGGGAGGTGTGGAAGCTGTCGGTATCGCCGAGATGGGCGATGACTTCGTGGCCGTTGATGTTGGTCTCGAAGAATCCCAGCTCCATGCGATTGAGCGGTGGGATCACAGTCAGTGGACTGTTGTGCATCTGCTCCGCCGTGGCGGCGCTCAATATCCGCTGACCGTTGTACTCACCCCCTTGCAGGTGGGCGATCATGAAGTGAGCCATATCTTCAGCGGGAGCCGCGAGCGAGCCGGCTGGAGCGGGACCGATGATCTCGTACGGTTTCGGATCGGCTGATGCACGGGAATAACCCTTAGGAATCAGGGGGACGAGGTTGGGCGGCAGCGGCTGACGGAAGCTCGACAACTGCATGTCGAGTGGCGCGAAGAGGTGCTTTTCGATGTAGGAGTCGAAGGACTCGCCCGACAGTCGTTGCACGATATAGCCGGCCAACGAGGCGCCGTAATTGGAGTACGAGGGTGTCGAGCCCGGAGCAAACACTCTGTTGGGCACCCAGACTTTGAGCAGTGCCTCGAAGCCCGGCGACTTGGGATCGTCCGACAGGATTCCCTTGGCCTGTTCTTCAAAACCGGCCGTGTGCTGCATGAGGTTGCGCATCGTGACGGGCTTGCCGTCGAAGGCCGGAATCTCGAAGTCCAGATATTGATTGACGTCGGCGTCGAGATTGATCTTGCCTTGCTCGACGAGTTGCATGACCGCGGTCCAGGTAAACAGTTTGGATACCGAACCCGGACGGAACAGGGTCTTTTTTGGATCGACGGGTGTTCGCCTCTCGACGTCACTGAAGCCGTAGCCGCGCTCTGTCAGAATTTTGCCGTCCTTGACGATTGCGACCACCGCGCCGGCGATGTCGCCGGAATGCAGGGCGTAGGGCATGTAACCATCGAGCCAGGCGTCGGCGTCCTCTGCAGTCAGAGGTTGCTGGGCTCTGGCTGTTGCGATACCGAATGCCAGGGCCGTTGCCAGCAGTTTTCGCAAGGTATGCATATTTTTATGCCAGGCAGGCATCGACGAGGCGTTCAAACTCCGCGCCACCGCGGATCGGATCCGCCACCGGTAATCCCAGCCGTTGTGAATGAATGGCCATCAGGTCCCGCGCAGCCTCGGCGTCGAGTTGTGAAGTGTTCAAGGACACACCGGCGCAGCGGATGTCGGGATTGGTACGGCTTCCCAGCCGCAGGTTGAGGTCAATCGTTTCTTCGAGGGAGGGCAACCGGTAATCAGGTTTCCCCAGGATGTGGGTGCGGCCGGCCTGATGACAGACCACGAGCACATCCGGTTGGCTCCCGTGCAGCAGTCCCAGTGAGACGGCCGCGTAGGAGGGATGAAACAGCGATCCTTGTCCCTCGATGACATCCCAATGCTGCGGCAGGCTGTCGGGACTCAACAGCTCCGCGGCTCCTGCTTCGAAGTCAGATACAACCGCGTCCATGGGAATTCCGCCACCCGAGATCAGAATTCCGGTCTGGCCCGTGGCGCGAAAGTCGGCTTCGATGCCACGGCCCTTGAAAGCGCGGGTGAGGGCCAGCGCGCTGTATTTTTTGCCCAGCGCACAGTCGGTACCGACTGTCAGAAGACGCTTCCCGGTTCGTTTGCGGCCGTTTGCCACCGAAATATTGGAAGGGGGTACACGGACGTCTATCAGTCGCCGACCGAGGCGCGCCGCAGCCGTTCTCAGCGGCTCAATGTCCTGGAGCTTCGCGTGCATTCCGCCGATGAGGTCGAGGCCAACCCCCAATGCTTCCAGCAGAGTGGGGATCCAGTTGTCCTGGATGATTCCGCCGTAATTCGCGACTCCGATGACGAGGCTGCGTGCCCCTTTCTCGCGCGCTTCCCGCGGTGATGTTCGCGGCAGGCCCGTTGTGACTTTAGTGTCGCCGCACGACCATTCGCCGATGCAGCGGTCGGCCGCCCAGTCGCGCAGCCCGAACGCTGTTTTGGCGAACAGAGGTTCCTGCGTGTCGCCCAGGAACACGAGATAAGGAGAAGGCAACTCGAGCATCATCATTCACCATCGGCGTTCGCGCGCTACCTCGGCTTGTCGAACGAGTAGCGCACCTCGACTCCCAACTCGCGGGGGCGCAACATATAGGCAAAACCGCCCTGCGAGGGATCGCCGGTTGCTTCAGCAGCGCGTTTATCCGTCAGATTGCGCGCGAAGAACTCTAGACCCAACTGCTGGTGCTGGAGCTGGAGGCGGAAGTTTGCCTGTCCATAACCGCCCTGCAGGTATGGAGTTGCGGTAGTACCGGTTCCGAATACGAAGTGCACGTCGCCCACATACACGTAGTCGGCGCGGGCGTAGCCACTCCACTTCGGATTCAGCGAGAAGTTGTATTGAAGTCCGGCGCTGGCATTCTCTTCCGGAGCGCCTGGAACGCGGTCGCCGACCGCGTATCCGACTCCCGGAGTTACGCTCTTGAATTCGTTGTAGACGTATGAGGCAGTCAGGTTGGCGCTGATTGCCCGGGTGAGCTGCGCGGTCATTTCGAGCTCGGCACCGTTGCCGGAGGCGTCTCCGCCGTTGACGGTGGCGTTGAAACCGCAAGGCTGCGTCGCTGGCAGCTGAACGCCGGTCCACTTCTGGTGGAAGAGGGCGACGTTGGCGGCGATTCGCTTTTCCAACCACGTGGACTTCAATCCCAACTCATAGGTCCACAGCTTGTCGGGGTCTGTCAGCGGGCCCACGCCGTCGGCCGCGGCGGTGGCACCGCAGGGGCCATTGGGGTCGTATGCCAGCGCCTGGTTGGGCGCGCCGCTGCGGAAACCTTTGGCGGCCTGGATGTAGTACGTCATGTCCTCGTTGGCTTTGAAGCGCAGATACGCGGACGGGTTGAAGATTGAGCTGCGGCCGCCGACAGGGGGAGAGGCAGGTTCGGAGCCACCCACCAGTAAGCCTTCGGCTGCCGGGCTGAATGACTCGATGTAGTCTCTGAGGTAACGGCCGCCAACGCCGGCCGTGAATTGCGAGGTGATGTCGTAACTGACCTCGGCGAAGACAGACTGCTGCTTCTGCTTTTCGCCGATGGTGTTGCCGATGGTCCGGATGGCAAACGGCTGTTGGAACAGGACTTCAGGCAGACACGCGGGACAGGAGTAGTCCGGCACGTACTGGCCCAGGTCGAAGTTGGTATTCGTATAGAAATAGCCGGCGAGCCACTGGAGCGGACCGGTGTCCCGGGACTGTACGCGGACTTCCTCGGTGAACGACTCGCCTTTGCTGCGGTCGAGCAAGGGCCACAACTGATTGCCGAGGCCGGCGGCATCGGCCAGGAAGCCGATATCCTGGTTCTGGTAGCGCGCCATGCGTGTGTAGGCCGTTGCTGAGGTGATCGACACGTTGGTCCAGTCGTAACCGACTACGAGCTGGCCGATTCGCTCCTGCTCCATGTCTTCGCCGCGGGAGTAGAGGTCCAGTGGCCGCTGTACGACGTAGTCGCCGAAGGCCGGTTGCTCGCCTGCCTGGGCGTTGAGTCGGACTTCCTGTGCGACGTAGCTTGCCTCGACATGCAGCGCGTCGGTCGGCTTCCAGCTGATGGCGCCGCGCACTCCCCAGACATCCTCGGAGTCGATGTCTTTACGGGTAAACGCGTCGTGCCCCGGAATCACAAGGGTGCCATCGGGCGCACCGAAGCCGGCACTGTAGTCATTCGCGGGCGCTGCGGGGACCACGTTGTCGATATAACCGGCAATATGATCCTGGTAAGCCACCACGCGAGCGGCGAGCTGACCGGTGATAATGGGGAGGTTGATCACTCCTTCGAAGTGCTCGCTGCCGTCGCCTGAGTGAGCCGTCGACCAACCGCTTGCGGCGGCGTCAACCTGGAAGTTGTTGAGGTTGGGAGCCTTGGGTACTACACGCAGGACGCCCGCCAGTGAATTGGCGCCGAACAGGGTTCCCTGCGGGCCGCGCAGGACCTCGACGCGGTCGATATCCACCAGTCTGAGGTTTGCGAAGCCACCGTTGTTGGTGAGAACGCTGGTGACTGCTTCGCCGAAGTAGGTGGCGACCGGGAATCCGCCACCGCCTTGCGCGACCAGGCCCCGGATGTAGATCTGGGTGTTGCCGGGACCCTGATCCTGCATGTACATGTTGGGAACGGTGTTCACGAAGTCGGCGTAGTTCGTGAAGCCGCGTGAGTCGATGTCTGCTGAGGTGAGTGCCGTGACTGCGACCGGTACGTCCTGGAGGCTCTCGGTGCGCTTGGTCGCCGTCACCACGACCTCTTCGAGGCGGAGGGGGCCGGATCTTTCTTCCCCACTTTCCTGCGCGAGCGCGCAAGTGCTGAGGATCAGGGCCACGCACGAGGAAACCCGGCCGGTCCATTTTGGGGTCGCGTCGCTCATGATTTTTTCTCCACCTGGGGTTGTGGGGTCCATGACTCCCCCAACAGGCGGCGGAAATTGCCGCCGAGCACAGCCTGGATGTTGCTGTCGCTGTAGCCGCGCCTGATGAGGGCGTCGGTCAGGTCGTAGATCTTCTTTGGATGATTGAAGCCATCGGTGTCGATCTTGTCGCGGAAGGCATAGCTGGCCTTGTAGGCCGCCTTGAGCTTCGCGTACTGGTCGGGCTGCATATGGTCATAGCCCATCAGGTCGGAATCCGTGCCGATGCCGACGTGCTCGATGCCGACCAGCTTGACCACGTGATCGATGTGATCGACGACGTCTTCGACGGTCGTCGGCTCGCGGTCCTTTACGAAGTTGCGTACGCCTGTGATGCCCATGACGCCACCCTTGCGCGCGAGCTTTTGGATGGCTTCGTCAGTCTTCAGTCGTGGGTGGTTATTGAGGGCGCGGCAGTTCGAGTGAGTGAATGCGATGGGGCGGGGCGAGAGCTCGATGGCGTCCAGTGTTGTCTTGTCGCCGCTGTGCGAGACATCAATGAGCATGCCGACTTCGTTCATCGTTTTGATGACTTCGATGCCGTAGTCGCTGATGCCGCCGTCGACGCGCTCGGTGGAGCCACTGCCGATCAGGTTCTGGCTGTTGTAGGTCAACTGGGCGCAGCGCAGGCCGAGTTGATAGAAGGCTTTGACGTCCTTGGCCTCGCGGAACTGCTCGGCGTTCTGCAGGCCCATGATGACTGCGATCTTGTGTTTGGACTTGGCGTGGTCGAGGTCGGAGGCGACACCCACCAGTGAGAAAACGTCGCTGTTGCGGCCGGCGAAGCCGCTCCACGCGGAAATGAACTCCAGCGCTTCGTCGTAAGCGTTGGGTCCACCAACGCCTACCGAGTTGTGGAAGGCGGTGATGCCGCAGGTCCTGAACATGGCGGCCTCTTGTTCAGTCAGAGGCTCGGCATAGGCCTCCGGCCTGAAGTCGAGCTTCAGGGGGCCGAGCATGTCGATCACCAGGGAGCGATCGACGAGGTCGATCACCTTCTTTGAGTATTTGTGCTCGCTGTCTGTAGACGCTTTGACGGCAGCCGCGGCGAAGGCGGGCAGGCTGAGGATCGACGCGGCGGCCCCCATGCCTTGCAGGCAACGACGGCGATCCAAGGAGAAACCACGGGACATTCTCCACCCCACTATTGTTTGTGAGGCGCGCGATTACGCGCGACTCTCTTACGGGGAGAGTACAGTCCCAATTAGAAAAATTGCAATAAAATTTTCTTATTGGAAAAAATGTAACCGAATCGAGCTTTTAGGAGCCTGGGGGAGTGTTTCCGGCAGGCGAGGCCGCTCGCCGCGACGGCGTCTGGGTGTGATGGCCTATGGAATCACCGCGGCGACATTGGCGCGGGAGACCCAGCCGGTGCGGCCGGCGTGGGTGCGGATTAGTACGAAGTCTTCGTGTTGGGCGGTCATGGTGACTGTCTCCGCTTCGCGCAGGATGAAGGCTGTATCGCCCATGAGGACGGGGGAGACGCGGGCTGGAGTTTGGTTGATCAGGACTACGGCTTCGTGCATGCGCGGCCTCAACAGCAGTGCGTTGGATATTGCCAACGCAATCTGGAAAGTGCCTAGCAGCGCGCTCGTAGCCCAGAGAGCTCGGAAGCGCTGAGTTGCTTTGCTGGCGAGGAGGCTCGTGCCCAGCAGGGCTAGTCCGATCACGCCGAGCCATGCCGCCGCGGTGGGATTTGCAGCTTGGGCAAACCTTGTGAACCGCGTAGGCGGATCTGTTGGTACCTGGGCGGTCGTTCTGACGTAGTCGAGGTTGGCTCGGATGTCAGGGTCGTTGGGCGCCAGGAGGGCGGCGCGCTCGTAATTGAGGACGGCGAGGCCGGGTTTGCCGGCTCGGGCGTAGGAGTTGGCCAGGTTATAGAGGTCGTCGGCGGAATAGGTGGATGGCTCGTGAGGTTGCGGCGTTGCCCGTGGCTGTTGAGCAGTCAGCGGCGGAGTCGATGCGGGCGCTGGCTGGCCCGACGTTGTCGCCGTCCAAAGTGTGAGACTCGCCATTAGCGTTGTGAGCGTCAGGCGGCGCATCACTGTTTCTCACCTGCGGCGTGGGCACGAATCAGCGCCAGCCAGTGTTGGAAGTCTGTGGTGCCGGGCAGGTCTTTTGAATACTTCGCCTCGTCGGCGAGGGCCCATAGGCGCTCAAAGTCCCCGGCGATGGGGCCCAGGCGAGCTCGAAACTCTTCGGTGGTTATCTGATCGGGCGGCAGGCGCCATCGAGTGGCGAACGTGTGTAGGAGAGTCGCGCGCGCCAACTCAAAGAATGAGGCGGAGTCACCGGACCTGGCCGCGGCGCTCAGCTCTGCGAGGGTTCGCGCCAGGGCTTTCGAGTTCACCCGCTCCGGGCTCGGGTGCACGAGGAACCAACTGCCGGCGAGAAGCAGCGCCAATGTCGCCGGAACGGTCAGGAATAATGGCTGGAAGTAGAGCGGTGTCAGGTTACTCACTGAGTCGCTCGAAGCAGGGTGATCAGGCCGCAGCCCGCGGCGGAGAGTTGCGGCATCGGCGAGCGATCCGGTTGAGCTGTCCGCGAGCGAAGCGCCGATCGCGACTTTGATCGGCTGTGTCTGCGCTCGCTCATAGCGCCGTGTGTTGGGGTTGAAATAACTGAACCCGAGCCCGGGAATCGTTTGTTCACCGGTTTGCGCCGTGATCAGCGGCTGTTCGAACAGCTTCTCACCTTTGTATCCCACCGCATCGCTCCTGGTGAACGACGACTTGGGCGGGTAAGTCTTCCATCGATCGAGCTCACTGAGCATCGGTGAATCGACGCGATCGAAGTTGCCAGTGCCGCTGATATGGAGGCGATACGTCAGTGGGTCGCCGGCAGCGGGATGGGCTGGAGTAATGTCACTGGATGCCTGGAAGTTGCCGACTGCGCCGCTGAAATCCTTGGGCCGTCCCTCGGTGGGCAGCGGCAACACCTTCAGGTCCAAGGTAGGGCTGTTGACGGTGAGCTCTTTGGGCTTGATCGCGTTGTACAGGCTTTGCAGGAACGGCGCGCCCATTTTGGCGGCGATCGAGATGTCTTCCGAAGACAGCGTGTTGATCTTCACGCTCATCGGTGCTTCCACCGACAACGAGAAATCACCTGGCTTTACGGCCGCCAGCACGCTGTGCCAGGTCATGAGAAGGAAGGGGTTGCCTCCGTAGACTTCGTCACGTCGTTCGGGCTGTCTGGACAGATTGTTGAGTGTGAAGTCGCCGCCGGTGAGGGTGGGCAAGCCATTCAGCGAGGTTACGATCCCCGGACGCAAGCCGACTTCGATATCCACCGGTACGCTTTCACCTACGTAGATCGGTCGCGTTGGCATGACGAGCCTGACAAACGCCGCGCCGCCGGCTTTCAGCTCAGCTCCCTTGGGTAGCGAAGCGGTTGCCTTTGGCGGAGGCGGTGGAGGCGTTGTCTTGTACGATCGCCAGGCAAGGGGGTTGGAAGTCTCAGCGGCCACGACCTCCAGACCCAGAGTGCGTGATTTCGGCGTGAGGCCCGGAATGGTGAAGACGCCAGTGAATTCCGGTGTCACGCGAATCAGCACATAAGAAGAGGGAATGGGTTTGCCACTGACAAACTCGAAACCCTGTTGGCGGGCTACGACGTCGAACTTCAGCCCCGTGACACGTGGAAGCGGGACATCATCGAGGTAGCCATCCAGGCTCGTGATCCGAATGATGGCCGATTCGCCGAGGCGAATGCTCGGCGGCTCAATTGTCTCATACGCCAGCGACAGGTCCGCCGCGGCGTCGACGTAACCGATCGGAGCGATGAGGCTCAGGAATATAACGAGCCACTTGCGCCAGTGCATGAGCTGGATGCGCATCACCAGTTCTTGAACGGCTTGTCCGGAGAAAGGTCGGGCGGCTGCGGGCCCGAGGGTACGAGCAGCGAATGATGCTCGTCAGATTTCGCGGAGTTCAGGAGCGCGTTCGCCTCCTCCACGCTCATCTGGCCTGGGGAGCCCGGAGTACCAGTTGAGTCGTCAGATTGCCCGTCGGCGGGGGTGCTTGACCCGCCGGCTTGCGGCTGCGAGTTGGGCGGCAGTTGGCCCTGGCCCGGCGAAGCAGGCGCGGGCTGCGGGCGGAATTGGCCCGGAGGCGGCTGTTGAGGTTGGCCTGCTCCAGCGGGGGGCGGTGGCTGCCCTTGCCCACCATTGTTTCCCTGGGGAGGCGGCTGCTGCCTGTCACCGGGTGGTGGCGGTTTGCCCTGTTGCGGCGGTTGGTTTTGCGCCGATGGTGGAGGTCGGCCTTGGCCGCTGTTGGGGCTTTGCGGAGGCGGCTGGCCCTGGCTGCTGCTGGGCGGCGGGGATTGGCCCTGTTGCGGAGGTTGTCCCGGAGGTTGGTTTTGCGCCGATGGTGGAGGTCGGCCTTGGTTGCCGTTGGATCCCGGCGGAGGCGGCTGACCTTGGCCGTTGCCGGACGGTGGAGGTTGACCGTGGCCACCATTGCCCGATGGAGGAGGTTGCCCCTTGCCACCACCTTGGCCCCCGCCGCCACCGCCACCACCGCCGCCGCCGCCGCCACCGCCACCACCCCCGCCCCCGCCACCACCGCCG
>Ga0207703_10001408_pt1 | contig 21917 bp, 18 predicted proteins | sample KBSSwiS12_FD_184304 | JGI IMG/M metagenome (GOLD analysis project Ga0207703, IMG submission 184304) | Switchgrass rhizosphere microbial communities from Kellogg Biological Station, Michigan, USA - KBS Switchgrass S1-2 (SPAdes) (version 2) | ecosystem: Host-associated > Plants > Roots >...
GCCCGAGGCGAGAATTCCAATCCCCAGGCCGAGGATCAGCCAACGCAGTGATTTCATGGGTCTGCCTCCTGGCTAGGGTTGGAAGTTGTACTGAAGGCCGGCGGTGACGTCGCCGAACTTGCGCGATGTTTCGTCGGTGACCATGAGATCGAGCTGGCTCCGGACGTGGAGGGAGATCTTCTCGTTGAACGAGAAGCCCATCCCGAGTCCGAAGTTCCACGTGAAGTCGGTCAGCTTCTCATCGGTCCGCTCGAGCTTGGTGCTGCCGATGCCGACGTACGGATAGAATTTGAATCCCGTCGCCAGCGTGTTCGCGAACAGGAAGTTCGCGCCGATCGCCTTGCGATCCCAGCCCTCGCGTGAATACGAGAGGTTGTTGAACGTCTGGGTGTTGTCGTCATAGGACGACTGAGCGTAGTACGGCTCGATGGTGACGACCGGGATGACCTTGATCGGAACGCGAACGCCCCATTCGCTCCCGGTTTCGCCGAGCGCGTCACCAGGGCTGAACGAGCTGGCGTCCACGTCCTGGAGGACGGGAGCGCTGAGGCCGTAGAACGCCCCCACGCCGACGCGCAACTCCTCCGTCGCCATCGCCGAGCTCGCTCCGAGGAGAGCGGCCGCCGCGGCGAGCGCGAGCCAACGCTTCATGATTCCCCCTTCATTGCGGTGAGTGCCGCGGTCGCTCCGGCAGGTCTCCATCCTTGCTCTCTAGCCGGGGATACGGCGCGCAGGAATGTAGCATGCGAGGACACCGCGTACCATCCCCGGGGGTCCAGGCATGAGATGAACCGAAAGGCTCACCTCCACGTCTTCGGAGGGCTATCCAGCCTCGTCGGCCTCGGCCATTCGATAGCCGACCCCAGGCTCCGTCATCAGGACCGTCGGCCGGCTCGGGTCCGCCTCCAGCTTCTGACGAAGCTGAGCCATGTACACGCGCAGGTAGTGCCGCTGCTCCGTGCTGGTGGGACCCCACACCTCCCGGAGCAGGAACTCGTGCGTGAGGACGCGCCCCGCGTATCGCGCCAGCGTTGCGAGCAGGCGGTACTCGATGGGTGTGAGCGGAACCACGTTGCCTAGGACGGACACGCGACGGCGCGCCATGTCGATTCGAAGGCTGCCGGATTCGACGATCTCCGCACTCGTGCCCGATTCCGCCCGGTAGCGTCGAGCGGCACGAACCCGGGCGAGCAGCTCGAGAACCGAGAAGGGCTTGGTGATGTAATCGTCGGCCCCCCCGTCGAGCGCCTCGACCTTCTCTCGCTCCTTGCCGCGCGCGGTGAGCACGACGATCGGGACCGTGGACCACTCGCGGATCCTTCGCATGACATCGAGTCCATCCATGTCGGGCAGCCCGAGATCGAGAAGCACGATCTCCGGCGCGCGGGTCGCCGCGTGAGCGATCCCTTCGCTTCCGGTCGTCGCCTCGACGCAGGTGAAGCCCTGTCCTTCCAGGGCCGCTCGCAGGAATCGGCGGATTCCGACCTCGTCCTCGATCAGGAGGGCCACGGGGGCCGTGGTCTCGCTCATGTCTGGCCCTCGCGCACGCCGGTCTCGGCTTCCGACTCGATCGCGGGCGGGCTCCCCTCGACCGGAAGTCGAACGGTGAACACGGCTCCGCCTCCGGGACGATTGGCCGCTTCGATCGTTCCTCCGTGGGCCTCCACGATGCTTCGACAGATCGCCAGCCCAAGCCCCGCGCCTCCGTGGTTCGAAGCGCCCCGGCCCCTGTAGAACTTCTCGAAGACGCGTCTACTGTCGCTCTCGGACAGCCCCTGTCCGGAATCGCTCACTTCGAGCCTCAGCTCCTCGTCCTCGAGTCTGCCGTGAATGAGAACGGGCTCCTCGTTCCCCGAGTGCCGGATCGCGTTGTCCACGAGATTGCGCACGACCTGCTCGAACAGGATGTCGTCCATTGGAATCAGCGGCAGCCGGCCGAGAGACACCTGGACCGTGCGCCCGCTGATCTCCGCTCCGAGCCGCGTCAGAGCGGCGCCGACCACTTCCTCCACGGAGTGCCACTCCTTGTGCACGCGCAGGGTGCCGGACTCGAGACGGGTCAGGTCGAGAAGGTTTCCGATCAGTCGGGTGAGCCGCTGCGCCTCGTCCGCAATCGTCTCCGCGAGCTCCCGACGCGTTCCCGTGGCGAGAGCGCCCGAGGCGTCATCGCGCAACGTCGTCGCCGCCCCGGTGATCGCGGTCAATGGGGTGCGCAGATCGTGCGACACGCTGCTGAGAAGCGCGCTTCGCGCTCGCTCGATCTCGATCTGCGCCTGGGTGTGGCGCGCGCTGTCGGCCATGCGGCAGCGCTCGAGAGCCAATCCGATCAGGCTGGAGAAGGCGCGAATCAGCTCCAGCCGCTCGGGCTCGAGGACCTGGTCGTCATGGAGCCTGATCGAGAGCACGGCTCTCGTACCCGTGCCCGCGTCCAGGGGCATGTGGAACACTCCGGGCCCCACGGCGCCCGCACTGAGCCCGACCGGTCTCCCGGAACGCATGGTCCGTTCCACGGCCTGTTGGTCCGCCTCGCTTTCGAGAACGCTCCGATCGCCCGCGAGATGCTCGATCGCGCCGTCATCGGTCGGCACCGACATGAGGGCCCGCACACCCAGCACCTCTTGAACGTGCGCGACGGCGGTCGCGAGCACGTCCGCCACGCCGCTTCTCACGGCCAGATCGTGGCTCAACCGGTAGAGCGCCGCGATCCGGCGCTCCCGGATGCGCGCACCCTCGCGCTGCTCTCTCAAGCGAGCCGTCAGCGTGCCCGTGATCACGGCCACCGCGAGCATCACCGCGAACGTGACGAAATATCGCGCGTCGGATACGCGGAACGTGAAGTGCGGCGGAACGAAGATGAAGTCGAACGCCAGGACCCCGAGAACCGCGGCGGTGATGGCGGGACCGCGTCCGAAGGAGATCGCGACCACGACGACCCCGAGAAGGTAGAGCATCGTGAGGTCGGAGGATTCGAGGTGTTGCCGGAGGAGCAGGGCAAGGGCGGTGACACCCGCTACGACCAGAACCGAGCCCGCGTACGTCTTCGCCTTCGTCAAGGGCATGCCGGAATTATAGATCGTGGACGCCTTCCCAGCAGGGCTCCCTCACTGGATCTTGATGAAATCTTGATACATCCTGGGGTGGTCCTTACCCCGCTCTGATGCTGTTTCGGCGTCTACTAAGGGGATGACCACGCCCGTCGAGCGAGCACCGCGAAGGGTGCTCGCCAGGGTTCGCCAGATCCTCCTCGGCGCGCCCAAGAGCCTGTTCGATCCCAAGATTCACCACCACCTGGCTCTGATCGCGTTCTTCGCCTGGGTCGGCCTGGGATCGGACGGCCTCTCATCCTCCTCGTACGGTCCCGAAGAGATCTTCCGCCAGCTCGGCGTCTACCCCGACCTCGCGCTCTATCTAGCCCTGGCGGTCGCTGGCACCGTGTTCCTCATCTCCGCGTCGTACAGCCAGATCATCGAGCAGTTCCCGTCCGGCGGTGGCGGCTACCTCGTTTCGACCAAGTTGCTCGGCTCCGGTCCCGGCGTGGTGTCCGGATCCGCGCTGGTGATCGATTACGTGCTCACCATCGCCATATCGGTGGCCGCCGGATGCGACGCGATCTTCTCGCTGCTCGCGCCGAATCTCGCGTGGCTCAAGCTGCCCGCGGAGTTCGGCATTTTGGGAATGCTGATGGTGCTGAACCTTCGCGGCGTGAAGGAGTCCGTCTACGTCCTCACGCCGATCTTCATCGCCTTCCTCATCACGCACGTGGGGTTGATCGTGTTTGGCCTGGCGCGTCACGCACCCTCCGCCGTCTCGGTGTTCCACGGAACGGTGACGGAGACCCGAGGCGCGGTCTCGGAGCTTGGCTTCGTGGGATTCGCCCTGGTGCTCCTTCGCGCGTTTTCGCTGGGAGGGGGAACGTTCACCGGTATCGAGGCGGTCAGCAACGGGATCGGCATTCTTCGAGAGCCCCGCGTCGAGAACGGCAAGAAGACGATGCTCTACATGGCGACGTCGCTCGCCTTCACCGCGGGCGGCATTCTCCTTTGCTACCTGCTGAACGGAACGCGCTTCGAGCCGGGCCGCACGCTCAACGCCTCGCTGTGGACCCAGCTCGCGGGATCGTGGCAGCTCGGGGGGCTGGACATCGGCTCCGTGGTCATCGCCATCACGTTGATCTCGGAGGGCGCTCTTCTCTTCGTCGCGGCGCAGACGGGGTTCGTCGATGGACCCCGCACGCTTGCGGCCATGGCAGCGGACAGCTGGATGCCCCACCGGTTCAAGAACCTCTCGGATCGGCTCGTCACGCAGAACGGCGTCCTCTCGATGGGAGTCGCCGCCGCCATCGTCCTGGCCTACACCCGCGGCTCGGTGGGGCTTCTCGTCGTCATGTACTCCATCAACGTCTTCGTGACGTTCACCCTGAGCCAGACGGGAATGGCCCTCCACTGGCTGCAGGAGCGCAAGCGGGAGCGACACTGGCGCCGGCGTCTCATCGTTTCATCGACCGGCGCGGTGGTGACCGCGACCATCCTCACGATCATGGTCACGGCGAAGTTCCTCGAAGGAGGATGGGTCACGCTGCTGGCGACGGCGGGGCTGATCGGGATCTGCTTCGCGGTTCGGAACCACTACCTCAGCGTGCGCTCCCACCTTCAAGATCTGAACAACGCGCTCCTGACGCTGCCTCTGCCTCCCGTGGTCGGCGTCGGTCAGCTGGATCCCAAGGCCCCCACCGGGATCGTGCTGGTCGAGTCCTACGCGGGACTCGGCATCCACACGTTCCTGTGGATTCACCGGCTCTTTCCCAAGAATTATCGGAACTTCGTGTTCGTGTCCGTCGGCCTGGTCGACTCCGCGCAGTTCAAGGGCGTGAGCGAGCTCGGTGCGCTGGAGCAGCGCGTCCGCTCCGATCTGGAGAAATACGTTCGTCTCGCGAGGGGATTCGGATTCTACGCGGAGTACCGTTACGCGCTCGGGACCGATGTCGCGCAGGAGCTGGAGGGCTTGTGCCGGTCGCTTGGAGAGGAGTTCCCGAAGCTGACCATCTTCGCCGGGCGCCTGGTCTTCGAGCGTGAAACCTTCGTCACCCGGGCCCTGCACGATCACACGGCCTACACGCTCCAGCGGCGGCTTCTGTTCGACGGCATCCCCGTCATCATCCTGCCGGTGCGCGTCTGGGATCTGACTCGGACATCGGGCGCCGGGCTCCAGCAAGAGCCTGCGTGAGCAGTCAGGCGTTACCCGTCCAGAAGCCATCCGGGTCCATGCGGCGGAGAGCGTGGATCTCCTCGTCCGAGAACGGGCGCGTGAGCCCCACGGGCTGCGCGATGCGCGGGTCCCAGCTCATGCGCGTGTAGACGTGGTCCACGGTGACGCCTTCGAACATCTCCGCCAGGTAGAGCTCCTCGAGCGTGGCGTCCATGCGGAACACCGCGTGCGTGGTGACGATGGCGCTGGGGCCCGCATCAGGGAGGCCGACGCGCGCGCGCCAGCCCGGGCCGTCGCCCCGGCCCGCCGAGGTGCGGAATCGCACCTTCTCCACGAGGCGGCGCTTCTCCTGAGGCACCAGGATGACGGAGCGTCGGGCGAGCGCGAGGATGTCCGCGGCGCCACCGCTCCCGGGCAGGCGGACGGGGCGACCGCTTGTATCGGCCACCTCCGTCGAGTTCAGATTGCCGTGCTTGTCCACCTCGGCCGCGCCAAGCAGGCCCAGATCCACGCGTCCCGCCTGCATCATCCCCATGACGTCCAGCGTGGACGACGCCAGCGTCGCGTCGAGGATGTTGGGGGGATCACCCATGGTGAACAGAAGCTCGCGCGCCGCCTTCTCGCGCACGAGCCCGTTCTCGTAGAGGGCGACGGCGTTGGGAGCATGGGTCGCCTCGGCGACCAGATAAGCGAGAAGGGGGAGCCGCGTTCCGACGAACACGGTCTCCCCCTCTTTGATCTCCCGCGCCGCGCGGAGCACCATCCGCTCGCGTGGCGTAACCGCCGCGACCGGCATGCCGCGCGGGCGTTACTTGCCGGTGAACTTCGCGGGACGCTTCTCCACGTACGCGGTGAGCCCTTCTTTCGCGTCGTCGCTCTGGAAGAGCTGCTGCTGCAGCTCGCGCTCGATGGCGAGCGCCTCGCTGAACGAGACCTCGAGCCCTGACTGCACGGAGCGCTTGATGCGCCCGACCGCCTTCGACGCCTTGCCGGGCGGGACGAACTGCTTGGCGTACTCCATCACCTTGGCGTCGAACCCTTCGGCGTCGTACACGTGATTCACGAGGCCCCACCCGAGCGCGTCCTCGAACGAGAACGTGGCGCCGGTCGTCATCATCTCGATGGAGCGGGGCTTGCCGACGAGGCGCGCGAGGCGCTGCGTGCCGCCCGTGCCGGGGAGCACGCCGAGGGACACCTCGGGGAGGCCGATCTTGCCCGCGTTCTTCTTCGCGATCCGGATGTCCGCGGCCATCGCGATCTCGAGTCCGCCGCCGACGCAGTGGCCGTTGAGCGCGGCGATCACGAGCTTCGGGGTCTGCTCGAGGCGGTTCAGCGTCTCGTTCGCGTGGAGGCAGAAGTAGTACTTGAAGTAGGGATTCACCGTCTGGAGCATCTTGATGTTGGCGCCCGCGCAGAAGAACTTCTCGCCCGCCCCGCGGATCAGGATGACGTGCACGTTCTCGTCGAAGCGCGCCTTGAGAATGGCCTCGTCGATGTCGCGCATCATCTCGTACGTGTAGGTGTTGGCCGGCGGATCGTTCAGCTCGAGGATGGCGATGCCGTTCTCGACCTTGTAGCCGCAGAGGCTGCCGGCCGGGGGAGCCATGGTGTCAGGCGTCACGGAAGAACCCTCCTGTCTCGTTTTCTTCGGGGTCGGATTCAACGCCCCTCGTATCGGGGCTGGCTTTTCTCGAGGAAGGCCGTGATCCCCTCGCGGGCATCCCGGGTGTTCCAGCAGCGCTTCTGGGCCGTGAGCTCCCGGTCCAGGGCCTGGTCGAGAGTATAGCCGAGGGAAGCGCGTACGGACCGCTTGATTTCGCCCTGCGCGACCGCGGGTCCGTCGGCCAGCCGGGCCGCGAAATCGATGGTTTTCGGGAGGAGATCGGCCTCGGGGAGCACGCGCGTCACGAGGCCGATCCGCTGGGCTTCCGCAGCGTCGATGAGGTCTCCGGTCCACATCAGCTCGAGCGCACGAGCCTGCCCGATCAGACGGGGCAGCGCGTGCACCGAGCCCCAGTCGGGGTGGAGCCCGATCTTCACGAACGACTGACCAAAGCGCGCTTTCTCGGAGGCCCACCGAACGTCGCACACGAGTGCGAGGCTCATGCCGCCGCCCGCCGCGGCGCCGTTCACCGCCGCGATCACGGGCTTCGCGCACGACTCGATCGCGCGCACGACGCCGGGACCGCCGCCCACCAGGGGCTCGAAGTCCTCGTAGCGGCCGCCCTTGTCGAACACGGACTTCATGAACGCGATGTCGCCGCCGGAACAGAACGCGCGGCCCGCGCCGGTGATGAGGATGGCGCCGACGCCCGGGTCCTCGGCCGCACGCTGGATCTCGTGCGCGAGCGCCTGGCCCAGGGTCGGATCGAGGGCGTTCAGGGCTTCGGGGCGGTTCAGCGTGAGCACGGCGACGCGGCCCTGCAATTCGACGAGGAGCGAGCTCATGGCGGGAAGACTACTCGATCGCCTCGATCCGGGCCACCTCGCGTCCGCGCCACGTGGCCCAGGGTACGAAGCGGCCCCCGAGGTCGGTCGCGAGCGGCGCGGTCGCGCCCGTGGGGGCGTAGACCCAGACCCGCTTGTGGGCCGTGACGATGGTGCGCGCCTCGTCGCGCGTGAGCATGACTCGCTCCGCCGCCGGGGCATCGAAGTCGAGCTCGCGCGGGACCTCGAGCATGGGGATGGTGTGACGGAGATAAAAGGGAAGTCCCGCGTGAAACCATCGGTACTCGATCACGGCGTCGCGATCTCCGATCTCCCTCTGGAGACGCGCGATCAGGGTGCGCGGCGCGCCGAGCCCGACCTCGCAGCTTCGAACAGCGCCGACGACGACGAGCCATGCGGCGACCGCGAGCGCGGCGCCGAGGGCGACGCGTCTCGCGACGAGTGCCAGCGCGGCGGCGACCATGACGACGGCCGCAAGGTGTAGAGGCAAGGGGAGTCCGCCGCCGGAACTCGACGCGCCCGCGAGCTTCGCCCACTGCGTCGGCCCGGCGATCTCGAGCGCGACGGCGAGTGCCGTGAGCAGTGCGGCGCTCACGCGCGCCCAGACCACGCCGCGGTGAAGCGCGGCGGCGGCGAAGATGGCCACGGCCGGCATCTCCGGCAGCACGTACGTCGCGAGCTTCGACCCCGAGGTGGAGAAGAAGAGGGGCGGCAGGACGATCCACGCGAGGAGCGCGGCCCGCACGTAGGCGAGCTGGGACGCGCGCTTGGCATCCGACCATGCTCCCGCGACGACAGCCGCCGTCCACGGCAGCGCCCCCGCGACGAGCGCGACGGCGAAGTAGTACCAGGGTCCGCCCCTGTGATGGACCGTCGTCGTGTAGCGCTCCCAGAGTTGATTTTGAACCCAGTACGTCGCGAGCCCCGGAACGCGTGCGGCCTCGGCCACGTACCATCCCAGTCCGATCATCGCGAACAAGAGCCAGCCCCACCCCTGCCGGAAGGATTGAAGCGGTGCGCGATCCCGTGCGATCCACGCGCCGACAAGAGCCGGGACGAGCGTGTGCAGGAAGACCACCGGCCCCTTGATGAAGAAGCCGAGGCCCAGCGCCGCGAGCGGCAGAACCCCGTCGCGATGCCGCGGGCTCAGGTGCGCGACCCAGAATCCGACCACCGCGGCCGCGAGGAAAGCGTCGCTCGCCAGCGCTCGGGACAGCGCGAAGAAGAGGAGCGACGATGCGAGGACGAGGGGAGCGAGGAGCGACATCGCACCGGCGTTGGGGCCGCCGTCGGCGTCCTCGGCGAACGCTCGCCGCGCGATCACCGCCGTGCCCCACAGCGCGAACGCGCCCGCGAGCGCGAGCCCGATGCGCGCGCCCCACTCGTTCAAGCCGAACGCGGCCATGCCGCCGCCGGCCATCCAGTACGAGAAGGGGGGCTTGTGGAAGTGGGGAATGCCGTTCAGCCGCGGGGTCATCCAATCGCCGGTCGCGAGCATCTCGCGGGCGATCTCGGCGTAGCGTGTTTCCGTGGGCTCGATGAGGCCGAGCCAGCCGCAGGTTGCGACGAGGGCGGTCGCGGGGAGCGCCCAGCCCCAGCGCGATCCGCCTTCGCTCAGGCTGAGCTCACCGACGTCTTGGGGAGCATGAGGTTGCGCACGTACACGAGGAGTCCCGCCCCCTGGCCGATCTCGAACACCGGATCGCGCCGGTAGCATGCGTACGCGAAGAGCGTGACGCCGCCGACGAGGCTCAGGTACCAGAACATCCGCGGCACGACCACGCGCTTGGCCGATTCGGACGCGATCCACTGAACCAGGAACCGCGAGCCGAAGAGGATCTGGCCCGTGAGGCCGATGCCGGCCCAGAGGGCCGGGTTCGGCCACGACCTAAACATGCGTCACCTCCCGGATCTGATAGTCGAGGAGCCGGGCACGGAGCCAGAGCACGCCGATGAGGTCGTGGATGCCGCGGCCGAGACGGTTCCCAACACCGTATTTCGAAACGCCGCGCACGCGCGGCCGGTGATTCACGTGGACCTCCACCACGCGCGCGCCGCGGAACTGGCAGAGCGCGGGGAGGAAGCGGTGCATGTTCTGGAACACCGGCAATCCCTCCAGTGCGACGCGGCGATAGGCCTTCAACGAGCAGCCGATGTCGGTGATCGTGTCGCCGAGCACGCGCCGGCGAACGCCATTGGCGATGCGCGACGAGCGGCGTCGGAGCCAGCTGTCTTCACGCTTCCGGCGAATGCCCGAGACCACGTCGGCGTCCTGGAGCCGCTCGAGGAGGAGCGGGATGTCGGCGGGATCGTTCTGGCCGTCGGCGTCGAGCGTGATCACGATCTCGCCGCGCGCGATCCGGAATCCCGCCGCCAGTGCCGCGCTCTGCCCCGACCGCTTCGCGAGGTGGACGCCGACGATGCCCGCGCGCGTGAGCGAGGCTTCGCGAATCCAGTCGCCGCTCCCGTCCGCGCTACCGTCATCGACGAGGACGATCTCGTAGGAGCGTCCGGTCGCCTGGAGGGCGCGCTCCAGCTCGGCGACGACCTCGGGAATCGCGTCGCGCTCCTCGAAGACGGGGAGCACGGCGGAGATGTTCGGAGGGGCGGCGGGCCGCGAATCCTCGGGCAGCGGGTCCATCACGAGGCTGCGTTCAGGCGATGCGTCCATCTTCGTGGTGTTGCGGTACCTCAGCTCAGGTCCACCCAGACGCTCTTCGTCTGGGTGTAGAAGTCGAGCCCGGCCATCCCGGTTTCACGGCCGAAGCCCGAGGCCTTCGTGCCGCCGTACGGCGACGCGGCATCGTACAGGTTGTACGTGTTGATCCACACCGTGCCGGCCTGGAGCGCCCGCGCGGCGCGATGCGCCTTCTTCACGTCCTTCGTCCAGATCGCCGCGGCGAGACCGTACATGGACTCGTTCGCGATCCGGATCGCCTCGTCGAAATCGCCGACCTCGATCACCGAGAGCACCGGACCGAAGATCTCCTCGCGCGCGATGGTCATGTCGTTGCGGACCTGGTCGAAAATGGTGGGCTTCCAGAAATAGCCGCGTCCGTCACCGACCTGAGCGCGCTCGCCGCCAAGGATGAGCTTCGCGCCCTCCTTCTTGCCGAGGCCGACGTAGCGCGCTCAGGTCGGTGACTGCGCCTGCGAGATCTGCGGGCCGAGACGGGTCTTGGGATCGAGCGTGTCGCCCTGCACGAGCTTGGAGGCGCGGTCCACGATCTTCTCGAGGAGCGGCTCGCGCGCCCCCTTCGCGACGAGGAGTCGCGAGCCGGCGGTGCAAACCTCGCCCTTGTTGTAGAAGATACCCATCATCGCCGCGCGCGACGCGGCTTCGAGGTCCGCGTCGTCGAGCACGATGTTGGCCGACTTCCCGCCCAGCTCGAGCGAAACCTTCTTCAGCGACCTGGACGCGTTCTGCATGATGAGCTGCCCGGTCGTCGTCTCGCCGGTGAAGGCGATGCCCGCGACGCCGGGATGCGCGACGAGCGCGGCGCCCGCGGTCGGACCGAAACCGGGGACCACGTTGAACACGCCCGGCGGCAGTCCCGCTTCGAGCGCGAGCTCGCCGAGCCGGAGCGCGGTGAGCGGCGACTCCTCGGCGGGCTTGAGCACGACCGTGTTCCCGGCCGCGAGCGCGGGCGCGATCTTCCGCGACGCGATCAGGAGCGGGAAGTTCCACGGCACGATCAACCCGACGACGCCGATCGGCTCGCGGATCGTGTAGTTGAAGAAGGGCCCGCTCACCGGGATCGTCGATCCCTCGAGCTTCGTCGCGGAGCCCGCGTAGTAATGGAAGACGTCCGCCGTGAGCGGCACGTCGATGCGCGTCGTCTCGGCGATCGGCTTTCCGGCGTCGAGCGACTCGAGCCGCGCGATGTCTTCGAGATTCTTGAGGATGAGATCGCCGAGCCGCCAGAGCGCCTTGCCGCGCTCCGACGCCGACATCTTCGCCCACGGTCCCACGAACGCTTCGTGCGCCGCCTTGACCGCGAGATCGACGTCGGCCGCGTCGCCTTCCGCGATCTCGGCGATCGGCTCGCCCGTCGCGGGATTGAGGGTGGGGAAGCGCTTCCCCGAAACGGCGTCGCGCCATTCGGAGCCGATCAACATGCGGCCGCCGGATTTGAGGAGCGGAGCTGCGAGGGTGTCGCTGGGATTCACGGGCGGCCTCCGGGGATCAGCCTGCGTAATCGTAGACGCCGCGCCCGACCTTGCGGCCCAGGCGTCCGGCCTTGACGTATTGGACGAGGAGCGGAGACGGGCGGTACTTCTCGCCGAGCGTACGGTGTAGATATTCGAGGATGCTGAGGCGGGTGTCCAGGCCCACCAGATCGACCATCTCGAATGGTCCCATGGGGTGATTGAGCCCCAGCTTGAGCGCTTTGTCGATGTCGCGCGCCGACGCGACGCCCGCTTCGAGCATGGTGAAGGCTTCGTTCCCGATGAGCGCGTTGATGCGCGACGTGACGAAGCCCGGCGACTCGCGCACGACGACGGTTTCCTTGCCCATCGCCTTGGCGACTTCTTCGGTTGTGGCCAAGGTTTCGTCCGAGGTCTCGAGTCCGCGGATCAATTCCACCAGGCGCATGCGGTGCACCGGATTGAAGAAGTGCATCCCGATGAAGCGGGGTGCGCGGTCGGACGTGGCGGCGAGCTCGGTGATGCTGAGGCCGGAGGTGTTCGTGGCGAGGATCGCGGTGGGGCCGAGCAGGGTCGCGAGCTTCGCGTAGAGATCGGCCTTCAGCGGGACTTGTTCAGGAACGGCTTCGATGACGAGGTCGGAGCCCTTGGCCGCGTCGGTGGTGGTGGCGTAAGTGATCGCGGAGATCTTCTGCGCGGCCGCGTCGTCCAGCTCGCCTTTCTCCTTGCCGCGCGCGATGATCTTGTCGACTTCCGCTCGGGCCGAATCGATGACCTTCTGGCTGGGCTCGATCACCTTGGTGTCGAATCCGGACTTGGCGGCGACGAGCGCGATACCGCGTCCCATCACTCCCGCACCAATCACCGCAATGGAGCGAACGGCCATTCGATCCCTCCGTGGCTGATTGCCGGCGTGTGCCGGCCAAGCCGGTAGGGTATCATGCCGGCATGCTCAGGTCCGCGCTTCGCTTCGCGCTCGCTGTTTTGATGCTGGCCGGCTATGTGCCGGTCCCGGCGAAGGTTGCCGGTTCGGCCGGACGGCGGGATGCCGGTAGCTGTTGCGCCCCAAAGGCCTGCTGCATGGCGCATGGGGCCGCCTGTAGCCAGGGTGGTGCCTGCGCCGGCCGGCCCGCGGGCTCGAACCTGGGGGCGGTCGTCATGGGCGGGGGCTGCGGCATGCCCGTGCCTCGGATCACCCCGGTGAGCGTGGATCCCACGCTCGCGGCTCGCGTTGAAGCGGTGGCCGCGCCGTGGGCCGGCGTGGGTTCTCGCATTGAGACGGTCGCGTTGATTTCCCCCGGTCTTACTGTAGATCCCTCCGTTCCTCCGCCTCGCGCGTAGAGACGTCTCCCGACTTCTCATTGGCGCGCGCTCGTAGCGCGTGCACGCGCATTCCCCGGAACGGAAGGAAGCCATGCGTTTCGTCATCGCGTTGTTTGCGTTCATCGCGGTCGTTGTGCCCGCTTGGGCATGGGCGAGCTGCGGCTCGGAGAGCTGTCCGCTCGACCACATGAGCCGCTGGAGCGAGAACCCGTTCAGTCTCGAAGTGACGTATCAGTACATCGATCAAGACCAGCCGAAAATCGGCACCGAGGACGCTTCGGTGGGCGAGATCCAGCGTCAGCACGACGAGGTGCGCACGTTGAACCGGATGACCACGGCGCGCGCCGTGTATCGCCCCGCGTCCGCGTGGTCGTTCACTGCGTCCTTGCCATGGGTCGATCGCTACCACGAGCACATCCACCACCAGCTGGGCGAGGATGAGGTGGAGCGATTCAACTACTCGGGCATCGGCGATCTCGAGGTGGCGACGCTTCGGTCCTTTGGCGGCGGGGAGAGCCGACGGCGCGGATTCGTCTCCGCGGGCGTGAAGATGCCAACGGGGGACACGAGCGTGCCCAACGAGGACGGCGATCAGCCCGAGCCCGCCGCGCGTCCGGGTTCGGGGTCGTGGGATGTCCTTGCGGGCATGGGGGTGGAGTGGCAGCTCACCCGGTCCCCGGAGCGGATGGTGCCGTTGCGTTTGAGCGTGACGGGGCGCTACAACGGATTTGGAACCGACGACTACCGCATCGGACCGGAGATGCAGGCGCATCTCGGGACCGAGTATCCGGTGATGCGGAGCTTGTCGCTCCTGGCGCAGGCGAATCTCAGAATTCGCGGTCAGGACGACGTGGGCTCGAGTGGTGTGAACGAGGAGGACACGGGGGGGACGATGGTGTTCCTCTCGCCTGGCGTGCGCGCGGCGGTGTCGAAGATGGCGTCCGTGTATGCGCTGGTGCAGATCCCCGTGTATCAGAGGGTGAACGGGATCCAGATCGTTTCGGATGGGAATTTGTATGTGGGGGTTAGTCGGGCGTTTTAGGGAAGCGGGTCGGCGCCGGTCAGGCGCGTTGCGTTCGCGTTCGCAGGTCGAGTCCGCGCGGAGCGATTCAGTTCCGCGCGGATTTTTTATTTGCTACGAGAACTTTGAAGATTGTTGTTGACTGAATTGCGCTGTCGCATCAGTTCCCTCAGGTGTTTCCCATTTAGAATCGTGCTCAAGGCCCATTGTGAGCTCTCATAGCGTTTCTTCGAGCCCTCCGCCCCCGACAATCCCACCGGAACGAGATCGTTGCTCTGTGGTCCCGCCAGGGTGCAACAGCGACCGCGTGCTACAAATAGATTACCCCAAAGAAAGATCTGGTGACGGCACCAGGTAACGACGACCTGCCCCGAAACAGGTGCGAGCATGCAAGAGTACTCGTTGGCCCATGTCGACGACGCGGTTCTCCTTCGTGATCTGACCTCCCTCGTGGTCCGGGATCGACTCAACACCGCACTGCTTCTCGCCCACATCGGCGAGGTGGATGCGCGAAAGCTCTATGTGCCGATCGGATTCCCTTCGATGCATGCCTACTGCGTCGAAGAGCTCGGTCTCTCCGAAGACGCAGCGTACAAGCGCATCCAGGCGGCACGCGCCGCACGACAGATCCCGGCTCTTCTCGACGCGCTCGCACAGGGCGAGCTCCATCTCGCGGGAATCTGCTTGCTCGCACCACACCTGACTTTGGAGAACGCGAACGATCTGATTCGAGCTGTGAGCCGAAAGAGGAAGATGGAGATCGAGACTTATCTCGCCCGGCGGTTCGGGAGGAGCTGTGAGGTCTCTCGCGTCACGCCGGTGTCTCCGATAGTGTCAGCTGTAAACCTCCAACTTGCCCCGGGGCAAGTTGAGACCGACCCAGACTCCGAATCACGGAGCGCGAATTCCAAGCCAAGCGACGATATCGAGGCGGAGCCGGAAGATCTTCCCGACGAGAACTACTTTCTCCAAGTCACCATCTCGAAGGAAACCTACGAGAAGCTTCGATATGCGCGGGATCTGTTGAGCCACGCACTACCAGGCCAGCAAATTGCTCCGGTGTTGGATCGCGCGCTCGATCTCTTGATCACGCAGCTTGAAAAGAGGAAGTTTGGCGTGACCGATCGCTCTCGGGACGCCCAGCTCGCCGCGAAGGATGCTCGCACTCGCGCAAGGAGGGAGAAGCGAGCGTATGCCGCCGACCAGGAATGGCGTCGGGAAGCAAAGGATCAAGCGCAGGACGTGATAGCAGGGCTGAAGAGTCTCGGATATCGCCCGCACGAAGCAAAGCGAGCCGCGGAATATTGCGAATCGATGGCCTGCGCCACGCTGGAGGAACGTCTACGCGCTGCTCTCGGGTATTTGGGTGGCAGATTCTCGATTCGGCCGGGGACCTGAGGCTTCCTGTTACGCCTTCGGCAGCGTGACGCCCTTCTGTCCCTGGTACTTGCCGCCGCGGTCTTTGTACGACGTGCTGCAAATCTCATCGGACTCGAAGAAGAGCATCTGCGCCGCGCCTTCATTGGCGTAGATCTTCGCGGGTAATGTCGTCGTGTTGGAGAACTCGAGCGTGACGTGTCCCTCCCACTCGGGCTCCAAAGGCGTTACGTTGACGATAATGCCACATCTTGCGTACGTCGATTTTCCGAGGCAAATCGTCAATACACTCCTCGGAATCCGGAAGTACTCCACCGTCCTCGCCAGTGCGAACGAGTTCGGCGGGATGATGCAAACGTCCGCCACCAAGTCCACGAAGCTCTTCTCATCGAACTGCTTCGGATCCACGATCGTCGAGTTGATATTGGTGAAGATCTTGAACTCGTTCGCGCACCTCACGTCGTAGCCGTAGCTCGAGGTTCCGTAGGAGATCAGACGGCCCTCTCCGGAGCGGCGAACCTGATTCGGCTCGAAGGGCTCGATCATCTTCGTTTCGGCCGCCATGCGGCGGATCCAGTTGTCGGACTTGATGCTCATGGCTCTCCTTGTGCGGGGTGGGAGGCGGGAGTGTGCCACGCCAGACCGCCCGACGCCAAGCCACAGCCACCGCACCTCCCAGAGGCCACGGCCAGTCACACCCACGGTCCACCACCGCCAGCCGCCAGGGCCAACCGCCTTGCCCGTAGCGCGTCCTCTGTGTAGGGTCAAGGAGTCCGGGGAAGGCAATCCCGGCTCCCCCAACCGAGAGATCTCGTGCCCTATTCGCCCGCGGTCAAACGACGGCTTCTCGTCCCGGTCCTCCTCGCGGCACTCCTGACAGTCCTGGCTCTGGGAACCGCGGCCGGCGATACCCAGGACGCCGTTTCGTACCCGGCCGACTGGAAGCTCCGCGGCCTCGACGGCCGCCTGACCCAGCTTCGCCAGTGGAAGGGTCGGATCGTCTACCTCACGAAATGGTCCACGCGCTGCGGCCCGTGTGTGTCGGACATTCCTCCCATCGAGGCGCTCCAGGACTCTGTGCAGGGCGTGGTCTTCCTCCTCGTTTCCTACGAGCAGGCCAGCCCGTTGCACCACTTCGCCGAGGAGACCAGGCTCCGCGTTCCCGTCTACCGCGGCGCGGAGCCCGAGCCGGAGCTTCTCCGCTCCAAATCGACCCCGGCCACCTTCGTGATCGACAAGCTCGGCAACGTCGTGTGGGCAGACGAGGGTCCCAGAGGCTGGGCGGGGAATCGCGACATGATTCTGTATCTCCGCGGGCTCATCTCGGCGGCCTCCGCGCCGACCCAAGCCCAGAAGTGACTCCGGCGGGGCTTGCCCCCGCCCAAGCCGCCTACCGTATACTTTCCCACCATGCCGGACCGCATCTACATCGAGACCTACGGCTGCCAGATGAACGTCGCCGATTCCGAGCTCATGCTCGGGACTCTCCGAGCCGCGGGATACGACCGCGTGGAGCGACCGGGCGAGGCGGACGTGATCCTGGTCAACACCTGCGCCATTCGCGAGCACGCGGAGCAGCGGGTCTACGGGCGCATCGGCGAGCTCTCGCGCTACAAGGTGCGGCGTCCGGGCGTGGTGCTTGGCGTGGCGGGCTGCATGGCCCAGCACCTCAAAGGCAAGCTCATGGATCGCGCGCCGTATGTGGATCTCGTGATCGGGCCCGACGGCTACCGCGATCTTCCGTCGCTCGTCGCGCAGGCGCGCGAGGAACCGACGCTCGCGGTGAAGCTGAGCCGCGTCGAGACCTACGGCGATCTCGCTCCAGCGCGCGCCGACGGCGTTCGCGCGTGGGTCAGCATCATGCGCGGCTGCGACAAGTTCTGCACGTTCTGCATCGTGCCCTACGTGCGCGGTCGAGAGCGCAGCCTGCCCGCGACTGAAGTGATCCGGCAGGTGGAGCACGCAGCGGCCGAGGGCTTCAAGGAGATCGTCTTCCTCGGGCAGACGGTGAATGCCTACAGACACGAAGAGGTGGACTTCGCGGACCTGCTCCGGCGCGCGAACGCCGTCGACGGCATCGAGCGCATCCGCTTCACGTCGCCCCATCCGGCCGACATGACGCCGCGCGCGATCGAGGCGATCGCGACGTGCGACAAGGTCTGTCCGCAGGTGCATCTGCCACTGCAGTCGGGCTCGAACCAAGTGCTCGAGAAGATGCGCCGCATCTACACCATCGAGCGCTACGAAGAGCTGGTCCACGAGCTGCGTGCCGCGGTGCCGGGACTGACGCTCACCACGGACCTCATCGTCGGCTTCCCGGGCGAGACCGACGAAGACTTCCAGAAGACGCACGACGTCATGCGGCGGATCCGCTACGACAGCGCATTCCTCTTCAAGTACTCGGCCCGTCCCGGTGCGAAGGCGGCGGAGTGGCCGGAGACCGTCTCCGAAGAAGAGAAGTCGCGGCGCATCACGGTCCTGATCGAGGAACAGAAAGCCATCTCCTACGAGCGCAATCTCGAGATGGTAGGGCGCGAGGTCGAGGTGCTGGTGGAGGGCCCGGCGAAGCGCGATCCCAATCAGTGGTTTGGAAAGACGGAGCACTTCAAGACGGCGGTGTTTCCGCATCGCGACGAATGTGTGGGCGACTTGATCCGGCTGCGCGTCGCGGCGGCGTCACCGTACACGCTGTTCGGTGCGGGGGCATCGGACGTGGTCCGATCCATGGAGGACGTAACCGCCTGAGACGCGCGGCCTCGGCGCTGCTCTTTCTTCTCATCCTAGGTGGGGTGACGAGCCCCGCCAGCGCCGCCACTCCCCCCGGCGTTTCCTACCGGATCGACTGCCGTCTCGATCCCGCGCGTCACCGGCTCACCGGCTGGGCGACGCTCCGGTATCGAAGCGGCGCCGATACCTCGCTTCCCTCGCTTTATTTCCATTCCTACCCGAACGCCTTCCGCGACAACCACACCGTCTATGCGCAGGAGGGCGAGCGCTACGGAGGCGATTATGGCCTCCGGTTCTCGAAGCCAGGGGACCGAGGTTGGATGACGCTCGACTCCTGCACCGTCGACGGCGTTCCGGCGGCGGTCGACGTCCAGGAGACGCTGTCGCGCGTGGATCTGCCGCATCCGCTCGCCCCGGGCGATTCCACGGAAGTGCGCATGCGCTTCGTGGTGCAGATCCCGACGCACTTCGATCGCCTCGGGCGCTCCGGCAATCGCTACTCGATCTCCCAATGGTATCCAAAGATCGTCGTCTACGACAAGCGCGGCTGGCGCCTCGACCCGTTCCATTACTTCTCCGAGTTCTACGGCGAGTTCGGGACCTACGACGTCTCGATCACGTTGCCGGATCACTACTGGGTCGGCTCCACGGGCGTGCTCGAGGAAGTGCGCGGCGGGGACAATGAGATTCCCTTGTTCGCGTCGAAGACCTCCAAGGACAGCGTCACGGTCTCCCTGCGCGTCGCCACGGCGGACACGCTCGCCGGACGCTGGCCCGCCAAGGGCCTCGAGGTGAACACGGACCTCGCGCATCCGGCCAAGGATCCGGATCCCCCCAAGCTGGTCGTGCCGAAGGATGGGGCGCTCGCGCTGCGCGTGCCGCGCGGGGCGCCGGTCCATTACTCGTATATCTGGGAGGAACGCGAGCCGCGGGATGGTGATGACGCGAAGGGCGACCACGCGACGCGAAGCGAGGCCGATGCCGCTGGGCGAGGAGGGCCGCTCCACTTGCTCATCGCTTCGGCGGATACGACGGTGACCGACACTCTGCGAGCGCTCGCCCGTGTGGCCGCGCCCACCGATACCCTTCCTCCGTCGGAGAAGACGCTGCGCTATCACGCCGAGCACATCCACGATTTCGCCTGGGTCGCGTCACCCGAGTACGTCCGTAGCGACTCCACGCACGCCGGTATCGCGCTCCGCACGCTCGCGTTCCGCGAAGACGAGAAGGACTGGCGCGTGGTCAACGAGACGGTCGCCAAGGCAATGACGCTCTACGCGCATCTGGCTGGGCCTTACATCTGGCCGCAGTTCACGTACACCGAGGCGTTCTGCGGCGGCGGCGCGATGGAATACAACATGCTCGTCATGGCCGAGCCCGACTTCAAGACGACCATGTTCCGCTGGATGGAGAACACGGTCGCGCACGAGCTCGCGCACAACTGGTTCTACGGGATGATCGGATCCGACGAGCGCGCCTTTCCATGGCTGGACGAAGGCTTTGCGCAGTATTTCGATCATAGGTACACCGACGAGACGTTTCCCAAAGGCATCTTCGTATACGAGGACCGGATGCCTTGGTTGAAGGGCTACTCGATGCGCTCGCGCAACGAGCGCGACTACCTGGAAGGCGCATGGGCGCACGACGAGCGCACGCTCTCCACGCCTGCGAACGGCCACGCCGGATATGACACGTACGGCACGAGCGCGTATTCGAAGCCGGCGAGCATGCTGCACACCCTGCGCGGTGTTCTTGGGGATTCGGTGTTCACCGCGTTCTTGCGCGAGTACTACAAACGCAACGTTCTGAAACACCCCATGCCCGAAGACGTCCAGGCCGCGGCCGAGGCGGCCTCGGGGCAGGATCTCTCCGGATTCTTCCACTCATGGGTGGAGACTTTGGAGCAGCCGAGCTTCTCGCTTTCCAAGCAGAGCTCCAAGCGATCGGCCGACGGGTACACGACGCGCCTCACCGTGGAGCGCAAAGGCGACATGGCGCTCCCGGTCACGGTCCAAGCCAGGTTTCAGGACGGCTCCGTCGAGGAGAAGCGCGTCACTGCCGAGGCGAAGAGCACGCCGGTGGAGTTCACGAGCAGGACCAAGCTCGATCGCGCGATTCTGGACCCGCGCCACGAAGTGATCGAGATGGATCGCCTCGACAATCACGTCGGCGGGTTCTGGCAGGACCCGATGCATGTGCGGCCGATCTTCGGTTTCCCATCTTCGGACGTCATGGGCGTCGATGCTGGACCGACGCTCTGGTACGGGACCGCGGAAGGCGTGCGTGTGGGCGGATGGCTCGACGGACGCTATCTGCCATCGACCGATTTCCCCTATGGCATCCGCGGCTTTGAAGCCGGACTCAACGTGGGCACGGGCGATGGTTCGATCGCTTACCGCGTGGGCTCATGGGATCGATGGGGCGCGATCGGCGCCCGAAGCCGTCTCCGCTGGCTGGTGGCCGATGACGAGGGGCTCTTCCGGGCACTCGTGAGCGCCGAGAACTCGATTGCGGGTTCGGGCCGACGTTACCCACACGAGTCGTGGCGACTGGCGGTCGAATATCGGAGCCGCGACGAAATCGAGGCGGTCGATCCTCGCTACTGGTCCGTGGGCGAGACGATGGAACCGAGCCTTACGCTTGGCCTCGACACGCGCGGCCCGCGTCGCACGGAGCACTACCACCTGGCGTACGGCCACGGCTTCGACACTCAGGGCGGCGATGGCTTCGACCGCGCCGAATTCTCCCTGCGGCAAAATCTCGATCTCATGCACGCAGGCGATCTTCACCTGGACTGGCGCGTTGCCGGGGGCGGCGCATGGGGCGACGCGCCCAGCGAGGTCCATCTCGACGTTGCGGAAGACAGCCGGCTCGAAGCGCTCCGCTACTTCTACGCCAACGACCTCGGGCCTATCCGAAACACCGACCACTACTTCCTACCCGGTGGCGGTGGTCTGCGCGGCTACGCCGACCGAGCGGTCCTTGGCGACCGGCTCACCGCCTTCAATCTCGAGGCGCGGCACGATGCCTATCCCGTGCGCGCCTTCGCGGGCGTGGCTCGCCTGCGAGGGTACGTCCCCGAGAGCTTGGAGAACCGACGCGAAGCCCGCACCTACTCCGAAGCGGGCCTTGGCTATTCCTACGGTCCCGTGCAGCTCGATTTCCCCTTCTGGCTCGGCACTCCCGAGCCGGGCGAAAGCCCGTGGAAGGTGCGCTGGCGGTTCACGTTCACCGCGATCAAGCTCCCGCGCCTCTAGCCAGCGCCCGTCCAGCTGTGTCACGCTGACGACGGCCCCTCGCCCGGCTCGACCGGGCGAACCACAGCCCTCGCATGGAGGTGCAGTCGATGCGTTCGATCTTCTCGACCACACCGACGTACTGGCAGCTCCCGCTTCGCCTCTGTCTCTTCATCGTCTTCTGGATGCACGGCTCGCAAAAGGTCCTCGGCATGTACGGCGGGCCTGGTCTCTCGGGGTTCGTCGGCTGGATGACGAGCACCGGCATCCCCGCACCGCTCGCCTATCTCGCCGCCTTCGCTGAGTTCCTGGGCTGCTTCGGGATCCTGTTCGGTTTTCTCACCCGCATCGCCGCGTTCGGCATCGCCTGCAACATGACGGTCGCCTTTCTGACGGTGCACCTGAAGAACGGCTACTTCGGCGGCCCCCAT